>JAABUP010005932.1_pt1 | contig 18005 bp, 21 predicted proteins | sample 5559201 | NCBI WGS metagenome assembly JAABUP01 (sample SAMN10711887, study PRJNA513373) | rock metagenome | isolation source: Antarctica rocks | place: Antarctica
CTTGCCTCTGGGCGAGGGTCGTGACGCAGGATACGCAGCTTACCTTCCTTTGTGCCATATGCCAGTCCTCCTCCCTGCATTTCAATGCCAACACATTGCACCAAAGATGTTCCCATCAGAGCAGGAGCACCACCAGCAACACTAACAGCATGCACATAGCAGATCAAACAAGCCCTCACTTTTAGCCAAAGAGGGGATCTGCCATGCCAACGATGCCCAGTCAATGATGACTGGGGTGTTTGCCAAATGCTGTGTACTATCTTGAGACTGTGAATTTACAGATGCATGCCGGAACTGGCAGGGGTAGGGTCACACAAGCTTGTGCCATCAGAGTTCAAACCCCAAGCCCTAAAACCACACGCCTCAGCCATTCTGCCAATCAGCCAGCAGCTGCTGTGAGCACAAGGGACCATACCGCATGAGGGTGGAAGGCTGCAGCGTTGACTTCATCTTCAGCAGATGGCAGCACACGCACCAGGGACATGTCTGACACCCTGTACACCTCCAGGATGGTGTGCACAGGAATGATGCTGCTGGTGCCGTCAGGCACTAGGCTGCGCAACAGTGAGATGTGGCGCCTGCAAAAAGTAAAAGGTTTGCATCAAGGTTTTTGAATGTCCCTGTAGGGACCCCTTATCCTTTCTTTGTGAATCAGATCAGTATGGCACAAGTCATCTTATGGTGCTGACAAGACCTGCGCTGACGCTAATTGTAGCACGGTAACTGTAGCATATCCGTTGAATGGTTGAAATTGTTGCATACTTTTCTGCTACTCTCTAGCATAGGCATCTGAGGCTATGGCAAGCTGTCTAGAGGGTAGTCCTGAATGCTGTGACAACAGCTGTCATCAGCCAGCTGGACACAGTGCAAGACTGTGTCAAGTAAAAAGCTTGTTAAACACTTTGCCATAGAGAACATCTACTGGCTTAGATGCTGTAATCAAGACGGATGCATTGACAAGATTGGTCTGGAGCGCCACTCTGAGGACCAAGCTTGGAGCCCCAGAGGATTCTTCTGACTTCTGGAGAAGACAAGTGTCAAACACTTGAATGGAAAAGTAAGAAACAACAAACGAGCGGATGAAAGGAAGAAATCGGGAACTGAAAGAAAAGAAAGAGCAAATGCAAGAAAGAAAGCGTGAAAGCATGCATGCACAAATGAACGCATGTGTGAAAGATCGCATGCATGCATGCATGAAAGAGTGACCGGCTGCACGCATGTATAAGGTGAAGGCAGACCTGCCGTAGGCCAGCAGCAGGTGCTCTGAGGTGGGAGAAAACTGGACAGAGGTGAGGCAGTGCGCTGCCCTGATCTGCTTGGCGTGCAGCACCTGCCCCAGGCTGGCGGCCTCAAGGCTGTACACACGCACCTCATAGATGATGCCCGCAGCATCTGGATTCAGGTCATGCAGATGCCCAGCCTGCATGGCACGAAACCCATGTAAGGAAAAAGGAACTCTAAAAATGCATAAAATCGGTGCAGGAAAAACAAGATTCTGAGGGTGCACAGGCTCTCTATTTAGTGCCAGCAGCAGCTGGGTGCAGGCCTCATGCAGGCTGTATATACACCTAGCTGCTGCTGACCTATATTTATATGCAGCCTGCATGCTGTGATGCAAGTCTATGTTATGAAGGTTTGACACACTCTTTTGCCTTGAAGCGTGCATTTGCACACAAACTGCACATGAGTATGGGCAACCAGTGTTTACGAAATGTGCAATGTGCAGCTGGACACAACACCTCAAGCTGAGAGCCACAATCCTAGGTGCTATGAGCCAACAGGCAAGTCCAGAGAACTGGTGTGTCGCCTCTGCTGTGTATATAGCCATACATTGGACGGCCCAGAAGTGATGCAGGCCATGCGTTTTGCTACCTTGAAAGGCAGCTGACAATACACTCTCACCTGGCAGGCGACGCAGGCAGCCAAGTATCTGCCACAAGCCGAGAAGTGCACACCCATCTCGCTGCACAGCACCGCGTCTGGAATGGTCAAGCTGGGTACCTCCAAGGCTGCTGTTGGGTCTGCAGCGCTGCAGTGCCACAGTCTGAGCCTCACTCGGCAGGGCTGCTCAGTACCAATGATGTTGGCAGCCGCTGCTGATGCCCTCACCGCAACCTGCATGGCATAGCAACACCTGTCATGACACCACCAGGACCTATAAGTTCTTGAAATGTGCAGCGCCAAAGCCTCAGCATGACTTGACAGAGCTGCTCATGGCTGATGGTGTTGGCAACACTTGTTGTGACACCACCAAGACCTGTGCAAACAATCGTCACAACCACACACTGCACGGCCAAGCTCTTTCAGCTCAGCCCTACCAGGTAAACTCAGCTTGCTACCAGCAGCCTACAACAACTACAACTGCACAGGAATTGTGTAGTGCCAAAGCCTCAGCATGACAGCGCTGCTCATGGCTGACGGTTTTACTGCTGTTGCCCTTGAAGCACTTGCAGACTGCAACACAGCAAGACAGCCGCAAACGCAGTCATGGATTGGCAATGACTTCATCTGCAGGCTGCAGCGGCGTTAATGCATCCATTCATTTGTTTTCCAGGCCATTAGGGCCATTGAACCAAGCAATAGCAGTACCAGCATGACCTTGTCTCTGCAGTTTGCATGTGCACGGTGCCTGGGCCAGGAGCAGCACTTGAGTGGCATTTATGTGAACCAGCACAACTCACAGCAGCAACCTGTAAATGCATGGTACATTACACAACACTACTGCTCATGGACGCAGCCAAATGCTGAGCCTCACAGCAACATCATGGTAAAGTGCGATTGTGCACGAAGCTGAACACAAATGGGCAAAGGCAAAGGGGAAGCATCAGGTCTAGCTCTCACCACATGGTTGGGCTGTTGACCGGCATCATCCCGGGCTACCCTATGCCTAGCAGCAGGTTCGGGGTCAGGCCCTTGCAGCAGTTGGGCTGGGTACTCCCACCCCATGTTCAGCATGCTGGGGGGCAGAGCAGCCATTCCTGCATGTGGGTATGATTAGTCAGGGACAAGCAAGCAGGGCAGGAATGAAATTTGAAGAACTCACTTTGATGCAATAGAAAAGAGGAATCCACCCAAATGAGTGGCATCACCGCTTTGAGAAACCCATGACAGCCTTCAGCTGATGCCAGTCAACAGGTCAAGAAGAAGAGGTCAAGTGAGCCCATTTGGGTTTTTGCTGAACACGCTGACAATCTCCTAACATTTTCCTGAATAACAATTTTTTGTTTGTCCATTTCATCTTCTGATGAAAGACTGCAATTTAGTCAAATGGGCTAGCTGGCCACTGAAAATTGTAAAATCACTGACTTAATGACCAACTGGTTTTCAATGAAGTTGATACACAGTCAACCCAGTGGGTAATAGGGCAAGACACCGCAGCACAAGTCCAGCCATGTGAGGAAGTGCATCATCTGGAACTGTGGCTATGAGTAGTAGCACAACTTCAACATGATGGCAAAGCTGCATATAATGCTAGGGTTCTGATATCAATGTGTGCGACCACCACTGATACAAGCGCCTTGCAAATTGCTAGACTGTCCAAAGCGCATGATGCATCATTACTTCCCACTGTTACCTTGGAGATCGGCAGCCAGCTGGGCTGGCCAGGTCATGAATCCCAAAGCTGCAGGTGCTGGGGACGGCTGAGCCCCTAACTGAGTCCCCACATGAAGCCCTGTCTGAGTGCCCACAGCAGCCTGTGCGCCCCGCGTCTGACGCGGAGCTGTTGCAGCTTGCGTCAAGACAGGTATGGGTTGTGGAGCGTTGCTCAGGCTAGCCTGAGCAAGGTCTGCAGAAATCCTTCGGCCTGCTGGAGTGGTGCTCCCAGATGGGGGCTGTGTTTGCCTGCGGCTCTGACCATCTAGTGATGTTGGACCCAAGGTGAGAGCTGAAACAGCAGGTGCAGCAGAAGCAGAGGAAGAAGGGGAGCCAGCAGGAGCTGCAGCAGAAGTAGAAGACTGACGTGCTAGTGTTGACTGCGAAGCCTGCAGCTCTTGCTGGGTCGGGAAGCCAATCTGGGAGCCTTCAGAGGGCGGCTGTGAAGGGGAGACCCTAGCCATGCTTTGCCCACTGGCTTGCCCGTCGACCTGCCCACTGGTGCTGGCAGCAGACCCGGCAAGGAGCCTTTCCCTGTAGGACATGCTCGCATTGCTGGGGGCAGATGCACTGACGTGCTGGCTGAGTGAAGCAGCTCGCTCCAGGGGCTGCGTCTCATCATCAGCTGAGGGCTGAGTGTCACTGCTGGAGGCTGCAGCAACGGAGCTGCTAACAGCAGTCTGGTCTGCAGCTGCAGCTGTCACAGAAACGCCTGTCATGCCAGCAACAGTGCGAGTGAAGGGCCTAGTCAGAAACCTCAGCCCAGTTGCTTCTCCCATCCACTCCGCCCCCCTCGCCAGGTTTGCCGCCCACCCGAACCCTACTGCTGCTTGGCTGCCCGGTAGCTGCTGACCTGTGGGTTGGCCGGGTGAGTTGCCTGGGCTAGGGGGCAGCAGGTGCCCAGGAGAAGTCAAGGGGGGGAATTGTAGGCTCACAGGGGGGGTACCAAGAGCTGGCCACTCATCCTCACCCCTCCTGGGGGGCTCTGACTGACGCCGGCTGAGCCTCCGGGGTGACTGATAGGGTGACCAGTCATGTGCCGGCTGGGAAGAAGTATGCAGACCTTGTGAGCGGATGCTGAATCCTGACATGTCAGCAAGACCAGAGTGAGTGCGTATCACTGGCTCCAGCTCCCTTGAGTCATGCTGCCCAAGGTCGTGCTGACTAAGGACACTGCTCTCGCGCTGGCGCTGCTGAGCCCAGGCTTGTGCTCTTTGCTGTATGGGATTCTCCCGCCCAGAGTCCTGCTCTGTTGAGGCAGCATCAGGCATGCCACTGGAGGAAGCAGATGGGTGGCTGCCCACATCAGGATTGTCAAATGGAGTGGACATTTGCTGCATTGTGGGAATGCTGCTTGACGCCTGCATGCAGACATTAGTATAAGACCCAGGCGCAAGCACAATGCAGTCAGCCTGGTGTATGAAGCATTGGCCAGCAGATGAGCGAAACCATGTTGTGCGTCGGTAGACAACTTGAGGCAGCTTATGCTGCTGGCATTTGCTGAAGTGCCGATTAAATTTACCAGCATCAGGAGGCATTCCTGCACATGAATATGTGCGGCAATTGCATACAGTCAGGTGCAACGCTGACTCCTTTCTTGCAGCTGAATGCTCCACAGCCCTTGTCAAGCACCTGCTCAGCCCTTGTGGCAGTATGTAGCTGCCAAATGCAGCAATATGCTATCAGACATTAACTTGCCACAAGCATCAGATCATTCAGACTATGCATTGCAGTAGAGTGTTGAAGACAGAACAAATACACGTCAAGGCAGGACAAATGCACTTCAAGGCATCAAGGCAACATGACGCAGTGATGCAAGCTGACATCACGCTCACCAAGGGATCACCAGCTATGCTGTGGCGCAATGGGTGAAAGCTCCGAGGCCTGCTTTGGGGCCTGAGCTGCCTGATGGGCACAGGAGGATGAGGCAAGCTGCCAAAGCCAGCAGAAGACCGGTGTGACAGTGACTGAGACTGAGTCGGCACATGGTCATGCTGCCTGATGCTGTGCCCATGGCTGTAGCCAGTCATGCCCAGAATCTGCCTTGATGCACTGCTGTGCATCTGGGACGCCTGCTGACTGGCAGAGGACTCAAGCTGGGCCAGCAGCTCTTCTTCGCGCTCTTCTTGCATGAGAGCACGGAAAACTTCAGAGAGACGCCTGTGTGGCGGCCGCTGAACAGGCCAATCATCATCATCCTGTGCATTAGAGCTCGTCTGGTCCTGGCCGATCCCTGCTGCTTCGACAGACAGCTGCCTGGGGAGATCAGCGTGTACAGGTCCCTGATAGCCAGCGCTTCGAGGCAGAGGGGCTGAGGCCTGGGGTGGGGGAGGGGGTGGGTGCCCATGTGGGAGGGTCACAGGAGCGCTGACATCATTGACCTCTGCGGTTAAGACTAGGGGTAGTCCCAGGGGGTGGAAATGGACAGCCCTCAGGGAGCGGCGCGTCTTGAGGGCTACTGCGGGAGCCCCTTCCTCACCTTGCTGCTGCCGTGTGTACTGCCACATGTACAGCTTGTGCCCTGAGGCCACTGCCAGTGCATCGCCTTCAATGTGAAAGGCCAGAGATGCGATTGGCCGACCTGAGCACACATGACACCAGGTGATGTTTGGCAAATTACGCAAAGCAGCAATGAGACTAACGCCGAAGCTGCAACACATGCATGGCAAAAGGTACTGGCTCAGAACCCAATGGTACGTATGATTAGACATGACTGACGAGGACTCTATGTGAGTGGTACTTGATGCAAGTCTAGCATGATTGGGGCATGGATGTACAGGTTCCCGACAATGTACATGGACCACAGAACCAAATTGTTTCGAGGCTTTGGTGAATCTGGCAATCGTGGGCACCCACCAAAATTGTGGACATTGATACACTCAGCTGTGTGAGCATTCCACAGGCGGACCTCATAATCCAAGGATCCGCTTGCCAGCAAGGAAGAGCTGCTGGGGTGAAATCTGACCTGCAACAGACTGGGGTAGGTAAGGATATGCGCTGCTTTACAGTGGAGGAGATGCAATTCGAATGATAGCCGACAAATTCGATGATGGATGTCATACAGCACAGACTGCCAAAGACTGCACAGTTGTACACTTTGCGGCGTGTCGCTGCTGCCAGAGCACAGAGGTCATTGGACTTACCACCCAAGGTGTTCGCCGGTGGCCTGTCAGAGTCTGTAAGCATTTGCCTGTCCTCACGCATATTACTTTGACTGTATGGTCACCGCTGCAAGCAAATTCACGTATGTCAACTAGCATTTAAACAACAAAGGTTGAATTGAAGTCGAAGTGGCATTGCAGCGCTAGCATGCAGAAGCTTGATTGTCACAGAATAGTCAAACGCACTGTGTAGAGGCTACAAGCTTGCCGTCCGGGCTGAAAGCTGCCGCGATAGTGGATCGTGGTGGAGGTGTCAGCTGGCAATAGCTGGCTGAGCAGCGTTTCAGGGAGTCGCCTTCTGCCCAGCTGTCTATGACTCTAGAAGACTGTTGCGATATGTCCCTGCTGCAATAGGGCTTTCGGCACGGGCCAAATTGCCTTTTGAGTAGCAGGCTAGTGAGGGTCTGCTCTTGCCTGCACGCCATGTCCTCCCTCAGGCCGAAAGCCCTGCTACTTATCTTGACAACAACACTAAGACAACAGCAGCAGACCTGTTATGCATGATGATTCGTGAAGTACGCTCCGGCCCGTAACAGTCGCTTGCCCTCTCGACTGCCGCGCTACAGCGCCGAGAAGGCAAGCGACGCGCACCCAAGCATCGAAGCGGCTCGAAAAGCGAGCATAGCAGCTATATTAGTGCTGTTGTTGGCGTATAGTCCGCTTGGTAACCTGATGAACTGCAGATATTTTGACTGAGATGGCTTGCCAAGCTTGGCTAGGTCTACCGTAACTACCGCATGGAGGAAGAAGACCGGAAGTACCATTTCAGCCATCTCGTGTTCTGAGTTTGGCATGCATACTTGCATACCTACCCATAAATCGCTCGAATTGGGCGTTGCTGAAGTCACAGTCAAGTGAGCTGCATCAATTCAGGAGTGTCCTGTGCGAAGCTATCCACCATGGCGACGACGGTGGCCAAAGGCCAGCCTGTAGAGCTAACAAGTCACACACCTGTCTTGATGGACGTAGAGATGGACCCATCCGCTCAGTCCTCAGAGCCTGACGAGGATTTGTACATTCGGCTGAAGACTCTGCAACGACAGCTGGAGTTTTATGAGATACAGGTGGGACACATCAGACTTGTGATCTTCACCAGGGTGTTGTTCCCCGTGTCTCTGAGCAGACGGTTGTGTCAAGTCCAACTGCCTGCAGCATACTGCTGCAATTCGATTGACCTACATGCAGGCTGTTTGACCGGTTTGCTGACGACTATGCAGGAGGAGTACATCAAGGAGGAGCAGCGCAGTTTGAAGCGTGAGCTTTTGCGAGCACAAGAGGAGGTCAAGCGAATTCAGGCGGTGCCTCTGGTCATTGGCCAGTTCCTGGAAATGATTGATCGCAACAGTGGTATCATTGGATCAACAACTGGCAGCAACTACTATGTCAGAATCCTAAGTACCCTCAACCGAGAGCTTCTCAAACCATCGTCATCGGTAGCACTGCACAGGCATAGCAATGCCCTGGTAGATATCTTGCCACCAGAAGCTGACTCCAGCATTTCATTGCTGAGCCAGTCAGAAAGGCCTGATGTGACATATCAGGTATGCCAACTGCACACAGCACATACACAGCAGCTTACATGTATGCAGCCTGTTTCTCCGTCAACAAGGGCCTCGTGCCGCTCAGCATTGCGTTAAGTACGCATAGACGCTGCTTTCATCATTGAGCCGAGGGTTTTGTGAATTACACTGCCTAGAAGCCAGCGGCATTTGTGCTCTTAACACAAATGCCTGTGCAGCTGGCATATGACATCACTCATTCACGCACTCTCTGCTCTTGTTGATACTCCTGTTGGTGTGTCACACATCCAGCCTTTTCAAAGCCATTCTCTGTTTGGCCTTCAGGATATTGGAGGCAATGACATTCAGAAACAAGAGATCAAGGAGGCAGTGGAGCTCCCCCTGACGCACCATGAGCTGTACAGGCAGATTGGCATTGACCCCCCCAGGGGGGTGTTGCTGTACGGCCCACCTGGCACTGGCAAAACCATGCTTGCCAAGGCTGTAGCACATCACACCACAGCTGCCTTTATCAGGGTGGTGGGCTCTGAGTTTGTACAGAAGTACCTAGGAGAGGTGAGCATCCTGGCTTCAGGTTTCCTCCTTCGGCCAGCTTGTGACTGTCACCATACTGGACATGACCAATAACAAGCCTCATCTGTCATGCTTTTGCTCACTCCATCGTATCACACGCTGCTGCTGAACTGGCAGTGCAGTCATGACAGTGCAGCATGCTAGGGAAGTAAGCCTCACACGTTCATCTCAGGAGCTTGCAGCACCTGCTTGGATGACCTGGCTGCATGTATGCTGACAGAATCTCTTTGCAATGACTCTTGCCTGTATCTTCAAGGTTGTTTCTGGTACTGTTCAGCACAATGTGATAACTGAGTGCAGGGACCTCGCATGGTGCGAGATGTTTTCAGAATGGCCAAGGAGAATGCTCCAGCCATCATTTTCATTGATGAGGTCGATGCCATTGCAACTTCACGCTTTGATGCTCAGACAGGAGCAGACAGGTAAAGCCTGCTGCAAACGTCCCCACATTGTGCACATCTTCACAAAGACAGTATAGGATAGGAAAACGAAGATTACGCCTTTTGGATTGATTATAAAAAGCCCAAGGATGATATGTTATGGGCTTCCCTCTAGGGTTTTCAAATCTCATCTCAAAATTGGCCTCTTCTGCCTCCTACTTTCCCAGCTTTACCCACCTCAGACAGTATAGCATACACAAATGTTTTACAATGGGTGGTGTAGATAGATGTTACGCAATGGGTTACCTGGGTTGAGAGGTGTTGGCACCAGCTCATGATGCTTTGTTGCCAACAAGCTTTTGACACTGCTGCCATACCTAGAAGAGGGTTTGCTGTTTGATGGAGACTGCAGTCAAGGGCATATTCACATGTTGCTACACACTGCAGCCTGCCTTAGGTGTCTACAACACTGGCAGTGTGTGACGCTAGTGTATAATTTGCATGCTAACATGCATGACATCAGCTTATGAGGCCCTGCAAGCAACTCAGGGTGTACACATTTAGTCCTCAGCTAAGCCACGTGTTCACTGCATGGCTTGATAATGGAAGCCTGAATGAACAAACAAACAAATGCACAAGCGAGTGAATGCATGAACAAACAGATGAAGCATGAATGCACAGATGAGTAAGCAGGTGGATAACGTTGATAATGATTTGCAGGCATTCCAGCTAATTGTTCTTGCCAGGTACCTACTACGTGTGCCTAAACCCTAGTCCTGTGAGCACTAACATGAGACACTAAGCAAGTGAATGCATGACTGAGAACACTGTGATGTCCAGGGAGGTGCAGCGCATTCTGATGGAGCTGCTGAACCAGATGGATGGCTTTGACCAGACAGTGAACGTGAAAGTGATCATGGCCACCAACCGGGCAGACACCCTAGACCCCGCCCTGCTACGGCCTGGCCGCCTAGATAGGAAGATCGAGTTCCCCTTGCCAGACAGGCGTCAGAAGAGACTTGTCTTCCAGGTGCAGCACTGATTGTTGATGCACTCCTGTAAGAAATGGCCTCACCCTGAAAGGACTGTGTTGGCTTTGACCTTACTAAGTGCAATTGCTGATGCACTCCTGTGGCATATGGCCTGCTGAAAGTACTGTGTTGGTGTTGACCTCACCGAACGCTATTCTTTTGGTTCACATACCTTGTGTTGGTGTTAGTAATCATCTGCAACAACAGCGAGTCTGGCACATCTCCATGTTCGCAGAGCAATCAGGCAGCAACGCCCTGACCTTGTTGAAGCTTTTGTCGCCAGCAAATTGGTCTGCCTGCAAGCAATCTGGTCATGCTGAGCTGCGCTGCACTATGGTGGCTACCATTGCCTTGCACGCCGCCTCACTTGTTTCTTTCTGCATTGCATATCTGCAGCTTCCCTTGACCATCATGAGTCTTGACAAGTGGGTGCAAGAATAGGCAGCGTCGTTTGTTCATAGTCTGCAAGCGATCCTGACTTGGTTACACATAGTATTTTCCTATCTGACTAGCTGCATCAGAAATATGTGTAATGTAGGCTTGCACTGCAAAGATGAATTTGAGCGAGGAGGTGGACCTGGAGGATTACGTGGGCAGACCAGACAAGATCAGCAATGCTGAGATCTCTGCCATCTGCCAAGAGGCTGGCATGCATGCTGTGCGAAAGAACAGGCAAGCCTGCTACTGCTACTGAGACGCTCCAATGATACCTGTATTGCATCTTCGGAGCCCTGTCTGCAGATTGTGCACACTCCGCAGATCATGCATGCTGAGGAAACCAAGTTGCCAAAAACCGATTGCTTTTGCCTGGATGCAAAACGTTGCAACCTTGCTTTTTTGCTGTTTGTTTTGTGCAGCATCAGTGATCTTTGTATACAGGTGACTGTAGCTGCAGGCAGCAGCATGTAATGACATTGAAGCATTTTTGTTGAATACGTATGTTACAACAGGTTGATGTGCAGCTTCTTCGGCAGTTCATTAATTTTTGACGGCCCTTCTGTTGTTGTAGGTATGTCATCTTGCCAAAGGACTTTGAGAAGGGGTACAAGGCCAATGTCAAGAAGTCAGATGCGGATTTTGATTTCTATCGCTGAAGCTGATGACGTTTATGTAATCAAGAGTTGTCTGATCCAAATACTGGGTATGTTTATGCATTGTGTGTTGCAATTGTTATTTTGCTGACATATCACATAATGCATTGGTGCCTTAGCGATGCCTTTTGGTGTATGATCACACTGCTAGTATGAGCATGTTTTAATATGTACACCGGGTGGTGAAGCTTGTGGCATCCCCTCAATGATGCGACCCAGCTCATCCTCAGACTGTGACACAGACAGCTGTTGGTAACCATCTCTTGCAAGACGCACTTAGTGTCGCCCAAACACCTTTTGCAATACTAATGGCATAAGTTCTTGCTAGATGCACACAGGTTCAAGACTTTTCCCCAGTATGAACATGTACACAGGTAAGGCTTTCCTCCAGTGTGAATGCGTCTGTTAAGCAAAATTAGAGGTCCGAACCTTCGCAACACGTGCAGTACCCAACAACTGGCTGCAATTGCTGCATGCAATTTTACGTCATGATAAACTTGCACATGATTTCGTCACATGGTTGCTGTCCAATGGCGCCTTATGGACAAGCTTATTTCGGGCTTACATCAGCATAGCTTTCAACAACGCGGTGTCTGCGCTACGAAGTCATCACATACCGCAACTGATTTCTTTGCTCGCCATGATTGCCTCCGCATCAGCATCTCTGCAGACATGTCCAGGTTTTCGCGTACCTACGTGTGAAACATCGAGGCAGCAAAGTTGCAGGCGTGTGTACGGTCAAACAGGTCGCTGCAAGCTTGCGAATGGCGTGAGACCATCAAGTATCGGCAGAACTGATAGACGCAGTAGATTATCTGTCGTCAGTGCATTGCCGGTGGGCGAAGTCGCTGCTCTGCCCTCACTGATCCCGGTTCTATTGAGGGCATTTTCGGCGGGTCTTCTGCTTTACTCCTCTCTGGCATGGGCTTCAGCAAGGTCAGACAGGAAGCAGGTATGCCAGCCGCTGTTACTGATTCTACACATGCTCAGGTTTGAACGTGACGCACGTCAGAGTTGCTCGTGTCACAGGTTGAGCAGAACATAGAAAATATCAAGGCACAAAAAGCCGAGCAGAAAGCAAAGCTGGACAGACTTAGAGGAACTTCAGACGCAGAGAACAAACAATGAAGCCTGTTTTGCAACTGAACATCAGCTGTATGTTGTACCAACAAGTGGAGTCAGTATGTGGATGTACAGAACCAGGCACCTCAGAACAAGGTGTTCTCAACTGTTTGTTAGCTTTAGTTCTAGGTGCAGCAAGAATTCCCTTTATTTTTCTGACCGTACACCAGCTTTGCCAAAGAACGAATCTTGCCTTCAAGCATGCTTGAAGCATGCTTGGCCCCCTTTATGTCCAACTTGGTGATAATGGCTTCAGCCAATATGCTTTGCCAACTCTTTTTTTGGAGTGACAGCGTTCATGCTACTGTACATGTGTAACACTCTTGTGTTGGAACAAGGGATTGCTCACAATCTCTTAGACAGCTGGTCTAGCAGTGGATATAGATGCTGCATCCAAGAGCCCTCTGCCAAAGAACTCTGCTATGACACTGAACCCATTTGGACTGCTCTTCAGCTGTGCAAAGAACTTGTCCTGCAAACATTCAGCACCAGCTGTCAAGCACTGTTTGGCGTACACATAATTGACCTTGTTGCTGAAAACATTTCGTGCCAGGAAACAAATGTGTGCATGCAAAGCGCACCTGCTCAGTAGCTCCAGTCCGCATGGCCCTCTTGATGTCCAAGATTGACCTGAACTGAGGAGCACACAAAGGACATTCCTTCTCATTCTCTCCCAGGCTGCGCAGATTGAATGAATGACCACATACAAAGTGCACTGCTGGCAGCTCTAGAGGTGCACCACTCAGTGCGTCCTTGCTGTTTTGGAAGACTCGAGCCTGCAGCATTGATGCTCACACGCGTCAGACCGGCTCCGCTCATGAACCTCATCACAGGAACATTGCAAACATAACACTCAAGGTCCTGTTTGTGATGGTGTATGCAGAGTTCACCACTTAAAACAGCTGTGTCAATCTTTGGCAGAACAGACATGATGCAGAATGCTGAGACTGAGCCCTGCTAACAGACGCCCAGTAACAGTAATAACGATACTACACAAGACCCTTTGGGGAGCGGGGGGGGGTGGATAGTAGCCGACAGGCATCAGTTGCGTGCGACACTGATCAGACACTCAATAAGGCTCTCAGACCCCTGGTGATACATGAAAAACTCTGATATATGAAAACTATCATGTATTACACCCCACATGAAAAGGATTCAGACAGACCTGTGTCCTGAGCTCCTTCACTTCAGCCCTCATGTGAGCAGTCTCCTGCTGGTACTTGGCAATCTGAGCTCTGTCCTCCTGAATGTGACTGCTCTCAGCACTCAGCTGCCGTGCGATGTAGTCCTTCACAATGCTGAGCTGCAGGTTGGGGTTCTTGGCCAGAATGGAAAGCACCACCAGAGGCGGCAGCAGGTTGCCAGCCTCTATGTGCTGCAGCACTGCTCCCACCTGGCAACCAGAACAGATAGTGGGTCTGAGGATAGCACCAAGGGGTTTACTATATCACGCCTCAGGGGTTGTTGGCCAGAAAACAGAAGCTTTGGACCAGCTGATGCAGTACATACATGATCTGCAGATGTGATGTGACTGAAACTGGGGCTGTTGGCAGAGGCAGCAGGTTGCCAGCCTCTGTGTGCTGCAGCACTGCTCCCACCTGGCATCCAGAACAGCAGCTTTGGACCAGCTGATGCAGCACATACATGATCTGCAGATGTGATGTGACTGAAAGAAAAGAAAAGTTTACGCTTTCAGCGATCATAACGGGAGCCTCTTAAGGCGGCAGCCCGGAGCTATAACCATAGGCCATAGCCCTAAGGGAAATGAAAAATCCTGGACCCAAGGTGGATCTGGCCTGTTCTGTCTGCTCTTGTCTGACCATATGACTGAAACTGGGGTTCTTGGCAGAGGCTGTTGGGTAGGATGAGCTGTGCGACAAGGGACACAGTATGGCAACAGCACAAGGGAGGCAGAAGAGTTAGCAAAACCAGATCGCACAGATCAGACTGCATACTCAGCCAGTCAAATCCAACTTGGCCAGTGCATGTCTTGTGCCTTACATGCGCAAAATCGTTTTGATGATGGGTTTACTGACAGCCACAATCCCACAGTTCACAGCAGCTGGACATAGTTGCGTTAGCCAACCTGTCAAGTGTGAAGAAGCAGCACATGCAAGGACAATGGTTGGTGCAGTAATTAAAGACTGCAAGTTAGTCAAAGGGGCTAGCTGGCCCCAGTGACTGCAAAATCCCTGACTGACTGGTGCGCCAACATGCATGTGGCAATGCTGTGCATTGGCCATTCTCAGTACCTGCTCTGTGCATCTCAATACAGCTGGACATGGAGAAGTATGGAGAAGCATCACATGCATAGGACAGTGTTTGATGCACCAGCAGGCAGTGACCATGCTGTGCATTGGCCATTGTCAATACCTGCTCTGTGCAATCTTGAGGCTGGCGCGCAAAGTACTCCAGGACCTCACTCCAAAGATGGGGATCCCCACCGCGTGAGGCATCCCCAAGCCGCATGCAATCCTCTATCAAGCGTGCATGGTCCCCTGCAGCCATGTGCACCTGCACCCAAATGGTGCCAAATAAGACAATGCATTTTTGCCTAAAACTGGGTGAGTCTGAGACAGTCTCTTGGGTATCATGGCTGGCAACAGCAGTCCTGATTAGGAACTGTGTCAGCAATGCTCATGTCGACAATATTCATGTGCCGTGCACCCAAATTGCGCCAAGTGAGACAATACATTTTGCCTAAATCTAGATGGTTTTGAAACAGTCTTTTTGGGGGCATGGCTGGCAAGAGTAGTCCTGATTAGGAGCTGTGTCAATAAGGTAACAGATCACATGCTCATGTGACATGCAACATCAAGTTCTGCCTGCAACTTTTCGAGACTCGATAGACACTGTTATTTGAAGCTTGGGTGATACATGCTATGCCACTCCTGTGGTGCGGTATAGGCTCCTCGATTGCTTCCAGGGCCATCTTTTTGATGTAGACCATGTGCTCATTGCCAAAACAATTGTTGCTGGCGTTCAGGGTGACATAGTCATCTATGCTGTTGTGAAAAGTGCTAAAAATGTTGTTGTTGATTTGCAGAAGAATGCCTGCAGTACTTATGAGTGCTATGGAAGAAACCCGGCATGCAAGCTGGGTTGTGTGCTCTGCCAAAAAAAAACTGAGGCAGATTTGCAGGCAAGCCCTTGGTGTGTGCTCTGCCAAAAAAAATTGAGGCAGGTTTGCATGCAAGCCCTTGCTGTGTGCTCTGACAAAAGCTCTTGGGCAGGTTTGCATGCAAGCCCATGTTGTGTGCTCTGACAAAAGCTCTGACGCAGGTTTGCATGCAAGCCCTTGTTGTGTGCCCTGACAAAAACTCTGAGGCAGGTTTGCATGCAAGCCCTTGTTGTGTGCTCTGACAGGAGCACTGAGGCAGGTTTGCATGCAAGCCCTTGTTGTGTGCCCTGACAAAAACTCTGAGGCAGGTTTGCATGCAAGCCCTTGTTGTGTGCTCTGACAAAAGCTCTGACAAAGCTCTGAGGTAGGTTGGCAAGCAAGAATACCTGCAGGACTTCCCTGAAGAGGCGCATGTGCTCATACAGGAATCTGAGGCCCGGGCTGAAGCCATGCATCCGGCACAGCACCAAAGCGTGGTTTGTGTCATACTTGGATTCCTCCCCTAGGGGCCAACCCCTCTTGAGTAAATCCAGGGCTGCCTCCCTGTACCTCAGCATGCATAGCAGTCAGTTGAAAGAAGAGAAAAAAAAGTTTACGCTTTTGAGTCGGTCCAGGGCTGCCTCCCTGTACCTCAGCATGCATAGCAGTCAATTGAAATGCATGTACAGTGCATGTACAGTGTGTGTACAGTATATGTACAGTACATGTACATTGTTTTGATGATGCACAGCAGTCAGTTGAAAGAACAGAAAAGAAAAGTTGACGCTTTTCAGCAATCATGACGGGAGCCTCCTAAGGCGGCAGCCCGGAGCTAAGCAGTCAGTTGCTGTGTGTACAGTGTTATGATGATGCATTCGACAGCACCCGTTCTGTTCACTGTACACAAGGCAGATATTGGACTCGGGCAATGACTCTCAAGTGTCAACATCACTGGCAGGTTTTGACCGGTTGCGATAGGCTGTGTCAGTATCAATAATGAATGCTGTGTAAGACCAGAAGTGCCATGCACTATGCATTGAAGGTAAGCAACACATTTGGTGACACTTGCTTGCTGCCTGCAACAGATGACACACTGAAAGGGACCTGTAGAGACGTACAGAAGCTCTTCATTGTAACTGATGGTATCTCTATCACGCTGCCATACCTACCTGAAACATCTCCACCCTGTCCCCAGGCGTTTCTGAGTTCAGATTTCCAGTGTGGGGATGACATTTCTGAAACAAAATAGACGCTTCGGGATTGAAAAGAGCTACCAGCTTTGCTGGAGTGACCCTGAAGCATGCCTGACTAGCGAACAGATGAGCTGGATAACCAAGCTAGCATTGTATGCAGTTTCTGTGGACTAGCATGAACTCCAGCATAAATGTAGGCTTGACATTGTGACAGGGCTGAGCTAAATGACTGTCAAGCATACCGTTTCTGCGGACTCAAGCCGTTGACTGGGCCCAGCCTGGGGGGCCCACTGGTGGTGGCTGCTGCTCCAGCCTGCCTTCTACTCTCTTGCTCTTCATCATCCTGCAACCAACCAAGCATCAATCAACTATTGAATCCATGAATCAATTGATCAACCAGTCTATGATTGCTTCCTGTCTTTGGGACTCATCGACATTGTGACCATTAACAGGTGGTTGAAGGACAAATGGGGTTGTGAGCTTCTCACTTTGATCTCAATTGCACCTCATAGGTGAGCTGAGGCTGGCTCAGGTGAGGTCGAGCAAGGTTTGGTAGGCTGAGCAATGCTAAGTATTAAATACTTAGCAGTAGCAGTAGCAGCAGCAGTAGCAGTAGCAGTAGCAGTAGCAGTAGCAGTAGCAGTAGCAGTAGCAGTAGCAGTAGCAGTAGCAGCAACAGTGACAGCAACAGTGACATTGACAGTGTGATGTTCACTGCCTACCTGGGAACTGCTGGCAGCAGTAATGTGCTGACTGGAAACTGACACACCCTGTGTTGCTGACTCAGCAGTTGCACCGCCTACTGGCTGTGAACCCTGGTCTTCTTCATCTCCCATGAGATGCAGCTCCAGCAGGGTGTGGTACAGGAACTCCTCGCCAGGTGGCGCTCGTGTGCTGTTCAGGATGAACTCACAAAGTAGCATCAACGCCATGGGCCTGCACACACCAGCAGTTGCAATCAGACATATGCTTGCTGTACGCTGTGCTGTGGTCAGGGCTGCTTTGGCAGCATGTCAACCTAATAGAGCGTCTGAGCACGTGAGAAGTCTGGATGTGTGTTTGGTCTGAGGCACTGCATGCTGCTGTCAGCAGTCCAAGTCATGATGGTGCTCTCCTGATGTTGAGCTGTTGAGCAAGCAGAAGTGACAGTTGAGGCATATAGAAATTACTAAGCAGGAAGCTCTCATCAGTTGCAGCCAAAGGTTTCAGGGGCGCAGAGATTGGGTGGGAAGAGGGGAGG
>JAABUP010005934.1_pt1 | contig 18000 bp, 20 predicted proteins | sample 5559201 | NCBI WGS metagenome assembly JAABUP01 (sample SAMN10711887, study PRJNA513373) | rock metagenome | isolation source: Antarctica rocks | place: Antarctica
CGGGGTTCTTGATTGAATCTCGGGAAAATGGCTGTCGTGCCAATTGACGCGCTGCGAGTTTCAAAGCAGTAATTATCCTCGTGTGGCCAATGGTCCTGGTTCAATCTTGCAAGACTTCTGGTTCGCCAAGCCCAAGCGTAGCATCTGGGCAATACAGTCCGATATGCCGTCTCCTCATCCCAGGCCACCAATTCTCATGTCCTTTCTTCGCCAATAGCGCATCTCCTGCCCCGCTACCCATACCAGTGACCTTTTTTTGGTCCTCCTCGGGTTGCTTCATATCGAACCAGACGAGCGTTGCTTTGCCGCTCTTCAGGACCGGATGCGACCTCGACCAGTTGTCTGTTCCAACCACTAGATCTGCTGGCTTGCCTTCCGGTAGTGGTGGCTGTAGGATGTGTGTAGACATGCCGAGATAGTCGAGCCAGGCGCTAGAGAAAGGAAAGCTCGGGGTGTAGCGAACAGGGTTTATCGTGGCCGAGAAAAAAGGAGTGGTTGCGGACGGTTCAGGTGAGAAGGCCTGGAATCGGAGAGCGTCAGATGAGGTATCGTGGGGGTGAAGGTAAAGCGGGCAAGCTGTCTAAAAGAGAAGATCAGAGGTGAAACCTTCCACAGAGATAGAACCGCGTCTATCCGACTCACTTTGGGATGTTCCAATTCTTTCTTCCATTCATTAGGGTCGTTTCCTGGCTGACCCATATGCCCGTAATTCTCAAGTCCTTCTTCTTCTCGCCCGCAGGACCGACACCATTGAAATAACCTGGTAGGATAGCCAGCTCATCATATGGCCCTACCGGTGTCTCGCTGTACCGTATGATTTGAGCCATGCACAGTCCGCCTCGGTAGATTCCCGCATCTTGCTCGGAGCTGAACGAGGATGCCTCGGCTTCAAGCGTGTCGTAGACGATGTCGCAAGGAAGACCTGAGGAGGCGGAGTTGTAGAATGTCAGAATGTAAGCGGTGGCCTTGCAAGTCCACGGTGGAGGTGCGATGGGCAGCGATGGTGAGGTGGTGGCGGCCATGAAGGCTTGGGTTCGCCCTTGCTTCCCGTGAACCTGAGACTAGGAGGCACCAGAGGTGCTGGGTAGAATTCAGCAAAAGTCAAAATATGATTTCAGGGCCGGCGAATTGCGACGGCTTCCTCTTTACCATATGCTCTCGAATAAAGGACCGGATCACTGGGTCCTACATGATGCAAAGGTACCTCAAATTAGATGGCATGGCAAACGCCTTTCGAAATCCGCAACTGCGCTATCTCTTGCTTGGACGCTTGCGTTGCTCTTCATGGCGATGTCAGAAGAGGACGTCCTCGCTCACAGTGGCAACGGATTTCGCGAACATGCATTTATGCTGCCAGAGGGCAATATATGTATTACACTAGCTTTCATAATCGTGCATACTCTAATACTGACCAATCACAAGGCGCGATGAGCCAGCAGCACAGCTTTCCAGCTTTCCAGCTTTCCAGCTTTCCAGGCTATTTCAGCCTGCATTCTGTTGAATCAAGGACGGATTGTTACCGCTTGGTGGCTCGTTGCATCTGCTTTATTGGTAGATTGGAGTGATATTTTGAGATGATTCTAAGCGAGGTCGTATTCTAACCCTGCTCTACTGCATGTGAGATTGGATGAATGCTAATCTTTGTCAAGGTCTTTTAGACTAATACACCTTCGAGGGTTCCACCGCAAAAGTAGTGCAGGTGCTGTTCCAATGGACCTACAACTCGGTCATGCACGGCTTCCTTCAATGCTTCCTTGTCCAGACTCTCATATCTTTGGTCAAATTCACAGTGGAGGCATCGCCTCACTGCATCTCCGTACCAATCTCCAGCTTCCTCATATATGAGCTCTAGAAGACCTTTGATCGTTGCGAAATCTGTGACATCTCTATCCTCGATTTGGGGGTCGGGGTCCTTTGTTGCCCGTAAGTGATCGATAGGTTTGCCGAACCACAGTTCTGTCAAGATTATTGCTAGCGCAAATATGCTCTGGTTCCGGACTCCATGTGATGGCGCAGTACGAAGTGGCTCAGGAGGCGCGTTCTGACAGTCTGGTTTTACAAAACTCTTCGAAAGAAGTGGTTGACTAAGAAGCGCAAGACGGGGCTCATCTCCCCGCTTTCTGAATCGAATGTCCACCTTGCCCCAGACCTCAGCAAGCCAAGGTGTGTTGTGGAGCTGCAGGAGTGTCGACGCAAGCTTGAGACCAAGAATTAATCTTTCCTTTCTCCCAGGCGGAGCCTGAGTGAGCAGATCTTGCAGTGATACTGTTTGAAGCGGATCCCCCTCAGAACAAACACTTGTGATAGATACCCGATGGCGGTGTTCATTTTCGTCAGCCAGCACTCCGAGACTGGAAACTTCCGTGACGTTGAGTATGGCTGAACACAAGTCCTCGATTTTGCTGCTCTCAGGTAATGAGTCTGGCGCTGAATGTTGTGGATTGGGATTTTCCAAGGCAAACGAAACACTCTTGGATCTGACTGATACCCTAGATGACCTGGAATGTCCCATGTCAGAGGTTGGGGCTGTGCTATGACCATGGAAAGTTTTCAGTCCTCCTCGGCCTCCCACAGCAGTCAAAGAAGGAGCTGTGGTCGCGAACGCTGCTGAGACATTGGTACCTGCTATTGTAGCATCTGTGAGCGATCTGACCGTCTCAAGTTGAGGAGAGTCCCTACAAGCGGTTTGAGACTGTTGGGGAGATGGCTGTATTGGCTCAATGCTAGTTTCCCGCCAATCCCATGGAGGCTGCACCGAACTCGCAGTCTGACCTCCTTCGAACGAGAACAGGACTCTGAACTGGAGGGCTGACTTCTGATCGTACCCAACCGCCCTTACTGGATCTCGGTGCTCGAGGCACAGACTTGCGTTATGTGGAAGTGTGCAGCCACAAGGCCGGGCAAAGGCGTGCCTTAATGCCCCGTATAGGTCTCTTGCGTGCTTTCGAATGTCGTCATATCGTCTTGCACGGGTAGTTGCCTTCGAAGGTCTCACGGTATTCATATGCTGACTATGCCCTACTAAATCTGCGATGTCTTTATTGCCCTTATCCAAATGTTCAAGGAGCTCTTTAATAGTTCCGTCAAGCAAACTCAACTGAAGCTTTTTCCACTGCCGTTTGTGCGCCTTGAAGTTCACCCATTCCGGCTGCAGTCTATCGTCAGAGCAATTCGGTCTATCAGGGTTCCAGGTATGGCACCAACTCACAAGGTATTCAGCATCGAGACCTAACTTCTCTTTCAATTCATCGAATATGTCTTTCATTTGACTCGCGGCAACCAGAAATATATCGAATGACGTTCCAAGCAGAGCTTGAAGAGACACTCGGAGCGCCTCTTTACGCCAAGGGTCTGTCTCTGTCTTTGCCCGATTCTTTGCCCATGCCAGGAGATGCTCCACTTCCGGCTGAGATACCGAGTCTTGAAGGAGCCGCAAGCAAGTATTCTCGAATTTCATTTCCTCCAATACCAGCGTCTGAATCACTCTTTGCATCCTCTGACGGTATTCAAACCATTTCTTGACGGACTGCATTGCCTTGACATAAACATCTAGCGCCTTGATCGTGAGTGGGAAGGCACCCAGAACCAAGCCTGCTATTTCCGCCATAGTAAGAAATGGTGTTCCCGTAAGTACGTTCTTGTCGCTTTTCGTTCCACCCTTCGCGAAGCGCCGAGGGGCAGATCAGTGGGGGCGAAAAAGAGGCTCAATTGTACTAACTAGATAGAGCATATTCGACTTCCACACGATAAGATTGCATTTCGTACATTGATTCATGCCCTACTCGATGAGACGAGAATGGAGGCGCCAAAGTCCAAGTTAATCGCAGCCCATTACGGTGCCTGCGTCCAAATTTTCCGCTCTTTGAGTAACGCTCTAAAGAACGCACAGCCAAGGTACTTGGAACAAATATCTCCAGTCGATGTGGAAACGGAATTTGGCCGACTACGAGTATGGGCAGGGAATCTGGGTGCGCATCGCGATGGACGTTCGTCCTTGGACCATCGACTTAGGCAAGCGGGGCACATCCGTCAGACAGCCATTACCTTGCTAGATGACCTGCGCAACGATCTACGAGAAGGTTAGTGACGATTTTGCTTTAGATTTGGGAGACAATGCGCGTATGAGTTAATCACAAATTAGGCTTTGAGATCATGAGTAACGAGAGGCTCCCTCTTGACGAGCAACTGTCTGACTCGGACTCATCTGACTCCTCATCTGGATCTGCCGACCTGGGTTCTTCAACAGAGCTAGAGTTAATCCTCAAGGGTATAAGGCAAAGTATCTCATATCTATACAAGCTTGCGATTACTGTACGCAATCCTACTCCAACAGATAGACTCTATACGAAACATGATATTGATACTTCATGCTATGAATGCTGGGATATCCAGCATGTCGGACAAAGACTTCCACTATTGGCATCAGTGAGTCCATTCCTGCTACAGCGTCTAGGGAAAGCAAACAGCCGCCGACGACAAGTTTTCAAATATAACAAGAAGCATCATGAAAAGCTCCAACATGGCGTCGACGCTTACACGGCCAATCTGGAAACTGTAGTGGGGGTCGCCGATCATATTACTGGAGATCAGGAGCGTACCTTCCACCCCGTGAGTGTTAGAGACCAGGACGAGGTCGCTCGCAACACTCCTAGCGAGCGTGCTCCTACCTTGGATACCCAAACAACGGTTGCAACGTTCCTGGAGAAAGACCCAGATCGCACAGAACTTGATTTTGACGATGGCCTGTCAGAGACCTTGTCCGTATTAACCGAGGGCTCGCCTGAGGAGGATGACTTCAAGTTTCCCGAACCACCTCTAGGTGCTTTAGGTGACGATTACTTTGAGTGTCCTTATTGTTGTGAGGTATCGAGAATTCCAAACATGATCCAGTGGAAGTAAGTTTACAATTATTGCTCGCCGATGCTAGACTCAGATTTGTATCTAGGAAGCACGTCACTCAAGATCTCCAACCTTATATATGTACTTTCGAAAATTGCTCTACTCCAAATAAGACCTATGGCTCACACCACGAATGGTTCGCTCATGAAGCTCACGTACATAGGGTGCAATGGACTTGCCAGGAGTGCCGGCAGTACTTTGATAGTAAAAGCGCCTTTACAGAGCATAGAAAACATCAGCATCCCTCGGCTGACCAGCCGCTTTCAGTGTTGCTTGACATGTGTTCGAGACCAGCAGACGAAAGCTGTATGGGGACGTGCTCGTTATGCTTCAGTGAAGTGAAACAGCTTCGCAAACACATGGGGCGACACATGTTGTTCCTAGCTCTGTTTACCTTACCACGCAGAGACGCTGAGGAGCCCGTTGATGGTGAGTCTGACGAAGGTCAGGCTGGCGCTTCTGAGGAGGGCAAATCTGTCGCGGATGACAGAGAAACTTTTCCGGATTCTGACATCATGTCCGAGATCTCTGATGATCCTTTCAAGGAGACCGATGATGCCTCTCAAACGCAGATCGAACAGCCAAACTTCAACGTTCTAGTTGAGGGAGTCCGCAATGAAAGTGCCCGTCTTCAAGAACGGATCGTGAAAGAGCAGGATGATGACTTCTGGGATCGAGCCTATGAAATATCAAGTAATACGGATCTGTGGGTTTTTTATGAGGGAATCATCATAGAGGAACTAGAAGGTCGTGCTTCGCCAGCTGTAATTGCCCTGATGAATGGCTCGCAAAGGGACGAAATGATGTCGGCAGTGGTACTGAAGAAGGCCGGCATTATTGAAGAAGCAACATGGGACTCAAAGTTGAACCATTCTATCGAGAGCAGGCGAATTGTGGCAGCTATACTGCTCGTCAGAGATCAGCTTGCCTCAAAAGTTAGCACACAGCCTCATACCGCTCTAGCATGGGCAGGGATGTGTATTCTCCTACAATCGACCTTAGATCCAAAGATTGAGTCTGCCGCAGAACTAGGGCTTTTCGATAAGTTAGAGCTTGAGGACGGGCTTAGCTACATCTCGGTCCTAATAACTCGCCTTACGGTTATTCAACGCTTATATTCTGAACATGATACTGATCCCGGTCTTTCCGTTGCATATGACGAAGCCAAGCTGAAAGCGGCCTTTGAGACTCAAATGAGCAAAGTTTGCTCACAAATACTCACCTTTCAAGCCCAGGCAGTGTACCAGATCTGTCAAAAAGGATTTTTAAGGCTGGAAAGCCCTCTTCCCCTGCTCTTGAATGATCTTAAGACGACAGTCGCTGCTTTGGGCAGTAATTCTCAAGTCGTCGACTCCGACGACTTAAAATCCGCTCTAAGAGAACACGAGCTCTTCATTGATGAAATTTTGCGCTTACAAAGGATGAAATGGCAGAGAGAAGAGCCTGCTATCGAGAAAGCTCGAGGAGAAGCATCAACTCACGTGCCTACAAGACAAGAAGCGAATACTCTAGCAATGTCTCTGAAGGAATGTCTTCAAGCTTTGCGAACCAGTGCCTATGAGATGACCAAAGATCAAATTTCTTCCCGTAGCCCAGGAACTTGCCAGTGGCTATTGAAGAATTCGAGTTATCGCAAGTGGTTAGAGAATCGATCTTCAAAAGTATTATGGATATATGCAGGCGCAGGTTACGGTAAGTCTGTGCTGATGAAATCGTTGGTTGACGTGGAGCTTCGAAGCACAGCTATTGTCACTACTTGCTACTTTTTCTTCATGGATGATGGTACTGAGAGGAGAAGCGCAACTCACGCTGTTTCTGCTTTGTTGCATCAATTGTGCAATCGTAATCATGCCTTGTTGGAGAAAGCGAACGAAGCTTTCCGGCTTAACGGAGCTAAAATGACCCAGTCCTTTCAATGGTTGTGGGACTTACTCTTGTCACTTGCTCAATGTCCTGAAGCTGGTACCGTCATATGCTTTTTAGACGCCCTTGATGAGTGCGAAGACACTGGAAGGAAGGACTTGATCTCTTCTCTCACTAAGCTTCAATCTGATAAGAGTGGCGCTATTGATCAACTCAAATTTCTTGTGGCAAGTGATCCAGTGGTTGCTATAGATAGGCGCTCTGATACAAGCCTCGTATGCCAATTTGGCGATGACGAAATGGGGGTCATCAAACGGGAGATTGATTTTGTGATTCGGGATCGTGTTCCCCGAATTGCAGCGGAAAAGGCGCTTGACCAAGAGCTTCAATCGGTCTTGCAAGCCCGCCTCCTACAAAATCCAAATCCTAATCATCTCTGGCTACGTCTGACATTAGCTGCTGTTGAGCAGGCAGCGGGAATTACTGGCTCGAAACAGATGTCGCGCTTCATCGAAGAACTTCCTAAGGATGTCAATGCAGCGTGCAAGGCATTGTTGAAATTGAGTCCCCAGCCTGAGCAGGCTAGTAAGGTTCTCCACATTCTTGTAGCTGCTGTGCGGCCTCTCACTCTACGGGAGATGAACATGGCGCTAAACGTCCGAGGCGGCCAGAAGGCTCGTGATGATGTTCATCTTCGACCTGAGCGAGGTTTTGCAGCATACATCGATAATCTTTGCACGCCCATTTTTGGCGTGTTCCAGGGCAAGGTATGCATTCTTCACCAGAAGATTAAAGAATGGTGGGCTCCTAGAATGAGAATGACACAATATCCTCCCCAATTGGACGCGTCAGCAAGAGATTTGGTGCAATCCTCGAGGGCTGGTAGATCTGATCGCATTCTTACCGACATTTGCCTCAATTATCTCTTATTTGATGTGTTCAAAGTCAATACGATCCCCATAGATACCATGGAGAAGGGGGCTGTTCGCAGCTCGTATCAACATCGTCAAAGTCGGATACTCCAATATGCCCAAAGTCATGACTTCCTAGAATACGCGGCAATGCATTGGATAGAACATTTCCGGTCAATGGGTGAGCACAGCTCTGATCTAATGGAGCGATGGAAGGTGGTATGTGAACTACAATCTGATCGCTTTTACATATGGTTTCGGATATTTTGGTACGGACATGGGATTAGAAACAATCTTGACTCAACGCTCAAGATCCCAGATTTTACTCTTCTTAGCCTGGCCTGCTTTCTAGGCGACTTTACCGTAGTCAGGCATTTAGTTGAAAGAGGTGAAGACCTCGAGACTAAAAAAGGGCAAGCGTGGCCACCATTGCTGGCCGCCATCAATCGCGGACACACAAGAATAGCAGTTTTTCTGATTGAACATGGAGCTTCGGTGAAATCTGAGGGTATACAAAACTGGACGCCTTTAGGCCTCGCCGCTACGAAAGGACTCGAAGAAATCACCCGATACTTGATTGAGAATGGTGCCGAGGTCGAACAGAGAACCTATCCACTTGGAGTCACGGCGTTAATACGCGCTTCAGGTGCAGGTAAATTGACAATAGTCGAGACTCTATTAAGTAATGGTGCCGGCGTGAATACGGAATCTAACAATGACCAGACGCCTCTGATGGCAGCGAGCAAGGGCGGTCATCAAGCCGTGGTAGAAATTTTGATATGGAAAGGCGCTGACGTGCAAGCTTGTGACCTCGCTGAGCAATCAGCATTGCACCATGCAACAATTGCTGGCCACGATGGTATTGCGCAGACATTGCTGGATCATGGGGCCGAGGCAGACACGATGGACGAGCACGAGAGGACACCCCTCTCGTGGGCTGCACAACGAGGTCTTTGCGTTACGACTACAAGTCTGATTGAAAAGGGTGCTGAGCTGAATGGCAAAGACGAAGAAGGCTTCACACCACTTGCGTATGCCACACGTTTTGGCCATCTTACTATCGCGCAAATGCTAGTTGATGCAGGGGCTGATGTCAACGCTCCTCTCGCGCAATCGGAGCAAACGGCCTTATCCTATGCTGTAGATCTAAGAAATCACGGCATGATCCGGATGTTGCTGAACTTGAATGCTGATCCAAATCATTTCGACAGCACTGGCAGGACAGCTTTAGTCCACGCCATACAACTGAAGGATCATGAAATTACCAAGACGCTACTTGAAGCAGGGGCTGACCCAAATATCCCCGACGAGCATGGGCTGACGGCATTGACACACGCTGTACATGTCGGTTGGGCCTTTTTGGTGCATTTGCTACTTGAAGCAGGAGCTGATCCCAACATCTCGGACGATAATGGCGGGACGGCCTTGTCATACGTTCCGCAAAGCGATCAAACAACAATCGGAATGCTTGTCGAGGCAGGGGCTCATCGGGACTAGGACGCCTGATCACAAAGAATAGATGTATAGGTTCAAGACATGCTTAGGCATGGTTTTATGTAGACGTTGTCCAGTTGTGTCTGACAACAATGATCAAATACTCCTCATACGTGCTTCACCATTTTTCCTTGATCTCGAGGTGACAAAAAGCCCGAGAAGACATTGATGTCACCCATAATCAAGGCCAGACGGCCCTGTCGTATATTGCTGATCAATTGGAAAAACAATACTGACTGCCGCTACATTGAGCTGCTGTCAATGACTCAATCTTATGAAATTGCTGTCGACGGCTTAAGTTATAGAAGGATTGCACGGAGTTTCGAGCAATGCGTTGCTTTAGCTGATCGAGCCGCGGGACGACGGCACCGACATAGTTCATTGAGAAAGCAGTCTTTACGCAGCAGTCTCCCTCGATGGCCACTTTGCGGGGACCTTGGTTTCAAGCTTCAGGCGATTGACAGCTTCGTGCCCATTGACTTTCAGTGGAAGACTGCCAGATCCTAATCGATATTTCATCACAGAGAACATCATTTTGCAGTGAATGTATATAGCAGCTTATAAGTAAACAGCACAGGGGTGATATGACGGGCAACTGCGGCTTTGGAATTGCTGCGTGATTCGTTCGGGCTGCCGGAAGAAAATATAGGAGCCTCAGCTTAACCATTGAAAGAGTAGGAAACCCTGGCTGGCATCTCAGAAGCCCGACTTTCCTGACAAGCGAGACAAGGGTTAGCTCGAAATCAGATCTTACTCTAGATTCAATCTTGGAGAATGCTCAAAAGCCAAGCGCATCTTGATGACACTCGGAAATGTGATAGATGCTATCAAGTGCGCGTGAAGACCTGCAATAATGTATCCTGGAACTTTTGCACATTCTGGTCAATGAGCACCTTGCCTGACTCAAAGTTTGGGTCCTTCGAAATGCCAATGAAAGCCAAATTCCTATATCCCGTCAGCGTCCACCACATACACAATGCGATATCGTGAAAAACTGACCTGCTGATCTCTCGTAGATACAGATGATAGCCTTTGATATTACAGACAAAAGACTCTGCACTCTGAGATTCCAAATGCCTGTACAGCTCGCTCTCCCTCCCGTCCTCACGCCGAATCCAGCCATATACTTCTGACAGATCCACGATGATGTCAATGTAATCCGAGCATAATTCATATGCTGTGGAACTAAAAGGCGTGGTGTCTGACGCGATGTACACCTTGCTGAATACGTCAAAGAGGTAGACCTTCTCAAACCTGCAATTTGCAGAGAGAGTATTGAGTAGAGCCTCGAAGGTAGGAAGCTGAGGCACTAGACCCTGCATCACTCTACTGAAGGCTTCGAAAATCGTATGGTCATAGATCGAAGTCCCATAGTAGCTGATTGGAGGATTCTCGAGCCCGGCGTCGAAAAGGTCATCGGTGATTCGTTGGGTGATGTCTCGAACAGTATCGTCGCGAAAGTCTTCGGTCAACGAATCAATCTTGTGGATGAAGACCGAGTATTTAATGTCAGGATACGAGTACTGTAGATGCAAGATTGTCTCTGTCAATCTGCCGACTGGTTCCATGTAGTTGTCTACGGCGTCTAGGACCCAGATCATTGCGCCCACGCCGCCAAAGATACTTTCTGCATCGAAACCAGGATCCAGATAATCGATTTGACCGGGCATGTCCCAGACTTGAAAGTCCATGAAAGAGCTTCAGATTCGGGTATTAGTATTTGATTGGATGAAATGGGAGCGTGCGGCCTACTGCATCGCTTCCTTGCGAATGTTGGTCGTTGTTTCTAGAAACAAAGTCTCCTGAGGGGCCATCTTGCGAAAAACGACGTTGGAAATCGATGACTTCCCACTTCTACACTGTATAATTAGTAGGGTTGTACCCCTATGAATGCATGCTGCGACTCGCCGTTTCAAGCCCATGAGTAGAAGGCGTGGTTTATGTTGTGAATGCAGCAAGTCCTTAGACTCTGCGCCTTCATCGATCCCATTGATCTGGTTAGATGCCTCGTTTTCCTGTGAACCTTCTAACGCCATGAGGCTTTGTCTGACCAATCACGCAGACTTATGCATTCAAATATGCTCCTTCTCATCGCAGAACGATGCCGATGTCGTGGCTTTGACAGACCGCTAGGATCGAATTCGCATTGTATGACAATTCTACGGCTTGATCAAGAGCTTTCATGGCCTTTTCTGAGTTTCTGTACTGTCTCATTGTTGACAGCCCAAAACCATTGTGTAACCCGGGGTTCCGCTCGGTCTAACCTCGGTAGAATATGTTCTTCGACTCTCAACAAAAGTTGACTGTTACTTAGGTTTAACGGCTACAAATGATGCACAACATCATACATACAGATGACCACCGTCCTGCACTTACCTCCACTGCTTGTACTTGAGCTCTACTTGATTATCGACATAGGTCAACTTCATACTCTTGCATCCGACTTCAGCAAGGGGATGGCCGCTCAGCTATCCTAGTTGATGTGAGACTGGACTGCAGACACCATCATCCTTTAGGCCTGGCCTGCGCTGGGCACATTGTGTGGAGAGACATGGAAACAATTTAAAAGCGGTCGTGGTGCAAATGATATTGCAAATTCCAAGTACAGGCACGCACAGAAGTCAGAGGCAGAGTCTCGGCGACCATACAGAGATGCTCATTCGTCCGTCTTCCAAGACTTCGACTTCTACTTCTTAGAATTTCTGCGTAGAAAGGTTTTTCAAGCACGCCGAAAGACCCTTACTCTAGGACCATTCTAATTGATGGTTCCGTTACCAATACAGGACCATCAGTATGCAGAACATCCAGAAACCTCCATACATCATTCTCTCACACGAGACTTCCGACTCTTTCATGAACTCCAATGCAATCATCGTCACCCAGAACTAAACCTTCATCTCAGTCAATCCGTGCTTCCATATAGTGAAGTATGGCGTCTTGCCATCTTCGCGATAATTAAGAAAGACAGGCCTTGTCCAAAGGATTAGCTAAATTTGAGGACCATCTTTGGTAGTATAGAGGGACGCATACATATGATGATCTGGATCATTCTCTGAAGACTCGCCAGCGTAAGGCTCAAAATCCGACCATTTTTTACCAAAGCGATTTTTGACGTGGGTTATAATCCCTTTCCCAACAGCTTTAACCTTGGACTCCTCAACACCATTATTCTTCAACTTCTCCGATAGCTCCGCGATGTAACCTAAGAAGAGCAGCTGTCGTCAGCGACCACTGCCTTTTATGATTCCTGTAATATTCACATACCTTGAATGGCCTCAACGAACTCTTGCCTCTTAGCATAAGGTGCGATCTGATTCAGACGGAAGGCATCGATTACATCGTTGACCTGCTCTGTTGGTTCCTCCTCAAGAGTCGCTGGTTCATCAGCTGCAGCGTCATTGCCTCCGTCCTCGGCCCCTGAGGGCTTCTGATTTGGGTCGACGGCGTTACCACCTGTGAGGCTGCTGAGTGTTTTGGCGTCGATTCCGGCCTTCTTTATCTTCTTGCAATCGACTTCGTAGACGGCATCATCGATTTCTTTGAGATCGTAAGTATCAGCGATTATTTCGTCGCCGCTTAGTATATCCTGGAGCAAAAGAAGTAAGCGACAATGACTGGGAAAATAGGCGGGGAAGGCCTGCGAGGTGGGCGAGGTGGGGGTTTGGCGAACCGAGCTTACGTACCTTAAAGATGATCATGATTGCGGCCCAGGCAACTTTGTGTAACAGGTGATCCGGATGGTTGGTAGACCCGTGGGAGTGGTAGCACCAATTATCAGAGACGGAATACGAGTGAAGAAGAACGGAAAAATTCGAGGCTCAATGGTGGGACAATAATGTGCGGAAGTGCAACATTAGCCGTGCCGACGCCTTACTCGATCCAGCCGAGCAGGGCTGAAACAGGTGGCAAATCAAATGACGCTCCATCCCAAGAGCAAAGCAGATTGAATTTCATTCAAACAACGAAACCTGACACTCCTTTAGCAACCATTGTGTCCCCCGCCTATTCTTCGTAATTCACCAGCTTCTGTAACTACCTTTGACCTTTCTCGTCTATCAGTCTAGCTGTAGACCTATTCTTCTTTTGGCCTCAAAAGGCTACAACTCCGGCGCGTGCCGAGTAAGCAGAGACTCATCTGGCTTACAACTTCCTGATACCAAGATCATGTCTACTACTATGGACTCAACAAAGGAGCTACCGCCGTTGCCAACTTACAATCTCACTCTCCTACCTTCCCTACTACCGCCCATACCAGACAAGCTCCTGACACTTCTACTACCAATCGCGGCCTATTGGGGTCTGTCGATGTCTTTCCATTGGATTGATACAAAGGACTACTTCCCACAATACCGGCTACACACGCCTGCAGAAGTCGCGAAGAGGAATCGGGTCTCGAGATGGGAGGTCATACGGGATGTGGTGATACAGCAAGTCATCCAAACTGCTGTAGGGTGGCTACTTGGAATGACTGAGCCGGATGACTTCTACGGAAAAGAGGAGTATGATGTTGCGGTATGGGCAAGGAGGATTCGAATCGCGGAGAGGGCAGTCCCGAGTCTCCTGGCAATGATTGGGTTGGACGCTTCTGGGTTGGCGAAGAACCTCATGCCGTTGCATCCAATCCTTGCAGGGGTACTTCGGGGAGGGAACTATTCATCATTCGATGGCAAAGGCGCTTTCAACGGATATAACAGGTCGGTCATGCTCGGCTTTGCGGACTGGGAGCTCAAGCTTGCCTCGGCTATTTATTGGGTCCTGGTGCCAGCGGTCCAGTTCACAGTGGCTATCCTGGTGGTCGATACATGGCAGTACTTCCTACATCGAGCCATGCACATGAACAAGTGGCTGTATAGTATGTTGCGTATCATCAGTTTATATTACTGAAGGTAAACTGATCAATAATAGCGACTTTTCATTCTAGACATCATCGCCTATACGTACCTTACGCCTACGGTGCGCTCTACAACCATTGGTTTGAAGGTTTCTTGCTTGATACCCTGGGGGCTAGCATCGCATACAAATTAGCCGGGATGAACACCAGACAGGGTATGGTTTTCTTTACCGGCTCTACTATCAAAACCGTGGATGACCACTGTGGGTACGCGCTACCTTGGGATCCTCTGCAGCATATTACTTCGAATAACGCTGGGTACCATGACGTCCACCATCAAAGCTGGGGTATCAAAACCAACTTCTCCCAGCCGTTCTTTACCTTCTGGGATCGCATACTTGGGACAGTCTGGACCGGCGGCGATGTTTCTGCTCGCTACGAGCGCTCGCGTTTAGCAGCCCAGAAAGCCCTCGATCAAGACAATGAAGTGCCGAACATCACGCATTCCGATCCTGCAGACAGTGCACAACAGGACGCGAGACCGTATGAGAGGGAATTGCGAAACGCTGTAGACGTTCCGTCAGTGCCTTTAAAAAGTCGCCAACCGCAGCCTCCAGCGGGCAAGGCCGAACTCCAAGCTGCAGGCTCTAGGCAGCAGATTTTGGATGATAGCAAAGATGGCGGGCCAAGCGTTCTCGTTGACGAGAGCCGTGAGGAAAAAGAAGCAAAAACATCTTTAGGACGGATTTCGCGGAAGCGCACAGCAAGTACGCTGTCAGCAAAGGACAGTCTCAAAGGACTGCGCGGCAGAGTCACAGGCAGTATGCATGGTCGAACGGGAGGCATCATTGGTATGGACGGTAGCAGGTAATGTACATTCGGAGGAGTTGTGGTGATAATGGTTTACTTGTACAAAATCAACATTCGCTTAAGGTACTCTTTGTTACGGCCGCGTTAACTTCCATACGGCACGATGCCCATTACTTGGGGTCGTGGTCTGCTTCGCATCATGTATGTAGCTTGTTCACAATGAACCCCTTTACCGCCTAGCTTTCTGCTCTGAGAAATAATCGCCGCCGCACATTCATCAACCACTAAGTGCGTGTGGAAGTTCGCTTGCCCCCAAGTTACAGAAGTGAAGGACCAGAGATACTGACAAGCTCCATGCGGCGTTGAAATCTTACTATCAATACAGTAAGTCAAGCCATCCGACTATCTTTGCTGCCAAAGATGGCATTCCTCGTATCATTTGCTGAATTGGTCTCACAGGCACAAAAGCTGGGGATCAATCTTGGCCTATGATGGAGCGAGTGCTCTACCAAGTGCGTCAATACCCAAGGTGGTGGATCTTTGCGAATGGTTGACAGTACAGATTCCTCGAGCTGGTGGGAAAAGCCAGGATTTATAGCATTGCAGTGCGTCGAATTAAATCATTCTGTGTCTGTTCGTATACTTATACAACTATTGGGCGGCTCAGATGTTGCTTCGACACGGCAGAGCTGTGGGTTTGTCAAGGAAACGGCAATTCAGACCGGCGAATCGCCTTGTGCCGAGCTGGCTGATGTGTAGCCTTGTCAACTACCCCACCTTGTCACCGACACTCATACTCTTAAAGTCGGATGAAAGACCTCTGGTAGTCAAAGGTGCGACCGAAGTGCCAACACGCTTGACCTCGACTGACTTGATTTCTCATCTTTCAGGCTGCGGGTTTTGCAAAATCGGCTTGATCAATAAAAATGGCGGATCCATTCTCCATCATCTCCCTGATTGAGGGCTCCATCAGTCTGGTTGTCCAATGTGGCAGCGTGGCCAAGTCCCTCAGCGACATTACTACAAAGCACAAGCAGGCCAAATTGACAATCCTGTCAATGGTTCAAGAGGTCGATACTCTCGAGTTTGCCTGGAGTCGGATCAGAGACTGGTCCCAAGATTACGCAGGAAGTGGAGCTGATGTTATTAAATGACAGCGAGGTCGATTCGTCTTTTCTGAGAAGGCTGGACCGCTCCCTTGAATGTGGCACAGTAGTCTTGTCGGCCCTGCAAGACGACCTTGTCGACTACACTGATAACCTGGATAGCCTCAGCTTTAAGCAACGCTCCAGGATAACCTGGAACGAAAAGGCCTTACTAGATCACCAAAATCGAATAAGAGGTCAGGCAGTTTCAATGGGACTGTTACTACAGATTCTCGAGCTCCCGTCTCCCAAGAAGCAAAATCAGCTACTCAAGACATACGAGCGCCATTTTCGCAAATACGATGAGAGTGCGTACTCTATCGTCCCCTCACGCATGTCATAAAAGCTCTCGTCAACATTTTTGGGATCTGAACATGGATCGGCCAGTCATGCTAGCCTCGAGAGTGCTGACCTAGTCTACCGGCGATTGAGTTTTGAGGACGAGCTCTACAAGAGAGATTACAGGAACCCTCTCATTTGCTCACTCTTTAAAACTAAGGCCCGCAAGCAGTCTAGCCACACCAATGAAGCATTAGCGATTTTTGTTCTATGACTTCGAATCCAGCAATACCAGAGTCTAATGAACAACATACCCACACTGAAGACCCGAATAAAGAGGGATTCCTACCTGTACTGGCCTCGATCGACACCTGCGAAGATTCGACTATCAACAGTGCTAAGTTCACTAAACAATCTCTGACCAGTGCTCTTTACCAGGCGGTGAATGTCGGTAATGAAGACCATGTAAGCACACTAATTGCAAATGGAGCTCAAATACAGCATATCGTCGGCAAACAAGTATAGCCCACTCCACATTGCAGCAGAACGAAAAGATCACGCCATGGTGACGCATTTGGTTTAGGCTGGGGCAGACCCAAATATCGAATCGGGAGAGCATGGTTTACAGCCGAGCCATTTGGCTATACTGAACGGCTCTCTAGACATCGTCCGTGCCCTACTTGATGCCGGCGCCTCGTTAGAAAAGATGATGAGATCTTTGTCTTGGATGACGATGCCTGTGAATCAATGCTGAGAATCTGGAATTCACCACCAACGAGAGAGTCTTCACTAGCGAGTTACACGACCTCAGTGATACAGCCGTTCGGGAGGCGACGAATTTAGGCCATGGGAAATTTTCTTCGTACCTCCTTCCTCTTGACCCGTCAGTGCACGGGAAAATACCTGCATCGGTGCTCAGTATAGCTGCGAAGAAGCTCTGGCTGGGCTTCTGGCTCCCCTGGGTCGCGGCGTTGATCCCAACTGGCGGGGTAAATTGACTGGAAGGACTGTAACGATGCTTGTCTGCAGCGCCGATACTCCAAAGGCCCTGCATATTTGCGCTTTACGGAGGCTTCCGTCATTAGGCGCGGACTTCCTCGCGCGTGATTTTGATGGAAACCAAGCGTTCCATTACCGGGCTTTGGCTGCCACAACCCTATATGGCCCCCATGACAAGCTCCTCGAACATACCATGATAATTACAATGCTAGGCTGTGGTGCGGACATCAACGCAAGGAACCATGCAGGAGAGACCCCCCTCTTTTTGGCCGCTCGGGGTCTACATGTATACCTCGTAGAGATATACCTACAAATCGGCGCAACGGCGATATCTGCAAGACTTTTACAAAAGTTGAGGAAATTTCATCAAGCGCTCTTATCACAACACTCTCATACCTCGGTTTACAGCGGTGCCAGTCGGAAGATCCTCTCCCTTTTGATCAGCGGTCGAAAGGAATGTGGTGTCAAAGTTGTCAAAGCGGCAGAACGGGAGGTCCATGAACAGGACACGCCTCCTGAGACTAGCAGAACAATAAGCCGCCCTGAGCCAGCGGTTGAGACACTAACATGCTCAGAGGAGGAAACGGCCTGGCTCTTACCGAAATCAGACACGGAGGACATGCCACAGACTCCGGCCAAATTCACTGCAGACCGAAGCTGAGACGACGTCGTGGTGTAGCACCGCTGGACCAGGCAGACTTGGAGAACAATGACTGCCTTCAAAGCATCCTTTGGCCCTTAGGTCGTCACCAGTCAAAATGCCTCCGTA
>JAABUP010005935.1_pt1 | contig 18000 bp, 8 predicted proteins | sample 5559201 | NCBI WGS metagenome assembly JAABUP01 (sample SAMN10711887, study PRJNA513373) | rock metagenome | isolation source: Antarctica rocks | place: Antarctica
TGAGTAGGTAAGCAGGCTAGAAGATAGTACCCGTGCCAAGCCGCCTTTCACTTTGGTCTCACTGTCTCTCGGTCTCTTCTTGAACACCAGTCATCTTAGCTTTGCGACTGCTACTGTTCATGAAGGCCTCGCTGGTTGCCTGTTCGGCTATCCCCAGCCCGTCCCTTCCAAGAGTTGATGAGGACATTGAACAGAGGCTCATAATTGCTGCAGAGAAAGCAACCCCCCCGTGACTCCTTCATGTAATGATGTGTGCTAAGTTCTTGACCAATTCGCAGAACAACGACCCTCGAGAACGATGGACGATCCTCAACGAGCCTGCCCTCAGAGGTGACGCTGCCTCTCCGTGGGACAATACAGTGTTGTGCGAAACGCGATATCCTCAAGCAGTGCGACACGCCTGCAAGGAGTGCCACACCATGTTGAATAGAAGGTGGAGCCATGTACGTTTACATACACGTAGTGGGTATGGTTGTTGGATGAGGTGTTTGATAGGGTAGATACCGCCTACAAGCAAGAAACTGGTCACACAGACAAGGGGCATGGAAGGCGCTCAATCGAATAGGGGCACAAGGCCTCCTCTGGGCTTGAGAATTGAGGTGAAATTCAAGACCGCGCTGCGAGCTAGATGGCCTGACATTTGAAACGTCCTGAAAACCCACAGGCATGAGAGTGCTTCTGCTGGCTTCGCAATCGATAAATAAAGTTTTTCCTCTTAGCCTAACCGAAACGGGTATTAGCATATGCAAGTTTATCGGGATTCCTTGGCACCCCTTTCTACACTCAACCCCACCCCGCGCCCGCGTTTTAGAAAAAAATCCGAAAAGAAAATTATAAAAGTGAGTAACTTTCACGAAAAACCCTGATAGTACTATAATAAGATAAGATGAAGGGTAACATGCTATATAAAATATACTCGGAGAAGTCTAAGCTGTAATTCGCACTTTTTAGTTAAGCCTAATTACGGGGTTTCTTTTAATAAGTCTGCTAGTAATATAATTTCGGTAGTTTTCTTTTTCTAAAATGCGGGCGCGGGCGGCGCGGGGTGGGGTTGAGTATAGAAAAGGGTGCCAAGGAATCCCGATAAACTTGCATATGCTAATACCAGCATTCACACGCCTATTAGTGCCCACACCATCAAATTATATCTTTGCTCCCCTTCTATTCACAGTAGGCTGTCTAGCTTTTTTCCTGCTAAGCTGCAAAATCGCTTCGCTGGGGCAAGGCACTATCACGCTCAACACGTGGATCATATCAGTACTGTGTTTACACTCTCTTCAACAACTTAACTTCATTGATCGGCTACTTCCCCTCCTTCTGATGAGTACATGACCAGTCGTGGCGCCCCTCCGATATTTAGGCAAGGTGAATAATCCTCCAAAGCGATAGGGGACATAGCTGAGTTCGTTATTTCTAAAGCTGACTATTCAGCGGTTAGACAATCGGTATTGTGAAACAGCTGTGCTGAGCTGTCCACGAGTTGTCCTCAGACCGTCGTCGCAGCCGTTCTGTTAGGTCCTAGGTAACTTCCAATACGCACTCCATTCCCACTCGCTCTGTGTGAGGATTCGATGGAGAGCATGGCAGACCACACGCATCAATACCTCTTTAATCATCTTTTCCTTCCTACGCGCGTCCCAAAGGCAAATGACCTAGGGAATGGATCTGGCGACCAGGCCCTCGCTCAGCTACTTGCACAGTCAGCTAAAATCTTTCGCGATCAAGGCGACATACAGTATTACCAGCAATGGTCAACGATCTATCGTACCCTCCGCAATTTCATCATCTTACACCGTCATGACAACACCTTATCCAAAGATGCCCTCCAGAGCGCCTTCCAGGATATTCGAGATGGAGGCGTGTTAATACTTCATATCGCCATTCAGAATTCAGGCCTCTTGATTCGGAAAAGCGCTGAAAAATACTTTATTGAGTCGTTCGAGGCATCGCCGCCGGCTGCGACCGTCCTTTCTTCCCAAAAAGCTTTGCAATGGGACTTTCCCAGTCATTCTGTTGTAATAACTGCCCCTGCCTTTGAAGACCCTTTCTTCCAAGCGAGTCTTACAGAATTCTTGGAAAGAGCGAGCGTGGAGCCTGTGAAGCAGTTCGCAGCTACATCCCTCAAAGCCGGGTCATTGGCGTATGAGAGCCGTGACACCACAACACCAGCAATCATTGGGCAGTTACTCATGTCGATTTTGGAGGCAAATGGCCACAAACATACACCTTTATTAACCCAAAAGAGAGTTCGTGACGAAGTCTGTTGGGGTGACGGTGCCGAGAACCCGTGGCGACGCAGCCCAACTTGGCTGGTCTTGAGGGTCGGTCTGCAGCGATCTCTATGCGCATTCCTTGGTGGTAGAATCGGTATTTTACATTACAAGTTCTTCATGTGCTTCGTTATCTCTTCTCTGTGCCAAGAGTTTGGCGCTGCGACCACACATAATGCAGATCGACTCATTTCTGCTAGAACCAAGCTTACTCGTCGGTTGGCCAAATTACAACGACAAAGAGGAATGGGTCCAACGCAAGTGACTGAAATGATCGATTTAATGTTCTCCAAGTATGAAAAAGCATTTCGAAGCTCTGTTGAGCTAGTCAATGATAGGCTTCAGAGGATATGGAGGATGATTCAAGTCCGCGCTAATAAAAGAGTCCTTGCTCTACCTAGACGTGCTGATCATGACAGCACAGTCCTTTCTCTATCTTACAGCCGGGACTTCTTGCTAAATATTTCAGATCAGTTTCTGTACGGCAGGCTACCTGTAACGCTACAGCTCGAACGGCGCCAGCGCAATATTGCAAACTACTCTGATCCAATGCAAGCCAAAGATACTCTCTCAACTACTCATTATTTGCACCTTGCCGATTTTGAGGCAGATCTAAAGCGAGATGTCGCTCGGAATACCGAGCACGAGGACCGTGATGATCCGAGTGAGGTTTGTGTAGACCTCAAGTGCAAATTGGAACGCTATCAGCGGGATGCGCTTCCAGCCTACAGAGATGACCCAGAACAAGCGTCCTTGATGTTGCTTATCATCATAGAGCTGTGGGAAGTGCTCGACTCTCTGGCCATAGCGCTCTATCCTCTGCTTGCCAAATACGACCCTGGGTTTCCCCGCGACATTTTATTCAGTTTACATTTATCCGAGGCAGAAGACATGCGCCGCTTGAAAAAGGTAGAGGAATATATTGACAATCGGCGGAACTCATCCGACCTCTCACTACCATCCGTGTTTGGTCATATCACAGGAAGCTCATTCGCGGTGCAATACTTTGACCAATGTTACGACATGCAAGATCTGTTGACAACTATCGAAGATGCAGACGAAGCTGCCAGGGAACGAAAGGAAATTGAATGGAGGCACAAAAGTCTTGAATACGAGGAACTCGTAAGAGAAGCAGCCGCAACTGCCTGCCTTCCCAAGGAAGACGTGCTTGACCCGCTCAAACGTGAATGCGATCCTCGCTGTCGGAAATACTACCTTGAGCGGGTAGCAAAGAGAATGAGGATACAAGTTCACGAAGCAATACTTCCAGATGAAAGAATCATCGCTAAGGCTGTCATCTTCGAACTCCTCCTTCCGGAAGGTTTCGTAGCATGGCGCGATACAACCTGGCAGATCCATAAATTAGCTCGAGGAGATACAATTTCAGATCAGGTACCCCCGGTCTTACTTCAAGATTATCCAAGTCTCCGCGCGTACTCCAAGCCCAATCTGTGCAATGTGACACTTGCTTCTCGCACAAAGCCATTCAAAGATACTCACTATAAGCAAGTGACATTTCCCACATCCCTCGATCAAGTATGTCATCCACATGGGCTCAAGTATGGTCTATTTGATCGAGAGAAAGGCATATGGACCTCAAGACATTCAAATGCCATGAGCTTTGCCGACCTTTGCTCCCCACGCCTGCCGTCTCGGTCAGTATATGGTTCGCTGCGGAAATACCTTCATCCCAATTTCGAGGGTGCAGCGGTCCATGGAAATGAAGTTGTTGCTAGCCAAACTCGATGCCCAAATACTCTCACAGTAGCCGAGTTCACGAGCTTTCAAGACCTGAGATTAGGCAATGGCATACAATGGCTGAGACTCCTACGGGAATTAGCCTCCCCTAATCTGAATTTTGGAACGATCGAGGTGGGGGCGTTAGTCGCGGAGCTTGCTCTGATGGCTGGACCGTCTGAGGGACGGAGCTATTTGAGAGCCAACCATTGGATCTTTCAGAAGCCGGAATTTTGTGCAGCGTTGATTGCACAAATCAATCAGCGGCTCGTCAGCATTGCCGCCAATTGGCGGGAGGGGCAGACTGTCGAATGCATGCTAATTCTTCTCCAGCGTATCTGGTCGTTAGCCACGTCGTCCGACTCCAGAAGAGAAGCGGAGATCTTGGTTCTTTCTGTCCGTAAGATGACTCATGGGTGGATACGCCATCTGCGCGACGAGATCTGTAATGCCGCGGATCTCGAGACGGCCCAAAAGCGATCTAAAGATGCCCTCCTCGCAGCGATCTTATCCAGGAAGACATTTGTCATCGAGACTACCAGGCCGAGTGACATCATCCAGTCTGACGCTCTTGCGTGTTTCCTTGAATATGGATTTACACTCAAGGACAATTCGCCAAAGAACGAGGCAGTTCGCGTTGCCAAGACGTCCACACATATGAGGAGGTTGTTAGTGAATGATCTCAAACTTGTCCATCGCTTAGAAAACAAGTTAAGATGCTCTATAGATGTGTTCCCCGAGGCTGTAAACAACGCTGTCAATAGTGTCTGGGTTGAAGCTGATGGCTATCCAGCACGACCTTACTCACGGTGGAGCTTTCTGTCGCCTCCATATAGTGGATGGATGACCGCTAAATCGCTCGAGCAAAGCGTTCATGTTGACCTTCTCGAAGGGACTTTGCTTATTAACGGTCGACCCCTTGGTAGACTCCCAGAGGAATACACGAAGCTAGAAATGTTTCAGCAACTTTTCGGTACCCGAGTATTCTTGACTTACCCATCACCATTACCCGGTATGTCCTACAGATTTGCCAGCCTCTTTCACAGCCATGAGATCCATTTTGGGTTTCGGGGCGGCGTCCCTTTCATACGAGCCCGAATAGGTGGCAAGATCCTCGAATTGGTACCGCGTACCATTTTCAAGTCTAACGTTGATGGTGATGCCCCAGACCTACCCCTGCCGCTGATTGACGACTGCGTCCATTGGCTAGACATCGCGTCTCGCATCTTGGAAATCAGGCCTTGTGTTTCAATGTGGCAGATCAAAACTAGCAATTGGAGAATAGACTTGCGCTCAAATACGGCCCGTCGAAGGAACAGTCTACTCGTAGATCCCCGCAGCCCTATCTTCAATCGCGTGGCTACTGTAATAGAGCCATTCGAGCATAGGAACAGAATGATCGTCTACCAGCCAGAAAAAGGTAGCCTTTCACTGCAGCTTCCCGGGCTTGAATTACGATTCGAGGTCAATCGCGAAGGCCTCTTGGAGTCCAAGCAACTAAGAGCAGCCGTGGACTTCGACCAGAACGCAGGAACCTTATACGGTATGAGAAGCTGCCTGGTTCTACGGGATTGCACTGTTCCAGAAGAGCGCAGTATTATTGTTGCCATGGGGCCAGCGAGCGTCAACTCAAATGGAAATCACATAATAGTCCAGATCAAACACACGGGCTACTACGCTCGCTTTTCCATCAATAAAGAGATGGGACGCCTTGAATGCGCAGCCGAACCTCGCCTGCTGTATTTTAAGGCCTATTGCCATGCGGTCACTTCATTCGTTCTGCCTGATCCACTTACAGGGAGGACTGGGACAGACGAAGCGATACACTGCCTGCAAGCAGGAAGTGCTCAGCCTTGGGCGCCAGTCGACGAAGAGTCGTATCGTATCCTTTCTGAAATAGCCAAGCTCACACCACAGAGGCTGTACTACCCTGAAAACCTCAAAGTGCTGCAGAAGGTCATCTGGAATGACAATCTGCTGCCGGAAGTTCAGCATGACATTTTCCACCCGGTGGTAAGAGGTATTGTGCAACAATGTCGTCTTCTGAACCGTTTCCACATGGGTAGCAATGAGCCGCCTTCACCCGACCATGTCAGTAATGAGCATTTACTTACTCGCGCCATGACGAGAAATCAGACTTATCGTGCCAGCCAACACCAAGTCCAAAATTCATCAGAGACTGATCAAGTCTACATCCCACGTGATTCCGCACATTCCATCAGGAATAGTAATGCCTATGAGATTGCGGTCCTCCTCCGAAAATGGTCCTCCAATCTGGCTGTAAGCCATGATCTTTCTAGTGCTCTACAAGAGTGGCCAATCATTCAAGGCTTTGACCATGACTTTGAGAATTACCTTTTTGTAGATCTCATCAACATTGATCTGGCTTCATGTTGGGGCTCCATTGTCAAGCTCTGTATGCGCTCTTCCGAAGCTTCTGACAAATTCAAGCTTATGTTCATGTTTGCGAAGATTGGATTTGCCCAGGCTGATATGACCATTATAAGATCGTTGATTGCATTCGCAGTGATGGAAGATCTTAAAGCTCTTCAGCTGCCCCAAAGTTCTGTTTTCCACCATTTCCGAAGCCTTCAAATCCCTACAACGGGCTTCTTGACGCAATTGATGAAGGCCTATCGGACACCCTATCCTGAAGATGAACGTTCCTTGCTTAGTGTAGCTATGAATCCAAAGCAGAAACGTAAACTGGAGATCGCTCAATTGAACTTTGAGGCCCGCTCTGAAGAGAGCTGTAAAGTTCTCGCCACTCATTTATATTCACAATGGCCGTGCCGTGAACCGTGCATTAACGAGTTGGATGAGCTGCCGCTTTTGGACTCCGAGAAGGCTTTTTTAGCAATCAAGCCGGAATGGGAGAGACTATTTGACAATCAACAGTTGTCGGAGCATATCCGTTGTGTTCAGAAGATACTCAATACCTGCAAGGCTGTCGAAGTTTTACCGGCCTTGTCAGAGAGGGAGGGAGAAAAAGGATACTTCCCGACCTCAACAAGTACAGACATTATGGCGGCACTGCCGGTGCTGCTTTATCAGGCGCTCATCAGGGGCAGTTTCACTCGAAATGATTTTGCCTGTCGATATTCGAAAAAGGTGGAGCAATCCACATCAAAAATTACGGTACAAGTCTCGGCAGCTTCATCTGACTTGAAGTCAAACAATGCGACGTCAAAATTCCTGTCAGAGCTCAAAACTATCGTCTTTTCGTTTGCTGATAGCCATGATTCTGTGAGGCAGTCGTACGGCAAAGATTTACAGAGCAGCATACACGCCCTCGAAAAATCTCCCACAATATTGAATGAGCCTATACTGCATGCTGGTTCTCATATAAATCCAGCAGAACTTATCGACATGATTTTATCATCCCGATCCTGTCTCGAAAATCAGCTCGCAATCGTTCGTGACATATTGATCCGACAGGATCCTTGGCTGAACCTCGGTGGACTTCTGCCTGATATAACTCCAATCACGTTGATGGAAGCTCTGGCTAAACTATCTAGTAAAAGTCCTGCCTTCGAAGCGCTCATCCAATACGGGCAATCGATAACCCATTTACAACACTTGCTACGTATCCAAAGTGCGTACCTTCGAGAAGACACCATTCAGCTAACGAATGAATTAAATCATGAGAGCTTCAAGGGCTGGCACGCCAAAGATCACGTACATTGGCTTCTACTGCAGATCGATTTCAACCTTCTTATTCGACGCGACCAGTATGACGTGGCCATGGCGATGATCGAGCCTAGGAGCGGCACGAACTGCGTCTTGCAGATGAACATGGGCCAAGGGAAATCCAGTGTGATAATCCCCATGATAGTGGCTAAGATAGCTAATGGTAAGAATTTGGTGAGAGTCGTTGTGCCAAGACCCCTTTTGTCACAAACCGCGCAACTATTACAAAGCCGCCTTGGAGGCTTGCTTGGACGAACGGCAAAACATGTGCCGTTCTCGCGTAGATCCTCCACAGAAATAGACAGTCTGAAAGAGTACTGTTCCCTTCACGTAAAGACCCTCAATGATCGAGGCGTCATGTTGACTTTACCTGAGCATATGTTATCGTTCAAGCTGAGCGGTCTTCAGGAGCTTTCAAATGGTCATCTTCAGGAAGCAGCTTACATGATGAAGCTTCAAGACTGGTTCGGAAGGAAATGCAAAGATGTCTTGGACGAATGCGATCACATGTTAGCTGTCAAAACACAGCTTATTTACCCGTCTGGAAGCCAATCCATGGTAGATGGTCATCCGAGTCGATGGACAGTTGTACAAGCTCTGTTGAAATTGGTAAAGTCTCACCTTACCCAGCTTCGGCGTCAACATCCTCGAGGAATCGAAGTGATTGAGAGAGGTGCGGGCGCGTTTCCAATCGTATATCTCCTGGACCCAAATGTCAAGGATTCTTTGGTACATATTCTCACAGACAGTATCATCAGTGGGAAGGATAGCGTGATTCCCATTGATGGCTGTTCGAAAGATGAATTGGAGAACATTGGCAGATTCCTTCGCGAGGCCACATTTCAAAAGACAATGGCATTGGAAGTCGCAGCTGTCTTTAAAGATAAGAGGGATGCGCGCCAACGACTGCTCCTGCTCAGAGGTCTTCTAGTACACAGGATCCTCCTCATGGGACTCAACAAGCGCTGGAATGTACAGTACGGAATTGATCCTCGCCGTGATCCTACCGCTGTTCCTTTTCGGAGCAAAGGCATACCATCTGATCAAGCGGAATTTGGACACCCTGATGTCAGTATCATACTCACCTGTTTGAGCCTCTATTATTCAGGCCTCACGATGCTACAATTTCAACAAACTCTGAATCGACTCCTTAAGTCCGATGAGCCCGTCCGGGAGTTCGAATCATGGCACCAGGATGTCCCATCATTTCCAGACTCCTTACGATCATGGAGCTCAATCAATGTTGAGGACGAAGCGCAATGCGCGGAGTTATGGACGCGTCTCTACCGCCAAATATCAGTCATTGACTTTTTCCTCAACCACTTAGTATTTCCACGACATGCACGGACATTCGAGCGAAAGCTCGTAAGCTCCGGCTGGGATATTGCCTCGGTCGGCTCTTCATCTCGTGGGCATTTGCCGACACCTTTGAAAGAAAATGTGCGCCCTGACAAGAATGCTACTAGCAACCTGACTTCTGGAGAGCCGAGTTCTCTGACCGTCGGATTCAGTGGGACGAACGACAATAAAACATTGTTACCCTTGAACATTGTACAAGATGACCTGCCGGGGCTATCCCACACCAACGCTGAAGTGTTGACTTATCTACTACAGCCAAGGAATAGGAAATATTTTCCTACTTTAGACAATTACGGTAAGAGACTGACAGAAAATGCTTTTCTTCATAAGCTGCATGACCATGGCATTCGAATGCTTTTAGATGCAGGAGCGCAGATAATAGAGATGGATAACATCTCACTGGCTCGAAACTGGCTACTCATCGATACTGAGGCAGAGGCAGCAGTCTTTTTTGGTGGCGACGGTCGCGCGCGAGTCTTATACCGGGATGGAAAAGGCCAACCATTAGCTGGCTCGCCTTTCCTCAACAACCTCGGTGCTTGTCTTGTGTACTTAGATGAGGCCCATACGAGAGGAGTCGATCTAAGGATGCCAGCAAATGCGACAGCGGCATTGACCCTTGGGATCATGCAGACTAAAGACCATACAGTCCAAGCTGCGATGAGACTTCGGCAACTCGCCATCTCCCAGTCCGTTGTGTTTTTCGCTCCTCTGGAAGTCCACCAAAGCATCCTCAATTTACGGGGAAAGACCTATAAAGATCACCTAGATTCTCGCGATGTGATCATCTGGCTTCTTGAACAAACCTGCTGTAATATCGAGCAACTGAAACCTTTGTACATTTCCCAGGGTCTAGAGTACTGTCGCCGACAGATCTCTGCGCACAATAATCTTGATGCAACATCGTCGGCTGAGCAGCGACGAGCGTATCTCAAGGTCCTAGAACAACCTGAGCAATATTCGCTGGAGACACTCTATGCGCCAGATCAAAAAACTAAAGCTAGGCCGGTCGGTGCCACAACTATTCCAGGGATTGCGAAAATCATCGACAAGCTCGAGGTAACGAGGAAATCCCTCCGTAACACCGGTGACATGGTACAAGCGCTTACGCACCAGGAGGTAGAACAGGAGCGTGAAGTCCAGATTGAAGTGGTAAGTCATGTACCCGTTCACTTGAAATATTTTAGTCCAGATTATGCAATAAAAAATAGAAGACTTCCCTCTTGCGCTATGGTTTTATCCTTTGTCCTGCTAATCCTGGCTCGGCATTGATAACGCTAACTTCAAGTCTTCCTGCAGGAGACGGTGAGAGAAGTGAAGAAGCCAAGCCACGCCAAAGCACTCCCACAGTCGCCATTACGGAGAGAAGTCAAATCATTCGTCGAAACGGGTAGGCTTATTGCCGGCTCGCAGGCATACCAGCAGGTCTTTGTCGCACTTCGGCGTACTGCTTTAGGCAAACGCTTAGGGATATCAGACAGTGTGACAAATCAGAGACTGTTTGTAACGGAAGATTTTAGCAACACAGTTGTGAACCAATGGGGAAAGCCCCGCGATGAATATTCGCGCCCTGTCCACTGGCTAATATGGAGCGAAATCACAGAGACGGCGTTGATTTGCAGTGACTACGAAGCTGATATTATTCTCTCTATGAGTCGAGAGCACAGCACAGGCTGCACGCATTTAATCACTTATGCTGCGCCTATCACAAGAGCCATGCTAGTCTTTGACAGCCTGCAATTCTATGCTATACCAAATTTGCCGGACAATTGGCGTGCGCCCGCCTGGCTTGTGCGTGATCTAGGCCTCTTTTCTGGACGACTCTACTTTGACTTCCAAGAACAGAGTCGCGTTTTGTACGAAGCACTCGGCCTACCGCCGCCGGTACCAGCTCTTATAAAACTGCCGACTTCGCTCACGGAGCTCGATCTCTGGCACGAGCTCCCGTTTCGGGAATCACAAGTGGACCGTAGGCAGGAGCCGTTCTCAACGGCTCCACTACTATTTATGCAAGAGTGGCTAGCTATCAGGCGGAAGGGACAGGACTTTTCGCAGACAATGATGGGAGAGCTTTGCAGGGGCAGGAGGTTGGAAGCGGAAAGATTTGGCAACGCCGACAAACTGAAGGAAACGGAAGAATGATATAGGGAAGGAACTGGAAGGGAATGGTACCACGATTACTTGAAAGTTGTCGGTGGTAGTTCCATTCATTTTTCAGGAAATAAACTGTCATTGTATATCACATGAGAATCTTGTATCGATGTGACTTCACACGTGGTTGGGTAAATCAATAGAGAATCTTAAGATTTTAATACTCTATTCGCTTGAAAGTCAATATGACGCTGTGGTTCTCGCCAAGTGACTCTGACGGTATTGATGATACAGAGTCCAAAGATGTAGACAGCCAACGTGTTGCACGTCTTTCATCTGACCCAGCTTACGGGCGAATGCGTCTTTAACTAGACCACTGTGCCTGATGGACATGGAAAGCCGAGATGACACATCGTTCATACCGCTATCTGAGTATCACTTGACGGTGGACTGAAATAGAAGCTAGTCTTCATTTGCTCTCAAACACCACTGCTCGGTCGAGCTTGTGTCTATTGCTCTCGCTGCTCCAGCCCAATACAAATCCAAAAGCCCATCCTACGGTCCTTGCCCTTGGCAACCCTGATTTATAATTCACACATCAGCACCTCGTCGATATTATCCAAATCTTGGCTAGACTACTCCTTGCATCCAACCACATCCTCGAATCCTGTATATCATTTGCCCCGTATGTTCTTTAGTGTGACGGTGTTACGGGAGTAGGAATTGTCATACTTTGCCGGTCAAGATCGCCAACGCAGTAGCATTCTAGAGGTCCCAAATGAACTCTGTCCCTCAACAGTTCTGGGGAATGTGAGAGTGAGCGGGTGAATGAGGTAGGTATTGGGGTACGGATGGTGAAGCAAAGGTTGACGCTGTCAGTCATGGATTGCAGCTCAGTGCATGAAACTTTGCAATTGAGATGTCGCTGCTGGCGCCTAATACGATCATTTGTAGACTTTGCTCGTGAGTCGCCGGTAGAGGATCATATGTGGTGGATCCAGATTTTACGTCTATGGCCATCGTCAATCCTACATTGTGTCTTAAAGCCTGGCCAGTTGTTGAAGCGGTCTGATCTTGCTCCCAGAGCCGACAGAAGTAGTGTAATTTCGAACTTTAGGGGCGCATGGTCAATGTCCTTTGATGCTTGTTGAAATGGGCTCAGAAAGTTCTTGAACAGTGATCTCAAGCACATAGAACGTTTGGGTCCTTCATTGTCACTATTGGGCTTTCACACTTAATCTAACACCGTCAAATTCTCCTCCTTTAGCATTTTATCTGTCAAGCGTCGGAGGCATGAATGAGTGTATTCAACTGCATCTTCATTGGATAAGAGGTCGAGAATCTACGCTTTGTACTTTTGCGGCTACGTGAACTCGTTGGAACCATAAGTAGTATAGAGACTCTACTTTAGGCTAATCATGATTCTGGTCAGAATAGGCTTTGTTTTCGCTCAAATCCCCAGATGTGATCCGCCAGGAATGTAGGACTTGCGCACAAGCTTATGTAAATAGAGGGTGTTTCCGAAAGCAAATCAAGTGTGTTCTCAGCAGGTAACCAGTGTCTGAGTGGGGATGAGTTTCTCTAAGATAGGACATTTGCCAGCTAGATGAAGCTGGGCGCTTTAGGCCTCTACTATCCTCGTTCTGCCTCTGAAATCCGGTTGCGGAACGTACTACATCGAGAGTTGAGAAGTACTTCTGTCCCTTGAAGCCGCGTCTGAGGCTCCCCCAACAAGACGACTAGACTTGCACTGGCCGAGGCACGCGGGAGGGCGCTTCAGGAGGATTTTATTGGCCCCTTCGAGCTGTTTGTAACTACCTACTCAAAATGAGGGGAAGCGATTCTTGACACATCACCCAAGGAAAGATTTCCCAACAGGGTTTGGATCTTTCCCTACCTTGGAATCCAATAGTGGAATAGGAGCAACGACCTCCTGCCTTAGGTTAGTCCGTTACATGTTTTCGAGAATCAGTTATCGAAAGGATTCCTTACATCCGCCGAAGCTGTTTGTGGCTCAGGTTCTGGTTTGCTTAAGTCTGTCCATGGCTTTTAGCGTTGTCTGAGCCTTCATAGTCTATTGCAGTCAAATTGGTCGTTGTGGTTAGCACTTCAAATCAAAGTCAACTACTCTGATGCTGCCCATATGCTTGACCTACGGGCCAAGCATAAGCCATGCCTTGAATCTGAGCCTCGCATGCGGAATGCTCATCTTCTAAGCCTTCCCCGATGCTCGATGGATGGCTTCTCCATATGATCTGATCCACTCTCGAAGCTCGAGGGATGAAGGGTAACAGAACGCAGATTCTCTCTGTCATAAGGGATGACGGCATTCATGCGAAAAGACAAGTCCCTGTTATTTCTTTCTTCACTTCGAGAGGCGAACAACTACATCTAGTTAGCGGTCGATCACTAACACACAAACACACTCACCTCATCGTAGAAAACCACCTTGTAACCATAAACTCTGCAAGTCAAAATATATACCAGTTTTGACGCAGTTTGATGCTATGATGTCGGCCTTACTCAGTTATGATTACTCTTCGCAAGAGGCTAGGCCCATCGAGACGATCGACCCAGTATGGCTAGTCTCAGGCCGCGGTGACGTGCCGGTCAATGAAAGAAAAATCTGTAACGATGGACGGTGCTTCCCTTGTTACAATCGTGACACAGTGTCTGGTGAGCTTTTTGCATGCAACCCTACTGAGATTCCTGTGCTGACAGTCTTTAAGTAATATCCAATTGGCAAAGTGGTCTGGATTGGAACCGTCGCCTCACCACCCACATCAACACAGACTCCACACAAAACAGGCATTGGTTTTACAATTTCATGTATCCCAGCGGTACTTATTTCCCCTCTTGGCTTTCCATACACACCTAACACAAGCCCGGATAGACATCGCACCTATTATACAAGGACCAGAAATGGCGATCACCGACAATGACCATCAAGGTGGTGTTATTGGCAATGAAGGAAGCTCGTCAGTACAGTCATCCAACGGCGGACAGGAGTACGGCGGCCTCAGCGAGGAAGTAGACAGTATTCCAGAACAGTCAAACAATCAAGAGATTCAAGCCATCGGATTCAATGATGAAGGAGAATTTGCCCAAGACACTGAGGGCGGCCCTGCCACACCGCAAGCAGAAAACATTGAAGGCGCGAACCCAACACTCCCTAGCAATACTAGACACGCCGTGGAGAGGACTGACGGCTGCATAGACACGATCAAAGAAGCCACAATGGAAGAAGCTGACGAATCTGATGACTCTTCCCTCAGCGAGCTCAGCGACGCCAATGACACCAGTGAGGACCCTGATCGCACCCCCACCCTCAACACCAACACCCCTGCACCACCAACGGCATGCCTACCGAATCACATTTTCATCGCGGCTCAAGGCAAGGACTATGACCGCCAGTGGATGGTGAAGCATAACGTGGACGCCGCTCCTCTCCAATCCTTCACAAGCAAACAAAAGCTGGACCACTTGATGATCCACGGGGCCGTCAAGGCTGGCGACAGGTTGAGAGTAACCATTGACCATGGGCAAGGGGCACACGATGTGGAAGGAGAGGTAAACATACACGATATCCTCATCATCTACGACAGCTGATCTGATTTTTCCTTAGATTCTCGACCAGAGTAAGAAAGGCAGGGTCGACGTGCGCACCGGGCCTCGTCGCCCCGAAAATGATGGGATCCTATACGGATGCTCGGGGCCCAAGGACTTCGTGGACAGTATGTGGGAGGAGCATGGGAGGCCAAAGCATATGGGGAATGGGTGGAGGGGGGTAAGGCTCATCACGAGCCAAGGGCAAGACCTTGGGAACCTGTACGAAGTGAGACAGGCCCATCACTTCTGGGATGAGCAGCGCCGATTGTGGGCCAGCTCCAATGGCATGAAGCAGCCTCGCCGCCGAATTGGCAAGAGCGCTCGGCCAGCCACACATCTCCGGAAGTGATGGGCCTGCCAAAGCTGCCCTGATACCTTTATCTACCTTTAATGAACTTGTTCGAGACCGACCCTCTCAAGAGGACCACAATGTCACTCATGCTACACATGTCCTCCTACTTACGGTCATTTTCCCTCCCAGTATGTACACCACCTTGCAATGTTGGGAGTTTGGACTTCCAGAAAGCCAGAGACGTTTGGTGGTATAACATTACTGTGGCTGACTGACGTCGTTCTTTCTGCTGTGCCACGTGCATTTCTCACTACTGGGAGGTTTCTCAAGCGCACCAATCACGGATCAGCACCAGCCGCTTTTGACCGCCTTATCTTTGCGCACTTGTGCAGGAACCCTTCTCGACATATCCTCTTGTTAGATGCATAGAGGGACCATTCGCAACCGAATGCTCTGAGATCGTCGATACTTCATGTCTTGCGTTGGAACGGTCATTTCGTTTGTGGTGACGACACCAATTTGGGTCCGTCGCTGACAGTGCTAGGGAGTCCATCCGTCACCGTCAGACCTGAAGCTATACGCTCTATCTCGGCTATGGGTTTTCGACGACACAGGGGCAGTCTAAGGAGACAACCCCCCACTTCTAAACCTGCGGCGGCGAAGTAGTGTCCTGCAGTACCTGCAGCCTTCTGCCTTTTACCGCGTCAAATCCTCCGATCCCCACAATCTTAACGAGCTACCATATATGCGACGGGCTAAAACACATGGCCGCCTAGCTTAGTGCCAACCGGATCCTCCTCTCGAAACGGCTCGACCACTCTGTTGGCCTTGGAACACTCGGGAGCCTGGGTATTCAAGGATCTAGAGGATCTAGAGGCGTCGGGATGAGGTAACTTGCACACACCACGGCCCGCCATGTGTGGTCGGTGGCAAGCTTGGGGACCATCCGGGTGGGATGCTCACAAGCCATACATATACAAGTCATCCTGTCATTTTCGCAACTGAGGCTTCGGAGGGCAATGTTTTACAAAAACACGTCATCCTACAGCAAATTCCAGCCCTTTCAGTTGAGAGGATATTGCACGATTGCAAGATGAAGGCAGAAACGTTCTCTCGCCCACAGAATGGAGATGTCGACCAGGGCTGGGCCATTCTTGCTGTTTGCTGGGCTTTCATCGCTTGCGCTCTCATCTCCACCCTCCTACGCGTGTGGGTCCGATGGCGAATCACACGCAACTTAGGCTCGGATGACTGGGTTATAGCTCTCGCTATGGTAAGATTTAGATATATCTACCTTACTGAGCTTGTCGTAAAAGTTAACAAAACCATCTAGGCAACATCTCTCCTCGGCGCTGGTCTGATCACTGCTGAAGTCATCTCTGGTCTGGGCCGACATTCTTACTACCTCAGTCCCGATCAGCAGCGCAACTTCCAAGCCCTTGGCTGGGGCGACTGGATACAGACCTTCATCACTCTCGCGCTCATGAAGATTTCAATCTGCCTTTTCTTGCTCCGCATCGTAGAATCTAGGAGAGTCGTGCAGGGCATGTATGCGATCATTGCGTGTGTCGCGCTCTTCACTGCCGTGTTCGTCATCCTCTTCTTGGGGGTGTGTCGACCACTGAGGAGCTATTGGACCGTTGGTGTGGACGGCGTCTGTCTGTCAAAGCACCAGGTAGAATCAATCGTGATTGCACAGGGAGGTAGATCACCTAAAATGTATTCTCGACTAAAATCCCTTGGACGCTGACGATGCTGTGTGACAGTCTTGTCGGTAATTTCGGATCTTATCCTCGCAGCGCTTCCAGCAATCTTCTTGAGGAATCTTCAGATTTCCTTTCGCACTAAAGTGGGACTTTGCACGCTCATGGGTCTCGGCGTGATGTAAGCCAACTGCCTGTCAAAACCTGAACATGGACTGCCTACTGATAGATAATAGCACTGCGGTGTGCTGCATAGTCCGTACAGCCCTCTCGGGGGGGATGATGGATCCTGACCTGAGCTGTGAGTCTCCCCCTTTTATTGTCTCACCGCTTTCAGGTATTGGATCTGTTACTGACAGAGCAAAATGCAGGGGCCACCACTACAAGCGTGGGTTGGAGACTTCCAGAGGTAAACATTGGCATTGTCTGCGCCAACGCACCCGTGATAAGGCCTCTTTACCTCTTTTTCCAAGGCCGCCTAGTCTCGCAAAAGGTTTCTCGAATTACAGCGGCCAGTAAGGAGGGTGTGTCATGGCCTAGCGATACCACGAAATTTGCGATGTCTTCGCCCATGCACGACAATCATCAAAGTGACGGAGGAGTTAGTCTAGAAATGGGACTGACGAGTGACGAAAGGGCGGATTGGAAGTAGGGCTCGGGATGATCTGGCGTAAAGCCTGCCGGTAGGGAAGCCATGTATTGCTACGCAGGGATGAGAACAATGGATTGCGGAAGTCTATGATATTATACCCAGGTGTACGATTATGACATTATCTTGCGAGAATCAGATGTTAGGATCGTCATGTATCCTTACAGTAAATGCAGCATCAGCCCAGGATCTGGGCAGAATAGTCTCGCCTTACCAAGCAGGTGAGGTTGTTTGGAATACTTATGAGTAATCACTTGCAGCAACATCGCGAGCGCTCCACTTTTACACAACAATCCACTATTACGCTGATCTATCTCCAGAGCCGAGGCTTATAACCAGATACCAACGCCTTACTCAGTCTTACCCCCAAACATCTCCCTTAACAACGTCCAGCAGCTATCTCGCTCTTGGGATAGTGGGATTACGATTCCGTGCCCGTTCGGAGACTGGTGGACGCGCATAGGAACCTGCCCGAAATACATCCATCCCAAATCTGGTAGCACGCTTGAGTAAAGGTATGCTTGATTCATCATCCGCGAACGATGCGCCTGCTCCCATACAGAATCTTTATTGTGCCAGTTGTCTGGATATTCGTCTTCT
>JAABUP010005936.1_pt1 | contig 17998 bp, 19 predicted proteins | sample 5559201 | NCBI WGS metagenome assembly JAABUP01 (sample SAMN10711887, study PRJNA513373) | rock metagenome | isolation source: Antarctica rocks | place: Antarctica
ACTAATAACTATAATATTCGAGAGATAACTCTACCTCCGCTATAAAGCCTTAGAGAGAGAGGGATAGAACGATATTAAGACCGCGGCCGAATTTAATAAATCGCCTTTAAAAGGTAAATATCTAGATTCGACTAGATAAAGGAAAGAGGGGGATAGATACCTATCGGCCGACTTACTTAATATATACTACCCCTACGAAAAGCGAGTAACCTCTCTATCTAGGTTAACTCCTAAATCCGGTATTATACTAGTACTCGTACTAGCGAAGATATTTAGTAAATAGATTATAGAAGTAATAAAGCTCCTAGACTTTTAGGATCGAAACGTTATAAAGCTACGATATTTCTATATATATACCGATAGCATCTATACTAATAGAAACGCTAAAAAAATAAACTAGAGAGAATACGTAGATACTTACGTACGATGAAGATAGCTATACTATACTAGGATAGGAATGTTTTATCCTACTAATAATACTATAATCGTATAATAGGTATATATAGTTAGTCGTACTAGGTACCTTTAAGTATAATCTCGTAGTAGGTATAATCGTAGTCTACGAATCTTATAGACCGAAGACGGATAATACTCCTAACCTAAGAACCGTACTAAATTTATTAAAGGTATTTAAAATAGGAATTCTTAAGAACTAGGCGAATCCCTTAAATATTAGTATATAAGGTTTAGGACGGCATATTTAGCCGATATACCCTCTATATTTAAAAAGTTAGCTATATCCTAGATAAAGCTGTTACGGATTCTCCATAATCTGATTAGATAAGAAGGCTTGGCATGCTTGGCACAGGCCTACATCTCAACATTCTGGTCCATAGCAACAATTCATCTGTTTTATCACCACCAAGTCCACCACATAGGTTTAGTCCCTAACAAAAGCCTTATAAAGATATAACGGTAATAGTTAAAATAATCGAACAGCTATAGTAGAAGTATAGTTAGATAATAAAAGAAATAACTAGCGATAAGTATAGAGAGATTAGTAAACGTACTACGAAGATAGAGGTAAGGAGAACACCGGCTATAGCGGACGAAAGGTTAGGGGACATTATAGTAATAAGGGAATATCTAGATAGGCTTATTATTAAGAGAACGGTCGTCCTAAAGTCGGTTAATAAAAAGACGCCGCTAGCGACCCTTCCTCTATATAGGACTAGAGGTGTTTTATATATATTTACCGATAAGTACCGACGTAGCCTAACGAGAACGAGGAAACGACCTAAGCCTAGGGTAAGTAGGAGTACGAATCGAGGGTTAAAAAGGTAGCTACGAATAGGAAAAAGGCGCCTAGGCTTACTACCGGGAGCTACTTTAGAAAAGCTACCTAGCTACGTACCGCTACGGTAGTACTACGGATCCTTAAGCTCGCCACCGACTACCGTCCGAGGCTAATAGACACGGAGATACGGAATAAGAAGGGCTATTATAGGGGAGACCTAGGGCGTTAGCCGATACCGGGCCGCGAGGGGCCCGACGAGGATTAGATAAAGTACCCTTATTTAAGTAGATACGTAAAGTATCTAGAAGAGCTTATATATAACGCGGGGAAGCTTATAATATTAAAAGGGTTAATTAATAAGCGACGAGTTATTACTATAAGTAGGCGTAAGGGTTTAATAATATTTACTATCTCCCCCGCGATATAAACTAATCGTAACTCTAGTATAATTCTAACCCTTTATAATCTACGCTTTCTAATACTTATAGGCCTATAGTACCTTTAAGAAGTATAGATAAATAGGTAGATATTATAATATTACTTAGAGATTCTACCCGAGTAAAGTCTAGGTAACTATATATTATATTTTAGGTAATATATTAGTATTTAGTTCCTTATATTAACTATAAGTATATCTCTAGAGAGGGTATATCGTAGTATAACTCCTAGAGCCTTAGGAGATAGGGGAGATTCGGAAGGGTATTAAGGCGTAGAGGCTATTACTATAGCAAATTCGATATTAGTAAATATATACGAGAAGAAGGTCGACTCGAGATAGACTTTATCCGACTCGTATAATAAATTAAGATATTAGAGAGCGCTATCTATAAATTCTTTATCCGAATCGAACTTATATAATCGTCGAGTCGGCCGTTCGATTCTATTATATTCTACTTACTTAATTAATATAGTTTAATAAAACTAAAGTTTAAACCTTAATCTCGGACTACTATAAGCTAATTTTATCGATAATATATTATTATATATTATAGAAGCTTGCTATTAGTAGGGTATATAAGCTAAATAGGGTAAAATATAATATCTAGTAAAATGTATTTACTAAGTCTATAAAAATCGTGCTATTAGTAAATGCATTTGCTGTTTGCGATAAAATCACGATTTTACCCGTGTTTCCGGAGTTAGCAAATCCGGATTTGACATAAACTTTTGAGATTTGCCGATGGTCGTTCATAAGGTGATTGATTTATAGGGTGGTTCATAAGGTGGTTAAAGATTACGACAATTATCTATGCCCCCGGGTAGGCCCCGGGGTCGGGTTGTGTTAATTTAGGGGGCCATTTCTCTATCTAGGGGTTGGAATAAGCAATAACGCTACGGTTCAGCTACGGCCTAATCGGGAAGGTGGGCGTGTAAAAGCGTCTTTCACGAGTTGAAAGACGTTTTCAAACGGATGTAGAACGACTAGAATGGCTCCTACTTAATGAGGAAGGTGGGTTGGTCGATTACCCGATTCGGGTTGTAAAAGTGCGTTGAAAAAGTATGCTAAACCTCTCTACTGGAATCACCCAATCTTCTAGATACAACCTGAGACCAATCTTGCGAAGACGAACCTGACTGGCATGAGACAAGTAAAGTCAAGGATCAGCGTGATTCCAAATGTGAGAAAGAAAACCGAGAAAGAGATCTTTTCTATTCTGAGTCTGTATTGACCATACTCATCTAATCAAGAATCCTATCCGTATTTCATTCATGCATCATGTCCGTATCATACTTTGCCTCAACATGTTAAGGCTGAAGGCACTAGCGCTTCAAACTTTCCGCATCCCAATAATGTCATCATCATCATCATGGGGTTCATCAGCGCCTTTTTAAAGCTTAAAGGCTGTCTTATGATTTATCGTACACTTCACCAATGCCATGTCTGGAAATTCAACCAAGCAGAAGGTGGTTGTAGTTGGGGCAGGGCCTGTCGGCGCCCTTGCGGCGCTATATGCGGCTAACAGGGGCGACGATGTACATGTATATGAGTTGCGAGGTGGTATGTACGCGCATGTCTCAATAGATCTTTTTGCTACTCCAACGACATACTATCTTTCTCTGTTCATCTATACTGGTTCTCGCCGAACGTATTTTCCTATCCCTATCTCATACAAGGTGAAAACCCTTTTTGATATTATTGGATTTATCGGGTCCTTTTATTGTCTTCTTGGATCAGAATAAGACGCTCAGAGCCAGCTAAGTATCTTTACAGATCTTCGTGACCCTTCCACAACCCCCTTAAATTTCACAAAATCGATAAATTTGGCATTATCAGAGCGAGGTATCAATTCCATGAGACTTGCAGATGCCGAAGACCTCCTTGAAGATGTGCTCCAAGAGACAATACCAATGCACGGCCGGATGATCCACGGACGACACAAAGGCGGTGAACTATACACTGAATCCCAGCAGTACGACGCTCATGGAAGGGTATGTCTCAAACCAGCCTTAAAGCAAAAATCGAGATTTGACCGACTGTAGTACATAAGAGCAGTAGACCGAGCCAGCCTAAACAAAAGCCTCCTCGATGCCCTCGAAAAACTCCCAAACGCCACCCTGCACTTCAACCACAAACTCACAGGCGCCGATTTCAACAAAAAAACCGCCTGGTTCGAGCGATCCCGCCACTCCCAGAAAACCGACCACGCACAAAATCCCACCCAAGCCGACACCATCAATAAGTCCCAACAACGTCCGGAAGAAATCCCCGTAACTTTCGATCTTCTGATAGGTGCTGACGGCGCTCATTCCGCCGCGCGTTTCCACATGATGAAATTCGCCCGTGTCAATTTCCAGCAAGAATACATCGATACACTATGGTGTGAATTTCACATTGATCCCAAGTCATCAGATTCGTCATTCGCCATCCATCCCAACCGCCTGCACATCTGGCCGGGCGGCTCGCTAATGTTCATTGCGATCCCCTCTCTCGACAAATCTTTCACCTGCACTCTCTTTGCACCAGCAAGTTATTTCGAATCCATTTCCGAAAGTCCGGACGAAAAGCTCCAAAAATACTTCCATCGCGACTTCCCAGGCGTCTGTCCAGATTTGATTTCAACATTAGATCTCCAGACACAATTCAGAGAGAACCCTCACCTGCCTCTCATATCCATCAAATGTGCACCACATCACTACAAATCCAGCGTAGTTATCCTTGGCGATGCCGCGCATGCTATGGTGCCATTTTATGGTCAAGGTATGAATGCCGGTCTCGAAGATGTGCGAGTCCTATTCGAGACTTTGGATAAGTGTGGTGTCTATGACCCCGCCGTAACTGATAATGCGATTCGTGAGCGGAGACGACAAAATGCACTGAATGAGTACACTGCCAAGCGAACGCCGGATGCTGCAGCAATCAATGACCTTGCTCTACGAAACTACGCAGAAATGCGCTCAGGGGTCCAATCTCCACTATACAAAGTACGCAAGTGGATGGAAGAGACTGTCAATGTGTATCTGCCAAGTCTTGGCTGGCGGACACAGTATACGAGGGTCAGCTTCGAAAACGAGCGCTATAGTGAAGTGGAGAAGGCTGTGCAGAGACAGGGGAGGATATTGATGGGTGTTCTTGCGCTGAGCGTTGTTGGTTTTGGAGGGGCTGGAGCCTTTGGAATTATGAAGCGAGACTATGTGGGTCACGTTGGGGAATGGCTTAGGCACTTTGTACGATGATTTGTACTTGTCGATTTAGAGCATTTGCCGCCACCGTTGTGAAAACCCTAGACCAATAGGCGGATACTTTTGGAAATCTCAAAGAACGCTTAACCAAATTGACTAATAGGAGAAACGCAGATCATGAAGTTTCGCTGTGAAGACCAAGTTTTTCTTGTGTTCTTCGGTAAATAAGAAAGGGCTTCTCATTTGGAGTAAAATATGCATTTTATGACTAGCCATTATCCCACGGGCTGATGACTTGGTTGCTCGATGTCTTGTCCCTAAAACCAGTCGTTAGGAGTAGGACGTTAGGGCAAACATTTAGGGCGAGTCCGGGGTGCAGTAAGCCCCGGACTCACCCCCCTCGTTACCTATCGCTAAAATAGATCGGAACGTGAGCCCGCCAAAATTAATGAAATCAGCCAGCTATGCATTCCTCTAACTCATGAACGGTGCTTTTTCATTAAAAACTCCCAACTTGAAAATTGTACATTAACTTCTATAGAGCAAATACGTCCGCGAAAATTTTCTTACTGTACCAATTATTGGTCACTTATCGCCTATGGAACTTTTCTCACTTCGAGCCCCCTGAAATGAGCAACCTACCAGCCCATGGGATATTTCTCAGCCACCTAATGTATCGCCAAGGGAACCTTTTGAGATTTTTTAGACCTGGTGGTGAGGTTCAACTTCACGGGAGTTTTCCGAACGATAGATTATGCACATTGTATAAACATCAGACGACTCCAGGAGCACCCTGCAGCTGGCCCTGCGTCCGCTCCATTCAGTATTGGCATGGTCTTCGGAGATTCGCGGGTTTTTGGTTTGGTTGGCAAGGAGTGTTTGTCAGATGAAGGCGCCCTCAACGTAGCCCGAAAATCAAAGGTGCCTTTTCAAGCAGAAACATCAATATCCACAATCTTTCTAATCTCATAAATCTTATCCACCGCAATGTCTTCAATATTCTTCGGAACAGCAGTCACATTCGTACTGTTGGTACCAGACACCCCATCGATACGGTGGCCAGGCCAATTGGTGAGGCCATGCGAATTGTCTGAGAATCTGGCGTATTCGCTTCGCTTTCTGGCGCTCTGAGTGAAAAGGGGCCGGAGAGTTGCGATACAAGCTGCGCAGATTGCGATCATTGCTTCCATGCTTGGGGGAATCAGCTCTAATTCTCAAGATGCGAGGGAAGTCTTCGTTCACGTACTTTCCCCATACCGTTAGTGGCACCAAATTCCCTGAAGACAGGAATCAGTATAGTCCACACAAGGTTACGAGACTGAGCTCACATGTGACATCTGGCTCTCTAATTCGTGTGAGTAGTATGGTCCGGGAGAGAACGGCAAAGGCGGTGCTATATTATTAGCGCAGGGAGTCACAATATCTATTAAGCTATAACTCACAATAGCCCCAGAGACATGAGCCCACAGACAGCTGCCTTGGTTCTTGAGCTCATTTGGAGTTTCCACAAACAATATATGGGCATGATTGACAGTATAAGATCTAGAGCCACCGAGACCGCTATACAGAGCATCAGCGTAGTGTCCAGGAACACACTGGGTTATGCAACTCGCCTCCTTGAGCGTGCGCGATCCCGTATGCAATTTTCGGGCTCCAGCAGGTGCCTGGTAAGGTGCGATTCCAAAATTTTCCACGAGGCTGGCACTGTATCAGGACAATGGTTGCAAGGGTAATGTTTGTGACCGCAGTAAGTATCATGATAACATATATTGTCCACCGCCAGCTCACGTTGACTGTGAACAGTCTTAGGAGGAACAAACAAACTGAGATCCTGGAGAAAAGAGTCGAGAAAATGACTGGTATTTCTGCCATGTCATTGTACTTGATAATCTTGACGATGTCATCTTGTGGAATACAACCGATGTGCCGGCCGAGACCGTATTGCGTTCCCTTCCACGCTAGACCGTAGACGGGTATCCACGCAGCCTTGACATACGATCAAAACCTTGATCTCTGCTTGTTCTAGACGAGTAGTCACGTACTGTTGCCAAGACGATACAGAAATCATCCCATCCGAGTCCGGCGGATACAAAGCGCACTCGTGTAAAGATCCGAAGACCTACAAGGACCAATGCAGCAATGGTGAATATCGTACCGACGGCAGTCACGGCGCTGCTTCTGTCGCCATCAATGCAAGGAATAGGTGAAGGAGACGGCATTTTTCTTTTTGGCCAGAAGCATTCAAGAAAGCCACAACAGTGGGCTGGGCGCGATCTATCAAGTATGACTAGGACGCTTATTTGGCCCGCGCGGTGAAAGTCTTGTCATCTCAAAGACAGGAGAGTGCAGGAGTTGGAAAGCAGACAAGGAAATCCTCCGACTCAGGCAGAACATGAGAGATTTCCTTTCAAGTTGGACGATGCTACCAAAGAGCCAGGCTGGGATTGTGGTGTGGCAGATAAACTGTGTGATGTGTGACGCAAAACAGCGATCTTCCAGTGAGCCGTGTCTTAGTTGCAGCATGAAGGAAAAAAGTCCCCATGAGGAAATCGGGCAATGCTGCATGTATCTGCATGAGACAGTGGTCGCTGCAGGCTTCGGATCGCTCTGCAAGAAAGATTCTATGTTGAGCTCGGTTTGATTCCTCAAAGATTCTGAAGAATGACACCCGTGCCTCTCTACGCAACTCTGTCTGTTGAGTAATTTCGTGTGCTAGTAACCCAGCAATTTTTGCACCCAAAAGTGCCCATCCTCTTGGGGCTCTCTCGAAGGCTTTGGCATCTGGTGTGCTCGAGTACATACCTAAGATCGCTTTTCGCATTGGTAAGGATGCAAAGTAACTCAGGTAAACGTGCAGGTTGTCTGCTCCAGATGCAAGAAATCCCGTGTAGAATTCATCCAGCATTTGCCTGTCAGCCAATCGGCGAAAGCTAAGGCCCGTTCCGCGGCTGAGCGCTCGGCAGGTCGTGCGGGGCCGTAGCTCCCGAGGGTCCGATATTATGCCAAGAAAGTCGCTGCAGGTAAACCACCTTCAAAGCTTCTTGTTATTCGACCTCTTCTTCTTCGCCGTGAGCTTTTAAGGCTCCAGTCATAACTTCAGATACTCTGTCCACTTGGAGCCGAGTGCTACAAGAAATAGGAGTTTATCTGGAGCTTTTGGACGAAGCTGTGATCTCTTTCATTTTGAGGGTCTGCAGCACTACTCACGGGAACTTCGCTCCTATCACGACTGCGGACAAACCATTGATGAAAACATGAGCTACTTAATCGCTGAGAGGATCTGCTCCTAGTGGCGGCCCAGTTTGCGTCGCATATGCTAATCGTTACGATCCACTATGATGCTTGATCAAAGGGCATTGGGTCTCACTCGTTGTAAAATCTGGTCCAGTCGATTCCAGTCATGTTTGCCAAATCGTATTCAGACCACTGAAGGTACCCGCCTGGTTTTATGCGTTGCAAGTTTCAGAGGGATCAGTCTTATCAGGACGGGGAGAGCCATGTGTAAGGATATCGAAGCGACTTACTCAACATTTCCATAAGATTTTCCAAGATTGGCATTGGATCATTCTCCTTTACCACGGCGACCAGCAGTCGCACGTTTACGATGTCATACTTGCCTTTAATTTCCTCAAGGATAGGCTCGTAAACGTCTAATATCCGGAATGACATTTTGGTGGGGAGCCATCTCTCATGAGGAAATTGTTCAGCGGAAACGTCGAAACCTTACAACCGGGCTGAAGGTATTTGATGATGGAGATCTATAAGCCAAACCCTGAATTGATAAGGCCAAGTATCCGTTTTAGACAGGTTCAGGATGTTAGCTACCCTGTGCCAGCTCCTACATCTGCGATGCTCGAATCTTTGCTATCAATCACGGGTACATTTGGAGATACGTTGGTGGCCGATGGAGTCCTTCCAGAGGTAGTGCTGGAGATTGAGTCTTTAACGATATCAGCTTTGAGGGCGCCGAAAGTTCCGAATAATCAATGATGCACCTTGTTGAGGAGGCGAAGTCTCGCCCCAAACAATATCGCTTAGCCTCATCAGAGTCCGAGACCGAGGGCATTGCTGTCAACAGTCAAGTACTTGATCAGCTGTGTTTATTGTCTTGTGGCGGGATTCGATGACCTGGAAGCGAGATCTTCGAAAGCTAAACCCGGCTTGAGTAAAACGCGCTAAGCTGCGGCACGACTAAAGCACCAGAAAATTGTGGAGGTGAGGAGGGCGTCAATTGGATGATTCGTATCGTCTGGGGTTGCTGAAGAAGCAAAACCTCACGAGGCCACTTGGCCTACCAAATACACCAAAAACACGCTAATGTTTTACGTCGAGTACCAACCAGGTCTGACCGGGTGCCTTGGATAGGAGCCTTCAGCTAGGTGGCAATTTAACTATGTATACCATCTTCTGAATTATTCTGGCTTTCTCCCTACAGTGACTTCAGGAATGAACTCCATGCCTGCCCCTTCCTTCGCATCTTTAGCCGCCTCTTGGACTCGTCTACGATGGGCTGGTCCACCCTTTTCGGGATCGCTGTTGTCCATCACGGCAAAGCTATATTCCTCCCCAATCATGAATTGCATCTGCGTGAAAAACATTCGAAGTTCTGGCCTTGTCGAGTAGCGGTTATAGGAGACGTCCTCAAAACCTTGCTTCGTGAAACAATCCCCAAGCTTGGAAGGCCAGCTGGGCGTTGGCTGTTAGTACTCAAAGGGCGGAAAGAGAGCAAAATTCTGCACTACGTAGAGGTCTTACCCGTATGGCACAGCGTTCCTGGCATGGTCAACTAAGAATTGTATCTCAGACGTCTTCATTCCTGGGCGGATGGACTCCACGGTTATGGTAGCAAGATTATGCTCAGACCATTGAAGATAGCCTCCGGGCTCTGTATTAGGAAGAGATTGAAAGAGTCAGCCTAATCACACAGCAAAGAGTCATATGCTGATCTGGGGGAGCCACGAACTTAACATGTCCATGAGGTTTTTAAGTATAGGTAGGGGATCGTCATTTTTGACCACCGTTATAAACAAGCGCACGTGAACGAGATCGTATTTGCCTTTCAGCTCGTCAGGAATTGGTTTGTGTACATCTAGGGTCTTGAGCGATAGATTGGCAGGTAGCCATTCTTTTGGAGGGTACTGATCGGCGGAAACGTCGAATCCATCGAGATGGGCCGAGGAAAGATGGCGATTGAGGTCTATGAGCCAGATCCTGTGGGCCGGTCAGTGACGGATCCGTGACATGTATAAAGCGCGTATACCCTGTACCTGTACCAACATCTGCTATCCAGAAGTCTTTATTGTCTTGGACTGGTACTTTAGGATGGATGTTATATCCTACAACATCCTTCCAAAGGTAATGCTGAAGATTCAATCTTAGACAATGTCAGTCTGTAAGGCCGCACGATGATCTGAATAATCGCTGTACCTGGACGATGACGAAAAGCTGCGGCCAAGACAGTATCCATCCACGTTCTGATTCGAGCTTGAAGTGGAAGACATGATGAGTTGACAGTCAAGAAGAGAAGAATGAGCAGATGCTCCTTTTTTCAAAAAGCACCTTGTTTCTCTGTGAGCCTGCCAGAAAGTAGAGATTAAAGACGCAGAGATTGATTCGCAGAAGTCGTTTTAGATCCTCGGCACTTCTGCGAAGCGAGTGGAAGGTGGGGCACTCGGAGATCGGTTGAGTTTATGTCCGCTGTGACTATTATCTAAGCCTACTAGAGCTACAGCAGAGGCAAGTCAACAAAGTGGCGGTTGGCCGCATCCATACTATTAGCACCTACCCGAGAATGAGAGAATGACCAATTCTTATGAATTCGTTTCATTTCAGCACCTCGTTTTTCTCTCGGTTGGATTTGGAGTGGGTTATTCTGTAAGTCGTTGAATGGTGAAAGATCTTCGACTTTAGAGAGCAGTTGCACGGCATAAGGAGTTGAGGCTGATACGGCAAAGACGAGTCACACCTGGGCTGGTCGCTGAGTTCTACAAGGTAATTTACCGCAGAAGTTTATATTCTACAACATCCCGAGATATTTGAGCGGGTCGTGACGATGAATCCAATCTCTGCTGACCTTGCCGTAAACGTATGCCAAGAGGGAGATGAGGGTGATGCCCGCTTGAATGCCTGCCATAATGTAGAATGTCATCGGAGCTCCAGAAGACTCCAGCCACCAGGGCATGAACCAGCTTGCTCCAAACCAGAACAAGTTGCGTAACATGACGTATGCTACAGAGACCTCAACGCTCAAGTTACGGTGTGAATCCAAGATGTAGGCATACGCGCCAGCCGACGAGAAGACCGTAGCAAAGACGATCAGGCCGTAAATAAAACTGACCATAGCCCAGCTAGGGTGCTGGTGGGCTCCGTAATACCCAAAAGCGCAGAGCCCGGGGATGCCAACAAAAAAAGCTGGGATCATAAGCCATTGCCGGTATTCAGGTTCATAAAGTCCTCCATTGCGCCGGGCTGCACCTTTTGCGGTCGAGTCTGCTGTGAGCGAGCCTAGGACATAGGCAATCAATGACCCGACGAAAGGGAATGTATAGATGTAACCTAGTTCCGAAGGGCTGAAGAGATTTGGGGGAGCTGAGAACAGCTGCGAAAGAATGATGATGACTGCAGCGTTCTGTAAGCCGGTTAGTCTCCGAACTTGTATTTGCAGTCCTTTTGGAAGCCTACCCATGTACTCCAAAACCCTCCGTTGAAGAAGGCCCAGATCACTGCTGGGTAGAACATGCATAAAAGCGGCCTCGTGAGAAGAATGAACATGTTCTCGCCGGAGATCTTTGTGCTATAAGGTTTGAGCTCCTGCACATAGGATTTAGGCTTCTCGGTCGTCGAGTTATGTCCCACTGGTGAATCTTGACTACTGTCAGTATGCTCTATGAGCACCTCACCAGAGACAACATCAGTTTCGAATACCAGAGGTTGATTATACGCGTGCTCGGGACAGGCGAGGACGAGAAAAATTATTCCAATGAAGAGGAAGCCAGCAATGATGTAAAATTGAGTTCGCCACCCGTGCTTTTCCGTAATGTAGCCTCCAATGATGGGGCTGAAGCTGACCGTAGATAAAGTCATCATGTTGTAGAACATGATTCTTTTACCTCGTTGGTGGACCTCAAAGGACTGTGAGCCAGGTTTTGGGCCGAGGCTGATTTCACTTACAAAGTACAGATCGCCAACAGAAGAAAGGACTATTGACTCAAATGGCCCATTTCCTATTCCTTCGAGGGCACGAGCTCCCACAAAACTGCCGTAGCTGGTGACACGCGAATTCCATATTGTTGTAACAAAGAGCAGAAGACTTGCAACGATGTAAGTAGGTCGTTTTCCCCAGATCCGTGCGGAAGCTTGGGCAAACCATGCCGAACAAGCTGAAGTCAAGAGCGCCCACCCCGATAGTAAAGCGAATTGGTTGAACGTGATATTGAACTCTTCTACGATTTGGGCTCCGCATGTCGTCAAGACTGGGCTAAGGACAGCACCTAGGAGGACGTTGAAGCAGATCGCAAAGTACGTCAGATCCTTTTTCCATAGTGGCCAATTCTACAACTAGATCAGTCATGCCAGTGTGTAGGGCATGGCACAAACCAAAGGGTCATTGGGGGAACTCGAAGGCTGTGGCACTAGAGTCAAGTCGGAGTTGTTGCCTGCAGCATGCTTCGTGGTTGTGTCGCCATGACTGCAGTCTTCGACCAGGACGGAAGTACCAGGTACGAGTGTATTCCGGGATCCTCTAGGCTCCTTGATGCCCAAACCCATAGTTACCCTTTGATGTTCAATGGGAATCGAGCAGCTGATGAGGAAGTCTCAGAAGGTGTATGCGTGAGTCAACAAGATGTCCGATGTTCTTGAGCCCATGCTGCGGTGGGAGGGACGATCGTGACCCGATTAGCACAGTAATATGCATGGTCGCATTAAGGGGATGGAATGGCTGATAGGCGCAACGCCCGATGTCACAGCAGGACAAAAGCAGCAAGACGTCGCCATCAGAGCCAATGCTAGGCCGCACTTCTCAATCTCAGAGAGGGATCCTGCTTGCAAAATCGAAAACGATGCATTCGACAATGAGGGCCGTTAGGCGTTCAAACTTCGTTTGGAGAGGGATGACGTTCATAGTCAATCCCACAATGTTATTTCAAATTCTGATGAGCTTAGAGTAACAAGCTAGTCCTTATCGTATCATAAGATTGACGCACTTCGGGGAAACCCAATGGTGCGCCTTTTTCTCTCTGGAAGAAATGGTATTCCACCGTGTAGGCAATTAATGTGAGACCCAATCGGGCAGGTCGACCATTGTGTTCCATCCACTACGCACCAAATTCCGCTCCTTCCACACGTAGACCTTGAGAGATCTCCAGGCGTGAGGGAGTCCAGGGATTAGCAAGTGGATGCCTTGTGCACCTTACCTTAGGTAGGTACGTTAGAGGTCAAGATCGGCACTAGAAGTCCATGGCAAGGCCACTTCGGCCCGATGGAAGCTTGCGGGTCGCCTGGGGTCCAAGCGATCCAAGCCACGTGAGTGGTGGGAATAACATCACTCGCTTCCAAGTCCCCGAGCTGCATGCTTCGCCGCGTATGTGTAGGTGTGGGAGGTGTGGAGCAGTTTTCAAACAGACTCATGTGCATCCTGCGAGAACGTTGCAAGCGCGCCAATTAAAGGATCATTGCTGTAAGAAGAGATCCCTCGGGACTCATTTCGGTAAAAGATCGACCCCCTTATGCGCCAGTGATGTTGTAAGATATCTCACAGGATGCGAGGCTACAGCGACTGTATGACAATGCATGGCCCCAACGTCACCACGATATGATTGGTTACCAAGCCGTGTACACCGCCGCAATCCAATGTTCTGAATTTGAGCTGATTGCCGATCGAATGTAGCGAATCCTCTTTCATGTACGGATAATGCAAAGTAAAGTAGGTGCTTAGGGCGGCTCAGAATAGTCCGTTCAGCTTCCAGATGGTTCTCCTAGGCTGTTCGCTCTGAAAGAGCCGGGGATAGCCAATCATTCCGCGGAACGTCCTTTGCATACACAGATGGTCCGAAAGGACCCGCCAATACACAATCATGAGCCTTGAGAACAACAACCCAACTTCGATTCCTGAACGGGTCCTCGTAGTGGACTCTTGAGAAGCAGAAAGAGGCAAAATCCCGGTAATCATGGCCTCACCCATGCCAGAGCCACCTGGAGGAAATGTCAATCGAGCCCCTGGGTTCATCGCCTGCGCGACTATAACAACCGCCGCTGCGTTAATGATGGTATGCCTTCGCATGTACGTTCGAACTCGCATGATTCATGCAGTCGGATGGGATGACTGGATGATCCTGGGTGCCATGGTAATATCGTACTCTCTTGCGCCTCTGACAATCTCATCTAACGATGGATCCAGAGCATGGCTCTCCTTTTACTAGCCTTCAACGCGGTCGAGGTATCGTTTGGATACGGCAGACATGAATATTACCTGACTCCGAAACAACAAATCGAGTCGACAAAATATAATATTCTTGCAACAGTGGCGGTTGTCTTGGGCCCTTGCCTGGCCAAGATCTCCATCTGCCTGTTTCTCTTACGTTTACTTGGGGACGCAGTGGCCAAAAAACGAAAATTCTTTCTCTACGTCCTTATGCTGGTCTTGTTCGTCTACAATGTCGTCGACATTATCACGATCCTGGTGCAGTGTAGACCAACCTCAAAGATCTGGAACAGGAAGGCTCAGGGTAGTTGTTGGGATCCGAACGTCCAAGATGGTTTTGCATATATGCAAGGAGGTATGTCAGCCACTGTACGGCCGCACTGGAGACATGTTGATCATTCCATAGCTCTTTCCGCGTTCTCAGCGTTCGCCCTTTCGGCCTTCCCGGTCTTAGTGCTCAAAGACTTGCAGCTGAATTTGCGAACCAAGATAGCTTTGTGTCTTCTCCTGGGGCTTGGAGTCTTGTGAGTAGCATTCGAACCGGGTCTACAACTCATTTGTCCTAATTCATTCTCAGTGACGGCATTTGCTCCGTGGTGAGAACAACCCTCTTATCCGGCTTCCAAGCTAGCATGGATTACTCTTGTAAAAACCACCTACGCCATCCATTATATAAGCGGACGTTGACCATAGTAACAGACACTTCTGTACCTATTGCCATTTGGGCCGGGTGAGTTAGCTTTACAGACCAGTCTCGCTTGGGTTCAAATACTAATGAGCATGATCCGCAGTCTCGAACAGACCATTGCAATAATCGCTGCTTGTGTTCCGACAATTCGGCCTTTATTTCAATTCTTCTATCCAACGCAAAACACCCCTACATCGTACCGAGATAGGCATGGGTATTGGAAACATCGAGATATGGGCCACCAGCTATCCACGTTCTCTAAGGGCACTGGCCGTAGAGATGAGGAATACGGGATAAGAAATCACATTACTTCGAAATCGGCCGGAGGCACAATCAACGACAATGAAAGTGGGAATAGTACCCTGCCATTACGAGATCCTACAGCCATAAGAAAGACGACAGAGATAGACGTTTCTCGGTGAGCGGCGGTGTGTATGCTAAATCCTGTAATAAAAAGGCAAGATTAAAGGTGTAAGTTGGATGTTATTTATGAGGACACGGGGTAGTACTGTATATAGCTCGTTCGAAGTAGAAGTTCCTTACAAAATGCTCATCAATCTTGGAATGGCCCTCTCCAAAAAGGGCTCGTTCACTCGGACGAATGATACTATCAAAGCGTTCATTTCAGACTTAGCATTGACCAACGACGTTCAGTAGCACCAGTCAGCAGGTCTGAAATCCATTACTGTCAGCTTGGAAGGAGATGAAGAACATAATCCACAACATGCACCTCAAAGTAGAGTGATCGTAGCTATCACTGTAGGCTGATTTCATTTTTTCGACTGATGGGCATGTCTGCAGAGAGCCGCACTGTTAGCCTGACCCGAGTGTCCACCTTTCAGGGAATAAAGGGAATACTAATCGTCACCCCTCACCTATAGGCCACCTGGGTCGACGGCCCGATGCAGCTTAAACTCGCTACTGGGAGAAATCGTTTGGAAGCCTTGGGACTAAAATCTCCGTGCATGCAGGGGTAATGCTGACCGGACATTTGTCCGCATGCGGACAGTTGTGCTGCCAGTCAGATTCGATTCCCAGAATTCATGAATACCGACTAGATCGCTCGTGCATCAGATCTAGTTTCAGAGGTGTGGCACAATTCCTCGTATGACATACCTGTCTGACCCCTCGTGGATTGCCTACGAGCCGGCGTGTCTTCTTTAAATACAGGTCCAGCATGTCGAGTGTCCTGGGTAATGGCAGAGGCCTGAATTGAATAACCCTGAACATTGAATGTCCACGTAATAGAACAAAGTAGCCGTCTTAGGACGTCTTATCTATTTCGATTGTCCAACATTATCCGTACATGGCAGCCACTTCAACTCGAACAGCCCTACAATCCCAGTACAGGCCTCCCAAAAGCGGTATTCTATCTTTTATTCCCACGAGTTGGGTGCCTTACGCAGAACTTGCACGCATCGACAAACCCGTGGCATGTCTGTATCTTTATTTCCCGTGCCTTTATGGTACTTCACTGGCAGCATCAATGAGTCAACCTACAATACCACTTGATCGTCTCTCGAGAGTCAATCTCATCTTCCTCCTCGGCTCCTTTATGGTTCGGTGTGCAGGGTGTAGCTGGAACGATATTGTCGACCAGAAGTTTGATCGCAAAGTTTCTCGGACACGGCTTCGCCCCATGGCCCGGAGAGCTATATCAACCTCCAATGCCTTGATCTTCACAGTTATTCAAGTCCTGATAGGTCTCGTCTTGGTTTTCTTACTCCTACCAAAACCCTGCCTCATCTATTCGACTCCTTCAATTCTTCTGACAGGGTTGTACCCATATGGGAAGCGGTTCACTCACTATCCCCAACTCATACTTGGCTTTGTATTCTCCTGGGGGGTGATCATGGCCTTTCCAGCGTTTGATATCGACCTGCTGTCGTTTCCTGAGGCTATGACTGCCGCTGTCTATTTGTATGCGTCATGCGTCGCCTGGACGATGTGCTACGACACAATCTATGCGGCGCAGGATGTCAAAGACGATGCTAAGGCGAATATTAAATCACCCGTCGTGCTGCATCAAGGCCACACGCGTAAGCTATTGGTTGCAGCCGCCATAGTCCAAACGGTGTTACTAGGCTGCGTCGGTGCTGCAATAGAGGCCACAGCAATATACTTCGTCACTGCATGTGTTGGCAATGCACTAGTCCTAGGGACAATGGTCAGCAGAGTTGATTTAGACGAGCCCAAAAGCTGTCTTTGGTGGTTTAAGAATGGTAGCTTTTATACGGGGGCCATGATAGGTACTGGATTCATGGCAGAGTACACGCTCCGCGCGGTCCACTCAAGGCTAATGGTACCATGATTGCATCACGGATCTCAAAGAAGCGTTTGTGCTGTGATCTTGCTAGCATCGATGAATCGAGCCACTAGGATGTCATAGAAATCGGGGATTGCGGATTAGTTGCGCTCGGTTGGAACGTTCATTAGGGTCAGAAGCTTGTGTTTCATTCGAGCTCATAGAGTCACTGATAAAGCACATATTGATCTCAGTAGAGCTTAGGTTGACTTCTCGGACTTGTCTCATCCGAGGGATACTAGTTGCTTCCTGATTGGCCCAATTCTGTGAGATGAAGGAACCATCTCTCGTGGCGAGCCGGTTCACGGCGAGAGAGATTGATCAAGTCGGCCGACGCAGTTGGGAAGACACTCAAAGCATCATTGATGAGACTCTACGGCACTCACACCATACCATCTGAATTAATATTCCAAATGGTTCAATAGATGGTAATTCGTTTTGTTCGAAGAGGCGAAGTTCGGGTGGCAAATCTCTAGTATCTGTCGAGAACGTTTCCAAAGTGCTTACAGTTTTTTGCAAAAACACTGGCCACGGCGCTAGTAGGAGAAAAAAAATTTGCGCGACCACGAAAAATTGGCCTATAGGCAAAATCGAGTATGTAGCCACCGTAGACCTTATAAATAGCTATTTAATAGATAGATTTAATAGAATATTATTAGAATTCGCTGTTTACTTAGTAAATAGCCTACACATTAACTATCTATGTAGCCAAACGGTAGCGATAGC
>JAABUP010005937.1_pt1 | contig 17996 bp, 19 predicted proteins | sample 5559201 | NCBI WGS metagenome assembly JAABUP01 (sample SAMN10711887, study PRJNA513373) | rock metagenome | isolation source: Antarctica rocks | place: Antarctica
ACCGTGCTCGTCGGGGACGGCGGCGACGGGACCGCGGCGCGCGTGGCCGTTGAGCCGACCGTGTTCGCGGTGGGCGACGGTGCGACAGCGGCGGTGCCGGTCGGTGCGCCGGTCGCAAGGCCCCCGGTGGCGGGAGGCGGCGGTGCCGTGGTCACCGTGCCCGCCCCGCAGGACGCGAGCAGCAGCGCCACCGGGAGAGAGGCCATCCGCGCCACCAGCCACCGCCGGGAGAGCAAGCCAGTCTGCTGCCGTGTGCGCGTGAACATGTGCCGCCTCCTCGGTTCAGGTATTGTCAGGTAAAGTCGGGCAGCGTGTCGCCCCCGTGCTGGAGGGCGTGGTGAGTCCTGGGAGCCGCACTTCTCAGGCCAGCGCCGGGATGCCGGTGATGGCGCGCCAGGTGGCGAAGCGTTCGTCGCGGGTCTGGTGGTAGCTGGCGGCGGTGAGGCGGTGACGGCGCGGGCGGAAGTGGCCGACGATCGGGCCATACGCGGCGAGGAAGCGCTGCGCCTGGCCCGCCGATTTGCACCGCCGCATCCGCCGTTCCCGCTCTCTGGTAGGCTGGTGCGCATGCTCCGCCCGGTTGTTGAGCCGCTGGTGTTGCCGATGCTCGACGCGCGGCAGGACCGCGCGCTTGGCTGCCGCGTCGCTGGCGAGCGTGTCGGTGATGATCACGCGGGGCACATACGCGAGGCCCTTGAGCAGCGTGCGGAAGAACTTCGTCGTCGCGGCCTTGTCCCGGCGGGATTGCCCCAGGATAGCGAGGATGGTGCCGTCCTGGTCGACGGCGCGCCACCGTGCGTGCGTCACCCCGTTGATGCCGACGAATACCGCGTCCAGGTGCCACGTGTCGCCAGCTCGCGGGCGGTGCCGACGCCGGGCGTTCGCGTACTGCTGGCCGCACTTCCGGCACCACCGGCGCACCGTCTCATCGGTCAGCACCACGCCGCGCGCGGCGAGCAGTTCCGCCACATCGCGATCGCTGAGCGCGAAGCGGCAGTACCGCCAGACCGTGTGGCCGCTGATCGCCGGCGGGCAGCGATAGCCGGTGTCGTCGGGTGTCCTCAGCGCTTTCATGCGCCGAGTAGCGCACCAGCAGCCCGCAGCGCCGCCGCTGTCCCAAGTTAACAGTGCCTCCTGGCGTGGTGCGTCGAGCGTCTGGCGACGCCAGGGAAGGCGGCGCTGCTGCTGGTCTGGGATAACGCCGCCTGGCACGTCAGCAAGGAAGTCCGGGCCTGGCTCCGCGTCCACAACCGCCAGATCAAGGCCGCCGGAGTAGGCGTGCGGATCGTCGCCTGCCGCCTGCCGGTTAAAAGCCCTTGGCTCAACCCGATCGAGCCAGAGTGGGTCCACGGCAAGCGCCGCGCCGTCTCGCCCGACCGCACGCTCACCGCCCTCGGCTGCGCCTACGAGCCCCATCTCGCCCTCCCACAATAGGCTTTCTGTGTATGCACTAGCGCTAAATTGTCCGTGCTATCGGGCCGACCTCACCCCACGACAAAGTCCAAGGCCATGCCCCAGACGGGAGGCCTTCGACCATCGAATTGTTAGGTGAGCAGCGCTACCAGTCGTCCCAGTCGACTGCCACGTCGACCGGCCATCGCGGCGCGCGGGTGCAGGACCGCGTCGAAGCCTAGCCACCGCCCGGCGGCGGTGAGGGCTAGGGCCAGGTTGATCAATGCAAGCATAACATACGTCCAATACCACTCATGCGGGACGGCGGAGAGGCCGAGCCAGAGATTCACACCCTGCACGAAGCCGAGGATTCCCCCGAGCCGGGTCAGCACCCCGAAGATCAGCAAGATCATCGTCAGTGCCTCGCCGAGCCAAATCAGCCAGCCGAGCGTGCCGAGATTCGGCGCGACCACACCGGTGAGGAAGTCCTTGTAGAAGCCGTATTGTGGGTAAGCGATCTCCTTGCCGACCCAGTCACAGAGCCCGCCATTGCCATCCCCGACACCCTTGCCGGCGTCGCACCCGAAGTGTGGGGGGAGTTTCCAGAGCGTCTGGGTGAACCAGAGATAGCCGATGGCGATGCGTATCAGGCCGAGGAGCGGCCCGGTCAGTCGGGTGATCGCCCTGTCCGCGTCATCGCGTGAATCGATCTCGCCGCGTGCGGCCATCGGATCCTCCCTTGTCTACCGACGCTTTATTCAGGATGATCGTCGAATGCTTGGAGCGAGGATACTACACGATTCTTACGACGGTATTACGGCACGGTCGAGATCCGCCGAATATCGACGCCGGGCGGTGGCAAAGGCGCAGTCGTGCGGGTACTGTCAGGTTAAGTTTTGACTGAACGAAACCTCCCCACACCGAGCCAGTTCTGGCCGTCGCTAGCGCTTGTACAGGCCGGATCCGGTCTCCTCTGCGCCGCTCGTTCCCCACTTTCGGACCGCCATCGGCGCCCAAAAGGCTCAATTGACAGTGCCCTCGGCGATGCGCAGCGCGATCCGCTGGTCGCTCAGTAGCAGCGTTTGTACGTCTGCGCGGCTCATCAGGCAGAGCACGCAAGGCGCGAGCGCCTCGGCGTGACTCTCGTGCATCCCCTGCCCGAGGATCGCCATTTCCCCGAAGATCGTGCCCGACTCGACGATCGCCATCGTGAAGGCTTTGCCGTCGGGCGAGAGGCGGTAGAGGCGCACGCGCCCGAGCTTCAGAATGAAGAGCACCTCGCCGGCGTCTGCGGGGGTGTAGAAGATGGTCCCGGCGGGGACAGTCCGCATCGGCGCGCGCCGCCCCAACGCCTCGATCTCCTCGGGTGCCAGATCCTGGGAGATTTCAACCTCGGAAAGATGTCCCTGGTTCGCCAGCCCGACGGGCGGCAGCGCATTTATCCAGCCTCCCTGAGCCGTGCGATCAGTTCCTCCTCGCTCGGGTTACCACGAAAGATCACCCGATGCTCCCAAGTGTAGATCGGCGTGCCGATAATTTCCGGCGGTATCGCGGCACCAGGCGCGTCAACATCGACGAGGCGAGCCGGGACATCCGGGCATTACGCGCGAAATTGTGCGAAGCGTAAGCGCGCGGTCGCGCACGACTGGCAGTACGCCGATACATAGACACGGAGCATGGGTACACTCTCTGGCGACTGACGAGTCGCCCGAGCGGCGTGCTCATCAACAAGGCCGGGTCCGTATGCCCGGCCCAGTTCCGCTCGTTCGCGCCGACGATTGGCGCGCTAACGCGCGCGCTGAGGGGTGAGAGCTCGATTGAGATAGTAGCCGAGCACGGTACCGAAGAAGAACGTATGGGCGAAGAACTGCACCACCGGGTTGGTCATGGTCGGGAACCAGTTCCAGCCGACGACCGGCGCGATGAGGTAAAAATTCACCAGCCAGAGCACCAACCCGTAGACGCTGGCCGCCCCGACGAGCGTCGCCGTGGAGCGAGCCAGCATCGGCACCGCAGCCACGATCAGGCCGAAGATCACCCCGAAGACGATCGCGTCGATCATGTGGACGATGATCCCGACGCTCACTGCGGTGGCGAGGCCGTAGCTGGGCTGCAACGCCTCCTTGCCGAGCGCGATGCCGCTGATCATCCGCAGCGGCCCGAAGAAGGCATCCTTCAGGGCCGCCGCCATGATCATCTCGAATAGAGCGAAGACGATGCCGGCGATCACGCCGGCGATCGCGCCTTGCTTCGCCCACCAGGCGAAGCCGGGACCGGCGCTCGTTTGCATCGTTGCCATTGCTGTCCTCCTTGGACGACGTTACCGCTCCATGGATGCCGACGGTCCCGACCGAAGGTGTGCGACCATCGGGCGAGCGCAGCATCCCGGAACACAACGACAACATGCGGCCACATACCACCATCGGCCCGTACCGGAATGCCGTCAACCACGGACCCAGCATAGCGCGCCCGATGGCCGCCTGACTGTGAGTGAGCTTACACAACGCATCAGACGGGAGGGTGGCTGCGCGCGTAGTCGGATCCTTGGCTAGTACCTCGCCACAGCAGGCACATCTTCCGCAGGGCAACGGGGCCGCTCCGCATCCTCTTCCATGCGGGGTCGCCGCCGGGCGACTACACGCCGCCCTTCGAACTCACGGGCGGCACGGCAGCACGACCGACGATCGTGGCGACGAACACGGACGCGGCGCCGATGCCTGGTCTGCCAAATACCGGCGGGGGCACGAGGCACCCCGCGCCGTGCCGCATCGTGCCGAAGACAGGGCGGGAGGCCCCGTCGCCCGGAGGGTCGCGAGAAGGTGCTGCGTCCCGCTCGCTCGGCGCTGTGCCGTCGGGCCGGGAACGTCGGGCCATGCGGGACAGTCCGGGCACGGGTACACCAACCGGTGGGGACGAGGGGAATACGCGGCGGCGGCACGCGTTGGTGCCAGTAGCGAAGGTTGCTGCTAACGAAAGGACGCCATAGATGGTCATACCCGCCGCACCGCCGTTCCCCACCGGACCCGCGATCGGCGCACCATTCCCCGATTGCACCTTGCGCGACCAGCACGGCACACCGGTCAATTTCACCGCCGCGCGCGCGGGCCGCCGCGCGATGATCGTGGTCCACCGCAGCGCGGCCTGGTGACCATTCTGCAAGGCGCAACTCGTCGAGTTGCAATCACAACTCCCCGTCCTCGCCGCGCGCGGCATCGTCCCCTTCGCCCTGAGCTACGATACGGGCGCGACGCTCGCCACCTTCGCGGCGGCGCGGGGCATCACCTATCCTCTCCTCTCCGATGAGGGGAGCGCGTTCATCCGTGCTCTCGGGATACTCAATACCACGGTCGCGCCCACGGACGACCATTATGGCATCCCGTACCCCGGCGTCTACTTCATCGGGTCGGACGGGCGCGTCGTGGATAAGGTCTTCCATGCCACCCACCGCATCAGGGACGCCGCCACGACAACCCTGCGAGAGCACTTCGGGCTGACCGTGGAGGGCGACGGCCCGCACGATCGCCAGGAGACCGACACCCTCGTCGCCGTCGCCGCGCTCGATAGCGCCACCTTCGTGCGTGGGGAGCGCATCGGCCTGCGCGTGACAATCCAGCTGGCACCGGGCGTTCACACCTACGGCCAGCCCCTGCCCAACGGCTACATCCCTACCACGCTGACGATCCACGGGCCGGACACGGTCGAGAGTGAACCGGTCGCATATCCGCCAGCCCAACCATTCAACGCCGCCTGGCTCGCCGAAGAACTCCCGGCCTACAGCGGACAGTTCACACTCACCACCGCAGTCACCTTCACCGAGCAACGCGAGGATGTTACGCTCACGGCGACGTTACGTTTCCAGGCGTGTAACACGGAAGAATGCTTCATCCCCGAGCGGCTCACCTTCACGCTGCCGGTGCGGTTCCGTCCGTTCCCGGATTGATGTCTGCTTGAACGGGCAAGCGAGAGGATGTACAAACGCGTACCAATCAGGAGGATACGATGGACACGACGATCCGCACCGGCGCACAGCTCGGCGAGCGCACGCCCGACTGGCAACTGCCGCTCCTCGATGGTGGGACGACCGGCCCGGCGCAATTCCGTGGCACGCCGACGCTCCTCTTCTTCTGGGGCAGCTGGTGACGCTGCCGCGAACAGCTGCCCGTGTGGCAGCACTTCGTGGCGCGCAATAGCGCCAAGGACTTCCGCTTCGTCTCCGTCGCCGTGGACGCGCAAGGCGCGGCGGCGGTGTGCCCCTGGACCGAGCAGGCGGGCGCGACCTTCCCGACCGTCGTCGATCGCGACAACGCGCTCGCGGCGCTCTACGATTACAAGCTCGTCCCGAACGGCATCTTCCTCGATGCGTCGGGGATCATCCGCTACCGCAAGTTCGGCGGCTTCAACGCGGAGAACGCGGCGGATGTCGCGGCGATCCAGCGACTCATCGACGGCGAGGTCGTGGAGATCGAGGCGGACCAGGCGGAGGCGGCGTACCAACTCGGCGCGGCCGAGCGCGCAATTATACACGCCCAGATGCATCGCGGCGCGGAATACTTCGCGCAGGGTGCCCCCGCCGATGCGGTCGCGGCGTGGACACAAGCCTTACATCTGGACCCGCAGAACCTGACGATCCGCAAGCAGATCTGGATGGCGGCCTTCCCGGAACGCTTTCACCCGACGATCGACTTCGCCTGGCAACAGGGGCAACTGGCGCGCGAGCGCGAGGCCGAACTCGCCGCGGGCATCTGCGGCCCGGACGGCTGCCCGTTGCCCCGCCGGGCGTAGATCGGGGAGAGGAGCTGCACCCGGCGTTGTTGCATCTTCGGTTGCGGGAGGGGCGAGGATGAACGATCCGTTCGCGAATGATGCCCGCTACGTCACGGTGCCGCTCGACCATCGGCGCCTCGCGCCAGAGGAGAGCCTGGCGCGGGCGCACGCCTTCCTCGACACGATGCGGCACCGGCGCAGCGTGCGCGCCTTCTCGCCCGAACCGGTGCCCTTCGCGCTGATCGAGGCGGCTGTCGCGGCGGCGGGCACCGCCCCGTCCGGCGCGAACCAGCAGCCGTGGACCTTCGTCGCCGTCGGCGATCCCGAGTTCAAAGCCCGCATCCGCGCCGCCGCCGAGGAGGAGGAGCGCGAGTTCTACACCAGCCACATCACGCCCGAATGGCGCGCGGCGCTCGCCCCGCTCGGCACCGATCCGGTCAAGACGCACCTGACCGATGCCCCGTGGGTGGTGGTGGTCTTCGCCCAGTCCTTCGGATTGGAACGCCAGGACGATAGAGGCGAGCACCAATTCAAGCATTACTACGTGGCCGAATCCGTCGGTATCGCGGTGGGCCTGTTCCTCGCCAGCCTCACCCACGCCGGGCTGGTCGCGCTGACCCACACGCCGAATCCGATGGGCTTCCTCGGCACGCTCCTCGAGCGCCCGCGCAACGAACGCGCCTACGTCGTGATCCCGGTCGGCTATCCCGCCCCCGACGCGACCGTCCCCGCCCACGCGCTGGAGAAGGAGTCGCTCGATACGATCCTCGTCCGGGTATCGCCCGACAACCGTGCGGGCACAGACGACCTGACGGGAGGGGCTGCGTCCTGACCGCCCGAAAGTGTCATAACGAAGCTGTCGGCAGGCACATGATGCAGGACGTTCACGGCCGCTCGACCGCGATGGTGTCCGTCGCCGGGTCGTAGCGGGCGATATCGCCCGCCCGCACCGTCGTGTACCAGAACGGCACGCCATTGCAGGGCAAGATGAGGTGGGCAAAGGCTGTCTGGCGGGTGGCCGGGTGCGCCTCCTCATCGAAGACGAGGAGGTAGCGCGTTCCCGCCGGGATCGCCCGTGCGCGGCTGGCCGGGTCGTCCGGGGCGTACAGCCAGGCCCGATATGCGGGCAGGGAGGCGCGCACATGCTGATAGTAGCCCGCGGCGAAGATCAGGGTTTCCCCTGGTGGGAAGAGCGTCCGTGTGCGGGCCAGCCGCGCGCGCATGGTCGTGTCGAAGCACGCGATGCCCGCCACACTGAATTGGGTATCACGCCCGAGGAACAGGCCGGCATCTGCGCCGACGACGAGCGTGCCCAGCACGAGTGGTACCACAAGCGCCGCGATGCGCCCGTTCGTCCGCGACCACCCCGCAAGCGGTAGACGATCGCCCGCGAGCGCCGTGCCCAGCGCGCGCAGATCGCGCGCGGCGAGGACCACCCCACGCGCGGCGAGGACCATGAGGGCGGGCAGGACGCTCAGGGTGTAGCCGTAGTCGCCGACATGGCCCAGCTAGATAGTAGGCCAGCGGCGGGGCCAGCCAGAGGCTGACCCATGGCAGGGCAGGATCGGGCGTCCGGCGCGCCACCAGTCGGCGCAGGGCGTGGTAGCCCAGCGGGAGCAGGGCGAAGGCGAGTCCGCGCCACAGGAAGATCGCGAGGGTGCGCGCGTTGTGGGCGAGCCCGGCCAGGCCGTGGGTGAGCGGCGACGCCTCGCCGCTGGCGGCCGCGCCCTGGGCGAGGGTGGCGCGCAGATAGGCCGCGAGCCCTCCCGAAAAGACGGCGGTCGGCACGAGCCAGAGCACGATGCCTAGTCCGGCGGCCACAGCGGCGAGGAGCCAGTGACGGCGTGGCCGGTTCCACAGCGCGGCGAGCGCGAGAGGGGTCAGGAAGAGCAGCAGGTCCTGGCGGAAGCCGGAGAGGAGGCCGCAGGCACCGGCGAAGAGGGCCGCGCCGCCCGCGCCCGGGAGCTGGCCGCGCCGGAGCGCCAGGGCCAGCGCCGCGAGGACCGTGCTGCCGGCGGCCAGGGTGGTGTACGGATAGGCGATCTCGCCATAGAACCAGAAAGTGACCGCAGTCAGCAGTAATCCGGCGGCGACGAGACCGGTGACCCGATCGTAGAGCAGGCGTACCAACACAAAGAGCGCGGCTACCGCCACGCCGCTAGTGAGGATGCTGACCCAGATCAGCGCTCGGTTTGGATCCTCCACCCACAACAGCAGGAGGCGCGCGGTCGCCACGTACAGCAGGTAGCCCGGCGGTTGGGGCTGGTGGATGGTGGGATCGAAGTGCTCGAGGGCACGAATATACAGCAGCGAGTCCCAGGCATACGGCAAGCGTAGCTTGTGGGGACGGCGCGTTTGCACGGTCAGCAGCCCCAGCAGGAGGGCCAGCGCAAAGTCGAGCGCGCGGCCCGTCGGCCAGCGCCACCGGCCCAGGTCGATCGCCCAGCTCCTGTCGTCCGTCCGTGCCGCACCCACCCAGCCATCAGGTCGGCGGTTGATGATCCCACCTCCTCGTTGTCTCGGCCACCACGGCGCCCCCGCCGCACAAACACGGTCACCGGCGGCGTAGCGGCCCAACGGCTATCGCGACACCGCCCCCGTCCCGGCGCGCCTCTCGTCCAGCCCGGTCAGGGCCGTTCCAGGAGGTAGAGATAGCCGGGGCCGCCGTGGAGCCAGGAATGATACGTGCGGCGTTCGCGCACCACATAGCCGGGCAGGGGCGAATAGGCGACGACATAGGTCGAGTCGGTCTCGGGGGCGATGATCTGCGTCCAGAACGGCCCGTCGACGGTGCGCGGCGGCGCGCGGAACGCGCGCCCGCGCTCGTAGAGCTGCCAGCCATCCCATTCCATCCCCGCATCGATCCGCTCCGGCGGCACCCCGCGGGCCAGCAACTCGCGCCCCAGTTGCCAGCGCAGTCGGTTGGATGCGAGCCAATCCTGGGTGCCGACGACGGAGAAGAGGCCCAGCCCAAGCAGCCCGAGCAGCAGCAGCGCGGGCGACGGGCGCAGCCCCCGCACGGCCCAGAGGCCGAGGACGATGGCGAAGGGGACGAGCGGCAGGAAGTAGCGGTCGAATGAGACCCAGGAGCTGACCAGGACATGCGCGGTGGTCGGGAAGAGCCCGGCGAACTGACTCAGACCGAGCAGGGCGACGACGATCGGCCCCGGGCGACCGGGCGGTCGTCGCCGGGCGGCCAGGAGCCGCAGGAGGAGGGCGCCACCAAGGCCGCAGAGACCTCCGGCCGCGAGGACGGTCAGGGCCATCCGCCCGGGCAGGGCGATGAAGAGCGGTCGGCGTCCGAGGAGATCGTCCGGTCCGATGCCCGCGATCTGGAACATCGTCCCGTACCGCAGATAGGGCATCCAGCGCGGATACGTCGGCAGCTGGCCCCCGCGCCACACGAGACAGAGGACCAGGCCGCCGACCGCGAGCGCCCAGGCGAGCAGCACGAGGCGTGACGAGTGCCACCCCGGACCGGCGGCGCGCAGGATCGCGCGCCCGAATCCCAGCGTCAGTGGCACGGCGGTGGCACCCAGATAGAGGAGCAGATAGCCGACCAGCAGCAGTGCCGACTGCCACAGGCTCGGCCCCGTGTGGAGCACGAGGTCGAGCAAGCGGGCCTGTTCCTGCGGGACGCCCCGGTGCATACTCCAGAGGAGGTAACCCGCGACGGCCAGCGCTGGCACAACCAGGATCGCGGCGCCGCGCCGCAGCAGCACGCGGGCGGGCCAGCGGGCGAGGAGGCCGTAGGCCAGGACGGCGGGGGGCAGCAGGATGCCGGGATGGCGCACGAGGAAGGCGAGTGCGGCGCAGCCGGACCCCAGCAGCAAATAGCCAGTGCTGTCGCGGCGTACGCCGCGGACGGCGCAGAGGGTGGCGAGCACGATCAGGCTCACGGCGGGGACGTCACTCATGAAGGTATAGCTCAGGCTGAACGTGAGCGGATTCAGCCAGTAGGCGAGCGCGCCCGCCAGGGCCAGGGGGCGAATGACAGCGAGCTCCCGTCCGATCGCATAGAGCGCGGCGCTCCCGGCGAAACTGAGGACGAGGGTGGAGACGCGCAGGACGGTGAAGGAGAAGCCGAAGAGCTTGGCGAAGGCCGCGCCCCACAGCACCTGGGCGACGAGCGTCGTCGCGGTCCAATCGCTGATCTGTAACCGCCCCTCGTCCACCAGATGGCGCACCGCGAGCGCGTAGGCCCAGCCGTCGACGAGGCCGAACTCGCCCCGGGGCGACACCAACGCGAGCGGGAGCGCATAGGCACCCAGGAGCAGCGCGAGGTACGGCACCTCGGCCCGCCAGCCGTCCCGCGCGCGCGCCGCAGGCGCGGATGCCCGCCAGTCGTGGAGGAGCGCGCGTGCCTTCATGGCCCGTAGCGGACGAGTCGCCGCCCCCCGAGTTGCGCCGGGGCGAGCTTGTCGCGCAGCGCGGGCGTCAGGGTGGTCGGGATCGTGACGATCCCCGGGTCGCCGTCGCTGACGTAGCGCACGGCGGGGTAGCGGTCCAGGTACTCGCCGAACCACGTGCCGAGCTCCGCGTCGGTGGCGCGGATGCGCGGCGTGAAGAACAGGTCGCGGCGCCGGTCGAACGGCGAGGGGGCGGCCTCGGCACCGACCAGCAGGACCGCCCGGTAGCCATAGGTGTGCCCCTGGTAGGTGCAATGGCGCAGCAGGGTCGGGTCGCCGTGGTCCGGGTAGGCCCCGTACGGCAGCGCGAACGTCTCGAGCGGCGCGCCCGGCACGTAGCGGCGGAGCCCGTCCTCGCCGCCCGCGATCTCCTGGCGGACCTGGGCATCCGTCGCGTTCGCGAGATTGGCATGGTGGAGGGTGTGGTTGCCGAGTTCGTAGCCGTGCGCGACCAACCACGCCAGCTTCGTCCCGGCGAACCGGCGCTGGTCGTGCTTGTCGTCATCGTCGCCGAACGGCAGCCCGGGCGGGACGTAGAAGACCCCCGCGTGGCCGAAGTCGGGGTGACGAGCGGTCATGTCCTCCAGGATGCCCACCGCGCTGTCGGGAGCGATCGCTGGCGTGCCGTCCGGGCGGGTCGGGTAGCGAAATTGCGATTCGGCCCCGTCATCGAAGGTCAGGAGCACCGGGCTCTTCCCGGGCGGGATGTCGAGCGTGCCGGCGACGAACTGGTGCATCGACGTCAGGGAGTAGCCGTGCGCGTAGCGATACGCCAGATCGCCCCGGAAGGCGGCGGGGGTGCGGTTCCAGTCACTCCCTGAGGCGGGCAGGAAGGTGTGGTACATCAGGATCGGGATCAGCCCCAGCTCATTCGGCGGGAGCGCCGCCGTCGTTGACGGCACGCCCAGACTGGCCGGGTCTGGCGTGGGGCTCGCGGCGAGCGGGGGGGCAACGGTTCCCGCTGCGCCTGATAGCACCGCCACGCCACGCGCCGCTACAGGAACGCCGACGGCAGCGTGCGGGAGCAGGCGGGCGAGACCCCAGCCTCGTACCAGGAGGAGCAGCACGGCCACGGCCAGCAGGCTCCCGAGGGCCCGACCGGATCGCCCGCGCCGCGTCGGGCGGTGTTGCGGCGGGATGGTGGCCTCGCGTGCGGTCATCGTCGCCCTCTACGTCAGTCGCGGTGACGGCATGCCGCGTCGCCACTACGGCGACACAGCATCATGTGTCGTGCTGGATCGCGTTGTCTCGCGCGCGGCGTGAAGCATACACGAATCTGCCGGGCGCCGCACCGGCGGAGATCTGAGTGCCTGCTCGGCTGGGCGGCAGAGCCACGCGGTGCGGTTTACCCGTTGGCCAGGCCAAGGTACTGCCTCGAATCGATCCTGCAAACGCATGTTTCCCCAGGCGGCGCTCGGCGACCAGGCACCTGTCGCGTGGGAGCCCTGCCGACTTTAGGAGACCGTGATCCACGCGAAAATCACCGCCAGCGCAGCAGCGAGCGTCGCTCGGAGGTCTGCGTTGACCCGTTCGGCCTTCGGGGTGACGACGGCGAGCGCGACAAGCCAGAACTGGCAGGCCGTCGTGTCCTGGCTCCCGAGGTTTCTGTAGTGAACGATACCCGCCATCATCTGGCGGTGCTGGGGCGCTATCGGCAACGCGCCGCTCAGCATGTCTGCCGCTCGATCGCCCGCGCGGCGGTGCGGGCGACGCGCCCGATCGCCTGCAACCAGCCCTCGGTGGTGGGATACCAGAAGCCGACGCAGTAGAGGTGCGGGTTGCCGAGCGCCCGCCACTCCCGGTCGAGGCGGGGCCGACCGTCGCTATCCAGTTGCAGCTCGTGGGCGACGAAATCGAGCGTCGGACGGTAGCCGGTCGCCAGGATCACGGCGTCGCAGGCATACTCGCGGCCATCGGCGAACCGGGCCGCACCGGGCAGGAACCGTGCGAGCGCGCCGTACCGCCGCACCCGCCCGGCGGCGATCGCCTGCGGCAACTCGTATCCGACCACCGGGAAGTGATCGAGCGGCGAGCCGGGGGGCGACGGGAGCCCGATGCCGCTGAAATCGCGCCGCCGCAACAATCGCTCGGCCACGGCGCGTGGTAGGATGCGTAGCAACCGGGCGGCGGCGCGCATCGCCAGCGGCGAGGTCGGGCGCGGCACGAAGGCGACCCCGTCGCGGACCGCGATCGCCGTCTCCACACCATGCTCGCGCAGATCGACCGCGATGTCGCTGCCGGAATTGCCCGCGCCGACCACCAGCACGCGCCGCCCCGCGAAAGGGTCGGCGTTGCGATAGTCGCGCGCATGGAGAATCGCGCCGCCGAACTCCCCTTCGCCGGGCAAATGCGCGCGCCGTGGCGTGCTCCAGATACCGGTGGCGACGACCAGGGTAGCGGCTGCAAGCGTGCCACGGTTCGTCGCCAGGTGCCAGCGCGCGCCATCGAATGTCGCGCGCTCGACGGTGACGCCGATCTCGATGTTCAGGCACTGCTCCTCGGCATAGCGCGCGAGGTAGCGGTGGAACTGGCTCCCCGCAGGGAACGGCGGGTAGGAGTCCGGCATCGCGAGGCCGGGGAGTCCCGAGACCTCCTTGAGCGTGTGCAGGTGCAACCGATCATGGTGGTTGCGCCAGCTCTCGCCGCCGACGCCACGCTCCAAGACGCGATAGGCCAGGCCGCGCCGCTGCAACTCGTGGGCGAGGGCGAGGCCCGCAGGACCAGCGCCGACGATGACGATCATGTGCCCTTACTCCGCTTCGACCCGAAAAAGCGCCTCTGGAGGGAACTGCACCCAGGCAGAAGCACCGCAGCGATAGGCCGCAGTCGGGCTATACTGTCTGAGCAGCACTGTCAGCCCTTGCACCAGCACGCGCACCTCGGTGTATTCCCCCTTATAGGTCAGCGATTCGATCGTGCATACGACAGCATTCGGCGCGGGGGCAAGGAGTAGGAGCGTGCGCTCTGGTCGGATCGCGTATATGGCAGCGCCATGATCGTCCCCCGCATCCTGGACGACGAAGGTCCCGAGTGCCGTTGTGAGCCCGTCGGGCATGAGTTGACCGGAGAGGAACGTAGAGACGCCCACGAAGCGCGCCGCCGCCTCGGTCGCGGGGCGCTCGAAGAGCGTTGCCGGGCGGTCGCAGCCGACCAACTGGCCCTGGCGGAGGATCCCGATCCGGTCGGCCAGCGTGACCGCCTCGCCGAGATCGTGCGTGACCAGCACCGTCGTGAGGCCCAGGTCGCGCTGGATCCGGCGGATCGCGCCTTGCAACGTTTCGCGTACTACCGTATCGAGGCTACTCAACGGTTCATCGAGCAGCAGCAACCGGGGGCGGGTGATCAGCGCCCGCGCCAGCGCCACCCGCTGTTGCTCGCCCCCCGACAGCTCGCGCGGTTTGCGGCGCTCGATACCAGGCAGCGCGATCAGCTCGAGCATCCGGGCGACCTCGGCCCTCCTGGTTCGATCGCTGACCCCGGACATCTTCAGCCCGAAGGCAATATTGTCGCCGACGCTCATGAACGGGAAGAGATACGCCTGCTGGAACATCAGGACCGCCCCGCGCCGATTCGTCGGGAGATGCAGGATACTCCGCCCATCGAACGCGATATCGCCGCGATCGGGATGCTCGATCCCGGCGATCAACTTCAGCACCGTGGACTTCCCGCTGCCCGAAGGTCCGAGCAAGACCAGCAGTTCGCCCGAGGCGACCTCCAGCGACAGATCGCGCAGAATGGGACCGACACGTCGTGAGTATGTCTTCGTTACGGCGTCCAGGCGCAGTGTTGTCATCGTCGCTCAGTACTGTCCCCCGACCACCGTGCCACGGTCGGCCAGATAGCGCGCCGCCAGTGCGATGATCACCAGCGGTGGCAGGATGAATATCAGCGCGAGGATCGCGATCGAGGTGTTGTTGCCGCCCGCCGTCGCCGCGAAGAGGAGGAGCGGGAGGGTGCTGATCTGCCCGCCGCCGATCAGCAGGGTGAGCAGATACTGGCTCCAGGAGGCCAGGAACGCGAAGAGGGTCGCCACCACGACGCCGGGCAGGACCAGCGGCAGGGTCACGCGCAGGAAGACCCGTGGCCGCGCGGCACCGAGGGCGAGGGCCTGGTATTCGTAGTGGGGATCGTAGCGGGCGAAGACGCCGATGAGCGCGAAGAGGGTGTACGGGAGGACGGGGATCAGTTGCGCCAGGACGACGCCGACGATCGTCCCGGCCAGGCCGACTCGCAGCGCGAAGATGTTGAGCCCCATCCCGACAGCCAATGTCGGGACCGTCGTCGGCAGGAAGAAGAGCAACTCGAAAAATCCCCGCCCCGGTATCCGGCGCAGGCCGAGGGTCCGCGCCGCCGGATAGGCGATCGCCAGCGAGAGCGCGGTCACCAGTGCCGCGATCAGCAGGCTGGTGCCGAGTGTCTCGGTCGTCTGCGGGTTGCTCAACTGCCGTCGCAGCGGCGCGAGCGACCACGCTTGCGGCCAGAGTTGCGGGTAGAACCACCGTGTCGCGAAGGCATAGAGGATGAATACCGTTGGCGGGAAGAGGAGGAGGGCATAGCAGACCGCCCTGATGATCGCGGCGACTGACGGACGACGGAGCGTTCCGATCACGACGCCCGCCTCATGATCAGCATGCGACCGAGCCCGGCGACCGCGATCGTGACCGTCGCCATGATCACCCCGATCGCCATCGCCGCGGCGCGCACGCGGAGATCGGAGTTCGCGAAGAGGTCGAGGGCGACGACGGCGAGCATCCGGGGATAGCGGACGCCGAGGATCGCCGGAACCTCGTACGCGCCGAAGGTGAACGCGAAGACGAGGAGCGCCCCGGCGGTCAGGCCCGGTAGGACGAGTGGCAGCGTGACGTGGCGCAACCGCTGCCAGGGGGTCGCGCCGAGGTTGGCGGCGACGAGCTCGTACCCTTCCGGCTGGGCACGCAGAATCCCCAGGACGATCAGGGAGAGGAACGGGATCTCCTTGGTCGCGTAGTGGATGATGATCCCTAGCCCGAAGCGGTCGCGCACCAGCACCGGGAAATCGACGGGGGCACCGATCAGCCCGATCGTCGCGGCGAATCGCGCCAGCAGGCCGCTCTGTCCCAGCAGCAAGAGGAGGGCGATGGCCCAGACGAGGTGCGGGAAGGCGAGGTTCAGATGCAGCACGGTCAGACCGAGGCGATCGGCGCGCCCGCGCGGGAAGAGGGCGACGATGCCGAGCGCTCCCGCCGCCGAGACGACAGTGGCGACCACGCTCACCCACAGCGAGAAGCCGAGCGCCGGCCAGAATTCGGCGGCGACAATGCCGTCGCCGCCAATGACCGCACGATACGTCGCCAGGCTGACCGTGCGCTGATCGATCGCCGGCAGATACCCGAGGCTTTGGGTCACCCCATAGCTGATCGCCGTCCCGAAGAGGACGACGATCAGGGTGAGCGCGGGCAGGAGCGAAACCGCCGGCCCGATCCGGTGCCACAGCCGGGGGTCCAGGATCGTCACCCCGCGCCGCACTATTGCCCGCCGATCAGGATCCGCTTGCGCCATTCTTGCTCCACCAAATCCTGATAGCGGGCGTCCGTGTCGCCCACAAGAGTCCGACTCAGGCGCTCCGCCGGGGTCGCCGCCGCGCCGAGCTGCTGCGCGGCCTCTTGCAGCCGTTGCTTCGCGGTCGGGTCGCTGACGCGGGCGACATCGATCCCGTACCCCAGGCCAAATCCATTGTCGGGCAGAATCTGGGCGGCCTGCAACTCGGGATCGAGGAGGAGGTTAGCGAGGACCAGCGCCGCCGCCTTGTGCGGCGCGTTCTTCGGGATCGCCACGTAGTTGAAGTCGCCGATCATGTAGTGGTCGAAGACGAAGGCGCGCGCGGTCGTCGGCAACAACCCTTGCTTGATTAACCCCCCGGCCCCCGCCATCGCCTGCGTGATGCTGAAATCGACCTCATTGTTGGCGAAGAGTTGATGCAACTCACTCTCGGTCTTCGGGTAGGTGCTTCCCTGGCGCCACAGGCACGGCTTCAGGCTATTGAGATAGGCCCAGAGTTGCGGCGACCAGCGATCCCACAGCGCCTGGTCGTACGACAGCCATTGCTCCGCGCCCCCGCTGAGCTCGTAGAGGGCACCCTTCACGAAACGTGTCCCCTGGAACGCCCCCGCGCCCGGGGCGATATACGTGAACCGGCCCGGATGGGCGCACGCCCAGTCTTTGAGCCCGGCATAGGAGCGCGGCAGGCTCGCGGCATCCATCCGCGCGGAATCATAGATGAACTGGAACTGCGCCGAAGACCACGGGCTTTCCAGGTCGCCGATCGGCTGGCCGAAATCGAGGTTGACCGCCGGGTTGTCGTAATTGACCAGTTTGCTGTTCGGCAGCGAGCGCGACCACCCCCCGTACAGCAGCGACGCCTGTTTGAGGGTGGCGAAATTCTCGCCATTGATCCAGATCATATCGACCGCACCGGGGTCTTTCCCCGCTGCCTGCTCACTCAAGACTTGATTGACCGCGTCGACCGTGTCCGCCACCGGCACGCGCTTGAGGGTGACGCCGTAGCGCTCCTGGAGCGCCCGACCATAGAACGTATCGACGAACCGATTGATCCCCTCGTCACCGCCGTAGACATACCAGTTGACCGTCTGACCGCGCGCCTCCTGCAGCACCGCGTCCCAATTCGCCGGGTCCGGCGCACCGCCCGTCTGGCTGGCCGCCTGCGGGGTCGGTGTGCCACCGCCGCAGCCCGCCAGCAGGAACACGATCGACAGGCAGCAACTCAGCCGCGAGCGGGTACGTCCACGTACGTTCACTATTGTTCCTTTCCTTCCGGTGTGTTCACATCCCCCGATGGGCACCGCGCCCACGCGCGGGCTCACGACGTACCTTCGTGCGACCCTCTATCGTTGCTGGCCGCCGAGCGGCGCTTGACCAGGCGCGAGAGGCCCAGGCTGACCAGGAAGATCGCGACCGACGCGGCCAGTACCCAGGGGTTCAACGAGGGGATCCCGCCATCGAATCGCTCGATCGACGCGCCGAAGAGGGTGAACGCCAGCGTGCCCGGCAACGCGCCCAGCGCGGTCGCGACGATGAACGGGAGCCAGTGGATACGGAGGAAACCGGCCAGATAGTTGACCAGATCGTAGGGGAGGAAGATCAGGCGCATGATGAAGATTGTCTCGAAGCTATGCTCGCGCAGCCGGGTGGTGTAGCGTTGCACGATCCCCGCAGACCCGTTCTCCGCGAGGAATCCCCGCCCGAAAAATCGCCCGATCGCATAGGCCAGCAGCGCCGAGGCGTTGCTGCCGATCACGATCAGGATGACGCCGAGGATCGGCCCGAAGACAAAACCCGCCGCGATCGTCAGGAGCGTCGCCGGGAAGAGGAGCAGCGGGCGCAGGATGTAGATCGCGATGAACACGAGCGGGCCATAGAATCCGGTGCCGAAGA
>JAABUP010005938.1_pt1 | contig 17996 bp, 26 predicted proteins | sample 5559201 | NCBI WGS metagenome assembly JAABUP01 (sample SAMN10711887, study PRJNA513373) | rock metagenome | isolation source: Antarctica rocks | place: Antarctica
ACTCACAGTCCTTGATGACTCATAAACCATTACATAACCCTGACATAAGCAGGAATCTGGTAAAAGGTCAGTGGTCAGTGAGGTAAATATATATATTTACCTCACTGACATACATGCTCAAAGCTTTGTCACACGTGCAGGTAACCTGAGATTGGCTCCGAAACCAGTATGCTGCAATGTCGTCAAGCAAAAGAGAGACCCTCTGCTGGTATATGCTCAGCAACGGCACCTACTGCTCGACGTAAAGACACTTCATTGAACACTGACGTATCGCGATCGGCTTGCGCTGTTTCGGCACCTGGCAAACAGGATTGCATAAATCTTGCATCTTGCGGCAGACATCCTCTTTCAGCTGGTAGCCCTGTTGCGTTGCAGCACCTCGTTCATTTCTCTTGGCTGCAAAGTTGCAGAAGTCCTGACCTCGAAAAGACTGGCTCGTGAGGCAATATGGCAGCCTGGCTACAGAAGCGCCTGAAAGACGCAGAAGCCCTTCTTGAGCAGGCTGACCGGACAGCACAGAGGGTCGTTGTCAAAGATCGGGATAAGCCAAGAAATTCACCATTGGTGTCCAACATCCCTGCTGGTGAGTTACCTCACCCGGAAAGATCACGCATGTACAGCTGAAGTCTGTCCTGACGATAGTGTGGGCCAAATTGTTATTTTGAGTATGCAGCGCAACCTTTTGCATCAAATGGAGCTAATACGAGTGCCAGGGTTGAGACCTCGTTGCCAAGTACAGCCATTGGCAATCTGCAGGTAGTGATGTAACCTGCACAGTGCCAGCATCAAAACATAAGCAAAATCTGCATTGTCTGAGTCGTAATCACATCTGTGCCCTGTATCACTCCTGTATGAATATCAGCCTTCTGTCAACGCTGCAAAACAGCAGTATCAAGTAAATGCAATGCAATGATCAAAATCCTCATGTATGATGTTAGGGGGATGCGTTGAGACCACAGCATGTCTCAGCTCAACGTCAAGCATCTGCAGCTCTCAGATCTCCTCCAAAACCACCACCTGCCGCTTCAGAAGGACATCCGGCACAAATCCCTTTCTCAACACCCGCAGTCTCTCCAAAAATCCCGCCAGTTAGCACTTCAAGGACAAATAGGCAGGAAAAAGCTGCTGCTGCCCCGTCTGTCACCAGTGCTGTTCCACAGATCCCATTCATGGCACCACTCAGTGCTACAGCCGCTGCCAGGCGTCAAGACATTGCTGATGATGAGCTGCTGCTGGCATCACGAAAGCAAGCACCGTCTCAGCTTCTGTCCAGTGAGCAGCCAACATCAACTGCAGAATCAACTGACGGCAATGATGACACACAGCAGTCACAGGCGGACTCTATAACAGCATCAATAACAGAAGCTGATAGTTCTGCCAACAATGGCAGGTCCCCACCAAGGGCGTCAAATCAGGCTGTGATGACAGTCATAGAATCACCACAGCCGCCTAGTGAGGAAACAGGAACAGATGAGATAGAGGCAACAGGTGAGAGCCTGCCTCAGGCAGGTAAAATGACAGCAGAGAATGCATCATTTGACAGGACAAGTCCTGAAGTCAGTGATACCCCAGCCATTGACACAGCAGTCACTCACAATGGGGACAGCGATGATGTTGTGGACCAGCCTCTTATTTTGCCACAAAGTGAATCTTCAGTCAAACAACGAGAGGCAAGCATGCAGGCAGCAAGCAGCCCAGCAAAGGTGGCCTCCACCACACCATCCAGTGTCAATGATCTTGATGCTGCGGTTACTGCCACTGATGATTCCATTGAGGCTCAGACTCAGGGCCTCACAGATCAGCCAACACCCCAGTCATCAAGTGTGTTGCCTGCAATGGAAGCAGCTGTGGCTGCATTGCCATCAACAAGTGATCCAGATCCGGAGCAGGCTCCGGCATCCCTGTTAGCATTGCCTTCCACACTTGACGCGGAGCAGATGAACTCACAGGCCTCTTTGCCGGGAGGCACATCAACAAGTGAGAGGGGCCAGATACAGTCCCAGGCTTCTTTGCCAGCAGTCTCCAATGCCCGAGCTGCAGCTGTGGCAGAGGCCATAAAGAGAGCAGCTCAGGCCAGTGGGCAAGGGCAGCCTCAACCCCATGGTATGTCTGACCTGATCAGCAATGTGTTGCACGCTTCTGCAAACTGCACATTGCTTTGCTAGACCTGGTTGCAGGTGTATGTGTAGGCTACATGACTCATCACATGGATCAGCTGCTGAGGTGTGCCACACAAACCAGCTTTAAGAGATTACATATGTGCTGACCCAAACAAGTGCAGCAGCTGGCTGAGACAGTGTCGAGTCTGATGCGCCCATATCACAAGAGGCAAATGTAGCATATGCATGCATACATCACCACAATATCATGTTCAAGTTCTGCATGCAAAGCCATAGGACCGGGCAGCAGGACAGAAGCCCTGTTCAGCAGACCATTTAAAGCAGCTGAAAACATGGCCATGTCAGGAATGTGTGCATGAGTGCATAGGTGAAATAGTACAGCCAGTGACGACCGTATCAGGAAACTGTGCATGAGTGCATATGTGAAGCAGTGCAGCCAATGCCAGGCATGTGATGCAGGAACTGAGGAGGGAGCCGCAGGAAGGGAAGCTCTGCTAAGCAGATTGGTTGAGCAGCTGAAGGGGCGGCTGCAGGCACTCAAAGAGGAGAACCAGCAGCTGGAAGACATGCTGCATCAGTCTGACTCACGTGCTTCAGGTATGCCTAGCACAACAGCACACAGCCTGGGTGTTCCATTGCAGCACATGAATGACAAGAGAGCAGTCAGTCAGTTTGCAAGTTTGATATGTCGTGCAGCTTTCAAGGCTGGATGCTTGGTGTCAATCTGTGCTGTAAGAGTGAGGCTTGCCTGCAGCACTTTTGCACCTGTGTGAAATTCACCACAGTAATCAAAAAAATGCTCCCATGCAACTAATTGACCCGTGAAAGCACCTAATTATGTGCCACAGTCAATTGCTGCATGTTCCCTTGTGGTACAGTGTCAAGGAAGCACGAGGTTCCAGTCATGTTCACTTACGGGCTCATGCAAAAATACTAAAGTTGGCAGCTAAGGCTGTTCAGACAAGCCTATATAGATGCATGGCCTTCAGCTTTGATATTATAGTGCTTCATCAGCCTTGCCACAGGCATTTATTCACAAAAGTTGCTTTGATTTGCCTGCTTGATCAGGCTTGCATGCAACTGCACCGGCTTGCCAAGCCTGCAAGATTTGTTTGGCATCTGCTCTCAACGTTGTTTGCAGCTGTGTCCTATCAAAAGCTGCAAGTAACCTGCAAGCCTGCAGTCTTGTGCGTGGGACAGTGTGAACACATCAGTGTCACATGGGTGTCAATATCGCGATATGCGTTTACAAAATGGTGCCATCAATACAAGAGCTGTGCAGCGTCTGTCCGTGATTCATGAATGTGTCCATCAAACCTTGCCAGTTGAAAACACAGCCACAAACGCCAGGCAGAAGCCATACAGCACTTGTCTTGCCAGTCTCATTTCAACACTGGCACAACACATCATGCCAGTTCCATCTCAAGTGCAGGCAGCGTAAAGGAGGTTGAGAGACTAGAGGACGCAGTGAGTCAGGCAGAGGCGGCTCGCATCTCTGCTGAGGCAGCTCTGGCGCATAACAGTGCCTTGCAGCAAGGGGAGGTGCGCTCTGCCCAGCAGGCTCTGCAAGCTGCCACCAAGGACTTGTCAGACTGCCAAGCCCGCCTGGCAGACCTGGAGGCCACCAACACTCTGCTCATCCAAGAACAGCAGGTTTGCCTCCTCTTGATTGACTTGAAATCAACATGGGTGCTTGCAAGGCAATATTTTTGACAGTTCAAGAGGCACTAGTAGCAGGTCCATCCAGGATGTTTTTGGTCAAATTTCTTGAAAGGACATTGATTGGCGTCTGACTGTCTGCTGCCAACACTCTGCTCATCCAGGAATAGCAGGTTTGCCTTGGCTTGATTGGATTGGAATCGACGCTGACTGTCTGCTGCCAACACTCTGCTCTTTTACAGATAGCAGGTTTGCTTTCTCTCAATTGACTTGAATTTCATGCTGACTGTCTGCTACCGATGTTCTTCCCATCCAAGAACAGCAGGTTTGCCTTTGCTTGATTGACTCAGTATCAATATTGAGTGTCTGCTACCAGCAATGTGCTCCTCAAGGGACAGCAAGTCTGCACTGTGCTCCCTTGCTTCATATTTTGCAGGCCAGACATCAACGCCTGTTGCTTCGAGGGATGCCTAACTGATGTCGACGTGCTGTGGACTTCTGAAGCATCCTGCACCTTGCATGCTAGGAAACAAAGTGGCTCCCTGCTCTTGTGTTGTTGATACCAATGCTGACATCCGCTTTTGGTAGTCTGGGACACGCTCAAGCCGCGCCATGCCAACCCCATCTGACACATGTACATGGACAACCGCATTCACCTGCTTTGGTCAGTCACCAGTCAGACAAACAAAGCCTTTTCTGCTGTGTGGCATTTCTTCTCCCAGCAGTTGATTTCTTACCTCTGTTGCAAGCTGACAAGCCATGGCGCTTTTCTGACCAATGCTTGGCTTGTGTCTGGTCAGGTCAGTGAGGGGCGCATCGTGGCTGCCCTGAGAGATGAGGTGACAGCAGCAGAGGTGCGACTGGAAGAGGAGCGGGCTGCTCACACAAGCACACAGCGTACAGCTGCAGCTCGGGAGCAGGTTAGTGGTGTTTTCTCAGTAAACTGTTCACCACCAGAGTCAACATGGATGCCACTGTGCAGTGCACTTGACTTCATGGCTCAATTGAGCCTTGGTATACAGAGTCTCTCAGCATGCCCCTTCACAGTTCATTTGGATCTCATCATGTAGCAACCTGCGTAGGTTGGCAGTGCATGCTTTTGAGAGAAGTGCCATGTGCTTTGCATGCTTGGAGCAGAGCTGCAAAAAAGCCGGGTGACAAGTAACATTCAAAAGCTGTAAGCAACACATTGTTGCCATAGAACAGCATGGTCAAGGCACAGCACTAGCATGCATGCATTGCCAGGTGCAAAACCAACCCCCAGCCTATCCAACGAGCATGCAGTACCTCCTGATCCCTTGTCAGGAAGCAGGCCCAATGTCACAGTCCCCACAATGGCTTGCCACCGCAGTCTTTGCAAAGCAGCATGGCTGATGGAGGCAGTGCACTGGCCAGCATGCAGCGCCTGGTGGAGGAGCGCACGCAGCAAGCCTCCACAGCCCAGCAGGCCCTCATGCACCTGCAGCAGGAGCACGCCCGCCTCACTGCCCACATGCGCACTGTCCAAGACCAAGCAGCATCTGGGTCAGTGCTGCCTCCGTCTCGTCTGCTGTGTTTTGCACAATGTCAGTTGTGCAGGCCAAAGCAGTGATGCTTCCACCTGTGAACATACCGACATGTGCTTGGCACCCGCTCGGGTTGCAGTGCATCAAGGTAAGCTTGTGTATCGATGCATCCCTTCAAGGAATGCCCAAAGACCTGCAGAAGTGGCATTTTGGAGTGCAGGCAAGACAGTGCCAGTGTTGAGGCCCAACTGGAGCTGCAAGCAGAGGCTGACAGATGGCGGCAGGAGAGTGTGCAAACTGCCGAGTCATTGAGGGAGTCTCAGGTGGCCCGCGATCAGGCCCAAGAGCAGGTTGAGCGGCTGCAAGGCACGCTGAGAGACCTGCAGCGGCATGCGCAGGACAGGAGCAGCTACGATGAATTGCAAGAGCGCTTCAAAGAGGTGTGTGATCAATTGTTTGCCAGTCACTGATCAACCAGGTTTGCTTTGTGCATGATACACTTGTGAGTGACAGCTGGACAGCTTGGTGGAGGCTTGGTGTCCCAGAACATTTACCTGCAATAGAGATCATCCAGAGCAGCAGGCCTTCATGGATTCTCTGCATGTCTCTCACAGTTGTGTCGTGCACAGCAAATCTAATTGTGCAGACCACACATCAGCTTACGTATTTGGCAGCCTGGGCACCAGCTGGTAAACAAGTAGGTCATAGGCTTATGGCTGCAGGTTACAGAACTGTTGTACACTAAGCAGACCCAGCTGGAACGCATGGCGGCTGAGAAGGCAGCCCAGCAGTTGGCTCACGAGCGACAGATGGCTCATGCCAAAGACGATGCAGAGCGCGTCCAAAGGTACAGCTGTCACTGTGTTGCTCTATGTGTTGTGCTTATGCTTGCAAAGATCTACATAGTCACCATTGCAAGAGGCTGGGAAACAAGCACATGCAAGCAAGGCATTGCTGCAAGAACTGCCTGCATTGTTTGCTTGTTGTCAAGCAAGCATAATGACTCAAGACCATGATTGGGGCACACCCTTTCAGGAGCACACCTTCCCTGACATTGTTGACTTGTCTTCCAGGCAGCAAGCATTTGCAAGCACATGACTGCCAACCAACTTTACATTGCCAAGTGCACATACAACAGAACCACTGGCATGCAGACGAGTGAAGACAGAAAGAGCCAGTGCATCTTTTGGCAGTAATTTGGATGATGTGGTGGTCCCCATGGACTCCCTTGGTGAAGCCTTTGACCGGCTGGCCAATGACAACAGGGTGGGCAGCTATGTCAAGGCTGGTGCTCGGTGAGCTGCATATTCAGCAGGCTGCATGTGCTTGGAGCAGCAGCATCTGTGAAATTTGACATGGACACTGTTGCACCTCCAGCATACCTTTAAGCACAGCAATTCTGTGTCATATTTAATCTCTTGCTGCGGGGATAGCATCAGGCATTGCTGATCAAAATCTGAGCCAGTGACTTGACACTGTGCATGTTAGCAATGTTGATAATGTCTTTAGACCATGTTACCAGGAGTGATATGCCACTCTGCCTTGTTGCTGTGCAGGGCACTTGACACCTCCGCAGCTGCTGCCGTCAGACTCATCAAGCAGTATCCTCTAGGAAGACTGTTCATCTTTCTGTATATCATTGGCATTCACGCATTCATTTACATATTGATCAGCAGGCTACAAGGTCAAGCACTAGGGCACTCGAGCCATGCCGCTGCCACCATGGAAGATCTCAATTCCAGGATGTAAACGAATTTTCTGCCCTGTGAACGTGTCAGCTGCTGCATCCATTGCACTGCTGTTACATAGCTATATAGTACTGCTATCATGTGATACTCCGGCCAAGCATGTCATCTTTGCATGACTAATCTGGTAACAGGTTTCAGACTTTGTTTGTCCTCAAACTGTGTGTGATATGCACAGTGAACAGATTCAAACCAGCAACACATCCTGATGTGTGGATGCACTCTCAACAAAAGGGTCACAGTCAGGCCATAATGTATGGCATCTAAGTCAACACATATGTGGTGCCAAAGCTTGTAAGTGACATGGTAGACTAGTACTGTGGGGGCACCCATTTGTCAGCGGGGTCCATCTTAGGGAAGCCAGCACCAGAGCCGTGAATACCAGCAGAGTCTCCGTCGTGTGTGAAAGTCTCTGCGTACTCTCCTGAACGTCTCCTGTTGCCCTTGTTATCAAAGACACCAAAGTAGGCATAATAACCTCCCTTCAGTCCTACTATGTTGGTGTATCCAGCCTCATCCAGAGCCATCAATGCATCCATCGAGTAGGCACGCCCATTGGAGCATCCTATCAGAAGCTTTGTCTCCTTGTCCGGGAACTTCTTTTCGACCTGTGATAGCAATGCAGCAAACACTTATACAACAGGTGCAGTGCATATGCATGGTGCAGAGTCTGACATGATGCCACTTGGCTTGCAGAGCACAATGCTGCTAATATGAACTTCCTGTCCCATTACATGCTACGGGATGCTTGCGTGACTTGCATCAGAGTTGGTACATATATGTGTTGTGCATTACCTGCTTGAGAAAGTCAGGGTTGTCCTGCTTCTTGACAACCTTTTTCTGCTGTTCAGGGTCCCACTTCTTTACAGCATTCACCATTGGCACATTGATTGAACCTTTGATCCTGCCAACATCTTCACACTCAAGAGACGACCGTACATCAAGGTACGTCCAGCCCAGACTGGATATGAGCGCCTGCAATAACAGCCTAATCTTTGCAACAAGAATGATGACACAGCTCAGTGAGTGCAAAAGGCTGCCATGACTGTGGCTCTTTCTGAAAGTTGGTAAAGGTTGTAATTACCCTGGCTTCCTCAACATTGGCAATTCCTTGATCTGGGAATGCTTCCTTAACCTCCGCAACAAACTGAGGGTCAGGCCATTCTCTTTCAAAAGCCATCACACGCTGACTGCAATGTCGCTGGTGCTTTGGTGTCCTCATTGTTGCAAGTGAGCTTGTTGTGCTGATAAAAGCTGAGCTGCAGGGCAGATGTGGGTGACTTGTTGTCACAAGTTGACAATGAGCTTGTGCATCACAAATTGATCGACCGCCAGTCGTTGCCGACCTAGACAGCTTTGGAGCAGATGCCCGTTGGCCATGGCAACTGAATCTTGGCTTGTTAGAAAATGTTTGCGCTCGGACTAGCAAAGATTTTTGGCCAGCAGAAGCGCACTGCATGACTGCCGTTTGCATGATTGACAGAGGACACAAGTACAGTCAAGGTACTGTAGGGGTACTTTCAATGCACTGGTTGCAGTACAGGTCAGACTGTCGAAACGGTGATCCAACAACAAAGAATACTTCCTGAGCGCTGCCCTGTCAGACAGGGAGAAACTACAAGTACACTGCGCAAGGTAAACAAAACGCGGAGTAATGGTGGCGATGCCAACGGTAAGGCCTTATCTTCAACAAGGGTTTGCATCACGACATGATGGCATGTGAGCGTTACGGCTTGCTCCCTACGGAGGTACGAAGCCCTTGCAGATGCCTGCGCACGCCTCGTCGTAAATGCCAACGTCATGGATGTACATCGCTAACAGCTGCCGAAGTTATTCTGTGCCAGTCGGTTGCCGCCTAAACGGACCGCAAGGCATGGGGCCGATTCATGCATGATCAGTTCACACCACGCCGTCGATATAGGGACAGCTTGCTTGCAACCCATCACCCGTTCCAGTCTGCACAGCACAATCAGGTTGAGTTGTCAGAGCAGGCAAAGTTCAATCAATCTTGTTGCGGGCTGCTTGTGCGTGCGGCCTGCTTTGCCAGCAGCTTTCTGCTCGAGAAGGAAGCTTTCAGCAGCCCGACCTGTCTGTCCTGAATGTTCCTCTGCGGCACAAAATGTCACAGCGCCACAAACAGAACATGCAGGCACCGGCAACAAAGTGCAGCGCAAAAGGCAAAGGCCCCTGCTCAGCTATTGTTGCAACTCACAAAAGCACCAGGCAAGTGACAATTCTGCCGACCTGCACTGTTCAGGCCCAGCAAAGCTTTCAAGAAGTCCAACAGCAGCAGCAGAGGCATTGTCGTTCAGCAGGTACAGAGCAGTCAGAAATGGCACCTGCAATTTGCAAAGCGATGAACAAAGCCCCTTTTGCACCTTGCACCTTGCTCTGCAGTTGCTGCGCATCGAGACAGAAGGAGCATATGCGGGACTTGTGGCTGGTTCTCCAATAGCAGATGATTTAGACAGTACTTCAAGGTCAGCTGACATTCAGCTGAATGTACATTCTGTGCCCTGGCAGGCCGTCAAAGCCATCAACAAATTTGCAGATGAATGACTTCACATCAGCTGACTGCCCCGCTGCCAATCCATTTGTCTCAAAAGAGCATCGCATCATCACACTGTGGCCTCAAGGTGTCAAAATTGGTGTTGTGTCATGCTGTTTGTACACTACAACATGCACAGTTAACAATAATGCATTTTGCTTTGCCATGCACACCACCTATGAGTTTGTTTTGTGTAACAGCTACACAGTAAATCAGCTACGCTGGTTGCCAATTTCGCCTGCAGCTTTACGCACCATGCACCTCGTCGAGTTGCCCCAGACCAGGTTGCTCTGCCTGCAGCTTCATGTTCATACCTCACGCTGGATAGGAGCTTAGCAAATCACTCCTACTGAATCACTGTATACGCATCTTGCCTCTGCAGAGACTCCCGCCAGATTACATTCTCAGTCTCCAACATTGTGCGTTGGCAGAGACGTCTGGACTTCCTCATTGCGCACCTCACTGGCAAAGCTTGCAGCCGCCTGGAGACGACCACACATGCCATTCTGAGGCTGGCTGTGCATGAGCTGGTCTTTCAGAAGCTGCCAGCCCATGCCATTTCTGAGCATGTGAACCTGGCCAAGGCCCTTGTGCGCCCTGCTGCCGGTAACCTTGTCAACGGTAAGCACTCTCGTAAGCCTGGACATGGATGGCCATGCTGTTGTTGAAAACAGACTCTGAAGCGCAATCCCCAGGGATTGTACTTGAGCAGGAGCTGGTGAACCACGTCTGAGGGTGCAATGAAGTGCTTTTGATGCATTGTGTGATATCATCAGGATGGGTATCTGTGTCCGGCTGTGCTTCTGGCTGAGCTGTGAACTTGCTGTTGTTGCTGAACCTGCCCTTGTGTGGCCCACAACTGCCTGCGTAGTCTAAGTGCCTGCAATACAGCCCTGCCCTGCCCTGCCCTGCGCTGAACCTGCCCTTTTGTGGCCCACAACTGCCTGCGTACTCTAATGGCCTGCAATACAGCCCGCCCCTGCCCTGCCCTGCAATGCAGCCAACGCATGTGTATCTGCATGACCATCCACGTCACTTCCTCCAGCTGCACAAGCTGTAGCATTTCATCCGAACATATACGCCCACCTGGACGCTATAGACAGTATTGCTTGGATCAGAGACGCATGCCCAAATTAGCAGCATTGCAGTTCATCAGCAAGTCAACCGTGACAGTTACAACCACGACTGTCGCAAGCAGACTGCTGTTGAACACTGTTGTTTGGTCGTAGCTGTTCTGCGGCGGCTGATACGGGAGCAAGAGGCAGGCACCCTGCCAGAGCCCCCTCTACCCTCTGCTGACACCCCCCTTGAACAGGCTGCTGACATGATGGCGGTGGCCACCTCCCACCCCACCTGGATGGTGCAGCGATGGCTGCAGAGATGGGGCCAGAAAGACACCCTTGCCCTGTTGCGTCACAACAATAGGTGCACGTTCAAACTGTCTTGTCAGCTTTTGCCTTCTGGCATACACAGTGCTCGACCTGCTGCTGTGCTTGCTCTGTGTAAGCAGTGTCCTGATCAACCCAATGGTAAGATAAAACACCTGGATGCTTGCTTACTTGACTGTGATGTGATGACACTGTCAGCTACTGTCAAATTTGAACAATCGCCACACTGCCTGTGCATGCTGTGCTGTCAATTGCCAATCGCTCTGTCAGAGGCAATGTAGTGTCAGGACGTGTTGATCTGCCAAACTGTAAGACAGTGGGATGATGCATTGACCTGAATGGTCCCTGCACATCTTGCTTGTGATTGCAGAGACAAGCCGGTATGTTGAGCAAGTCTGATAGCTGCATGATAGAATCATGTTGCTGGCAACAGGACTGCACCCTGATGAAGAGTCCCCGTGGTATGCAGGTCAGCCCCAAAATATGCTGTCAGGGTTTCTCCTGGGAGAAAACTGTCCCCAGGGCAGCTTGTCACAGAACTACGGGAAACTGGGTTGGAAGCTGAGCCATCACGGGTGCTGCCAGATGATTTCTTGGTGGTGAATGGCTTGCAGCACCTCATCAGGCAAGGCTTCCTGGAGCGAGGGGACTGCCAGGTACCTCTTTGCCTGTCCGTCTGTCTGTCTGTCCGTCCGTCCGTCCGTCTGTTCGTCTGCAATCTGTCTGTCTGTCTGTCTGTCTGTCTGTCTGTCTGTCTGTCTGTCTGTCTGACCGTCTGTCCGTCTTTCTGTCTGACCTTCTGCCTGCCTGCTTGCCTGCCTACCTTGCCTGCCTGCTCAACTGTCTATCTCTCCGCCTGTCAGCAGCACCATCTTGGTCATACCTGGAGCAGGCTCATTGAATGTTTTTGTGTTTGACAGCTGCTGAGTTACGTCCTGCACATCATGCTTTATGCTGGCAAGCTCGGGTGACACCATATGACCCATCTTGGCATCAAAAGAGCCTTCTGGTTTTTGCAGCTCTGTATTGTCAAAGTGCTATGAATCCGTCATCCTGAAAGCTTACAACACAGTTTGGTGTGCTTTACAGCATCTCTCTAACTCTCCTGTGCTAGTAGACCCAACCCTTGTCCACACAGGTAGTCCACATCCTTGGTGCAGGTAGTCCCCAACCATGGTAGATGTCATCCTTGTTGACGTAGGTACTCATTGTCTTGGGTGCTTGGTACAGTCAGTCCAGTTGTTGTGCAGGTTCAGGATGAGGCAGCTGGGCTGGTGGTGGCCCTGCTGGACCCCCGCCCGGGGGAAGCCATACTAGATGCCTGCGCTGCTCCCGGTGGCAAAGCTCTGTATGCTGCATCCAGAATGCAAGGCCAGGTCTGTGTCATTCGAAAAGTCCCTTGCAGCAACAACTCATTCTCACAAGGGTTATGGAAAACTCCTTTGCTTCTTTGATCTTTTCCTGTGGATAGTGCTGTATTCAGGCTGCGGCATGCAAGCTGCTGTGCACTTGGGGAATGTCACGTATCAACATCAACAGCACCCTCAACCAGTATTGCAGTCAGGCCAGCTAAATTTGATAGGCACCAAACCAGCCTTGTATGAGCTCTAACTTCACGACGCATTGCTGAAAGCATACAATGGTGAGGAGGCAATGGTACAACATACATGTCTGACTGTGGGTGTGTGCATATCACAGGGTCGATTGGTTGCCATGGACATCAACAAGCGCAGGCTGGGGGCCCTGAGGACCGCGGCTGCTGCCCAGGGGGTCAAGGCCCTGATTGAGACACGCACCGGTGACCTGAGTCAGTACGCAGAGTGGGTGGCTCAGCAGCCAGAGGCGGACAAGCAGCACCACCAGTATGACAAGGTGCTGGTGGACGCACCCTGCTCTGGTCTAGGTGTCCTTGCTAAAAGGTAGGCTGCTTAGCAAGGCACTTGCAAACTCTAGCCAGATGGCTAGGAACAACGTGTTTGCTTGAGGCACAGCATATGTGAAGGAACACCAGAAGGAACGAAGTTGGTCCTGTTGCCCTTGCCAATAGTTCTGCTGCAATATTGTCTCACTACATGCAGTGTGGTGAGTTGACAGCTTTCAGCAGCACGTTCGGACGCTTTAGTCTCTTAGTTTGTCCCTCTAATCAATATGTGCGCAGCCAATATCGAGTGTTGGTGTTGGCATGCTTACTGCCGAAGCAGGATCTTACACATGGAGCCACTCAGGACTGTACATGCAGCGTGGTCCTGCAACGGTGCTTTATCCCTTGATTGCTGTGTCTTCACCACCCAGGAGCTACAGCAATATGCTGTTGATCATGCAGCGCTGACCTCTTGCTGTGTGCATGTAGAAGTTTGGCTCAGTGCACTGACCATGCAACAGCACAGATGTATGCGAGAAGTTTGAAACATGTTGCACCCAAGAGGCAATCAGCTAGTTGCGGTACACATGGCAGTCTTGCCCGTATCTGCTGTGCTCATGCTGCTCTAACTGTGGCTTGTTTTGCACAGGGTGGACCTGAGGTGGCGCAGGAAACCAGAAGAGCTCTCTGAGCTAGCAGCCTTGCAGGTGAGCACCTCGAGCTGCTATACGTTTAGCTGTTGATATTGATTTCATCTGCACTTGTCATGCTTTGTGTGCCTCTGGGACCTGTAAGTCATGATGTTGAGAACTATGCGTATGCAGTACAAGCAGGGTGTATAGCGTTCATCTGCTACTTTTTGATAATCCTTAGACTGAACAATGCTTTGGAGCAGACGTGGAGTCAACAGCCCATGTTTGCTGTAGTTTACACCAAAGGTAGGCACAGCCAGCCAGTGATCATGATGAGCATCATGAAGAGAAGCCGTCTTCAGCGCTGTTTTGCTCAATAGGTGCCTGGTGTAAACAGCGTTTGAAGATGGCTTCTCTTCATGATGCTCACCAGGATTGTTGGCTGGCTGTGCCTACAGCTGCTGTGCTGACCGACCTACCTAACAACTGAGCATGTGCTTGCAGGCCAGATTGCTAGATGCAGCTGCAAGCTTGGTGAAACCAGGCGGGCTTCTAGTGTACAGCACCTGTAGCATTGAACCAGAAGAGAATGCTGAACAGATCACAGCATTTCTTGCCCATCACTCTGAATACCGAGCTGAGTCAGCTCCTGCAGACCTTGTGTCTTCAAGGCTTGTCACTGCTGCTGGACATTTGCAGACGCTGCCTCACCTTCATGACATGGATGGTGCATTTGGGGCAAGGCTCAGATGTCCACGGTGACATCTCAAGTGGGCATTTGGGGACATTTCGCAGTTGTTGCATCAGGCTTGGCCCTGACAGTACCAGTGTCTTTCAGCTCACCTGCCTCGAAATACATTCTATCTTAGCCATTGTTCATGACAACTGATATGAGAAACATAAAACAGACAAATGAATTATTGGAGTGCACTGTGCAAGCGAAATTGGTGACACCAGTTCCTGCTGCAATGGGTATGCCATTGTCGCACTGCTATGTATATACAAATGGGCATACCAGATAGGATGTGGACCGCTGCATGTTGTGCTGCAGAAGCTGTAACTCAACCTCAAAAGAGATGGCTCAGGCTTACCTCAATCTCTAAATGACACATGCTGCAATGGCGCTGCATGTAGAATGCATTTGCGTCACTGTACATATCACGCACTTTCTTTTAACCAGAAACCGAGATGGACAGGTAGCTGTAGCTGCACTGCTGAAAAACAACTGTGACACAGACATCACTGTTCTTTGCTTAATCCCACATGCTGATGATATTCTGCACATTGCCTGCCATTGGATGGCAATGCCATGAACCTGACTGTTGTTTATCACGCTTTGGGGATACTGCTACCTCAAAAGAAGCTAACAAAGAATATTGTAAAGTTGAGAAAGGCTCTGTCAACTAGCACATGGTAAGTGCAACATGGGATCATGCGTTGAGCAGTATAATGTGAGCAGGTCAAGCAAACTGTTGTGTCTTCCAAAGACCGTCATTCAGATAGTGTACAACATCAACTCCATGGCCTTTGTTGATTTCTCTCATCTCTTTGGTGGACATTTTGGTGATGCCAATTGCCATGGCATGCTCTTTGCCCTCACCATAGATTGCAACTGGCTCGCCTGCTTCTGCCTGCAGAACATCCAATCAGATGAGCTCGTCGATGTAGCATTCTGTGTCTTGGCAGGTAAACAGATGAAATCTCTCCGCAGATGTGCCTCTGCCCTCAATGAGGAGTTGGAGGCTTGCGTCACAACTGCAATCACACTTGCTCATACAAAGCAGTGCAAATGGGTTGGCAAGGTCTCAGATGATGTTGGTGTGAGATGCAACTCTGCAATCCTCTGCCCATAGCAACTTCATGTCTACAAAGTCATGTCTCAAAGACTTTCAAACATACCTCATCATGTATTGTTGCCCCAGGTGATGTCAAGCCCGGGCACATGATGTTTGCACCAGACATGACAAACTTTAGCGCTCCCTTGTCAACCCTCAATTTCTTCATCATTTCTGGATATTGATGGAGTAGACGCAGGGTGGGATACCAAGGACCGTCTCTTTCAGCGAAGAAAATGGGTGTGTGCTTCATGACAAACACCTGGACATGGTCTGGCCTGCAACAGATGTTGGATCGACATACTGAGTGACAGTGAGTCAAATTCTAATGTGACAACTGAATCACAGGCATACACAACTTTCAGCAGTAGCAAATTGTAGAGCTGTCCTTACAATTTTGCAAGAGCTGCTTGCTCTTTCTTTGGAAGGATCTCATCTATAACACCTGTTTCTTCAAGAAAGGGGTACAGCTCTAGCACTTTGGCTGCAGGGCAAGTGCCACCATATGTGAGGGTCAGGAGTCACGGTCGTGCACCTACTCAGTGTCATGTCAAGTGCTGCATTTCTGTCATGGACCCATTGACACACATACCACGCACGCCTCGTTGTACAGAAGACTTGATCTGATTCTGCGTCGAGACTTCCTCAGTCGTAAACTTCTTGAACATAGTCTAGCACGACGGTGACATAAGCGAGTGATGCAACGCCAACCGAACAATACTTGCAGCTGAAGTGTATTGTACAAGCCTTTACCGCAAGAGCTGTTGTTAGGTCAACAGCGAACTTTTGACTAAGTTTGCGGCAGCCCTAAAGTGACCTAAACGTCCCAGTTGCTCTAGCCAGGTCAATTCAGGTGCTGTGCGTGACTGCAGCATTGACGATGCGCAATAACTGCTTGGATGCATGTGCAACATCAGGGTTGTAGCCATTGGATTGCTGTGTAGACTGCTCAGGCCGAGCATAAAAGATGGACTGATCATACAGTCAGCAGAAACAAACAGTGCTGGCTGGCTTGGGTGACTGATACAGCAGTATATGCAGTTGAAGCAGTTGGCTCGTGTGGTTGTGCGCTTCAATCCCTGGCAAGCCAACGGCCGAAGTGCTCGAGAGTTTCTGTCGCGCTGTCAGAGCCCTGCTGCAACAGCAAGCAACCCAGACTGCAAAGTGAGATGATTGTTGAAAGCCCTGAGTTTTGCAGCCGTTTGACATGTCAGCAACTTGTACCTATGGTGATAACTCATCTTACTGCAGGTTGAGTGTTTGGTCAGACTGCAAGGAGACCCCTACGTGATAGTCCAATACACCAATCAGAAGGAAGAGCGTATTGACACTGGGTCAAAGACTGTAGGCCAGATCTTGGCTCAGATCAATGCAGTGGCTGAGGAAATGACAATCACCGAGATGCTCAGCAAAGCTGGTGTTCTTGGCAAAAAGCTGGATTCTGATTGGGGCATTCAGAACGATGTCGGCGCATCAAGCAAAACACCACATGAATGAGCTTGGCATCCAGCCTTTAAAGCTATCGCTTGTCTGCAGACAATCTGTGGATTCTGTACAGACGCTGCTGGAGACAACAGCATTGATAGCAGAAACGACATCAAATCTTGCCCCAACTCTTGATCAGGGTCCATGTGGCTTCTCAATAAACAGCCTGCCATGAAAGTACAGAGTCGCATACAAAGCGTTATCTGTATATAGATATAGACGGTTGTGAGGGTTGATCTATTGTGTATGACTGTTTGTAGGGATCACCATGCAAGTCTTGCAATCGAGATTCACACGTGAAATCAAGATTCACTCAAGGTATTGTAGTAAGGGGGCAACAATCTCTCTCAGTGAGCCCAAATTTCACAAAGGCCATTGACTGCACGAGACAACCCTCTGCTGCACACATACAGCACACCATCGTCACAGGCTTGTAGTCACAAAACAAATGGGGTCTAGTGCTTTTGCTGCATCGATATTATCAGTATACATATTCGATTGTGTCATTCAATGCAATTTGCATAGAATACGGCACATAGGCTTATCATAAGAGAGTGCCAGAGACACAGCAAATGCTGACCAATCTTGTCAGCTAGGCTTGACAGAACGTCTTGATGCAACTCCAGACGAAGGATCAATAGCTAAGGCAGTTCGTATCCTTGCAAATGCCATCTGCATGAGTGGCCCTCCACCAGGTTCTGGCCACTCTGGGGAGTCAGCAGCAGCAGCATGCAACCAATGCAGCATGTCTAACAAGTCAAATTCTGGCTCTGGTTCATGCTCAGAATCATCATCGTCCTGGGCTGCTTCTATGGCAATTCCTTTGCTCTTGCAGTGATCCTGCACCTGGGCCCAAGACTCAAACTGCTCACCTTCTGGACTGATGTAGTACTTGTCCACCTGCAGCATCAATGCCAATCCTGAGCGACAACTCACAAAGTCATCATGACGTGCAACACAACAGCTTGCTCTGTTTGGTGCTGTGTGCCAAGGAGCTGAAAGCCACTGAAAATGCATCAATTTGACGTTTATGGCAATGCAAAAAGCTGCACAATCTTGCAGCACACTTTACCCAAGACGCAAAAGAAGTATACCTGCCCTTGCCTTTTGCCAACATCACGGTGGATGGCTTTGACCTCCCACCCAAGTGGGAGTCTGGCTACCCGTTTGCTAGACTTGCTTGCGTCAGAAAAGGGCTGCCTGAGCGGGGTCTCGCCC
>JAABUP010005940.1_pt1 | contig 17992 bp, 21 predicted proteins | sample 5559201 | NCBI WGS metagenome assembly JAABUP01 (sample SAMN10711887, study PRJNA513373) | rock metagenome | isolation source: Antarctica rocks | place: Antarctica
CGCGGGCTCAGTCGCAAACAGCTGCTCCTGGGCCGTCACCGATTCCATGGACACAATTTTCCCAACAACCCCGGCCATCGCCAGCGCGACACACCGACAATCCGTGGTTACTGACCCACGCACCTAGCGCCCTGAGATTGGCACAGACGGGCCCGGGGTTGGGGTCGACAACGTCGATGAGCGCGGGGGCAGTATTCGTCTTGTCGATGAGTGTCTCGCGCAGCATGCCTGACGTCACCAAATCGGTGGGGGGAATCGAATAGCCAAGAAGGCTGACATGAACGTTATTCCGGCTCAGGGCGCGCCGCGCGTCTTGCCACAGCTGGGTCAACATGGGTGTGCGGTAGTAGGTGGTCTTGCCTGCGGTCGGCGGCACAATGAGCGGGACTCGGCCGGGGAGTTCGCGCCGGAGAGCCGCAGTTTCGTCGGGTACCGCTTGCCCGGAAGTCAGGGTGCCTGGTAGGGACCAGCACGCTGTGGTGGTGCCTGTAGTGTCACCTGATTGCCAGAACCAGTTGGTGGAGCCATGTAGCTTCAGCAGCCGGAAGGTCTGCTTCGGTACGTCAAATCCATAACGCGTGGGCGGAAACGCGGGTTGGCCGTCAAGGCAGTCCCACCAGCTGATCATCGGCTGTGGTTCAGTAGCAGGCCAACGCTTCATGTCCCAGGAATGGAGCTGGGCGGCCTCGACGGCCGATTCAATCAAGGTGTCCTGGTTGAAAGTTATGACCGTGGCTTGCCGGGCATGGAGAGTCCCAATGAAATCGAAAAGCCATGGTCGTGAGAGCGCCGTCTCCTTCGCAGAAGCGACGCACTCGTCAATCGCGGACGCGAGACTCTGGCTGCACAGCGCGAAAAGTGTGCGGTTGGACAGATTCTCCGGGGTTGTGAGGTCCGGCTGATCCTCGGCAATTCGAGACAGCCACGCTTCGAACTGTCCCCGCTTGAAGCGACCGGGCAAGGTGACAGGCGAGACTGCGGCCACCGCCGTCCGCACCAGGTTCCCGAGGTCATCCGTTAGCGGCATCGCGTCTGAGAGAGACTTTGAGAAACCAGCCCCGAGGATCACCACCTCCTGGCCAGGTTCCGGCGGAAAACTGAGCATGGCAACCTCTCCGAAATCAGAACGCCGGGTCCAGCGGGACGGGAACCGATCTCGCGCGTTCTGCCCTAACCGGCACGCCGACATTCGTGGCCACCAGGCGATCTAGCCGAACGCTTCACTGTACGGGCGCCACCGACAACAATCAGCAGCCACCAGAGGTAGTCGATCGTCAACTCATCAACCGTGTGCGCGCCGAAGTCTAGGTTTGCCGTGTGGCTCACACCTCAGCGATCTTGGCTGCCTCGCTCTCCTGGAACGACGCCGCGATTGCAGCATTGCAACCACGCAGGCAGCGCGTGTACGTCCAGCAAGAGTCGATGGCCTGGCAACAATTGAGCCAGAACGGCGCCGACGCCGAGAGCTTCGCAATGCCCTCCCCGTGGCGTCGCACGTTCGAGCTGAACGGCACATCGATCGCGGTGCCCAAGCGGGGTAAACGACTCCCACCATCGAACCGACTCTTGGAACTTCACGGTCTGGCCGGTGCAATCGGCGAGCAGCTGGGACTGGCCTGGACAGCCGAGCAAGACGTCCAGCGCTTCATCGCGACGCGGGAGGGCCGCACTCCTGAGCATCAGCGGTTGATGCAGCGCGCGCTCGCTGAGCTCGGAGGACACTTCGTACTCGGCGGCGCCCACAGCCTCGCCAACTTCGCCCTCCGCGTGCTTCTGCTCAACAAGCCGGCCGCGGCCCACCTGTGCGCGTCCTATCCCAAGGCGAATGGGTTCGCACCGGGGACAGACGCCAAGACCGTCTGGCCCACGCTCAACGGCTTCATGGTGAAGCAGCTCGTGGCTGCCGCCGCACAGAGTGGCAACCGCTTCATGGTGGCGACCATAAGCGCACTCACCCGGCTCTCTCAAGGCGCGCCGTTTACGGCGCTAGATCAGCGGCGTGGCTTGGACTACCACCGACGACGCCCGCAAAGCCTCGAACATGCCTCTCCGCGCAAGAACATCGTGGAGCACGACGCCACGGTCACCACGGTCACCATGCCCGGCCCCGCCTTAGAAATGGAAGCTGACGCGGACGCCGTACATGAGATCGTGGTCGACGCGCTCGTCGCGCTGCGACTCGCGATGCGCGAGATTCGCTGCATACTGGCACGAGCTATCCGACGTGAGGGCATCACGTACGTCTTCAAATAGGGGCGCTCAGAGACTTCGATCAGGCTGAACAGAGTGCCCCTAATCGGACCCGTCGAGAAGAACACGCTGCTACGTTCGAGCAATCTGCGGCGTCCACAAGCGCCCCCGGCGATCACCCAGATATCCGATTAAGGTCTTGACCGCAGGCACGCAACGTCAGGCAAGCCGCGATCTCGGCAACGCCACCGACGCGCTTCCCGCCAGACTCAAGACGAAGCGGACGAATCCCCTCGGCAACTATTCGAGACCCGGCTACTTAGGTAGGGGTGTCGGCCCGGGGCCCGTCATACCTCAGAAGCTATACGAGCCGGCCAAGCATGGTTGTCCATCCCTCGGAGCCGGGAGGCGCTGCGATCCCGGACGCGCATCGGTGTAGGCGGTCAGGAGCGCGTGCACCTGGTCGGCGGCGGTGAACGTCAGCAGGAACGTGCCCCACAGCAGCGTGAGGCGGGCACCGTTCTCCCGTGCTCCGTGGACGTCGATCCGAGTGCTCTACTCCCCCGCCAGCAGGTGCTGGCCCGGGTGCTCATCGTCTGCGGGTTGGCGCTCATCTGTGGTCCTCTTTTCTGTTGCATGGTGTGCATGGTCTACGGGTATTTGTGGGGTGTTTGTGCAGTCACGAAAGGCGCTGGTGTCGTTGTGCTTTACCTCTAATGCAGTCTGCGGGTATTTATGTCTACTGTTTTGCGGGTATTTGTGGGTGCGATTTTCCCGGGTTCTGACCGTGCCGGTTGCGGGGCTTGGCCCTGCACACGGGTGGGGGGTTGGGTGGCTTCCTCGTCGCTCGGGCAGGCGTAGCCAGGCGGGGGTTCTGCTCGGGAGGCAAACACGTTTCACCGTTTGCGGCCCCGGGCGGGTTCTCTGGCTCCCTGGGGTGACCAAGTGGCGAGGAAGCCACCTCCCTGCCACCTTCTCCACCGAAACCTCGTGCTCTGCCCCTTTTCCTCGGAGCGAGGCCCGGGGTGTGGGGCAGCGCCCCACAATCACTGCAAGGTGACCCCGTCACCAGCTGCGCCGACGTGAGCTACCCACGCCAGGAACCACACTCACGACGACGCGAAACGTTCCGTGTTGTTCCCGTTGGTTAGTAGCCGCCGCCGGGTCGTCCTGGCATCAGTTCGACTTCGCGTTGCGGGAAGGGTTTTCCGTTGTTGAGTTCCTCGCGGAGGCGTTGCAGTTCGTGGACGATGGCGGATTCGATGAGGGCGGAGAGGTTCCGTGGTGCACCGGCTTTGGTCATGGTGTGCATGACGGCGTTGCGGGCTTCTTCCACGACGGTGGTGTGTATGTAGGCGGTGACTTGGCTTTTGCCTTTGGCGACGTTTTTGCTGCGCTTCGGTGGGGCCGGTTCCGCCCGGGTCGCTGTCTCCGCTTCGGTGGGTGCGGTTGGGCGCCCGTCCCCTTCTTCTATCCGTCCGGGGATGATGCCGGGTACCCGGCGCCCGGTTTTTCCGAGGGGGTCGGTGCCGAGTCCTCGTGTGGTGGCCATCAGTGCATCCTTTCGGTGAGTTCGGCGGCGGCGGCCCGGTATTGCTGGGCGGCTTTGCCGGTGGGGTCGTAGGTGGTGACGGGTTGGGCGTGGCTGTATGCCTCGCGGACTCGGATGCTGTTGCCGATGACGGTGTGCATGACTTGGTCGGGGAAGGCGCGTTCGAGGGCGGCGAAAACGTCTTGGTCTAGTCGCCGCCGTAGGTCGGCGGCGCAGACCAGGACGTGGCCGATGGTGAGGCCGGGGTTGAGGGCCTCCCCCACCTCCGTCACGGTGTCGGCGAGTTTGCCGACGGCTTCGAGTTCCATGGATCCGGCGGCCACGGGCACGAGGACGTCGGTGGCGGCGGCGAGGCCGCTGGCGGAGAGCAGGCCGAGGCTGGGTGGGCAGTCGATGAAGACGATGTCGTAGGCGTCGAGGAGCTGCAGCGCGGAGCGGAGGCGGAGTTCCGCTCCTGGGCTGCCGCCGAGGTGGCGTTCGAGGCCGGCGAGTTCGCTGGTGGCGGGTAGTACCTGCACTCCGGGGATGACGCTGTCGACGGTGGCGTCGTCGACGGAGGCTTGTTTGAGCAGGACGGAGAGCACGTCGTGTTCGCCGGCTTTGGCGTCGAGCCAGGTGGTGGCGTTGCACTGTTGGTCGAGGTCGACGACGAGGACTCGGGCTCCGGTTTCTGCGCACGCGGCGGCCAGGTGCACGGCGGTGGTGGTTTTCCCGGCACCACCTTTTTGGTTGACGATGGTGACCACGCGAGGTTTGCGACTCACGGTGTGTCCTCTCTGCGGGTACGGCCTGCCAGTACACGTGGTGACTGTGCTGCACGCTCTACGGGTATTTACCGTACTACAGTCCGAATATATCGGCGCGGGTCCGCGCGAAGCCGCACCCCCGCCGGGTGGTCAGGAGACGAGCTACCCGGCGGGGCTGTTGGGGCTCCCCGCCGAGTGGTGGCTCAGGTCTCGGGCAGTGGGTCTTGCCCGTAGGCGCGGCGTTCTACGTCGGCCAGGGTGTACCCGCAGTCGGCGAGGTAGGTCAGGTAGCGCCGCGTCGCGGGGTCGACGTGGCGCCAGGAACCGGTGTGGGTGGCGTCCTCGTATCCGGCGAGGACCACGGCGAAGCCGAGTACCTGGGCGCGGGGTTCGCTGGCCCGGTCAATGAGAACAGCGAAAGCGCTGTTGCGCCCGTAGCCGGTGTTTTCGCAGCCGAGCAGCTCGGCTGCGAGATGGTTTCCGCCAATGCGGGTCACGGTGTCGGCGTCGCAGGCGAGGGCGGCGGCGACCAGGGCGGCGCTTCCCTTGGGTGGGGTCTTGCGGGCGAGCAGGCCGCGCAGCCATTCACGCCGTACGGGTTCGGCGGCGCGCCAGGCTTTGTTCGACTCGATGACGTCGCGCCGCTGCGCGCGGGCGGCTTCGGCATCGTCCTCGTTCATGTCCGCGAGCTTGGGCTTGGCGCTCGCGCTGTCGTAGCCGTAGGACTGGGTGATGCGGGTGTGGCCGTTGCCCCCGGGATCGGTGCACACGAACACCGCCGACGGGTACTCCCCCCACACGGTGCCGGGCTCCTCTCCCTCTTGTTCGGCGTCCTCGTCAAGGAAGTCCTCGTCGTCCAGTTCTTCGTCGTCCAGTTCTTCGTCGTCCAGCTCGTCTGCCACGGGCTGAGCGGTGGTGGGGTCGATCTGGCCGTAGCGGCGGGTGATGGTGGCGGCGTGGCCGGGGCACTGTGCGTGGTCGGTGTCGGTGAGGTTGATGCCTTCGGCGTCGGTGAGCCTGTGCAGCGGTGTCGCGTCGGTGTCGGCGCCCAGCACTGTGATTCCCTGCTCCCCCAGTTCGGCGGCGAAGGCTTGCCGCCGCTGGGTGCGTTCACGTTCGTCGCGGGCGCGTTGCGCGGCGTGCTCGAACTGGCCGGTCGACGCGGCGGCGACCAGGGCCTTCACGGTGTCCGGGTCGTCCTCGAAGTCGGCGACCGTGGCCGATTGGACCAGGTCGAGGAACTCTTACCGTACGGTGGCGGCTTTCGCCAGATCCGAGCGGGCGATGTTCAGCGCGGCGTCAACGTCGGCGCGGGTGGCTTTGGTGCGTTTGGTGATCTGGGCGCTACTCACGCCGAACGCGGACAGTTGCTCGATGACGCCGACCCGTTCGGCGTTGCTGAGCCCGGTGCGGTGCTCGTTCTCCGCGTACTGCCCCACCAGGCGCTTGACGCTGGCGGCATCGGTGGCGGCCTCGTCAGCGGCCACGACGACCGGCACGCTCGCCGTCCCGGCTGCGACGGCGGCGGCGAGGGTGCGGCGGTGACCGAACCGGCCCCGAAGCTGGTTCTCGGCGGTGCGGACGGCCACGATGCGCACCAAGCATTGAGCAGGTCAACCCGGCGAGCCTGCTGGTCGACCTCAACGTCCGCCACGACCCCCGCCTCGATGCCACGTTCAGTGCGAGCATCAAAGAACTCGGCGTGCTTGGTCGCCGGGGTGCTGCTGGTGGTGTTCGTCTTGCTCATGGTGATCCTCTCGTTTTTACCCGCAGAGCAGGTCGTGCGGGTATTAGGAGCCATCAGCGGTGTGCCGGTGGAGGTGCGGGGCTCTGGATCGGAGCCAGTCGAACGGCGGCGCGGTGGGGCTATACCCGTTGCACCCGCAAGGAAGGTGCAACGGGTATAAGTGTCGGTCGGGCGGGTGGCTGGTGATCTCGCGGGCAATGGCGAGGGTGGCTGCGCCGAATGCACCAGCAGTGGCACCCCAGGTCGGCAGGCAGCGCATGACGCCGTCCGAAGTTCGCAGCATGAGGACGATGCCCGTGCCAGTGGGTACACAGAACGTGTGCACGTCGTGGCCGCCGACCCGGAGGGCGACGAAGGGTCACACGGCGTGCGGGCCTTCCTGCGCGGCCGGGCTGTCGGGGTGGTGCTGGCCGAGGGTGACCCGTCCGGGGGGTCCGGCGGCGAGTAGGGCGGTGTGCAGGATGCGGGCGTAGTGCGCCGCCGCCTCGCCGATGGTCTCTCCGCGCTCCGTGTGCAGGGTGCTGCTCATCTGTCGTCCTCTTTTCGATTACAAATCGTGCATGGTCTGCGGGTATTTATGCCTACTGTTCTGCGGGTATTGATGGTTTCGTCAGTCTCAGTACTGCTCTGCAGTGAAGGTGCGGGGTATGCCGTGGGCTCGTTGCAGGTACACGCGGCGATAGCGGTGCTGGCAGGAATGCCGAGGTTGCCGGGTCCCCGGTGGCCCATTCCGAACGCGACCATGAGTAGGGCGCCGTCCTCGTCGGTGATCTGGTAGCCGTCGCGGCGGGCCGGGGGTGCGTCGACGGTGATCATCCCCAGCTGGTGCCGTGTCCGCCGGTGACGGACCAGGCTCGCCCAGTGCGGGCTCTGAGGACCGCCCGTAGGGCCGTGATGGTGGTGTCACGGCTGTCCGCCATGCGTCGAATGTCGTCGTCGGTCACGGGAATGACGGGGAGGTCGGTGCAGGTGTCGGCGCTCATCTGTGGTCTCTTTTCTGTTGCATGTTGTGCATGGTCTGCGGGTATTTAAGGCTGATTATACTGGTCGTGGGTGGTGCTGTTGTCGTATACTCTACCATTAGTGTAGTTTCTACGGGTATTATGTTTACTGTTTTGCGGGTATTTGTCGGGTGCGATTTCCCGGATTCTGACCGGACCGGTTGCGGGGGCTTGGCCCTGCACACGGGTGGGGGTTGGGTGGCTTCCTCGTCGCTCGGGCAGGCGTATCCAGCCGGGGGTTCTGCTCGGGGCAAACACGTTTCACCGTTTGCGACCGGACCGGTTCTCTGGCTCCCTTGGGGTGACCGAGTGGCGAGGAAGCCACCTCCCTGACCATCTTCCCCACCGCACCCTCGTGCTCTTCCCCCCTTTCCTCGGAGCGAGGGCCGGGGTGTGGGGCAGCGCCCCACCATCACCGCAAGGTGAGCACCCACCCCAGCACATCGGCGGGAGCTACGACGGCCGGGAACCACGCTCACGGCGTAGTCCAGGTATTCCTAGAGGTCAGGTGGGGCATGCTGCGGTGTGATGGCGCTGGCCGGCATCCATTGCCGCAGGTTGTGGCGGGCGTCGTTGTTGGGGCTGTGCACGATGCAGGAGCACTCCGCGAGCCATACCCCTGTGCCTTGCCGCAGCCAGGCGTGCAGCAGCCCGGGGCAGTAGCCGGTCAGTTTGATGCTGTATGCGGTGACCCACAGCGGGTTTACGGTGCGCAGTGGTGGGTTGTCGCGGGCGATCGCTTGTCGAGGTTGATCGTCACTGGCAGCGGTGGCCTGACCTCGCGGTAGGTGGGCGTCCGCGGATACGGCTCCTCACGCACCACATCGAACACATGAGCGAATCCTACTGCTACAGTTTGGGTGTTGGGAGTCGTCCGGTGGGGGAGGGAAGGGCCCGTCGGCTTCCCCGCCAGTGAGCCCGAGCAACAGATCATGGTCCCGGCTTCGCCGGGGCTGTCCGGTCGCTACTCGCAACCCCCTTTGTGGCGTATTGGTTTCCACCCCCTGGAGGTGACTTTTCGGGCGGTGGGGTCCGTCGGGGCTCGCCGGCATAACGTCTTCGTCCGGGGTGTGAGCATGGTGCAGAGGGGAAGGGGTTGGGATGCGTGGGAAAGTGATGCCGCGTGCCGAGGGTTGGGTAGTTTTTGAGGCGGTGCAGCCGGGCGCGGAGATGTTGATGTTCGCCGGCGGGCTGCCGTATGAGGCCCGGTCGGCGCTGCGGGTCTTGGGCAAGCAGGCCGGAGGGTTGTACCTGGGGGTGGCTCGCAAGGTCTCGGGCAGCGGAGTGGACGTACGAGAGACGCTGGATGATGGCAGCCTCATCATCGGCGAGGCGGTGAAGGGCCCGACTGGTGCGGTTCATGCGGTGTCGGTGTGGGGCGGCGAAGCCGCCCCACACCGCCCCGACCGGCAATTGCTTGCTGGGACGTGAACTTCGCGACTCACACCAGCAACGCCGCCGGCGATCTTGCTGCGGTGTGGGATGACGGCCGGGAGGTGAACCAGGACTACCCGTTTCAGCGGTTCTTGAAGGCGGCGCATCCCGATGATGTGCTGGCCATGACGCGGTTAGTGCAGCGGTTTGTGGGCGCTGAGTCCGGGATGTTGCTGGGTTTGCGCTGGTCGGTGCGCCGCGGGGAGGACGGCTGGACTCCCTTGCAGTCCTACGGCCGCTACGTGGTCGACGAGAGCGGTGGTCGCCTGTGGCGGGGACACAGCATCGATCTGACGGATATCGATGATGCGCACGTCCCGGTACGGTCGTTGTTCGGGACGATTTGGTCGGGCAAGGATCAGCAGGCGGCGATCGTGGATTTGATCGATGCCTATGTGGTCCGGTGGTTGCACGAGGGCCTGCCGATGATCGCGTGGCCGGAGGATGGGTGGTTGAATTCGATCATCCACCCCGATGATCGGCAGCTACCGGAACTCGAGGTTGATGCCTTGGCGCAGCTGCCGATCGAGCGGTCGGCGTCAGTGCAGATGCGGCTGCGGGGCAGTGAGGGAGGTTGGGTGCGCACGGATGTTGTGGCCAGCCCGATCGAGAAACCGACGCAGGGCTCGGCGCCGGTAATAGCGATCTTCACGATAGCGAGGGGGCAGGAGTGAGTGAGCAGAAGAGCGCGGTAGCGGCGGGCGCGGCGGTGTACACGCCGGCCCTGTTGCGGCTGTATGACGCCGCGGTGGTGTACGCGTCGAACAGTCTGTTGTGGCGCTGCTCGCGGCACGTCCTGCTGGGCCACTACGAAGAGAATCTCGGCAAGCGGCACCTCGATCTCGGGCCTGGCACCGGTTGGTACATCGATCATGCCGATGAACCACTGGGGTCGCTGACGTTGCTGGATCTCAACCCGAACAGTCTCCGTTCCGCCGCGACGACCCTGGCCAGGTACGAGCCGGTGTGCATGGAGGGCAACGTGCTGGATCCGCTGCCGAGCTCGTTAACGGATCTGGATTCGGTCGGGGCGAACTTCCTGTTCCACTGTGTACCCGGCGAGTGGTCTGTCAAGGGCACCGCGTTCGAGGGGATCGCGCAGGTGTTGGCTCCGGAAGGGGTGTTCTTCGGGGCCTCGATCCTCGGTTCCGGCGTGCAGGCGAGCATCCTCGCCCGCGGCGTCATGCGGCTGTACCAGCGGCTGGGCGTCTTTCACAACGCCGAAGACACTGCCGACGGGCTGCGGGAGTCGCTCAGCAAGTATTTCGCTCACGTCGAGGTGCGGGTCGTGGGCTGCGCGGCGGTGTTTCGGGCGGCGCAACCGCGGTAAGGCACCGATCGCCGGGCGCCAGGGCATGGTCAGCGCCGCTGGCGGCTGCGGTCGAGGAGGATCGCCCGCACCCGGGCGCGACCCGGCCCGCTCAGCGCAGCCCGCCCGGCCTCGTGGGCCGCCGCCGCCGCGGCGCGCTCGGCCGGTACCGCCGCGATCCGCTCCGCCGCGGCCTGGGCTTCGGCGGCCGCATGGGCGTCACGCCAGACGGTGGGGCGTTCGTTGATGTCCGCGCGGTGCAGCAGCGCGAGCAGGTATTTGACCGGGTTGCGTGGCGCGTCATAGACCCGGAACCCGGTAGCAGCGACATCGTCGAGGTGCTGGAGGGCGTCGCGGGCCGTCCACCCCGCCTGAGCCCAGCGTGAGAGGGCCGCTGCATAGGCGTGCGGGGAGTACCGCCCGATCCACTCGGGGCACTCCGGATGCGCCCTCAGCGCCTTACTGAGCGCCAACCCGACCCCCGCAGGGTCGCACGCACCCTCCCGAACCTTCCTCCTCGTCGATGCGCGGCGCGGAGCGCCGTCCGCTGATCCCGAAGGGTGCTCTGCGCCGGTAGAAACCATTCTCTCTTCGAGAGTGAAGGGGGGAACAAGACCACTACGTGGTGGGGTGCCATCTGGTGTACGACCTGCAGAAATGCTCGCCGGGTTATCCACAGGATGTGTACGGGTGTGGTGCAGGGCGTAGACCGCGGTCCACCCGCGGGCTTTGTCGCCGCGCTCGTGGGAGTCCAACCGTTCCAGGAGAGTGCGGCGCCGGCCGGGTTGAATTTCGGTGGCCAGTCCTGCCAAACGCAGGAAAGTGCGAGCCCGGGTGATGGTCCGGGCGCCGTAGCCGCTAGCTGCGGTGATGCCGCGCTGACCACCGGTCTGGCCGAGCAGGGGCCAGCTTTCGCGGCCGGTGCGGTAGTTAGCTGCACTGGCGTGCGCGGTCGCGACCGCCAGAACAGCACGCAGTGAGATACCGCCACCGGTTGTGGTGACGAGCTGGTGCCGCACCAGCAGGTAGTGCCGGCGGTACACCTGCTCGACGTGCTCCAGCCACCGCTCGGCCGACCACCAACACGGCAACCGCGCGTACCCACCCGGCGCCGTCGGCCGGCGCAACGTCGGCCGACGCGCGGGGAGCAGATCAGGAGCGTCACGTCGCCCCAGCGGTCGTGAGCCAGCAGCGGGGCCACGAGGCGGCCGTTTCCACCGGTCAGCGACACGCGGGGGTTTGGTTTGATCCAGATATGGACTGGTTTCAGGGTAAGAGGTACCCTCAGACGAGGCCAGCAAGCCAACGTCCCTTCGGGGAAGAGCACCAAGCCAGCGAGCTACTAACTCGTCGGCCCTAGCTGAATCCGAACCCTCCCTTGCCGGGGAGGGTTTTCGGCGTCTAGGGACTACCTGGTGCGATGTGGAGTTATCCGGATGCGGCTGCGCCGCTCACATCACGCGCTGTGCGGCAGCACCTCCTGTTCAAATGCCGGGAGCAGCGGAAGACCCCGCCGCAGAGCTTGTTCGGCGACCCACCAGTGATGGAGCTGCCCGGCAGCATGGCGACGTATGTCCGCGATGATCGTCGGATCGATGTATGCGAACAGCATCGCGCGAGGTCGTCGCCGGTTGCGGTGCGCTTGGTAGGCATCCCTGGCGATTCCCGGCTCGTCGGGCTGGGGCACCGTTGGTAGACCTCGCCGCAAGGCCTCCTGGATCACCCACCAGTGGTAGGTACCTCGGTTGGCTGCTTCGAGTTTGATCGCCGCAGCAAGATCAGGGTCGACGTAGGGGCCGAAGCCCACTCTCCCGCCGCGTTGTGATTGAGGCTGCACAGCAATAGTCAACACCGATGTGGGCCTCGCAAGTGCAGGACACGCCGAGGCGTCTCCTTCGTAAAAATAACTCGGATGACGACTTAGCGGCCTTTGAGGCGTGCAATGCGCGCGTCCCGAGTTCGAGACCAAACGGTGGACAGCCAGGTCGGCTCAACGTTGAAGGCAGCGGCGAGCGACCGAAGTTGGTCGGCGTCAGGGGCACGGTGACCACTCTCGATAGCGAAGAGGATGGCTGTGCTCATGCCTGTGAGCTTGGCCAACTGTTGCTGATTGAGCCCTGCCTGAAATCTCAAGTCGGCCATGAGGACCTCCGTCTCTCTGACCGGGACGAGGTCAGCGAGCTGGACGCCAAGTGCTTCGGCGACTGCCGCGAGAGTGCGCGGCGAAGGCCGCGAACGACCGGTTTCCCATGCGCCGATGGTTGCCGCGCTGACGCCAGAGAGCGTCGAAAGTTCGGAGAGCGAGTACGCCTTCTGACTCCGATGTCGTCGTAGAGCGGCCGGGCTGAACCCACGACTGCCTGCCCGGCCCACTGCGCCTCCGTCCACGAGCTCCTCTTCGGTCTCATGCATTTTGCCCACTCTTTGATGGCCACTGGCGAGGTTGTCCATATAAACTAGAGGGTGAAAATAGACGTATACGGCGGTTGCCGTCTACGGTAAGTGCCGTTCGGATCGTTGAGAGCAGGGAGCAGAGGCGAGTCGGTGCCGAAGTTGCGGAAGCAGAAACAGCGTCCCGATCCCCGTGGCGGGGTGGGAAGCGGAAACGCAGAGTGTGGTGGCCCTTATACTGGGCAGCGATCCCTGCGCAAGGGATCGTGCCCGTGGCCTGTCGCCTTCGGCCCGGATGACGTTAGGGAGAGCTCTGCGCCGAGCTCTCCTCGCAACCATCCGTGGGTGAGGGCAATGATCGTCCGAAGGCTTGCCGAGCTGGTGCCCAACGCGGCTCCTTTACGCTTGTTTTTCTGTCCTGTTGGTGCGCTCTCGGCGCCGGTCGGTGGGGGCCGCTCTCAACAGATGTCGTGTCAACGCTTGCGTGTAGAACGGCGCGCCTGCGTGCCGCCGGTCTCGTCGCAGATGGAACGACGCCGGAGGCAGAGTCGTGTCCAGTGATGACAACAATCGGGTGGCTCGTCGGGGTCCGTCGTGGGCGCCTGTAGTTGCGGCGGAGACACCGGCACCGAGTCCTGCTGTGAGTCCACTCCCGCCGGGGAGTCCACTCCTGTCGGTGAGTGCGGGGCGGGTTGTGGTGGAGCGGGCACCGTTGCGGGTGGCGGAGGCTGGGGGTCGATCGCAGCCGCCTGCGGCGGGGGGTCCACACGGGGAGCGAGCGACAGCCGACGCCGGGGTGGGTGGCGCCGCACCTTCGGTGCCGGTGCCGAGGCCACCGGTGCCAGCTAGCCCACGAATGGGCGAGTCCGACTTTGTTGAGCCCGGCTACACCGCAGCATCGCCAAGGATGCGGGTGCCTGCACCGCCTGTGGGGCCGCGTCATCACGGTGAGATTGGTCGTGAGGTGTTGCGGCGCCCGGCGACGCAGAGACCGCGGTCGGGGTGGCGACGGTTGGTGCGGGGTGTGACGTTCGGGTTGTGGAATGTGGGGGAGTCCCCGGCAGAGGTGCGCCGGGCCCAGCTGGTCGCGCGGGTGAACCAACCCATCCGCGGTGATTACAAGATCGCGATGCTGAGCATGAAGGGCGGTGTCGGAAAGACCACCACCACCGTGGGCTTGGGCTCGACGTTCGCGTCGTTGCGTGGCGATCACGTGGTGGCTGCGGACGCGAACCCCGATCGGGGAACGTTGGGTGCCCGGATACCGACGCAGACCACGGCGACGGTGCGGGATTTGCTCGACGATGCGGGGTCTATTCACCGGTACTCCGACGTTCGGGCGTTCACCTCCCAAGCCCCGTCCCGGTTGGAGGTTCTGGCCTCCGAGCGTGACCCGCACAGGGCGGAGGCGTTCTCCGAGACTGACTACCGAGGCGCCCTGTCGGTGCTGGAGGGGTTCTACAACCTGATCTTGACCGACTGCAGCACCGGGTTGACGCACTCGGCGATGCGGGGGGTGTTGGCCACCGCGGACTCGTTGGTGCTGGTGTGCAGCCCGGCGCTCGACGGTGCGCAGAGCGCGGATACAACGCTGAACTGGTTGGCCGCCCAAGGCTTCGGGCACCTGGTGGACCGCACGGTGGTGGTGATTTCCGTGGCCCGTCCGGGGGCGTCCACGGTGAACGTGGACCAGCTCGTGGCCCACTTCGGTGAGCGGGTGCGGGTGGTGCACATCATCCCCTTCGACATGCATCTGGCGGAGGGCTCCGAGATCGACCTGGACCGGCTGGGTGCGGGCACCCGGGCGGCGTTCATGGAGCTGGCCGCGTTGGTGGCCGACGACTTCCCCGAGGCCGCGGGCCGCCACGCCCAGCAAGGCCGCCGATGACCACGAATGCGACCGCTGTGTTCTGGATTGCGCAGGCACTGGCGGGCGGGGTGCTGTGTCTGTGCATCTACCGGAACTGCCCGCTCGCCTGCTTCGGTGGGGAGGAGGAGGGCGGGGCTGAGTTGACCCGTGGAGAGCGGGCGGTGATTGCCACGTTCTACGGCATGACCGTGGCGGGCGCGGTCAACGGCGCCGGCGGCGGTGCCGGGTTGCTGCTGCTCGGCGCCCCTCACGGGCTGGCGAGTACGCCGTTGGTGGCCGTGCTGTGGTCCTTCACCAGGGCCGCTATGCAGTGCTTTGCGGTGGCCGCCGCCGTGGCCCTGAGCGCGTCCCCATTGGTGACCGGGATGGCGGCAGCGGCGCGCCCACCGCGGCGAGGTGGGCGGCGTGGCTGAGGAGGAGAAGAGCGGGTCCCCGTTGCTGATCGGGGTGGCCCTGGTGGGTGCCCCGGTGTTCCTCGTCGTGTTGTTGCTGTTGGTGCTGGGTGGGGGTGCCACACCGCCACCGTCCCCGTGCGGTCCGGGCGGTGGGGGTGGCTCGTCGCCGGGGGTGGGGACGTTGAAGGTCGCCGGGATTCCCGTGGCCTATGTGCCCCTTGTTCAGAAGGCGGGCACGGTGTGCCCGGAGTTCCCGGCCCCGGTGATCGCCGCGCAGCTGGACCAGGAGTCCGGGTTCTCCGACCCCACGTCCTCCACGGGGGCCCAAGGTCCGGCCCAATTTGAACCGACCAGCTGGGTGACCTGGGGAAACGGTGGCAATGTGCACGAGCCCGTCGCCGCTATCGACGCCCAGGCCCGCTTCGACTGCGCCCTGGCCGGGCAGGTGAAGACCGCGCAGGCAGCCGGGCAGATTCATTCGACGGCGTCGGTGACCGAAATAGCCCTCGGTGGGTATAACGCCGGATTTGGGGCAGTGCAGGCGTCTGGGGGGATTCCGCAGAACTCCCAAACCATGGCCTACGTACCGCGGATCATGACCCTGGCCCGCACCACGTTCTCCGACGCCGGGACGATCACCGCCCCCGGGGGCACTGCCCCGCCCGCCGCCGCTGGGGGCTCCGGGACGCAAGCCGCCGGTGGGTGCGGGGGTGTGGGTGGGCAGGTGGCGGTGCACCAGGTGGACTACCCCGTCCCCGGGGGCGGCACACAGCCCGCCGACCTGTACGTGCCTGCGGGTGCCGGTCCGGGCACGCCACCTCGTCCAATTCTCATCGGTGTGCACGGAGGCGGCTACGTCGCCGGGGACCGCTCCGAGCTGGGGGACGCGGCGAAAGCCGCAGCCGCCCACGGGTATCTGTTTCTCAACATCAGCTATGACCTCGGTGCGCCGCGGTGGCCTCGCCAGCTCCAGCAGGTCGAGGCCGCTGTGGACTACGCCCGCGCTCAGGGCACAGCCCAGGGCATCGACCCGGGCAGGGTTGGCTTGCTGGGCGACTCCGCGGGTGCCGGGTTGGTGCTGGAAGCCGGGCTGCTGGGTGATCACCACGGGGTGCAAGCGGTGGTGAGTTGGAGTGGCCCCACCGATTTCCTGTCCCTCCCGGCGCAAGCCGCCGGTGGTGACGCCTACCAGCAAGCGGCGGCCGTGATCGACCCGAGCCTGTTCCTGGGGTGCCCCGAGCTGGCGTGCCCGGATGTGTACCGGCAAGCCTCACCGGCGTTGTCGGTGACCGCGGGTGCCCCGCCGACGATGTTGGTGAACTCCGACCACGAGCTGGTCCCGTTGGGTCAGGTCACGGAAATGAGTACCGCCCTGACCCGGGTGGGTGCCGCGTCGAAAACGTTGGTGTTCCCGGGCACGGTGCACGCCAACGGCTACACCGCACAAGCGATCGGCCCGTCGTTGGACTTCCTCGACTCGACCCTGCACTTCACCCCACCCCCACCTCCGTCCACCGGAGGCGGGGGTGGTCCCGTGGCGCAGCTGGCGGTGGCCGCGGCGAAAACCCAACTCGGCGCGACCTACATCTGGGGAGGCGGTGACCAAAACGGCCCCACCGGCGGCGGCTTCGACTGCTCCGGCCTGGTGCTGTACGCCTACCACCAGGCGGGCTCGGATGCGTTTCACGGCGCCCGCACCGCCCAAACGCAGTACGCGGCCACCGCCGGAACCCGGCTCCCGGGTGGGTTCGACCCGGCCTCCTACCAACCCGGCGACCTGCTGTTCTACGGCACCGCCGACAACATTCACCACATCGCGATGGCCATCGGCGGGGGGCAACTCATCCAAGCCTCCACGTTCGGGGAACCGCTGAACATCAAACCCATCTACAACGGCGATTTCTTCGCCGCCACCCGCCCCCTCGGCACACCGGCAGGAGCACCCCAATGACCACCACGACCGGGGATGGCCCGCTGTACGTCGGCCCCCCGTACGCGACCGCACCCTTGCCCGAGCTGTTCACCGTGCTGCACGTGCGGGTGGTGGGGGTATTCGTGCTGTCGCTGGTGACCACGCTGGCCGCCGCGGTGGCGCTCGAGGCGTTCCACCGCCGCCGTGAGTGCGGGCAGTCCCGGGCGTCGGTGGTGGTGGCGGTGGCGATGGTGGTGTCCGTCGTGACGGGTACCTCGACCGCCGCATGGGCAGCAGCAAGCCCGGGCATTGGCCTGCTCACCGTGTTGGTGGCGGGTGAGTGCGTGGTCGCGGTGGGGTGGTCCACCGCGTGGCGGCAGCGTCGATCGTGGACGCCGGGCGCCGCCGCACAATCCGCTGCGGGTGCGGAAGGGCAGCGGTGATGCGGGATGGGACCGCTGGCCGCTGGGGTGTGGGTACCGCGGTGCTCATCGCCGTGAGCACCGGGTGCGGTGGCCCTGCTACCGCGCCCCCACCGCCGACCGGAACGCCAGTGTCCTCCGCTGCCGCGAGCCCACCGGCTCCCCCCGCCGCGTCCACGAGCTCACTGATGACCCTGCCCTCAACGGCGTCGAGTTCACCGGCCCCGGTGCCCTCGAACCCGCCGATCCCGGCGGGTGTTGCCGGCCAACCCCGCGGCCAGGCGGGTGGCCCGGTGGATGGGCAGTCACCGGATGCGGTGGCGGCGGCGTTCGCCGGGACCACGTTCACCTACGACACCGCGATCGACCGGTCCCCTTTCGACGCGCAGGTCCGCTCCGCGGTGTACGCCACCCCAGTGTTCGCCGCGGTGCTGAAACAGCCCCTGCAACAGGGTGGTGGCGCGCAGTGGAACACCCTGGCCGCCCACCACGGGTACAGCACGGTCGCGTTGGCCGTGAACCACGACGACGGCCGCCCACCGGACCAGTTGGGCGCCGCGGCCCGGGGGTACACCATCACAGTCACCGGGCACGGCGACAACGCCTGGTCGGCGCCCCTGGACTCCCAGACCATGTATGTGTTCCTGACCCGGACCGGCACCACCACCCCGTGGCAGGTGGCGCGGGTGTCGTTCCGTGGTGGGTCATGAGCACCCCACGCACCGCGCCACGCCGCGGTGGAAACGGGTTCGTGTCCCCGGACGGGCAGCTGTGGGAGGTGCCGACCTTCCCCTGCCCGGTGGTGGTGCTGGGCGCGGAGCACGCCGAGATCGACGGGAAACCGGTCCCGACCGGTGACAGTGAGCAGGACCCGCGGGCCGCGGCGACCGCGGTGCTGGTGGCCCAAGCGCGGCGCCTGCGGGGGCAGCAGGGGGCGATCCGGGCGACGGTGCGGGCCGCCGATTCCGATGTGGTGTGGCAGGCCATCGTCACCGGTGGCGGTGAGTTGTTCGACGCCACCCC
>JAABUP010005941.1_pt1 | contig 17989 bp, 20 predicted proteins | sample 5559201 | NCBI WGS metagenome assembly JAABUP01 (sample SAMN10711887, study PRJNA513373) | rock metagenome | isolation source: Antarctica rocks | place: Antarctica
CCCCGCCCGCGCGCGCCCCCCCCCCCCCCCACGGGTGCCTCTCTGCCCAAAAGAGAGGATATTCTGTAAGGTTGTGCCCAGTCATGAGGGGGTTAATGTAAGTTTGTGCCAGTGGGCAATCATGACAGGATCATCTGACAGTCAGGGTGCAGGTTCAGCTGCAAGCTTTGCTGCCATGGCAGCCAGAATGACCTTGCTAAGGCCAAAATCAGTGGTTGGCCGGGTGCCTGCACCCCGTGGGGCCCTGGGGTCTGGACACATACCCTTGCAAATTGAAGATGCAATACATGGCCAGTCAGGCATGTGACACCAGCTTGGCACAGCACGTCTGAACACATGGCAACGCACGTGACCGCGCACATGGATGGTGCATGGTCACCTTGATGACTCCAACTCTGAGATATGTTGCAGTAGCTTGGAATGCATTCTGCGTGCGAGATTCATGAGCTGTAAGTTCTCTAGAGATGCCAGTGATACGTACCAATGACGCCACTCAATAGAGCAAAGATGACAACAACCAGCCACACACTAGGCCCAAGCCCCACAACCTGCAGTGTTAAGGATTTGTAACTCAGTGTTCAAGGTGCCGTGCAGCACTGATAAAATTTGAGTCATGGCTCAACATGCCATGCAACAGCCAAAGCCATGGTGTGGAATTTGAGGTGCCATGCAACACTTGGCCATACTCAGAAGCGCAAGTGTTGCTTTATGACGGCTCCTGACACTAAATGCCATATGCTTGTGGGACAACAGCCAATGCTAGCAATCCATAAACAGGCTGTTTGCATTCTCAAGGCACTTCAGATGATGTGTTGCACATCTTTATCTTTCCTCTGGTGTGTAACAGTCAAGAAGCCATATGAGCAACCACAAAAGCAAAAATAGAAATTGCACTCAAAGAAGAGAAGAAAGCAGGGCAGCAGGGCAGAGACAGAGTTAGTAGAAAGTCGAAATGGAAAGGGGTCACAAATGACAGTTCCAACAAGAACAGTTGCAGCAGGCCGTGTATACCAACTTGGTCCATTTGACACAAACAAAATGACCAGGCTAAATGCCAAAGCACATTACCTTGGCACAGTCATCATCCATGCTAGCAAGAATGTAGTCCATAAAGTGAAACTTCTTGCCCGGTCTGTGCGTCAGTATGAAACTAGCACGCATGATGGAGATCTCTGCATGCTGAATCTGCAACAGACAAGAGGTTGGTGCATCAGACTTGCATTCCATCCTAAAGGACACTGAAAGGCAACTAGCATTGCATCTAGAGCTGAGGGGAAAAGGCTCAGCATCATCAAAAAATCACAGTGCGCACAGGATTCTAAGCTCAGCATTGCCTGCTGCTTCTCTATTTACTCACAGCACATATGGCAAATGCACACAGGCAAGCATGTTGCATGCCCTCCAAACTCACCCTACAAACAGCACCAGGCAGATGACCAAGACACACTGACAGTCAACAAGGAAGAGATGCAGGATCACGTTGCAAGCGCATACCGTTTGTAGACAGAACTGACGCACAAAACAAGTCATCCATTCCCTGCCATACTCGCGCCGCCGATCTATTACATGCTGCCTGCAACATATCACATCACCACTTGCAGCCAAAACTGGTTTGGACGCAAGCTCGAGGGGAGGCCCACAAAGACAGACAGCGCAATATTCCACAAAATAAGGAAGCGTACTGCACAAGTGCAGTACTCAGTGAGTGACAATCAGCAAGAGTTGTTTGTTAAATAATATTCTTATGCACATAGGTTCAAGGGATAAAACCAAAAACACTAAGGTCACAAACCCATACCTGCCAGCCCACTGCTTGGCTTGATCCACCAGCACTTCATCAGGTAAATGCTTCTCATGCATGGCACCATGTTTGTTGTTTGGTGACACCTCAGCCATAGGTTTTTGCTCTGCTGAAAGCTCATCATTCATGTACATTGCGCCCTCAGCCCCATGTGCATTACCCTTGGCCCCAAGGGCATTTCTGGCAGCCCCAGGCAAGCTGCCTTCCACACCTGGTAGCTGTACGCTGCCACTATCACCATCACCCAATGATTGGGACTCATCCATCTGATCAGTAGCAGGCTGTGAATAATCCTGCTGATCATTTGCCGGCTGCAAATCATCCTGCTGATTGGAACGACGTGGGAGGGCATGTCTGAGCTGTGAGGCACGCTTGTGAGATTCACCCCACACCATATATGCTATGTCCTGGTCCAGCCTGCCTGGCACATGGCTGCGATTAGATTCCTGATCTTTATGAACACTGGGAACTGTGTGACTGTTTGCTATCTGATGCTGTGCGTTGTTCAATGCAGGCACTGCCTGTGTGCTGTCTGAGGCCTCAGCAGGCAGATTACATGCTGACTCAGGCTCATGTGACTGCGGATTTGTCAGCATGATCTCATCTGCGGGTGAGTCAGCATTATTTGTCTCTGAATCTGTCGGCATGGTTTGGAATGCTCTGCCTAGAGGATGCAGACTGGATGGCGACACTTCCCCATTAGCTGAATCTGACACAAAGCCTGCTTTGCTTGCTAACCGTTTCAGCAGGGAAGGCTTTTGCTGCAGATCATGTGCTGTGCTGTGCTCACCAATGTCCACAGCTGTTTTGCTGTTGGCATTGCCCTTGCTTGCAGTAGTCTTCTTCTCATGCAGCAGTGAATGCTGGTGGAGAGCCTTGTGCACACTGCATGTGACACATCAACAACAACAGTTGCCACTTGGAAGCTCAAGACATTAGCACAGTCACGATACAAGTTTAAGGCCATGATGAGCCTCAGCAGATGATCTGGGCAGATCTACAGATCAGGATGTGGTGACTTGTACTGATGCTGCAATGCAATGTGAGAAAGCTCTGCAAGCTTGCATGCCACCCTCTGAAGCAAATTGTCCTCATGATGAAGATGAAGACGTTGGCATCATGTCAGCAAACATACTTTGACAACCAGGACCAGCACATCAACAGTCAGTGCTGTTGCTTTTGAATGTACTTTTCTAGTCAGCTGGTTAGTCATGACTGAGGCTTCCTCCCAATTGAGTTCCAACCAATTGCATGTAACAGTGCAATGAACCAGAGGACCAGTGGAAGTTGCATGCCAGGTAGCTCATCAGCAACTGACCCAAGCAGCTGCAGGCCTGCTTATGCCAGAGTGCAGATACGTGTCAAGCATGCTTCATCTCTGCACAGCTGATGTACATATGACACAGAGCATGCATGTCAAAAGTGCATACAATACACTGAACATGAAACACTGAATATGTGTTAAACAGGAATGCTTACGCTTTGCTGTGTGTATCATCCTCTGCCAGCCAGTGCCTCCAGATCTTCACTCTGGCTGTGGAAATGCGGATCAGGGTATAGCTGCACACAATGTGCGTGATAGCAATCCAGAACAGCATCATGTGTATCTGCAATCCCAGAGCACTGTTCTACAGTCACACAGCAAGTCACTGTACCCCTGTTTGCTATTCAGCATGTATGTCAGGATCAATGTCACTGCATCCTTTGGACGCACGAAGCTTTGCTGCTGCATCAACAGAGCCACATGAAAGCTGTGAACAAGATCTGGTGGAAATGGATCAAGAAGCAACCAGGCGTGCTCACCCCGACATGACTCTGCATCTACACAACCATGAATGCCATCGCTGTGACCAGTAGCCAAATGGCACAGTCAGCGCACTGCAGTCAGTCATGCAAAGACCCTGAACGCCAACAGCAGTGATGCCCATTGCACTCATGCCAATAACATTCCCTTGCCTGATGTATTGCAGTCCCAGACAGAGCTTGTGTGTAGCCGGGTCGGTAGCCACACTCAGCTTGGCTGTACTCATGGATTCCCACGCACTCACTACTCGCTGAGCTGTCTTGCAGCAAGCCCCTGCTGCCCAGCATGGGTGAGCTACTCAGAAGCCGCCTCTCACCTGCCTCACCACCGACCTGCATCACTCATCACTCAGTGCTCAGTGCTCATCACTCAGCACTCATCACTCGCCACCAATTGATCTAACTTAGTAGCATGTCTGTGCGTGCACAAAACATGCTGCTTTGTCCTGAAACCATATCAGCTTGCTGGACCCATGCATCATCCTGGATTGCCGATTCTTGTTTTACTCATTCTTATTTTGCAGGTGTAATTTGGGCTTGATAGCTGAGGAGCTGTTGTATGCATTGGCCAAGCCTCAGGATGCACTGAAGCAAGACTGACAGCAGCTGCATCACTGCAGCCTGCAGACCATGGACAAGGAAAGATGACTGTTCAATTCATGCGTGTGTTGTATCTGGTCAGTGGAGAATTGCCTCTTGACTGCCAAATACATGCTAGCAATACCCACAGCGACATCTCATTGTGCAGTCAGTGCAACAAAGCAAGTGACAAGGCAGCATAGGTCACCAAGCAGGAAGGGTCAGCATCGTTGCAGTTGCACAGGCTGGGGCCGCAGCCCTCCCCCTCAAGCCAGCAGTCTGAGACCTGCTTGGTGTTTCTGAGACAGCACGGGCAGCCATTCAGCTGAGATAGGATTGTCCATGTGGAGCTTGAGGGTGCGTGAACTGCACAGGGGCAGAAGAGTAGCATCCCTTCAGGATGTGGGCAGAGACTCAGCAATCTGGCCTGTTTTCAGGACACAGCATGTGTTGTGGATGTGGTGTGCATGCTATTAAGTCAACAGAGTGGGTCGTGGGTGATGGATGAGGCAGGTCTTGCCTGGTGCCTGGTAGCAACAATACTGAGGTATAGTGGCAATGCAGGAAGTGAAGTTGTAGTTCATTCAACTCAAAAAGTGAAGATGTCCTGTTGTGGGTGCATGGCATGATGCTGAGATGCTGAGAAGTATGTCCTCCATCAACGAACAGATTTACAGTAGTCACCTAGCATGAGCATGAAGGCAGCAACAGTAAAAGAGAGGTGTGTTGACAGGCAAGGACTTACTGCATATGCTACCAATTGGGGCTTCAAACAGGTTCAGCAGCAGAGAAGCCAGACCAAAGAGCATGATCTCTGATTGGACAGCCTCAAGAGCGGCCTGCAACAGAGAATGTGATTTTGCCACGCTCACATGCATGCATACATGCACCAGGCATGCCAATTGGGTGCATGCACTCATGCAGCTGCTGCATCTAAGTTTGTGCAAGAGCAGCAGGTCTGGCTATCTTACCAGAAGCCCGACTTTGTGATGCTTTCGTAGCTGCTCCCGTCTCCATTCCAGTAACTGCAGGAGAAATACATCGAAGCCTGGGTGGAGGCTGCAAACGGTGTGTAGTGTTGCAACACCTCCCTATACCTTCTCGAAAGTGACGAAAAGAACCAAGAATGAGAGAAACACGAGGGCTATAATGTAGCTTGCTGTCTCCAAGATGCTTACGCCTGTCGTCTCACTATCCATTTGACGCTTTGAAAGGAGCACTCAGACTTGCAGCACAACCGTCGGTGATCTGGGTGGTGGCGACACAACCTGCGACGTCCAGCTCACACCGGCCGCAGGGGGTGCAACATTTGTGCAGCGGATACAGGAAGTCCGATGAACGTCATGTCAGTCGTGCGCATAGCGCAACAACTGCAGTGCAACTCGTATGTCGATTATCGAGGGCCATGCTGGCTTACATAATGCAGAAGCTGGCAGGGATGCTATCCGTCCCTGCAGTACTGTTGATGGTTGAGCTGACATAGAGCATTTCATTTTGGCAAGAAGAGATGCCGGACAAGCAGCAACTCATTATACTTTATAATGCTTAGCTATAGCCTATGCACATGTGCATGACATTGTCCAGTAACAGTTGACAGAATGAATCTTAGCTGCCAAATTCTGTGATGAGTAACGGTGTGTGGTGGACTATGCGAACAGCACGCTCTGACTATAACATTCGAGGACCAAGACAATCTCACGTTCATACAATCCTGCACCTGCATGCAAAAGTTTAAATTTCACACATTTACCAGCTGCAATGCTATCTAATAATTACAGTTGCATATGTCATTTGAGCCATGACTAAAGCATGAATTGCATGCAGCATCTGAATTGACATAAGAAAGGTGCCCATTGCTGCGTCTTTTATCAGTTCTTCCTTCATGATCCTTGCTGCTCAGGACCATGCACACTCTCTGTCTGTTGTGCAGGCTGTGTCTCGCTGTTGGCAGTGACATCGGGTGAAAAAATGTGTGGCTTGAAGTCAGATCCCATCTGAACGCCAATGCTGTATAGAGGTACGGTGATGAAGCTCAACGCAAAGTACACCATTGAGTTGATGATAAGCACCACCTACACGCATACACAATATTACTTGATGCATAAGCAAGCAAGTGAGTGAAGTGAGGAGAGAGGACGCACTGCCAAGCGAGCTCATTGGTGGTAGTCCAAATCTGAAAAGTCATCATGAACACGAAAGTGTCAGCATGGCAGGCCAGTCACTGAGTGGCAGGAACTTGGAAACTGCACAGAATGCTGCACGAGCAAAGCACAAACTGCCAATGCATTTTAGCTATGTAGCCATACATGGAACGCTTGTGAAAATTCCAGCACAGCAGATGTGAGCTGCAAAGCAATGACAGACATGCCGCTGTGCAACAATGGCAATGCAGTGGCAAACTAAGCGTGGAAACGGTTTGAGACATGTGTCTTGGGTTTGGGGGTGACTCACCCACCAAGGGATTGGCAAGGAGGCTGTGTTGAGGCCAGGTGTGGTGAAGAAGCATGACTTGCGCCCAAAGTTGATGGCAAAGAAGATGCAGCTGGAATAGATGAAGGAGCAGAAGAACAGCAAAGTTCTGATTGTTGTCAGCATGACCCTGCACACATTACTTGGCAAGCTGTCAAACATGCAACAGGGGAATGCATAAGAGACCTTATCGGCAAGGAGCAATCAGGGATCAAATGCATGAAGCACGTGAAACGTGCTGAAGCTGCAACTGGACAGGACTGAATTGGAAGCAGCTTCACAGGGATGTTTGTGTGACATGCCAGCAAATGACACAGTGTGGTGACATGCCAGCAAGTGACAAGCTATAGACAGAATGCAGTACAAGCAAGTGATGCCCCTTTCGCACAAGGGCACACTGTGCAACATTGTAAGGGCATGGTAACAACAGCCCTGATTTGATAGGTTCGTGATTGGTCAGCAATCTGTGACACACATTGCAAGATGGAAGCCTTTGGGGCAAACAAAGTGTCAAGCATGGCATACCAGGGACCTTTGGCGCCAAACCAGAAGATGGTGGGCTTGAGGCGGTGAACTGTGCCACCTCTAGAAGTGTGGCGGGCTATGTAGATCAGCTTTGTGTTCATGATCAGCTCTAAGATGACTGCCAGGAGCACAAACCATGCTGATGCCCAGCCTGCAATTCAAGCAGCACTTTCATCATGTCGCTTATGCGCACATCATCAGCTGTGTGCAGTCAGACAGTCTTACAGAAGTTTTGCTTGCAGGAATTTTGCTTGCAGGTACTTTGCTTGCAAGCATTGTTGCCAAGCCGACACTGTGTTTTGATCATGCATGCAATTGCGCAAGATCTTGGCTGCATGTTTGTGACTCCTGCTATTGGGGTGCAACTCTTGCAAAGGGTATAAGAACTCTGGTCCACATAGACTCAGAGCTGTTTGTACCTGGTGCAACACTCTGAGTCATTACAGGATGCATGCAGAGCATTTACCTATCACACCAGCCAACAAGACAAACAAGACAACAATCAGCCACCCATTGGTTCCAAGGCCAACCACCTGGACACGTCAACAGAGGTTGCACCAATGTCTTGCAAAAGAGCAAGGCAGACTGCAATTGGGGACTTTGTTTAAACACCAACATGCACATTTGCTTATAAACTTTATTGACAAGACAAAAGCAGATCCTGGCAAGCTAGGCATGCTCACAACATGGCTGATGGGTGAGACAGCATTGCTATGTCAGGGCCACTCTAGATGGAACGGTGGAAGAGGGCAAGATGGAACAAGAGAAGGGATCAGAGATTTTTCTTTCTTTTCTGTTGGGCCCCCCGTTCAAGGAGTCAGAGGGCTGTAGAAAGAGTGAGCCCAATGCACCTTTTTGTGTGCAAGCAGGATAAGCAGTCCACTTACCTTGGCACAGTCATCATCCATGCTGGCCAAGATATAGTCCATGAAGTGAAACCTCCTTCCAGGCTGGTGGGTAAATATGAAGCTTGCGCGCATGATAGAGATCTCTGCATGCTGAACCTGCAGCATTGGTCAAACCATTATCAGTGACGCAATACATTCCAATCAAGTTAGGCTGCTGTCGCTTGCAGAAGCACCAACCACGCAGGCAGTACTAACACAACGTGCCAATACATTGCAAAGCTTGACAAGTAACAGACGCAGTCAATAAGTCATGCACTGTGGCATCTCAAAGCACATTGTATAACTGTTCAAGTGACACTTACGGTTTGTAGGTGGAACTGGCGCAGAAAGCATATGCCCCATTCCCATCCAGGTCGACGCCGAGCAGGTATATGCTGCCTATCAACAGCAAAGAATACCATGATCCAACATCAAACAATGACGCTGCAAGAACTGCATCCATGCCGAGTTTATCATAACCTCACATGCCTCAAACATAAGTCAGCACCTTCAACTTATTTTCATGTTGCCTCTGATACCAGCTGCAACAAAATGGGAGATTGCCGCCCTACCTGCCTGCCCACTGAGTGGCTTGTTCTGCCAACACCTCATCAGGCAGTCGCAGATCTACTGCATCAGCATTGCCAGAGACTGCATCTGGTGCAGGCTGTTGCTCTGAGCATGTCTCTTGCAAATAGTTCATTCCCTCATTCCCAGGCAGACCATCATCAGCTACAGGACCATTCTCGCCAGCCTCAGCCAATTGGTTCTCACCACTGAGCAGATTAGCAACACTTTCGATTTGCTGCATTGTGCTTGTGTCTGGCTGGATCGACTGCTGCGAGACCTTTGAGACAGATTCTTTTATCAGGTTGATTGGCTTTTGTGTCTTACGCCACAGCATGCGCGCAATGTCTTGGTCCAATCTGCCACCAGCAGGTGTGAGCTCAAGCGCAATGCTTGGCAACATGTCACTCTGGCATCTGGATAGTGTGAGTGGCTGTGGCTGATGTGAGATCACAGCATCATCTATTTGAGCTGCCTCAGCACTGCCGTCGAAGCTTTCTGGGATGCCTGTATTTGGCAAGCTCATTGGTGCTTTGGGCTGATCATGCTTTGGCTTGGAGAAGCGCTGCAAGGCTTCATGCACACTGCAGTCAGACTTGGCACCTTTGAGGCAGCTCACTACCAAGGTGAGCAGTCATGGCCCAAGTCAAACCCACTTTGCACAACTAACATCTTAATTTCAGCTGCTGATGTTGTGAACAAGTAGACATTGCATGGAGCAGTATACAACAACCTAAAAGCACTGAGCTATGACATTTATCAAAGGTACATCATTGACTCACGCTTTGCTATGTGCATCGTCGTCCAGCAACCACTGTCTCCAGATGTCAACTCTCGCGCTTGAGATTCGAATCATCACATAGCCACAGATGATATGGCACAGTGCAATATAGAAGAGGAACATGTGGATCTGCATATGTCACGAGCATTGTCAGTGCAGTACTGTTGTTATTCATGTGCCAAAACAATCTGCTCACTGAATCTACTGAAATTTGTAAGAACAAATAATGCATGCAACCATGCAAGTTGATGCTACAGGTGCGCTTCACACATCTGATGCAGACTTGCCACAAAGTTGTTTGGCCAGGAACAATGCAAGAACGCAAAACAATACCAAGTCAACCCCAATGCAAGAGCGCAAGTGCAGAGCGCAAGTGCAAGACACCAAGGCCCTTGAACTGCAACAAGCAGTCAACAGCATCATACCTGATGTATGGCGTTTGTTGACAAGGCTTGCTTGTAGCCTGGCCGATTGCCGCATTCAGCCTGACTATATTCATTGACGCCTACGCATTGCGTAGCATTAGAGCTGTCTTGGAGCAGGCCTCTAGTGCCTGGCATGTGTGATGCAGCTAACAGCCTTCTTTCACCAGCTTCCTGTGTTTCCACCTGATTCACATCTGCCATTCAGCGCCATTGATGCTGCTGTGTACACATGTTGCATGACCGTGCAGCAAGCAGCAGCAGATCAGTAGCATGAAGGCACAATGACACTTGGGTGTTGCAAATTAGAGTAGATACAAACTGGACATTTTGCAAACATGTTTGCCCATTTGCAAGGTGGCACATTAAATAGAATGCGGAGCATGCGCAAACTGTGTGCTGCACAGCTCACCAAGCATGCAGGATCAGCATCATTGCAATTGCATAGTGATGGGCCACATCCCTCTCCTTCAATGAAGCACTCTGTCACAGACTTGGTGTTCTTCAGGCAACATGGGCAGCCATTCAACTGCGACAGAATGGTCCAGGAAGCGCTTGATGGAGCTTTGACTGAAAAGAAGGAGTCTGTCACTAGCTACCTGCCGTAGTGGCTGACATATATGGACATGTATGCAGGAAGCAGAAGAATTAGATCAATAGCAAGAACTACCAGAATATACTTGCTTGTAACTTACTGCATATACTGGCAATCGGATCTTGGAAAATAGTCAGCAGAAGAGAAGCTACACCAAACAGCATAAGCTCCGAGGTTGAGGCTTCCACAGCGGCCTACGTCAGGGCGCAAGTGAACTCAAGGTGCGACAATGACACAAGATCTAGCCATAGCTGCCATCGAGCTTGCAGGCATGCTGCTGTTCAGGTCAGCAACGATCTTGCCCTGAAAGCTGCAAGGTACAGGGCTCACCAGCAGGCCAAATTTTCGCTGTCGTTTGAGAGAAGCTCGTCGCCATTCCAAGACCTGCAGGAAGCGTCAAACCCGTGTAAGCACAGCGCGTGCAAAGCGGTAAGCGATCCACGCCGACCGCGAGTGCGATCAGTTTGCGGACCTTCTCAAACGTGATAAAGAGAGCCAAAAAGGCTAAGAACACCAGCGCTATTATGTAGCTCTCTGTCTCTAGTATGCTTGCGCCTGTCTCATCTGACATTGGCGATGCCACCGACCGCACAAGGCAAGCTTGACGCTGATCAACAAACGTTGATCACAAACCTGCCCGCGAAACATCCCAGCAGGACAACAGTAGGACCCACCGCGGGTGATTGTCGGTGCAGCTCCTCATTCAACATCCCAGCCAAGATTGCCAGTCATCTCGCAGGGATTGCTGACACTCCTAATGGTGATTGTGCAGACGTCAATGCAGCCTGACCAATTCCGAGAGCCAATTTCGTGAATGGTATTGATTTTAGCGTCTTAGCTCCGCTGTCAGTGACCTGCACACACTACTATCAGCTGCTGAAGCCAGAGCTTGCCCTGAATCTTTTTAACACAGAGGAACTGCAACTGGTAGTTCCGAGCTTGTCACAACTTGTTGCTTTCAAAAATGCTCCTGAAAACTTTTGCTATGGCATTGCATACAAGTGGGGAGTAATTTGTGACCTTGCTGAGTGCGCTGTCACGACCCCAGCCTGCCATGGCCAGTATTTCAGGATCAGGGAAGAAGACCGCATTGACAGCTGCCAACCGCTGTCCTGGCCGGAGTCGTGGGCCCCTTTTGATGAGGATGGCCTGTATTGTGAGTATAAGACTGACAGAATGATGAGTGAACATAGTCTGGACATGATCATTTACCCACAGCACGCATGTCTTGGGCCGTCTGGGAGGCCTGGTGTACCAAAATACATGATCATCACCCTGCTCAAGGAGGCAATCACAGCCTTGCGAGGGACTGCCCTTGCTACAGCAAAGCAACAGCTTGCACATCTGATGGAAACCAGCGCTTCACAACAAAAGATGCCAGTACCTGTGCACAGTGACACAGTAGTAAATGAGCTGAAGTACTACATCATGTTGCAAAGCCTGCAACAGAAGCCTGGCTGGACAAACACTGCTTGCGTCTCTCAGCAGACTGCACAAAGCAGATATACAGCATTGTGCTCAACAGAGCTCTTCAGGCGCATATGCAGCACCCAGAGTACAGTTGCGTGGAACTTTGATCAGTGGTTCAGCAATGCACCAGCACATGTGGATGAGACCACATACTTTGGTCTGTATACAACATGTTACTTGGGTGAATCTGACTATACCATTGGTCATGATTGCTACACGTGCACCTTGATGCAAGTTGCCAGCAGCATTTTTGGCGATTGACGGCCTGCTGCTATGGAGGATCACACAAGTGTGAAGCATACAGATGTTGAGACGGTCTGTCTCAAATAGCTGTCCTGCAGGCTTTTTGTTATACAAGCATGCTGTCTTTCAATGTGCAATGATACAAAGTCCACAGGATGCATCTATGAATAACTACAGATGATGATTGCTACACCTTGATGCAAATTTCCAGCAGCATTTTTGGTGGTTGACAGCCTGCTGCTCTATAGGGTATGATTCATACAGACGCAAATCGTACAGATATAGAGACGGTATGTCCCAAACAGCTGTCCTGCAGGCTTTTTGTCACACAGGCATGCTGTCTTTAAATGTGCAATGATACAATTCCACAGGATGCATCTATGAATAACTGTGTAGCTTGCAATGAAACATGCAATGAAACATGAACAGCAGAGACAAAAGACTGAGCAGAACTCATTTGGTGTGTGCTTGCGTTGTAATCAACTTGGCAATACTATGTAGGTATACTCGCCTCACCTGCTGATGGCGACTTGCATGTTTTCTGATGATGGCTAAAGTTAAAATCACCTTTATGACAGGCGTATGCCCATCTATGTTGAAGGGACCGTGCCTGATATAATTGATCTTATGCACTTTGTCGTGCTCCTTGCAGACAATTGCAACTTCAGGGAACATCTCGTGCTTTGCCTCCAGGACTCTGCAGTCTGGGATCACCGTAGTGTCACCTCATACTTGTAGGGCTCCTTATGGTGTCAATGCACAGGTGGTCAATGACTGCTGCCATTGTGCATGCTCATGACACATATACACACGCATTGCCAAAACGACATTGCTTTGACTCGACTTGTCATTTACACCTACGGCCTTAGGGCAGCATTCTGAGCCGCCCTGCCATGCTGTGCACGTGAGCACGAAGACGAACCGCCGCGGTCCAGGTGACTGCACTGCGCATCGTGCGCTGCGATTTTGTGGGTAAGATGGTAGTCAGCAAGAGATCACGAAATGATGAAGGCGGTGAACGAGCTTCGAAGTACGCCAAGCTGGAGGACGATCGAATAGCCTCGCCTCAGGTCGGAGCGAACCTGATACAGGTTAACGGCAAGACGTGCACGCACGAGGTCGCCTGGCCTCCTGGTGTTGAAGGCAGCCAATTGCCGCCCGGTAGATCCGCAGCCCCAGCTGCGAAAGAGTACGCTTTTCCACTGGACCCGTTTCAGCAGACAGCGATCAACAGTCTTGAGACAGGTAAAGGTGGAACGCGAGCACACAGTACAATCTCGCTCCCAGAATCCAGTTTGCTGCTGTCATGCTGGTGATGTTTTCAAATCCCAAATGGCGCCCGACTAGTCATGTTTCCCCAAATTGTTTTCCTGTTGCAACTAAAAAACTGAATGTGCAGGACACAGTGTCTTGGTTGCTGCTCACACTTCAGCTGGGAAGACTGTCGTGGCTGAGTATGCTTTTGCCATGGCTCTCAGGTGACTGATGCAAACCTGCCATACTAAGAACTTCCTGATTCCATTAACTGCCTCCTGAGTCCTTGTCTGAGCATATGTGTCTGCTTTCATGCAGAGACAATCAGAGGGTAATTTACACATCACCCCTGAAAGCTTTGAGCAACCAGGTGTGAACCTAGCAAACTTATGAGTTTTGCAAAGCTGCAACAACACACATGCTTTTCCTGCACACCAAAAGATATCAATGATAAGATTGCAATGCAGCCCAATCCTGCAGAAAAACCTGCAGCACTGCATTGGGGCCAACATTGTCAGAGCTGCCTGTGTGAATGCCAGCATCTGGCAGAGGATGTCAGCATGGTTTTGTTTCCTTGCAGAAATACCGGCAACTGTATGAGGAATTTCAGGATGTAGGTCTAATGACTGGGGATGTCACCATCAACCCCAACGCATCCTGCTTAGTCATGACAACTGAGATCCTGCGCAGCATGCTGTACAAGGGAAGCGAAGTTGTCCGTGAGGTGACCATCCTTCAGCTTTTTCAGACTGTCACTCTACATGTCGTGTGCAAATGCTACACTGGACACAGCAGATGCAGTAACCTCAGCTGTACGTCTTGCTGAACTGTAACTGCAGTGTCTCAGCATGCACAGCTTTCAGCGTCTCCACAAGCATGACCAGCTAGACTTGGCTGCACACTCAACGCTGCAGACAGCATCACACTTTACAAGGACGCTACATGTTTTGGCTTTGGCAGTGTTGCTTTTTACATACGATGGTGGACACAATGCCGTAAATGCCACCAGCTGTAGTAGTCATGAAATCGTCACCATCAGCTGGTTGTGAAGCAGCGACAAGCTTGTCATGATTTTGCAATTCTGGTATCTCTGGGTCGTTTTCTGAATTGTTGGCAGTGCCAATGTCCAGATTCCCTCTACTAACAAGGTAGTTTGGTGCAACAGGTGCAACTGATCGTGTATGATGAGATTCACTACCTGAGGGACAAGGAGAGGGGTGTGGTCTGGGAGGAGAGCATCATCATGGCTCCCAAAACGGCGCGCTTTGTTTTCTTGTCGGCCACCATCCCCAACGCCAGAGAGTTTGCTGAATGGATAGCCAAGACGCATCGCTCCCCTTGTCATGTGGTGTACACGGACTACAGACCCACCCCCCTGCAGCACTACCTCTTCCCCTCTGGGGCTCAGGGGCTGTACATGGTCGTGGATGAGAAAGGTTAGAGCACTGCACAACGTTGTTGATAAGGCTTTAAGGTCAAGGTTTAAGATTTATGTTTGAGGATGAAAACGGCTTTGGTTGTGGATTGTACTTGGTTGTATGCAACCCAAATTTTATTCGCTCGAGAGGTGCATGATGCAAGACAAAACGTTTTGCCCTATGACAACCTACTTGCCCTATGACAACCTACAATTCAGTCACTACAACTTGAAAGTTTCTGCTTGATAGTTTTCACATTTACTCCTGCCCATTGCAGCAAAATCTGGCTGTTGAAGACTGTGAGAAATGCCTAGCACAACTGTGAAATCTGTTTACAATGATGCTAAGGCTGCGTCTGTGCGTTGCAGGCACTTTTCGGGAGGACAATTTCCAGAAGGCCATTGGCGCCTTGACAGAAGCTGCTGCAGAAGCCAAAGGCCGGCCAGGGGCCAAGTCAGGCAAGGGCGGCAAGAGGGGCAGTTCTGACACCGGCCCCAATGAGAAGCCTGACATCTACAAGATTGTGCGCATGTGCATGGAGCGCAACTATGACCCCCTCATTGTTTTCAGCTTCAGCAAGAAGGAGTGTGAGAATCTAGCCAAACAGGTGGGTTGTTTGTGTGAAAATTTTCTTCATGAAATGCACAGTTGTATTGTGCTGTTGCCTGCTGTTACTTGCAATATTCGTCATGTCATCTGATTGTGCGCCACAGCAGTCAAAACATGTGCCCCTTGCGTCTGGGTTCATACTTCTTCTTGACTGCCTGCACTGGCACCCGTCTTTTTCCAGGCTGCTGCCAAACATTACATTGAAAAAACATTGATTCTGTGAGAGCTTGATCTGATACTCTCAGCCATCACTTCTGGCCGTGGCTGAAATTCTGCTGTGCATTGCTGTTTTCAGTAATTGTAGTCACAGTTATTTCTGTTCCAGATGATTGACATGGACCTGAATGATGACACCGAGAAGAAGGTGGTGGAGGGCGTCTTCTGGAATGCTGTGGACATCCTGAGCGAAGAAGACCGCCGGCTGCCCCACATACATGCCATCCTACCCATGCTGAAAAGAGGGGTGGGGGTCCATCACTCTGGGCTGCTGCCTATTCTGAAGGAAGTGATTGAGATTCTGTTCCAGGAAGGTCTGATCAAGGTGAGGCTTGCCCTAAGCTGAGCAAGACATACACAGGACTCAAATGCCATACAGCATTCTTCTGCGTGTGCTGAAGAGAAATCACACATCCGCTTGGCTTGCTGACTTCGCCAGCATAGGCAGAAATTTTTGAGTCACTTCAGAGGTCTGTCACACCAACTCACATGGTACCCACATGATACCAAGCTCATCCCCATGGGGAAGCTCATAACTGCCAGGCGCGCCAGTAAAGCTGCACAGCACACAATCCGTCTCACAATACTTAGGGTTCAGGGTGTATGACAATACTTTGGGTTCAGGGTGTATGACACCTTAAATGGCTGGGATAGCACAGCAGCAAGACATAGCCTGCGTGTGCATGGAAATTCATGATACCCAGTGACTTTTGCAGCTGCTCAGTAAAGTCTAATCTGATGTTACAGGTGCTGTTTGCGACAGAGACGTTTTCGACGGGGCTAAACATGCCGGCCAAGACGGTGGTCTTCACCAATGCACGCAAGTTTGATGGCGGAGCTTTCAGGTAACCTTCTGACTGCATTTCAGGTACCACACCCACTCTCCCCCCTTCCCCCCCGCATTCCAAACACCCCCAAACACACCCCTGCATGTTGGATGAACTCCCCTGCCCTTTCTCCCCTCCTCCGCTGCACTGGATTTCAGGTCATCTTCTGATTGTGTTTGCGGTATCCACCTAATAGCTTTCACAGTGGACCATTTTCAGGTCATTTGTATTGAGGGAACACAACAGGCCAAGCACTGTGGTTTGAACGCAAATGGCCTGGTGTACATGGCATACCCCGAATTTTGCCAGCGTAAGTTTACATTCCTGCCAAGGCTAAGGCTCTACCCAATGAGGGGGCATCGGCTCTTGTTTGTATAGAGTGGATAGGGATCTGGCTGAGCAGTATGCATTAGACATACTGGATACCTGTGAAACAGCTGAGCATGCTCACCTCTTACTTGAATGTCAGCTGCGTATGCTTAGCGTGCAGTGCGTGGATGACACAGCACATTTGTTGCAGCAGCAGCATGTTTGAAGCTATGAAAGTCTACAAGCCTGTAGCACTGTATCTGTCCAAGAAAGTCGTGTAGATCTTCTTGTATAGATACTCTGCACTATTACAGTGCTACAGGCTTGTACACTGTCATAGTGGTTTCGGAGCTCTGTAAATATCATGCAGACATGCAATGCTCTGCTTGAATGTTGCACGATCTGCAAAGCAGTGTTCTGTTATGTCCTCTGCTTCTGTTGTGTACCCTACCCAACTACGGTTTTTGTGCACACTATTCATCAAGCCTATTCATATTTCCAAAGATCGTATGCAGGTGGGTCACCTCTGGGGAGTATATTCAAATGAGTGGGCGAGCAGGTAGGCGAGGTTTGGACGACAAAGGTGTAGTTGTGCTCATGCTGGATACTAAAATGGAGCCAGGGTTAGCCAAGGAGATGGTCAAGGGCGCCCCGGATACCCTACACAGCGAATTCCACTTAGGGTACAACATGCTCCTGAATATGCTGAGGGTTGAAGGCGCAAACCCTGAGGCTTTGTTACGGGCGTCTTACCGGCAGTTTCAGATGGAGCGATCTTTGCCGGACCTGGAGCAAAAGGTTCAGGATCTTGAGGTAAGAACTAGAGACTCTATGGTAAAAATGTGATCTACATCAAGTGAACGGCAGACGCATTCAGCATTCACTGAGGCTTGAGCGCTCTTACAATAATCAAAAGAATGGTACAGTGCCTTGAGTTGATGCTGAGCTGAATTTTGTGCTAGGCTGCAAGCGTGATTACCAAAGCTAAGCAGCAATGGGTACGTGGACTGTTTTGATATTTGTGTGTCAGTCTGTTTGAGGACTCTGCCATGGCTGAGACGACTCTTCTGTGTGTTCTTCTCTGAAGGCAGAAAGAGATGGGGTGCATGTAACGCAAGAAGAGCAAGTGGGCTCCTTCCTGGAGTTGCAGCAGCAGCTTGCAGCTGCCAAGGCAGCCATGAGGGCTGTTGTGAACCAGCCCCGCCACATCCTGC
>JAABUP010005942.1_pt1 | contig 17986 bp, 29 predicted proteins | sample 5559201 | NCBI WGS metagenome assembly JAABUP01 (sample SAMN10711887, study PRJNA513373) | rock metagenome | isolation source: Antarctica rocks | place: Antarctica
GTCCTTGTATGTGTAATGAATAGCTCTCCCACCCAAAAAAAAAAAAAAAAAAAACAGGCAGCAGTACAACAGGCAGCAGTATTATTTGGAGGCTAGATCATTTATTGCAGCACTGCGCAATGCCCCTTACTGAACACTTGCCTTGAACAGAACAGCTCCGTGCTTATCCTGCATGTTACCATGCACCTGCAACTTGAGCCTTGCATGTGCCATTTTACAGCCAGTACTTGACTTTAATTCCTTATAGACCTGACCTGACCTGACAGCAATGTAGGCTGCAGTTCAGGAAATTTGGGTTGATCCTTTTACATATGCGCAAGCAAGGCCCCTGTAACTTAACTGAATTATTAGGTGCATACCTACCATGCCACTAGGCATTCTCCAGTATTCGCTCCACCAGTGTAAAACTTAGTTACATGTATTACATGTGTCCCATAGGGTAATAACATGTTGCGCTGGCGATGTATAGCTTAGCTAGCCTAGGTAACAACTACAAATGGTACATAGCTTTGGACTTCATTGATGCACAGGAAGCAGCAGTACACAACATGCTTCACAGCTTTCAGTCCGGATCGCCAGTGAGCCATAGTCACTGCCTCCATTGATCCCTGTTTGTCACCTGGTGCAAACTGCTGATCCCGTTTTTGCTCATGTGTCATGATGCACCTGTAACTTCGCCTGCCAGCTGGAAAAATGACACCCTGATCATGAACACAGGTACAAGTGCAACAACTTGGTTTAAAACGTCTTCCGCTTGACATGACCGGCAGCACCATCTGTCACTTGCTCTAATGCTGAAAGCAAAGAAAAGGGGTAATGATCCCTGGCAGCATGTTTGGATACAAGTATGCCTTCTCCAATGATTTCCTCAGGCTGAATCCAAACAGCGTCCCAGGTGACATCTTCAGCACGCTTGGGCTGTGACTCCTTTTTGAAGCGACGCAGGAATATCTGCCTACCAGGGGGGTACAAACCAATCTCTAGCCCCAGCGTGGTGATGGAGTCTTCTGCTGGCCGTTCTTGAAACCTGTAGACTTAGTCAATGTATTGCACGGTATGCCAGTTCAGTGATACTCAAAAACAATACCAGAAATGTGCTAGGCATTGTTGCAATCTTGTGCTGTGAATTAGGCAACTGTGTAAAAGCTTAGGCATGGCATTCAGCACAACAGTGAGCACTCTGAATTTGACACCTGTGGTGTCCTGCTTAGCACAGTGAAAAGAATACATGAAGGCTAGTAGAGCATACACACCTGTGCAGCATGTCTTTGGCCTCACTGCTGACCTGACTCCATGGCCTGAAAAGGCGAGGATCAGAAAGCAGCACGCGGCGGCTGCCAGCACGCAGGGCATGAAGCAACACCCTGGTAGCAGTCTTGTTGCAGCGAGCCAAGGCGATCATTTTGCCTGCATATCAAAGCAACAGTGTTGCCAGCAGCAACTCCATGGACAGAGAGGCTTGCTGCTGACAAGTGCAAAAGGGCACAATCTTTTGGGGGGGGAAACAGTCGTTGTACTAGTGTAGCGATTGTCAACTTCAAGGGTCTGTGATGTCCACACTGAGCCGAATGCTTTAGGCTGACAACACCATTTCAAGTTTGGGATGCCACACATCCTGTAAAACAATGTTCTTATAAGAGCCACCAAAGCAGCATTTGCACCATCAAAGCCTTGTAAGCTGCAGGAGGCACCCTTAGCCAAATGCTATACAAGCTGGGGAATGTATATTTTGATTTGTGCATAGCAATGCATAGCACTACAAATGCATAACAAAAGCAGTCAAAGGCATCAGTATGTTTTGTACTTTGGTGAGTGTGCTTGGGCAAGGACTAATGATGATGACTACTGCCTGTGCATTATACATTGTACACAGCTCTATCTGTGGCATGATAAGGCAAAAGAACATACCCTCAAACAGTCTGTAGACAGTCTTCAAAGACAGGCGAGGCACCATATCTTTGTTGACAATGATGCTGGTGCAATAGTCCTCTGCAGCATGGCTCAAGTTCTGGCTGAGCAGACCCCCTGGTGGGCAGAAGGCCCAGCACTTGACCCCCTGGGCCCTCTGATGCATTTTCAGGCTCAGCATGGCTGCCACCCCAGCACCCAGGCTGTGACCTGTGTAAGGGGACATCGCTTGGAGCAGCTGATTCACATCAAATGCCCCTAAGCCCACCTGTATTCTATGGGTTGGTGCACAGATCCAATGTATGAGCATGCAGCAATGTGCGCAACCTATAGGGTGATTGGCATCAAAGCTGAATTAGCCTCAATTGCTTTGATCTTGGCATGGCAGCAAGCACCGGGCACAAACAGTACTGCAGCCAACAGTGGCTGGTGCATCCAGAAGTGGCAATCAAAATTAGAGCAGGCGCACCTGTGATGACAAGCTTCCAGCCCTCCTTGTACAGCCCTCTGCGGATGATGCCTGCCACAAACTTGTTCTGCTCGTCTTCATTGCGCAGGGCCTGCTGGCTGCCGACATTCTCATGCCCAAGCTCATCCAAACTCAGCCCACACTCCTGCTCGTCATCCTCGGACTGCTTGCCCTTCTGCTCTTCATGCTGCCCGTTGTCACTATTCTCAGCCCCTGTCCCATTTGTATCTCCGGTTTGCTGGTTGCTTTGGTGTAGGCTGTGTGCAGGAGGAAGGGCAGCAGGCAACCTGTTTGCATCTCCATGCCTGCCATCTGCAGCAGCATCACAGGTATGCTGAGCGCAAAAGGTACAAACATCATGACATGGTTGTTCTTGCTGCAAAGCAATAGCACCAGCAATCAAAAGGACCACAAGCACGTTCTCATGCACCAATAAACCATAGAGGTCCACATTGACAGCAGCAGATGCTACAGATTAAAACGCAACATATGGGCCTGTTGCCTTGAAAAGTCTAGTGTGACTGTCAAAAGTTAAAGTCACTCCAGACACATGACTGGTTTGACTTACGTCTCTCCATGTACCTTGGACGACCCTGACTTCTGTGTTTGCCAGCGTCAGCAACGTCCTTTGCAGGTGAGCCCTTGGCACTGGCCTCATCTGATAGAGATGCATCACCCGACTCCCACGCCATGTGGCGCTCCTTTTCACTGTGGGACATCCTGGGGTCATACTTCTTCTCACCCCTGTCTTGGTGAAACGGCTTGCAATCTTCGTCAGCAGGCAGGTCTAGCAGGGCTGCCAGCAAATGGTTGGTACGCAAGTCCTGCCAGACGGCTGCAGCTGCGCCGAGCATGCCAGCATGACCGTACATTGCCTCCTCTTTCTGCACTTCATCACTGCCTACTTGTGTGCACTGCTGTATGCTGTCTCTACCTTGTAACATTGCATGATTTTGTGGTGTCCAATATCTGAGATACAAGTGAATCTGGCAACGACAGATAACAGCATGTGGGCAGCAGATAGGGTGGTGTGGCACCTCTCTGTAGCAGTCAGGCAGCCAATGGTGGAGAGGGTGAGGGTAGGCCAGCAGGTCTGTGGCACCATCTGCCAGGCTCTGGGTGCCGCGTATGGACAAGACAACAGATCTGGTTGGCCGGTCCAGGCATATGATGTACGGCACATCCCCTGTGCCAAATCAGAAGGGTTTCACCACAATGCTGCAAGCTGTCTCACCGGCCACTGTCAACACCAGGGCACTGCTGAGTGATGCTGTGTGCTTTCAGCTGATCATGCACACAGACAGACTGGGTGTTGTGATTTAAGACTTGCATGCAGATCATGAGAACAATGCTCTTCATGGAGGCACTGCAGCTGTTGTGAGGCTGTGCTCACAAGTACGTGCCCTGAGTGATGGCCTACTGATTACTGCATTAATCTCTCGATAAAAAATTTATTTATTTTGCTAGCTGGTTGCTTAGGTCTTTGTATTAAATGTCTGATTGTGCGAGCTGTGCACACCACAGCACACGTACACTGCAACGAGACATACCCATGGCAGCATTGGTGAAGTTGAGGTAGAGCAGGTCTTCATCTTGAATCTGAGCCACCTGGATGATGGCTTCATAGTGCAGCCGCTGCTTATGAGTCTTCACCTTGGATCGCACCAGCTTGTTCTTTTTGTAAGAGTGAAAGCGCTTCCCCATGGCCAACTTCCAAGATCCCCCGTGGTGACTGCACTGACCATGTTACTTTGGCTGTTCACAGCCACATATCTCCACACAGCAAATGAGAAGCCAATGAATCAGGTATTGTTTGGCATTTGCTACAACAGGATGAGCCTTAGCAGATAGGATCAGCATATGACTAGAAGCAGCTTGCAAAGTCTCTCCAGTGTACCAAGTCTGTCAGGCGCGTCAGATGTGGTGGGTTGAGATGAACAGTCAGCTATGCAGGCGTACTACAGCATGCAGCAAAAGGCAGGTTGGGGTGACAGGTGGGAGGCATACCCAGTTTCATCCTTGTAGTCCAGCCCAAACTGGCCATACGAAGCAATAGCATATTTGGCAAACTTGGAAGCAGCGTGCAAGGTCTCATCATCCACTGCATCTCTATCACCTGAGCAAATGCTTCACTCCATGTCTGTTTGCCAATACCCTGGGGCTACTGTGGGAATGGAGGAATGTGCATGCCTGAATACGCCGATGCAAGAATGCATGAGCATTTGACTACAAGAGCATGCAACCACATTATGAGAGTACTACAAATTGCTATCAGTATTTGACATGCTCAATGACCAACCAAGCTAGCTATCTGCAGGTTGCTACAATGCTGGGGCTGCTCAAAACCGCCTGTACAGGCTGTGAGTAGTGAAGACTTGACAAAGCCAGACAAAGGTGACAGCTGCTGCAACTCGCTGAAGCACATTTGTAGCTGAAAAGCACAGGAATGGCTGCACATGCATGCAAAAAGCACACCGCAATGTGTGGCGTAAGACATGGTACAGGTCGCCGCCTACCAAGGTAAATTTGTGCAGCCTGGTGGTGAGTGAGGTGGGGAGCCAGATCTGCTGCCATACTGGAGGGGGTCAGCACACAGGGGAAGCCGCAACCCCTCCCCTCCTAAAACACAGCCACATCACCATCATCATAATTCACATCTGATTCATCATCGTCTGTGTCAGCACCACGACCCCAGCCCTGTTCTGGGTCTACCCCGGTTGGCAAGTGCATCTGCCGCAGTGTTGGCCTCTGCTTTCTGGGGTTGTGCTTCTTGCCAGATATGCTGCCGTGATTACTGCTTGCGACCTCAGCTTGTTGGGTATCACTTTGTGACTGTTGCTGCTGCTGCTGCTGCTGCCGCACCTGCTGCTGAGCATATTGACTATGCTCACATGCACTGTCGTCATGAGCATGATGGCTAGTAGGCTGCTGCTGCAGAAGAATCTTTTGCTGCTGACTTTGTGCTGAGCCATTCTGTGGCTGGCTTGCAGCATCCTGTTGAGGCTCTGCAACCTGTGGTGTCAAAGCCAAAGACCCTGGTGAGTCATGATGACATGAGTCACTTGCTGACAATGCAGACAGATCTGGTTGACTTTGCTTCTGTCTGTCCCCTTGATTGACGTTGAATTGCACCTCTGCGTCCTGCAACTGCTGAGTATTGCCCGTGGCTTGCAGCTGTGTGTCCTGCTGCTGCTGAGTATTGCCTTCCTCCTGTGGGTAATGGTGAGGCTGCTGCTTGTCTGGCTGTGTCATGGCCTCAAGACAGATGAGCACTGCTTGGCTTGCAAAGGTCTGGAGGACCTTTACAGCAGCTCTTGCCTGCCAGCTTGCGCTTGATGTGGCGTTTGCGCATGTTGCGCTGATGTGCTGCCAGCAGTAGCAATGCAACAATTTCATCTGCAGGAGTTAGGTCTACTCCCCGCATGAGGTCTGTATACAATTGTGTCAGTCTCTCCAGAGGGTGATCCCTGCATGCATCCAAGAATCAGCATTGACGCAGCAGTAGCATTTCTTGTGAAGTCCTGGCAATGTATGCCATTATGATCTTTGACGGCAAGACATTGTGAAGCACAAGCTAGAACATCATGCTCAGCCAGCCAACAGACTATGTCTGCATGCGAAGTGCAGGGAGAGCTCACTCGGTGCTCTGCAGGCGCTTGATCAAATCTTTATTCCCGGTGAGCCAGGACAGGATGCGCAATCGCCAGACCCAGCTGCTCATTCTCTGCAAGTCTGGTGCTATGTTGTACAGTATCAGCATCCGTCCCCTGCATATGTCAGCAATGTCAGCCTCACGCCAAGCAAACCAGGCATGGATGTTAGGGCTCAAACAAGCACAGAGGAGGTATGTTGCAACATCCAAGCACAGCATAACATCAAACAAAGTCCCCACCAATCAAGGATCATGATCATCACCCATGACACATACACAAGGACTCTGGTCAAATCTCTGCGGTGATTGCTTTTCCAGCAACCATGCGTCGGCTGCAGTGAAGCAGCAACATATGTACCATATCCTGCGCAAGGCAGGAAAGCTGGTTTCTCAAGTCTGATGTGTACTGATTACGAACAGAATAAAGGGTGAGCATGAGGCGACTTACCCAATACACCAAGCTGTATCACCCAGTTCAAGACTTGGAGATACAAAAATGGTACCATTAATTTTCTTTTCGAGGCCTCAAGTGGTGTTCCTGCAATGTGCATAAGCAGTTCCATGGCTGAGCAGAATCGTGCAGTCTCGCGAGACAGAGTTGCCTGGTCCCGCTTGCTGTCGATGTAATTACCTCTCAGACCGATGAACGTGATACACACTGCTGTGAACATTGACACCACATACTCGGTAAGGAACAAGCAGACGGTAGCAAGATAGTTTCGACCGACCGCAGAGTCATTGCAGCCGCGGACGTTGACCGTAATAAAAAAGGCAACAACGATGTAGATCAGAAGCAGCACGTAGAAGCACGTCGAAAATATAGCAAACAGCGGCAAGACATCAGTCGAGACCTGCCACCGTCTGCCCAACATCCGGATGGCTGGCATTAGGTGTGGGTGGCGCTATGAAGAGAACGAGCAAGAGACAACAACGAGCACGATAAGTGTGCATGCACAGTTGGCCGTCTCTTAACAACAGAAGCGTGCGCTACATCTTGCACTCTAGTGCCGCAGAATACAAACACAGATACGTCGCCGCACAAGCTGCTGTTCAAGACCCAAGCTTCTGAGAGTAGCGTAAGATATGCATTAGTCATCGCAGAGGCTCTACTCAGCGTCACATGTACTCGCATCCGATGAGGGTTCCCTTGATGATTGCGTGCACCAGAGTGACGTTCATATCGCTCAAGACAACACAAGCAGCAACACGAAGCACTCAACTAGCTTCACACACTTCAGGTGCTGGAGCGGTCTCTTACAGGTTCCCCCAGCGCATTCGTTTCCTCATCACTGGAACGGCCGTTGCATCAGCACCCGGGATATATCGCACTAGCAATAAAAACGGCAATGACATGGGGCAGCCAGATCATGAAGCAGAGCCTCCATTAAGCATGAAAGATTGTGAGTGGCACAGAGCATCATCAGCTACCAAATGACAAGATGTGCCATGAGCCTTAGAATAACGGTGACAAGACAAGCTCTATAGAAGACCAGCTTCGACCAGAAGCTCCTGGAACTTGTCCTCATCATCCCATTGCAGGTCCGGAATCTCAATCTTGAAGTAATCCGCAATCTCATCAATGACAGCATTCTCAGTGACTCCTGTCACCAGGTTGAAGGCAGCTCCCTTGCGCCCAAAGCGGCCACTTCTGCCAATCCTGTGCAAATAGGTCTCAAAAGCTGCAGAAAAAGCATTTGACCTGACCTCTGGCTTCACAGGAGGGTCATAGTTAACAACCAGGGACACCTGCAGAGCATGTTACACGATTCAGACTGATTGTCCTATTAAAACATACGTTCACACACAATGGGACATTGCATGATGGCCATATGGTAGCAGCACAGCATCAAACTGCAACCGATTGTGTGGGTTCTGAGTCATGTTACCATTTCGCAATTTGAATGCTTCAGCGTGGAGTTGCCGAGGGTGCTTTGCAAGTGCATGTGGAACTCAAGTCATAACTGTAGAAACTCTGCAAACAATAGCTGACAGCCAACCAGACATAAAGGCGGTTCAAGCAGTTACCTGTTGTACATCAAAGCCACGGGCCAAGACATCTGTAGCTATTAACACCTTTGTGATTCCTGTCCTGAACTCCCTGATGACAGTATCTCGTTTGGCATGGTCAAGCTCCCCAGATATGCTGGTGCAGGAAAAACCCTCTTTGTCTAGCTGCATGCAGCAGCAGACAGTCAGACCCTCCAAAGGTCAGGCATTTAGATGACTCTAGAGTGACACACGCAGCCTGCTGCAAGTCTCTAGAAATGTTGTGCTTTCGTTGCAAACTGCTGCAGTACTTGCAAGCCAGGTGTTGTTACACTGCTTGCAGCTTATTAAAGCAGATGTAACAGTCGCATCAAGTGAGTGGAATTTGGAGCCATACCAAGTTATGCAGCTTACGGGCAGTGTCCCTAGTCCGCACAAAAATGATAGTTTGCCCCAGTTTCTCGCAGTTTGGGAAGATCATTTCCTTCAGCACTTTCTGTTTGTCTGGTACAGTGGGACACTTGACACGGCACTGCTTGATCACATCCAGGCTGAGTTGCTCCCTTCGGAGAAACACCTGTGGACACAAAACAAGCTGTAGACCACATGTGTTCAAGCACCTGCATGACATGCATGCAAGATGGTGCAAGCACAGTGGACATCATGAAGTCTGCTTGTAAAAGCGGCCGCTGCACTGGTCATTCAATAAGGATATTGGAATATTTCAATGTAATCACTCTTCTTCACTTGCTTCTACCTCAAGAAGGCGTGTTCTTTGCGGCACCCAAAAGCATGGAAACTCTGGCATTCATTACACTGCTGATGCTCACTGAGCAGAACAAAATGATGCAAGGGTGTGACTTGCACAGTGATGCTTTAGCTCGGAGCAAGAGCAAGGATGCAGCATAGTACACGAGCACACCTGATTAGCTTGGCCTCCGACTACTTCATTTGCATACTTCTTGACAGCCTCATCAAAAGTTGCACTAAATAACAAAATCTGAACCTTGCCTTCTTCCTTGTTTTTTTTGACCTCTTTCATCATGCGGGCTGAATCTGAAGAGAATCCGTCTGTCTGCAAGTGGCCAATAAAGTGTGCTGTGGAGGTGGAATGTTGCTCATGCAGTATGAGTGTCAACGACGAAAACTGCAGACTGCCCAAATGTGGAAGATCTGCAGCATGAGGCAGGCAAGTGACCGACCTGCAGCATCTGGTCTGCTTCATCAAACACAAGGATTTTGATGCCTGACACATCCAATATGCGCTTGCTAAGCCAGTTTTTCAGCTTGCCATGGGTGCCAATCACAACCTGCTCAGTTATTTTTTGACCCCTGGGGATACAAGACACAGGTCACAACCCATTGTCTGCAAAACAGCACTCCTGCATCAGCAACTGACCTTGGCACCTCTGTTTCTGCCCTTGCTGTAGAAGTTGCTTGTATCTTTGTATGTCTACCCATTTTCTGCAACACTTCTAGGTTCTGGACCACAAGCTCTCGTGTTGGACAGATACAGAGTGCTTGAGTGCACTGAACAGACTCATCAACCCTGCTAAGCATAGCCAGCACAAAGCAAGTTGTCTTTCCACTGCCATTGTGCGCCTGCAAGCACGTGCCCCACAAGCAGTGCTCAGTCACGAGTCATTTATTACTGCTGGGAGTGCCAGCATTTGAGTATGATAGTGATAATGATGTCACACACAGCACAGCTATTGGACATGCAGTCCACAAAACTCACTTGTGCTATCAAGCTATGAAAGGGGGGTGTCAAAATCATAGGCAGTGTTTGCCCCTGTACCCTAGAAGGCCGTTGAAATTGCATTTCCGTATATAGACCTTGCAGTAAGGAAGATGGCAATTTCAAGTCCTCAAAGCTTTTGGCTGCTTGATAAATATTGTCCTGTACTGTGACGGTCTGTATGTCGTCTGGTGCAGCGTCACTTGTGGAGGCAGTTACATCCTCTATTGAGACACACAGAAACCAGTCAGCAACTCAGCAGACCACAGTGGAATGTTTTGGAGGTGCATCTCAATGCTCAGACGTACCTTCATCCACCTGCTCTGACCAAAGCTTTGAGGTACTGGCTTCCGCCTCCTGTTTATCACAAAGCACGTGAGGATCAACGATAAATACAGGTTCCCAATTCAGCAAAAAGTCGACGTACCATGCCAAGGCGCAGGCACAACTGTGGTTCGAGAGTGACCAAACGAGTTTACGCGAGCCTGGAAGAGCGAGTTCTGTTCCTTGTTGACCAGAGCTACGGTCAGTGACAAGAAGCTCTGCACACAGGGCAACGTATGTGAGCAGGAAAACCTAGGCAATCGAAAGCGTAAGTGCCAGTCTGCAGACTCGGCCTTTTGGTGTACGTCAAGCTTTGTGATGCCATTCAAAGGATTCAAAGGTGTGTTGACAGTCTCTCTGTCACACGCACTGCGTATGCGAATTGCGCACAAATCTTACGGACTGCGACAAGCTACACTGGGCTGGTTCAGGTATACTTGTGGGTCTCACTGCTGCTTCACTGCGTTTCGGACCAACTGGTCACCAGTTCAATCTCAGGATTGCTGCACAGGTCAAACCTGAGCAGTCAGACATCAAGCAGCAAGCGTCACACGCTCTTCTCCGATATCAAGTTGTGTTTCGTCCAAATAAGTTGAGCTGAAACTGTTCTTGCACTTTCGCCGACATTGTCAGCCGTTGCTCATATGGGAAGCTCAATGCGACGCAAGGGTGGACGACGAAAGACTACGGATGCTTCGTGTGGTACTTCAAAGCTGACCAATAGCACGATGCCCACCAAGGTTTCAGCAGGCCCCCCACGCTGGAATGCATTGCCTGAGGGTCCACTGCTACGTATGTTCGAAGTCATGGCGGCACAAGATGATGGCAGAAACCGGGTATATATTTCGAGCCGTGCATGCTGTTATGTTTACACCCTGGACAGTATTTTCGGTAAGGTCGCTGCCGCACTGCCCGCACTGCTGACGTGATGTGTTCGTGAGCCAGCTGAGGGAGTCTAAGCTGGTATGTCGTGCTTGGAGAGCTTCTGTCCGAGAAGTTGTTCTGGGCGATACAGCTACATCCAGACCTTGCAGGTACTCATTGTATATACGACACCTTTGCATGCGGAAACTTGGCCTGTGAGATCTGTGTTCAATCTCGTGACTGCAATGTTGATCTGCGCTGCTCTGTGAAACTTCTGCTGCTGTTGTACAGACCGCCTATGCAGACCACATCTGAGCAGGCAAAGCCTGCTGCTACAATGAATACATGTGGGGCCATGATGGTCGGATCCAACCAGTCTAAGGATGCCATGAACGATGGTGAGTGTTCATCCCTACTTTGCGGCTTCTTTGCACCCAGATATGGCCTATGTAGGAGCAACACTAGCTGGCCTGCATTGCACTCATTGCTTGGCAGTAACAGCAGGGCCTGGCACAGTTGTCTGACAGGCCTGCTGCCCCACAATTTATGCTGCAAGTAACTGACAAAGGGTCTGGTTGCAGAAGTAGAAGTATGCAGCAAGCCACCCCAGCTGAGGGGGAGCAGCAGTGGCAACATGTGCACCATAGCAGAAGACTCTGAAGAGGCTGAGCAGGCTGGTTCTGTGGAGCAGCTTACTGCTATGGTTCCCAAGCCAGCCAAGGGCCGCAGTCGCTCTCACAAGCTTTCCTTGGCACACCCTGCCAGAAGAGGCAGCTCCCACTCAATGCGTGCCCAAACAGGCAAGATCATGCGTTTCAGCACAAGGCATGGCAACGTCTTGATTACCAATGTGGTGGTGTTGATTGTGTAGAGCTATTGAAAATTTGGTAGGGCTTGCATGCGTGGTAATGCATCGCATGCAAGCCCTACCATGCAAATCCTGTGTGTTGCTGGCAGCACATGCTGCCTGACTTCCACGCAACAACAGACCACACACAGTCTTAGCCAGACATTTTGATTGCAGTAGTGCCAAATATGGGGAGTTGTGTTCATCTGAACGGCTATGCACTGTGCAGGGCCCTCTCTCCAGGCCACTCGACCTTTGACAAGGGCAGCTGCAGCAGCAGCTGCAGTCATGGCTGCAAGCGACTCCTGGGCGGCAGCTGCTCAGGCTGCTCAGGCAGCCTCACATCCTAGCTCAGCTGCCGAACCAGCCATGAGCAACTCTGAAGGGGCCCAGCCTAGTAGTAATGCTGGTGCAGGCCCAGAATCATTTGTAGCAAACCAGGGTGAGGGGTTGCCAGAGGTGGAAACCTCAGGAGAGGTGCAGGGAGCGCATCACAGTCATATAGAGGATGATTGTGAGTCAGGCCCAGATGATGCCGTCGCCGCCCAGCACACACCTGATCAGCAGGCTGCAGAACAGGATGCTGCTGAAATGGTCTCGCAGACCTCACCTGGGTGGAGGAGGTTAGAGGCTCGCATGGAAGGCGTTCTGCCCATATGGAGCATATTCAAGCGCTTTGGGCGCAGACCACAGAATGATGCTTGAGGCCCTATTCAATGTAGCTTACTGCGCTGACACAATCAGCCGCCGGGAATTGTAGGTCCATATTCAGATTGTGTCACAGCTGCTGTCATCAGCTGCACCCAGCATGACTAGGGTGAACTTCCAGTTATTGCATGTTGAGCTGCACACAAGTTGTGTCTTGCGGGCCGGCAGGTCCTGTTCCTGGAAAAGGACAGTTGTGTTGACTTGTGGTGCCATCACCCTTTCAGCTTTGAGCGGTAGGTCGGTGTGCAGCTTTTTTATTAGCGCAAAGATGCCTTGCTGCAAAGCTCTTGCAACAGTCAGCGTATGCACAGCAGGAATGTATGAGCGTAGATGTTGTAGACATTTGAGAGCATGACCTGAGGTCATGCTTTAGAGGGTGTTGATAGATATACTTTTACAATCAGCTCTAGGCTTCTGTCATATGTAGATCTGCACGATGCTCATCAGTGTGCACAGGGATGCTTAATCTGCAATCACGAGGCAACTGCACGGCCATGCCCTCTTGCTTTTATTGGCTCCCTGACCAGTGCTAACCGAGCCTCAGACCGCATGAGCGCAAAAACATCCCAGGCTTCTTGACTTGCTTCTTTTGTCTGTTTCTGCAGCTTTTCCTGAGCATGCACTAAGCGCTGTTGCAAACATTTGGCAACACTTTGCTCTTCTGACTGCACAGCTGTGGCAACCTGATCCAGGGTATCCTTCAGCAACTGATGCACTGGCACCGTCAGCTCATGCTTGAATTCAGCATAATTGTAAGTAGGAGGAGCTGGCGCTGCTGCAGCAGCTGCTTTCCCACCCTACACAATCACCATCAATCAGCTGGAGAGTGAGTGTGCTGCAGAGCAACAGACCTGACCAGCAGGATGATCATCGCAGCAGTATGCAGTGCACGGCGGACAGGAAATTTCGATTGTGTGTCACGGCGTCTAAGCACGCCGCTCATACCTTAGGTGTAGGCGGCACAGGTGCAGTGGCAGCAGCTCTCTGCTGCTCCTTCTCTATGCATGCCTGCAGCAATCACTTTCAGCTGTGCAGGCACTGACCCGGTCCAGCATAGTGAGCGCTCCATTACAGCAATAGTAGCAAACAGTATGTAGACAGCAGCACAACTGCAAGACATGTTTGGATGGATTATCACGCATAATCCAGCCTTCATCTGGCAGTTCATATTGATCTTCATCTTTCTGAACAGCAAAGGGCTTTGGGATGACTATCCAGCGTTCGTTTCAGGAGTGAAATTGCCATGCGCACAAGGGCAAGCTTATCAGACACTACCTGCTTGACTGTATCAGCTGTGGTGTCCATCTGGTCCACAGCCTGCTGGAGAAGCAGCCTGATGGCATGCCAGTGCAAAACATGGCTGTGCTGGGGCACTAGCACTGCTTGCTTTGCTTCCTCAAACTTTTGACGGACGCCCTCAGCAGCTGCTGCATCCTGGTTGGCAAGCTGTTGCAGAGCCGCATGAAAGGTGTCCAGGGAAGCATCCCATTGCTCTGGGAACACTGGCGCAGGTAGCACAGGAGGGGCCTTGCCGCCCTTGGCTGCAGGTTGTGTCAAATATGATCAGCTGCTGCTGCTGAGCCCAAACAAAAATCACGGTGTACAATTGCTTCAAGAATCTTAGCCTTTTGTATTGCTTGCCTATGATGCAAGTGGATGGGTCTGAGCTATAGCGTGCAATGTCAGCACAATGCATACCCTCAGCTGTTATACAAACCACAGCAAAAGTACATGAGCCTTGTTGGCACATGTAGTCGATACGGCAAATTTGGTGCTTTTGAGTCACAACTGTACCATTGCATAGAGTGCTGCTCTCCAGCTCCATCAGAAAGCTGCATGTTCAAGCACATTGCACTCAGTGACAGGGCCCTACCCTTCTTTGGGTCAACAGGGAGGGGAGCAGAAGCTACAAGGCGCTCTTGTAGGGTGTGGTACAGCTGAGCCAGGTCTTGGTAGACATCAGGGCTGAAGTATACAGCTGGTTGCGCTGCAGCATTGGCAGTATTAAAGGCAGCCTCCTGATGCTGCTGCGCTTCATTCCAGACTGGCACTGCATGAGGAGGTGGCTTCACATCAGCCAGAATGCGCTCCAAAGCTCCCTCCACCTGACCAGTGCAGAGTGTGACTACCAATTCAATATGCACGCCTTCCCATACAAGAATTTGTTCCTGTGCAGATGCGTTCGGACGCAACTGACCTACCTTATGCAGATGGGAGTTGTAGTTTCTGGACACTATACAAGTGCAAGCCCATCGTCCTGTATTTGACAATGGAGCCAGTTCTGGGTGATGATAGCTTTGTGCTGATGGGCTAGGGCATGCGCAGTCAAGACAGACTTTGTCTACGTGCGTGCATGCACAGCCACTCATGACTGTCCTGTCTAGAAATGCTTGTGGCTCTTCACAGGGCTGAGTGAGCCTGCTGACCCCTGCTACTGATGCATGTCATGCACAAGGTGTCCAGAGCTGCAGATGACGTGGAGCAGTGCAAAGGCAGACAGACAGAAACAAGGGCCAGAGTGCTGTACCTTGGCTGACTTCTCCTTCTCTGCCAGCATGGCAGATACTTTCCTACGCTCCCTACCCAGAACATTGGGCCCTACGGCTGCAGCCCTCAGAGTGAGATGGTGCGGACCCTGGGGCGTGTTGGGGTGTGTGTGAAGCACCCATGTCTCTGTGTACATGCCATTTGCAGTAGGACTGAACTGGAAGCTGTGGAGCACAACACACAAACAGGCATTCAGCATTTGTGTCAAACAGGCAGAATCGTCCACGCCTGATGAGGTCAATGTACCACACTAACACGTGGTCCAAACAAAGTCATTCAAAGAATTTACATTTGCAGGCAAGCAGGTTACAGCAGATGAGACGCTTTTGCAAAGCGCTGGCTGAAGGTGAGCATACCAAAAGGTGTGCAGTGCATTTGGCAGGACAGCTCCATGCTGGTCGGGCATGTGAAACAGCATGGCTGTCTGACGCCTGTGGGGGTGAGGCTGGATGCGCTCCCAGCGGTAATGCAGCGCAGTGCTGCCTGTGTTACTTAGTGCCAGGCTGGTGCAGGTTGTGGTACCAGAAGCACACTCAAACAACAGCCTTTGGCCACTCAGCTCCAAGAGAGGGCCCTGCAATGCAGAGTCATGCGCGTCCACAGCCATGCAACCAGGTGTACCTTTTCAATATTGCTCAGTACTGGTGTCACTGCATGACAGCTGCTTTCCTAAAACATTGATAGAGGCTTTGCAGGATATGGTTAAGGCACAGGCAGTCAGTAACAATCAGATTGACCACAGTTGGACCCAATCTGTATCCCACTCAGACTAGTCAACTGAGCACTGTTGCAACCCACCTTGGGTTTGGCCCTTTCTGCAGCCTCAGCAGCTGCTGCAGCAGCAGCCTGCTTTGCTTCCTTCAGCTGCTGTAGGCGTGCTTGCTCCTGCAAGCTGTCCCTAGCCTTGATGAGGGCTGCAGCAACCTCCCCCTGCTCCAAGCGCAAGCTAGCGGCCACATCATCCAAGGTGATGTCCTCAGAGAACTGGCTAGGGCCTACAGGGTTGCCAGTCACTGCAACAGCCTCTGGCTTGTGGGGCTGTGTCTCCTGCAGCAACAGAGTGAATGGTGCTGAATGGTGCTACCAATGGACCATAATGGTACCACTTGGCTGACAATGCAAATAGGCTTGGTGACGGCCCCTGAAATGTTGTTCAAGACCCTGTGCTAAGTACTGCTGCAGCATGCTTGCGCGTCTGATGATACAGCTGACATGCATTTGTGATACCTTGAGATAGGCACTGAATTTGTGAAGCCGCTGTGCCAGATACTCAGAGCTAGCCCAGCTGCGCCTCCTCACTTTCCTGGAGGGGTCACCCCCTGCAGTGATGGGCAGACCCCCTGGTGCTGATGCAGGGAAGAGGTGAGGCTCCAGCAGCTCAGGCCGGCAGATGCTCACTAGCTGCCTGCATGCCACTCTCCAACCGCTCCTGTTGCTGCTCGCCATTGAGCAATTTCGAAATTGCAACTCATCATACGCAGAACATTGACATGCAAGACAATGACAAAGTTGAGTTGTACTGCCTCCTCCAGATCTCAACAGATTCACAGCTTTGCTTCTTATAATGTCTTGTCTTGAAAAGAATATATGACACGCAGAGTGGGACAACCAAAGTGGATGAGACTTAACACCAAAACACTTTGACCCTGTGACTTCTGCCACAAAGATAAAGAGAGGGAAAGCAGCCAACATTGACGTGCACTCCTTACGCTGCTTGCTCTGCATTCGTCTTCTCCTTGATCTCTACAAATAGGCCACTGAACAGGTTGCCAAGAGGTACATGACGAGTCCAGTTGTCTCTGAGCTGCAGGGGCCAGATGTCTGCACCCCCTGCGCCCCTCTGTGTCCAGGGTATTGCTGCCTCCAGGGTTGTAATCAGCTCCTTCTTGTCTCGCCATTCAGCAGCTGCAGCAAGAGACGACCATGCATTGACTCACGATGACAGAATGTTGCTTGAAGCTACCCATCACTCAAGTGCACTGCCAATTCTCATTGGCACTTTTGGGTACCCAAGGCTTTACTCAAGTCGTACAAAGTCTGAGTTGCACTGTTTGTCCCCCGGAATGGTAGCACAGCGCTGTTTGAGTGCTCGCATACATGCATACCACTACAGTTCAAGCTGAGGCCCAGTGCCAGGTCACATGAATAACACAAGCTGTACCTCTGACGGTTGACATGGCCAACTCAGGCACAGGCCTGCGCATTTTTCTGCTGATGCTGCTTTGTTGATGAGCCCACACAGCTTGCTGAGCCTCCCATTTTGCCATGCTTCGGGAAGATCGTCCCATTTCAGAGGAGGTAGAAATGGTATCAGCCATCACTCTACTGCAGGTGATGTGCATGATTGTCACTGATGTCTGGTGCAAGTTCTAAAAGGGCTGAGTCAGCTGCAGCAGCACCTTGAAATACCTGGGCTCTTGCAAAGCAGCACTGTCATGCACAGCGTCTGAGGGGGCTGGAGGAGCGTTCTGTCTTTGACAAGCAGCATACCAGTTGGCATCAGTACAAAAGCCCTCAGCACGCATCAGAGCGGAACAAAGGAAACAATGACAACAAGTACCTACTGCGCTGCAGGCTCTGGTATGCTGACAACACAGCAGCAGCGTGCTGTTGCTCCATGTGCACCACAATCTGAGCTATATCAGCAGGGAGGTCCCCAATTTCCTGTGCCTGCTGCTTGGCGTCAGCCTGCTCAGTTTCAGCTGTCGGAGCAGCAGGGGGCATTTGCGATGCCAGCCATTCTTGATACTCTGCAGCATCCCCCAACACATTATACGAACTGGCCATCACAACAGCGCCAATGTAGAGGATGTGGCCGAGCTGCAACGTTATGATGTATGCAGCAAACGAGCTATGACTATGACTTATAGGTAGGGTTTTAAAGTAGTAAAATGGTGTAGTAATGTGCTTTCACAGTGCGCTTTCTCACTTTGAAAGTGAGCA
>JAABUP010005943.1_pt1 | contig 17984 bp, 17 predicted proteins | sample 5559201 | NCBI WGS metagenome assembly JAABUP01 (sample SAMN10711887, study PRJNA513373) | rock metagenome | isolation source: Antarctica rocks | place: Antarctica
GGCACCCCGCGCAGAACACACCCGAGGAAACCCTCAGCGCGACCCAGCTCCACACAGCCGCATGAAACCGTCGCCCCGGGGCCCCGCCCGCACAACCCCTCAAGGACTTACGCGGGGCTGCACTAGTTGCCACTGTGCTCGCCGGTGGGCTGCTGGCCTACCGGGGTAGTCGCCGCGGCGGACGCCTCACCGGGGTTGCCGTCGCGGGGGCCGGCCGCTTCCATCCCGGGATCTTGGGGCCCGGCTGTCGGATCCTGGTACGCCCGCTCACCGGGCTTGATCCCGGTGACGTCCAACACGGTGACGTGGTTGCGGTTGTCCCGTGCCAGCTTGTCGAAGTCGATCCGGGCGTCTTCCTGGTTCTTGACGACGAGGTTGGCGGAGAGGTGAAGGTTCTGGGTCAACACCGTGATCGCCTTGTTCACCTCGGCGATGAGCTCGTCGATGACCGTGGACGCCTTGGTGAAGACCATGTCGGTCTGCTGACCCGCCGGCGACAACCCGAAGATCCTGTTCTCGCGCAGTGCGACGAGACTCGTCACCGCCTCCTCGGCGGCCTTCAGTGCCTTTGTGGTATTCGTGTGATGTGCCCTCGCCGCGGCCTTGAGCTCCTCCGGCGACATGTAGACACCCATGGTGCCCTCCCCTGACTCAGTGGTCGTAGTGTCCCCGATCGGGACCTCTTGCGTCGAGTCGGCGACGCATCTGCGGGCTCCGTGCGAACACGCCGTCGGTCAGAGGCCGGAGCGACGCCCTCGGTTCCCTCGCGACCGCCCCGCCTCGGACAACTGGATGGACGGGTCCGCACGAGGCGCGGACCCGTCCATCGCGAACGTCGGGCCCGGCTCAGCCGGCCCACATGCCCCTGTTCCTGTTCTCCGTCGCCTGGGCCTCGGCAGCCGCCTGCTGGACGACCGGCGGCATCTTGGCGACCGCCTCGAACATCTCGGTGAAGAGCTTGTCGACTCGCTTCTTGAAGTTGTCGTACGCGCTGCGGGAGTCGGTGCCCTCGCCCCACTCCGGCAGGGTGCGAAGCAGCTCGGACGAGAGGTCCTCGAATCCGGACTTCAGGTTCTTGTGGGTGCTCGAGATGTGACCCGCCATGCCCTCGAGGCTTTCCCTGCCGACCTTGACAATGCCGTCACTCATCTGTTTCCCCTATCTCCGTCTGGTGGTGGCCGTCAGGCCCTGGTCGAGAGCCGTGTGGCGGCCTTGGAGAAGGACGAGGCCGACTCCTCCTGGGTGGCGTTCACCGTCGACTCCTGGCGGTCGAGCTTCTCCGCGAAGTTCTCCATGTCCGTGACGATGGCCTCCGCGTCCTCGAGCCAGCCGCTGACGAGGACGAAGAACGAGTTCGCCGCCGGGCCCCGATACTGCGGACGGAGTGCCTCGGCCTCGCCGAGGAGCGTCTTCAGCTGCTGCTGGAACTCGCCTTCCTTGGTGCGGACCTTGCCGGCCGCTGCCTTCTGTGCGCCTTGCCTCTGCTTCGTGGTGTCAGCCACAGCCCCTCCTCATCCCGTCCCCATGCCCGGGGCTCGTTGTTGGTCCGCGCTGTGACGGTGCCTTCGGACCTTCGGTTCCGCCGGATCAGACAACTGGTGTGAACCCTTGAGCTCCCCCTGCTTCGGCTCCCCGACCCTACCGATGGGCGTCCCCTGCGCAACCATTCCGCGGAATCGGATCACGCCTCTGGGGCGAAGTTGAGTGCGCGTACTCAGGCCACCGGCCGGGCGCCAAGGAGATCACCCCAGCAAGCCGGTGGCCCAGTCGACGAGGCCGGCCACCCAGAGCGCGAGAGGCAGGACGCTCACCAGGGCGAGCAGCTCCAACAGGTCGGCCAGGCGGGCCCCCCAGAGCGAGCGGTAGCCGCTACCGACGGCTACGGAGAGCGCCGCGACACCCAGTCCGAGGACGACCAGGGTGATCGACAGGAGCACCGACGCCGGCCCGCTCAGTCCGGCAAGCCACGGCACGGTCACCGAGAGCAACGGGGCGGCCGCGGCCCAGCGCAGCAGGAGTCGGTCCCGCCGGCGGCGATAGGCGCGTGCGGTGAGCGCCAGGCCCAGGGACCCGGCCAGGAGCAGCAACCTGACTGACCAGGCCCGGTCCGCGAGCACCTCGACGACGAGCAGCGCGCTGCTCCCCGAGACGACCACGGCCAGGCCGATGAGAGTCGCCAGCTGCTCGACGGTCGCCGATACGACCAGCGAGCGGACGGCGCCGTCGTCGATCCGCCAGCCCCGCCGCAGCCGACGGCGCGCTTCGCGGGGTGACCAGCTGGTGGCGGAGAGCCGGTCGATGTCGAGCAGGACGTCGTCGCCCACCTCGAGGACGAAATCGGGGACGACACGCGCCAACAGTGTCGCGATGGCCAGCACCAGGACGGCGACGGACGTCATCGACCCGCCCACCGCCAAGGCAACCAGGGTCAGTGCACCGACGCCCGCGGTGAACCCCAGCCACACCCGTGGGACGTTTCGCTCAGGACCGTGGCTTGCCCGGCCACCCAGCGCGACAAGGGCGCCGGCGGCGCACCCCCCGAGGACGGGCACGTGCGGCCCGCTGGTGTAGGCGCCCAGGCCGACCACACCGCCGGCCGCTCCGAGGACCGGGGAAACGAGCCGGGCCAACCGGTCTGCCGCGGGGATCTGCGAGATGGACAGTCCGGTGGCGACGAGGAGCAGGCCAGCGGCCAGAACGTACGGGGATCCCTTCGGTCCGGGTCCGGGAGAAGGCCAGCACAGCCAGCGACGACAGCAGCATCGTCGTGAGGAGCAGCCCGTTGCGGGACGCCCTGACGCTGTCCGCGGGTGTCGGTCGGCTCGGGGCCTGACCGGACCGACCCCGGGGCGTGTGCACTCCGGCGGAAGCGGACTGAGTGCCGATCCGGGTGCGGCTCGACCCGCTGGTCGGGTCGACGCCACTGGCGCTGGAGGCGACGAGGACCGAACGCGAGCCGGCGTTGCTGACCGCAGTGTTCGCCCGCTTCGCGTCGCCACCACCGACACCGGAGGGCTCAACGGCACTGCGGACCCCGGGCGGAGTCACGGCGATCCGGGCGGACGTCGTGAGGATCATCGAACCCGTCTCGAGCCCCGAGTCGACGACGCTGCGGTCCAGGCGCAAGGGCTGGCCGGCCATGGTCATCGCCAGCAGGTCGGACCCAGGGAGCACGAGGCTTAGGACGTCCTCGACGAGGAGATGCTCGTCCACGACGACGTCGTAGCGCCGCGCCCCGGAGATGACTGTGAGGCACCGTATGCCGTCACCCGGTGCTCGCGCCACCACCTCGGTCACCTGCCGTCTGAGGCCACCTGTCGTGGCAGCCTAGGCCCCAGGTGCCGGGCGGGCTTGGGCTGCCTCGTGCTCCACGGACGGCTCGCGGGCAGTCGACCGAGCGACTGCGCCTACCGAGCGTCACCGCCACGTCGTAAGGTGCGTGCGACGGCACACCCGCGACACGGCATACCTGTTGGTGGTCGGTCGTGCCGGGTCCGCGCACCGAGGGGGAAGCCATGACCGCGACACCGACGGTCCTCCAGCGGGAGGGCCGCATCGAGCCGCCGTCGATGCCCTACGGCGACCTGGAGCTGCAGGCGCCGCCGCCGCTCTACGCCGGGGAGGGCGCGGGGTCCAACGTCATCATGACGGCGGTCCCGATGCTCGGCTCGCTCGGCTCGGTGGCGTTCGTCGCGACCAGCGGCAACGGGTCGATCCAGAGCTATCTCGCGGCGGGCATGTTCCTGCTCGCCTCGGCGGGGTTCGTCGGGGTGAGCATCTGGCGGGCTCGGTCGGGCAAGACCGCCCAGGTGACGAGCAACCGGCGGGAGTACCTCAACTACCTGCGCGGCATCCGCGAGCTGGCTCGCAAGGCTGGGTCCGAGCAACGCAAGCACCTCAGCTGGATCCACCCGGACCCAACGGCTCTCGCTTCCCTGGCGGCGGACCGGACGCGGGTCTGGGAGCGGTCCCCGACTGACGACGACTGGCTGCTCGTGCGCTATGCCCGGGGGCCGCAGCGGCTGGGCCTCGAGCTCAAGCCGCCGGAGTCGGACACCATCGACAAGCTCGACCCGGTCTCCGCGTCGGCGTTGCACCGTCTCCTCGCGACGCACCGGATCCTGCCGGACCTCCCCACGTCCGTGGCGCTGTCGGCGTTCGCCCGGATCGAGGTCACCGGCATCGAGGAGCACGCCCGCGCCCAGACCCGGGCGATGCTCACGCAGGCGGCTCTGTTCCACGCGCCCGACCAGCTCGTCGTCGCGGTCCTGACCAGGCCCGAGTCGCTCATGGAGTGGGACTGGGTCAAGTGGCTGCCGCATGCGCAGAGCCGCCGCGAGGCCGACGCCGCGGGCCCGCGCCGGCTGATCTGCACCGACCTCGACGAGCTCGTCTCCCTCCTTCCGGGTGACCTCAGCGAGCGGCCGCGGTTCGGTCCGTCGAGCAGCCCGGCGGCACCACACATCGTCGTGGTCCTCGACAACGTCTTCGTGCCGGTCGGTCACTCGGTGATCACCGAGGACGGCGTTCTCGGCATGACGATCATCGACATCCCCGACCGCTGGGAGGAGCTAGCCGACGAGTCGCGGGTCCGTCTCCATCTCGACGGTGAGCTCGGCTCCAAGCAGGTGCGGGTCGCCGCTGTCGTCCCGCGGCAGGAGCCGATCCGCGGCTTCGCCGACCAGATGAGCATCCCCGTCGCGGAGGCCGCAGCGCGGCGGCTCGCCCCGATGTATGCCGGGGAGGGTCCGGTCCGCGAGGACGCCCTGACCAAGAGCACGGAGCTGACCGACCTCCTCGGTATCGGGGACATCTACTCGATCAACCTCGAGCGCACCTGGCGCCCGCGCCCGCCACGCGACCGGCTGCGGGTGCCGATCGGCGTCGGCGCCGACGGCAGCTCGGTCAACCTCGACATCAAGGAGTCCGCGCAGCAGGGCATGGGTCCGCACGGCCTGGTCATCGGCGCGACGGGGTCGGGCAAGTCGGAGCTGCTCCGAACCCTGGTGGTCGGGCTCGCCGTGACGCACTCGCCGGAGATCCTCAACCTCGTCCTCGTCGACTTCAAGGGCGGCGCGACGTTCGCCGGCATGGCCGGTATGCCGCACGTGTCGGCCATCATCACCAACCTCGCCGACGAGCTGACGCTCGTGGACCGCATGCAGGACGCCCTCTCCGGTGAGATGACGCGTCGCCAGGAGCTCCTCCGGGCCTCGGGCAACTACGCGTCGTTGCGTGACTACGAGAAGGCCCGGACGTCCGGCGACGCCCCGCACCTCAAGCCGCTGCCGAGCCTGCTCATCGTCTGCGACGAGTTCTCCGAGCTGCTCAGTGCCAAGCCGGAGTTCGTCGATCTCTTCGTCGCGATCGGCCGGCTCGGGCGGTCCCTCGGGATCCACCTGCTGCTGGCCTCACAACGCCTCGAGGAGGGCCGGCTGCGCGGGCTCGACAGCCATCTGTCCTACCGGATCGGGTTGCGCACCTTCTCGGCGGCCGAGTCGCGCAGCGTCATCGGGGTCCCCGACGCCTACGAGCTGCCGGCCGTGCCGGGGCTGGGCTTCCTCAAGCCCGACCAGTCGTCGCTGTGGCGCTTCAAGGCGGCATACGTCTCCGGTCAGCCGAAGACCCGGGCCCGCGGAGCCGTCGGGCAATCCGGTGCTGCCCGCCGCGAGGCGCTCCCTTTCAGCGCCGGGCAGGTCGTCTCCCGGCTGGAGACCGAGGAGCTGGCGGCGGAAGCGGCCGAAGCCGTCGCGGCCGCCGTCCCGAGCGAGAAGCGCAGCGTCTTCGACATCGCCGTCGACGCCATGGAAGGACACGGTCCGGCCGCCCACCAGGTGTGGCTGCCACCACTCGACGTGCCGGACACCCTCGACCAGCTGTGCCCCGACCTCGCGGTCGACCCCGAGCTCGGACTCACCTCGCGGCTCTGGCGGAGCTACGGGCCGCTCCGGTTCCCCCTCGGCACCATTGACATGCCGCGGGAGCAGAAGCGGGAGGTGCTCCGCGCCGACCTCTCTGGAGCGGCCGGACACGTGGCAGTCGTCGGCTCCCCGCGCTCCGGCAAGTCGACCCTGCTGCGGGCCATGGTCACGGGTCTCACCCTGACGAACACTCCGCGGGAGATCCAGTTCTACGTCCTCGACTTCGGCGGCGGCACGTTCACCGGCATGAGGGAGCTGCCGCACATCGCCGGTCTCGGATCGCGGTCCGAGCCGGACGTCGTGACCCGCATCGTCGCCGAAGTCACCGGAATCACCGACGCGCGGGAGAGCTACTTCCGCGCCAACGGGATCGACACCATCGAGACCTACCGGACCCGCCGCGCCATGGGCGAGGTGGACGACGGTTATGGGGACGTCTTCCTCGTCATCGACGGCTGGAGCACGGTCCGGGCAGACTTCGACGAGCTCGAGGGCGAGCTGCAGATCCTCGCTCAGCGCAGCCTCACGTTCGGCGTGCACCTCGTCACCGCCGCGACGCGGTGGATGGACTACCGCTCCGGCATGCGCGACATCATCGGCACCCGGTTCGAGCTGCGTCTCGGTGACTCGATGGACTCCGAGATCGACCGCAAGCTCGCGGCGAACATCCCGGCGGAGCGGCCAGGGCGCGGCATCATGCCGGCGAAGTACCACTTCCTCGGTGCCCTCCCCCGGATCGACGGCGACCCCAACCCAGCCTCCCTCGGCGCCGGCGTGACCAAGCTCGTCGCCGCCGTCAAGGACGCCTGGCCCGGACCTACCGGTCCCAAGCTGCGGCTGCTGCCGACACGCATCACGCTCGACCAGGTCCGAGCGATGGCCCCCGACTCCAGGGACCTGCTCCTCGGCATCAACGAGAAGGCGCTCGCGCCGGTCGGCATCAACGTCGGCCGTGACCCACACCTCCTGATCTTCGGCGACGGCCAGTCGGGCAAGTCCAACCTCCTGCGCACCTACATGCAGGAGGTGACCCGGCTGCACACGCCGGACACGGCGCAGATCTTCCTCGTGGACTACCGGCGGGCCAACCTCGGTGAGTTCCCGGACGAGTGGGTGGCTGACTACGCGACGAACGCCGAGACAGCGAACGCCCTGGCCCGTGGTCTCGCGGAGTTCATCCGGGACCGGCTGCCCGGCGCGGACGTCACGCCGGAGCAGCTGCGAACCGGTCGTGGTGGGAGGGCAAGGAGGCCTTCGTCGTCGTCGACGACTACGAGCTCGTCGCGACGAGCCAGGGCAACCCCCTGGAACCGCTCCTGCCTCTGCTCGCCCAGGCGGTCGACATCGGCCTGCACGTCGTGATCGCCCGGCGCAGCGGTGGCGCCGGCCGGCTCTACGACAACCTCGTCACCGCGATGCGCGACCTCGCCCAGCCGGGCATCCTGCTGAGCGGTGACCCGAGCGAGGGCGCCCTCATCGGCCAGCTGCGGGCCGTTCCTGCGCTGGCAGGTCGAGGGCGGATGCTGACCCGCGACGGCTACCACCTCGTCCAGGTCGGCTGGACGCCGTCGGTCCACCAGTCCTGACCACACAGACACCAGGCCGGTATGCCGTGTGCTGACCCGGCATACCGGCCTTGCCGTGTCGCGTGCTCCGTGTCGTGTGCGCCGTGTCGTGTGCGCCGTGTGGTGTCGTGTGTTGTGCCGCAGCGAGTCTCGCCGGTCGCGGCCGGCCGCCGCTCAGGACCGGGGGGCGTCCTGGGGGCCGTGGCCCGGCGCCTGCCCGGCGTTGCCGGCGATCGAGGGTGAGCGTCGGGCCGAGCCGGTCTTCCACCAGCCGGCGCGGTGCCCGGCCACGGCGATCGCGGCGATCGCTACGAGCGGGAGCCAGCCGGCGTGGTGATGGAAGCCCGCGTCGGGCAGGACGGCTAGGACCGTCAGGACGAGCAGGACGATCGAGGGCAGGTCACCGTCACGGACCGCCCGCTCGAGGCGGATTCGCCCGGTGGAATCCGGTAGGAGCAGCCAGGCGGCGAGGTAGAGGACGATAGCCGGCCCCTTGACGGCAAGCAGCACGGCGACGACGCGGACGATGGCGGTGGAGATGCCGAGCCGGTTGGCGATGCCGGCGCAGACCCCCGCAACCACGCGATTGCTGGAACGGGTCACCGGGCTGCGGTGGAGGGTGGTGAAGAGCCGGTCCAGGGCCGGAGCCGGCGTGGGTGTGGGTGTCGTTGTCATGCCTCAACGGTCGTCCACCCAGGGCGCCCCCCGCTGCTGGGGGCGACCCTGATCGGACCCTGACGCCACCCTGACCCTTGCTCAGCCGACCCTGGGCGCCAAGCGGGTGCGCAGCGAGTGCGAAGTCAGGCTACGTTCAGCAGACTCTCAGAGTGACCGGATATCCGCCGCCTACGGTTTGCGCTGTGACCAGTATCGGCGGCGGGCGCATCCGGTGGAGCTGACGGGCATACCGTTCCTTGTCCTGGTAGCGGTCCTCACCGTGGGCGCGTTCGTCGCGGGCGCCGCGTTGCTTCCACGGACCGGACGTTCGATGCGGGGGTTCGCCACTCGGCTTCTCATGCAGCTCGGGACCAGTGCGCTGACCCTCATCCTCGTCGCCGTGGTGCTGAACAACGAGAACGGCTGGTACGCGAACTGGGCCGACCTGTTCGGCTCGAGCAGTGTGAGCATCCAGCACGACAAGAGAGGGGCCAGCGCCGCCAAGGCGCTGCAGGCGCGCCCGGCGGGCCCCGGCCTGGAGGCGGCCGCCCCAGGTGCGTTGCCGCCATTGCCGTCGCCCGGCCAACGGGTGCAGACGTTCCGGTTTACCGGCGCCCACAGCGGGCTGACCGGGCGGGTGGTGGTGAGCCTTCCGCGCGGTTACGAGGACCCGGCCAACGCGAGCCGGGCGTACCCGGTCATCGAGGCGTTCCATGGGTTCCCGGGCACTCCCGAGATCTGGATGCAGGGCGTCAACCTCGTCCCTTCGATCGACACTCTCTCGGCGCAGCACGTCATGAGCGACGCGATCGTTGTCGCTCCACAGATCGAGTTCCCCACCCGCACCGACACCGAGTGTGTCAACGGCGCCAACGGTCAGCCGCAGGTCGAGACATGGCTGGCCACGGATGTCCCGGACGAGCTGGTCTCGCTGCTGCGGGTCAGCCGCGACCGGGCTTCCTGGGCGACGATCGGCTTCTCGTCCGGAGGGTGGTGCGCCGCCATGGCGACCATGCTGCATCCAGACGTCTTCGGAGTCGGAATCGTCCTCGGCGGCTACGCATCTCCGGACTTCGGCAACGCGTATGTGCCGTTTACGCGCAGCAGCCCCGCCGGCAGGCGCTATGACCTGGCGACGCTGGCCGGCTCATCCCCTCACCTGTAGCGCTGTGGCTGCAGACCAGCAAGACGGACGGGTTGTCGTACGGCAGCAGTGTGGCGCTGCTCAAGGCGGCTCACGCTCCCTTCTCGATCGAGTCGCGCGTCGAGGTCGATGCGGGCCACCGGATGAGCGTCTGGGCCGACGTCGTGCCTCAGGCCCTCACCTGGCTGGGCAACACGATGGCAGGCTTCGCGCCCGGTCAGGCCGCCACCCAACCCTGACGGCGCACGACCTGCCCGGTCTGAGTGCAGCGCGACGACCTCGTTGCCGCACCGTCGGGACGGGTCGCTAACCAGAGCAGGTGGTGAGCTCGACGACCGCCCCGGCACAGCAGGCGATGGACCGCCCAAGACCCGGGTAGCCTGTCCCCGCCGGGGCCGGGCAGTCGGCTCCGGCCAGATCGCGTACACCGGGCCTCTAGCTCAATTGGCAGAGCTGCGGACTTTTAATCCGTAGGTTGTGGGTTCGAGTCCCACGGGGCCCACCCCCTGACCTGCGACGATGCCTTCTCCGCCTTGCCGTCGTCGAGAACCTGTCCGGGGCAGTGAGTCATGGGTTGCTGCCGGCCCTTGCTAGGGGTTGGTGGGCTGAGCGGTCCAGCCAGGCGTCGAAGGTGAGGAGGGCGGGGTGCAGTCGGCGGAGGGCGTCGAGGTCGGCGCTACCGGCCAGCGGGCCGTTGTCGACCGCGTCGGCCAGGCGGCGGAGCAGGTCGTGGTCGCGCAGGATCTCATCGGGGAAGCGTCGGTAGGACACCGGGCGGTCCCGGGAACGGCTGAACGCCGTGGCCAGCTGGTCACCCGTGAGGCTGTCACCCGCCAACTGCACTGTGCGCCCGGTGAACGTGTCGCGGTCGGCGAAGACTGCGGCAACGAGGGCGCCGATGTCGTCGACGGCGATGAACTGCATGCGCTGGTCGGGTCGCATGAAGAAGGTGAGCCGGTCGTCGGGGAGTCCGAAGTCGGGTTCGAGCAGGATCTCCATGAAGGTGGCGGGCCGCACGATCGTGGTGTCGATCGGGATGCCCCGAACGTGGGTCTCGATGCGCGTCTTGGACTCGAAGTGGCCGATGCCGGTGGCTGCGCCGGCAGCGTTGGAGGAGGTGTAGACGAGGTGGCTGACCTTCTGGTCCGCGGCGGCGTCGGCCACCGCAACGCCGAGGTGCACCTCGTCGGCGTCGCTGATCCCGGAGCCGGGCTGACCCGCGCTCGGCTGCATGCTGAACACCCCGTACACACCGGTCATAGCCGACTGGAGCGTGGACGGCTTATGCAGGTCTCCGGGCACGACGTCGACGCCCAACGCCTCCAGGGCGCGGGCCGCGGGACTGTCGGGCCGGCGAACCAAGGCACGCACGGGCCAACCGGCGCCTCTCAGCGCGGCGGCGACAGAACCCCCCTGCTGACCTGTCGCACCGAACACCAGGACGGTCTTATCGCTATGCGTCATGAATCGATCTTCTGGGCAGGGTCGGCTTACGGGATGGGATATGCCCGTCTTGTTTCAGCCCACTGTGCCCGCGGCGCCAGTGCTGCCAGCGCTAGGAAGCTCTGCATCTAGGCGTTTGAGCGAAGGAGCGTGTGCGCGAGCCCGGAGGCGGCTAGCCCGGCCTCGATCTCGCTCTGACTGCGCCGCCGGGCGATCGGGGAGTCCGCCGAGGCCTTGCTGGTGATCTTTACGACGGGGTCGGCACGCTTCGTGCAGGCCGGCCTGTCCTTCCCGCACGACGTGGCACGGCTGGTGCACGAGGCCGGCCCGGCCGACGTCCTCGTCAACAAAGCCGGCTACTGGAACTCGGCCCCACCCAGGGGCCAGCCAGACCGGCTTCGACTAGATGTTCGCGGTCAACGTCGGGGCTCCGTTCTTCCTCACCGCCGCGTACGCACCTCAGATGGCCGGCACTGGTTCCCTCGGCCTAGCGGTCAACCAGGGTCAGCGTTCGGTGACGGACAGGGCGCAGTCAACGATCGTCGCGGTGTCTATGCCGTGGATCCGATAGGCGTCGGCGAGGTCGGAGGACTGGCCGAACTCGGTGACACCCAGGTTGCGTGAGCGGTCACCGCGCAGTCCCGCGAGCAAGGCCAGGTGTGTGGATGCCCGGCCGCAGCGGTGACCTCCGGCATGATGGACCGACCCCCAAGAGCCTGACCTGCTCCTCATTCGGTGTGTGGCTCGTGATCCGGTAGCCGCCGGCGATCGCGTGACGACGACGTCGCTCCAGCAGGACCTGGTTGTGGGGTAAGCGAGGCGAGCGCCGGATCCGATCGGCCGCGTGGACAGGCGGAAGTAGCGTCTCGGTCCTCATCGCGAAGGTGCAAAACGGCAAGGCATCGGCGCAGGGGTCGTTCGTCGACCCGCTGACCCACTGATCGGAGCAGGTGGCCCGTAGGTTGTGGGTTCGAGCCCCACCGGGCCCACTCGGTGCTTTCGTGGGCCCCGTTTGACGGCACGGCCACGACAGGCCCCGATGGTTACCCGGTTGCTGGCTCGGCGAAGATCGCGGCGATGTCGGCGACCCGGGGCGGGACGAGCGCGAACCACGCCCACGACCCGCGCCGCTGCCGGGTGAGCAGTCCGGCCTCGGTGAGGACTTTGAGGTGGTGGCTGACTGTGGGCTGGGACAGCCCCACCGCGTCGGTGAGGTCGCACACGCACGCCTCCTGCGAGGTCGCGGCCCGGATCAGGCTGATCAGCTGGAGCCGGACCGGGTCGGCGACCGCCTTGAGCAGACCGGCGAGCTCCTGCGCCTGAGCCCGATCGAGCGGTTCGGACAGGGCCCCGTCGCACGGCGAGACTCGCGCTGACGGTTGCGTGAGCACCAGGTCGGTCTTCACCGGCTTGACCTTGTCATCGACATCCGTCCATATTGACATCTCTGAATGCGCCTGTCACGCTTCCCCCATTGATCAGCATCGATGCAGGAGGCTGGCGCGTTGAACCCGCCCGCACTGATCCGTCGCCTCACCGCCGAGACCCTCGGCACCGGGACCCTGGTGGCGACCGTCGTCGGCTCCGGCATCATGGCCACCCGACTGACCCAGGACGCCGGTCTGCAGCTGCTGATCAACGCGCTGGCCACGGTCGCCGCCCTCGGCGTGCTGATCTGGACGCTCGGCCCGGTCTCCGGGGCCCACTTCAACCCGGCCGTCACCCTCGTCGCCGCCGTCCGACGGGAGATCAGCCCCGCCGAGGCCGGCGCATACCTCGCCGTTCAGTGCCTCGGCGGCCTGGCCGGTACGGCCGTCGCGGACGTGATGTTCGGGCTGCCCGCCTGGACCGCGTCCCGGCACGAGCGAACGGGGGCCGGGCTCTGGCTCGGGGAGATCGTCGCCACTGCGGGGCTGCTCCTCGTGATCGGGATGATGACCCGCACCGGCCGCGGCCACCTCGGCGCGGTTCTCGTCCCGGCCTGGATCGGCGCGGCATACTTCTTCACCTCCTCCACCTCTTTCGCCAACCCGGCAGTCGCCCTCGCCCGCTCCGCCTCCGACACGTTCGCCGGGATCGCCCCGGCCAGCCTGGCCGGCTTTGTCATCGCCCAGCTCATCGGCGCCACCATCGGTGCCGGACTCACCGAGCTCTTCCACCCGCGGCCCGGCAACGCCGAACCGCTCGACCTCCCGGAGGCCATCCATGAGCACACCCCGCACCACCCCTGACATCCGGACGGGGCGGCCGGTGGCGGACTACGCCCCGGATCGTCGACGATCTGTCCTACCGCTACGACGGCGTCTTCTCCCGAGAGACGGTTGCCCAAGCCGTGCAGGACGCCCGGAGCCACCTGGAGCCGCTCTCCAGGGTGCCGGACTACCTTCCCATCCTGACCGAACGGTTCGCCCGTGACCGGCTGCTGGCTGCGGCGCAGGCCGAGGGCCGGATCGCCACCTCGACACCGGAGCTCCTCTTCGTCTGTGTCCGCAACGCCGGCCGCTCACAGATTGCCGCCGCCCTCGCGCAGCACCTGTCCGGCGGGCGCGTGCACGTCCGCTCCGCCGGATCGGCCCCGACCGGGGAGATGCTTCCTTTCGCCTTGCAGGTCCTGCGAGAGCGGGACATCGACGTGACCGAGGCCTTCCCGAAACCGTTGACCAACGACGTCGTCCACGCCGCGAACGTCATCGTCACCATGGGCTGCGGCGACGCCTGCCCCGTCATCCCCGGAAAGCGGTACGAGGACTGGGACGTGGCCGACCCCGCCGACCAGCCCATCGAGGTCGTCCGAGCCATCGCCGACGACATCCAGGTCCGGGTCACCAGGCTGCTCTCGGAGCTTCGCGTTCACGCCAGCTGACCCACCCCACCCGACCGACAACCCTCCCTGGAAGGTCCGCTGATCGTGATGTCGGACAAGCCCTCCGTCCTGTTCGTCTGCGTCCACAACGCCGGTCGGTCACAGATGGCCGCCGCCTACCTGACCCACCTCTCCGGCGGTGCCGTCGAGGTCCGCTCCGCTGGATCCACCCCCGCCGAACAGGTCAACCCTGCGGCGATCGCGGCGATGGCAGAGGAGGGCATCGACATCGCCGCCGAGACCCCGAAGATCCTCACCACCGATGTGGTGCAGGACTCGGACGTCGTCATCACGATGGGCTGCGGCGACACCTGCCCGATCTTCCCCGGAAAGCGTTACGAGGACTGGGTCCTCGACGACCCCGCCGGTCAGGGCCTCGATGCCGTCCGCCCGATCCGAGACGAGATCAAGGCGCGCATCCTCACCCTCCTCGGCGAGCTCAAGGCCTCCCCCGCCACCGCCTGACCGTCACGGTCGGCCCGTTGACATGACGGTATGCCGGGGGTCTGGCCGGCGCTGTGGGCTTCTGCTCGGTTGAGGGGCATGAGCCATCGCCGTCCCGAGCAGCGTTGTGGCCGTGCTATCCGTCAGTCTCTGACGGGCCGGCGCACGTCGGTTTGGGTGACGGGGGAGTGACGGCGGAGCAACGGGTATGCCGTGCCGAGGTCGTCCGCCACCTCCACTCACTCACCTCGGACGACCGGGCCAGCCGGTCCGCCGCGACCGCTCGCCGTCCCCGCGGTGTGAGATCGGTCAGATCCCCGGACGACCGAGCGCGCGGTAGACCCACCCCGCCGACTTCCAGATCGACACGTCCAAGGCGTTGCGACCGTCGATGATCTGTCGTTCCTTGACCACGCGACCAAGCGCCACCGGATCGAGGTGGCGGTACTCCTGCCACTCGGTCAGGTGCAGCGTCACGTGGGCTCCCTCGACAGCCTCCTCCACGGTGGAGGCGTAGCACAGCTCGGGCCTGGCAGCGCGGGCTGCGGGCAGCGCACGTGGGTCGTGGACCGTCACCGTGGCGCCTGCTCGCTGAGCAGCGGCGGCGACGTCGAGGGCCGGGGAGTCGCGCACGTCGTCGCTGTCGGGTTTGAAGGAGGCGCCAAGCACGGCGAGCCGACGCCGGCGCAGCGTGCCACCACACTGCTCCCGCGCCAGGTCCACCATCCGTGTCCGGCGGCGCCCGTTGATCGCGTCAACCTCCCGGAGGAAGGTCAGCGCCTGGTCCGCGCCCAGCTCCCCGGCCCGCGCCATGAAGGCTCGGATGTCCTTGGGGAGGCAGCCCCCTCCGAAGCCAACCCCGGCACCGAGGAACTTCCGCCCGATCCGCTCGTCCATGCCGATCGCGTCCGCGAGGCGGACGACGTCTCCTCCGGCGGCCTCACAGACCTCAGCCATCGCGTTGATGAACGAGATCTTCGTGGCCAGGAAGGCATTGGCCGCGACCTTGACCAGCTCGGCGGTCGGGAGGTCGAGCACCAGTCGTGGCGTCCCTGCGGCGAGGGGCACGGCATACACCTCGTCGAGCAGAGCGACGTCAGCCTGTTCTCCCAGCCCCTCGACGCCGTAGACGAGCCGGTCGGGCGCGAGGGTGTCGCGGATCGCGAGACCTTCGCGCAGGAACTCTGGGTTCCAGGCGACCCGGACCGCGGCCGCGTCGGGAGCCGTCTTCTCCAGCAGCAGCCGCACAGCGACGGCGGTGCCGACCGGGACGGTCGACTTGCCCACGACCAGGGCGTCAGGCCGCAGGTGTGGCGCGAGGGCCTCGACTGCGGAGAAGACGTGGGTCGTGTCGGCCGCGTACTCGCCGGGCAGCTGCGGGGTCCCGACGCAGAGGAAATGCACGTCCGCACCCTGGGCTGCGGCGATGTCGGTGCTGAACGTCAGCCGACCTGCCGCCATGGTCTCCCGGAGGAGGTCGTCGAGTCCGGGCTCGTAGAGGGGCGCCCGGCCGGCGCGCAGCGCGTCGACCTTGCGGGCGTCGCGGTCGACACCGACGACGGTGTGCCCCATCCGCGCCAGTCCCGCCGCGTGGACGGCGCCGAGGTAACCGGTGCCGATGACCGAGATCGTGAGTCCCATGTCGTCAGTCTCGAGGCTGCCGGCGCGCGACACGGACGCCACGGGCCGGTTCACGCAGGGTTTGCCGAGCAGACGTCCCCGGACCCCGGGCGTTGGCCGACACGTCGTCCACGGCCGACACCCAAGCGTTCACGTGACCGCCGACAAAACGACACCAGGAGCGCACCGCGCCCGTCACCTGCCCTGCTGTGATGACCAGGTGAAGGTGGCCGTGCTGACCGAGTCCTTCCTGCCTCACGTGAACGGCGTGACCAGGTCGGTCCTGCACGTCCTCGAACACCTGCGCGACAACGGTCACGAGGCCCGCGTCGTGGCCCCCGGGGACCCGCCACGCCGCTGCCAGGGCTTCGACGTGGTCGGGCTGCCCTCGGTGGGGATGCCCGGCTACCCCCAGGTGCGGCTGCCAGTGGTCGGGACCGGACGACTCGTGCGAGAGCTCACCGAGTTCGGGGCCGACGTCATCCACCTCGCCTCGCCTTTCCTCCTCGGGGGACCGGCGGTCCGGGCCGCCGCCCATCTCGAGCTCCCGGTGGTCGCGGTCTACCAGACGGACGTCGCCGGATTCGCACTGCGGTACGGCCTCTCCGCCGCCTCGAGCGCCGCCTGGCGACACATCCGCTCGATCCACGAGCGCGCCGACCTCACGCTGGCACCCACCCCGACGGTCGCCCGCGACCTGGAGCTGCACGGCATACCCCGCGTACGCGTTTGGCCGCGGGGCGTCGACACCGCCGCCTTCTCACCGGCCCACCGCAACGACCGGACGCGAGCGCGGCTGGCTCCCGGGGGCGAGGTCCTCGTCGGCTTTGTCGGACGTCTGGCGCCCGAGAAGCAGGTCGATGACCTGGCGGTGATCAAGGACCTGCCCGGCGTGCGTCTGGTCATCATCGGCGAGGGACCCGAGCGTCAGAACCTGTCCCGGCGCCTCCCGGGAGCCCACTTCACCGGCCCACTGTCCGGCGAGGACCTGTCGCGCGCCGTCGCGAGCCTCGACGTGCTGGTCCATCCCGGTCCGCACGAAACTTTCTGTCAGGCGGCGCAGGAAGCCATGGCCAGCGGTGTCCCGGTGGTTGCTGTGGCCGCCGGCGGTCTGATCGACCTCGTGGACAGCAGCCGCACCGGCTGGCTCTACCCGAAAGGCGACCTGGCCGCGCTACGGTCGCGGGTCTGCGACCTGACGGGCGACGCCCGGAAGCGGCAGGCGATGGGCGCCGCTGCCCGCGAGTCGGTTCGGGCCCGGACCTGGCCGCAGGTGTGTTCCAGCCTTATGGACCACTACACCGACGTCCGTCAAAGCCTCGGGGCCGGTGGTCGCTGAGTTGCGCATCGTCCACGTCGCCAACGCATACACCCCTCGCAGCGGCGGGATTCGCACGACGGTCCACGCGCTCGGCCGCGGCTACCGGGCGGCGGGGCACGAGCTCGTCCTCGTCGTGCCCGGTCCGCGGCCCGCCGACGAGCTCCTCCCATGGGGTCGGCGGGTGGTGCTGCCCGGTCCGCGGGTGCCCGGGTCCGGCGGCTACCGCCTTCTCACCGACCTGGGCTCGGTGCGCGCCGTCCTCGACGACCTCCAACCGGACCGACTCGAGGTGTCCGACCGGATGACCCTGCGGAGCCTTGGCGGTTGGGCGCGCTCCACCGGGGTCCCCTCTCTGGTCATCGTCCACGAGCGGCTCGACCTCCTTCTCGGTGCATTCACCCCGCTCAGCGCGGCCGCGCGGCGGCGGTGGGCCGACCGGCACAACACCACGACCGCACGGTGCTTCGACCGAGTGGTGACGACGACGCGATTTGCCGCACAGGAGTTCGACCGGATCGACGTCCCGACGGACCACGTCCCGTTGGGTGTTGACCTCGAACGGTTCAGGCCGCCGGTGCCCGGGCCGACGTCGGTGGGCTCCCGGCCCTGGCTGAGCCCGCGGAACCCCGGCCCCCTGCTCGTCCTGAGCAGCCGGCTGTCGCGCGAGAAGAGACCCGACCTCGCCGTCGAGGCCCTTCGCGCGCTGCACCGTCAAGGAGTCCTCGCCCGGCTCATCGTCGCCGGAGCCGGTCCCCTCACCCACGCGCTGCGCCGCCGCGCCGGGGGGTTGCCCGTACATCTCCTCGGGCACGTCGGAGGGCGCGCCGCCCTCGCCGACCTCCTCGGGGCAGCCGACGTCGTCCTCGCCCCCGGACCGGTGGAGACCTTCGGGCTGGCCGCCTTGGAGGCCCTCGCCTGCGGCACGCCGGTGGTCGCCTCCAGCACCTCTGCGCTGGCCGAGATCGTCATCGACGGGGCCGGTCGGAGCGCCGCGCCGAACCCCGAC
>JAABUP010005944.1_pt1 | contig 17982 bp, 19 predicted proteins | sample 5559201 | NCBI WGS metagenome assembly JAABUP01 (sample SAMN10711887, study PRJNA513373) | rock metagenome | isolation source: Antarctica rocks | place: Antarctica
AACTTATCCTGGTCATTGGGTGTATAGATGTTCTGGCATATGCAGCTTTCTGCACTGGTTTTGCATATTGTGATGGTGCAGTAGCAACCCTGGTCTTGGCAGGTGGCGGCCAGCTTTTCACAGCAATCATGTCCAAGTACATTCTCAAAAAGCAATTGTCACAGAGTCAAGTGCTTGGGGTATGTTACAATGCTAGTCAGGCATGGCAACATTGACAATTGGCATGCACACCATGAGATGAGATGTTCGAGCACAGAGTTGAGCATCTTTCAAACTTTGCAGTTCTTGTCATTACACAACAGGGAAAGCCTTGCTTGTTGCTATAGCTGTATGCTTGTCATGCGTCTTCACATGCACTGAAGCTTCAACTGCTGATCATCATAAGCAACCATCAATTTTTCAGAGATGTCTATTTGTGCAGGTGGCTTTGGTATGCATTGGCTTATGCATACGGGGACTTGGTCCGCTCTTGAGTTCTAGGCAGGCATCTGCACCAATGGATGAAGACGCACGGCAGAGACTGTACATTGGGCTTGCAAGTCTGCTATTTGCATCCATAGCTTACAGTCTGTTGGGGGTCATCTACCAGACCCTGGTCAGCACTGGGGATGACCCTCCCAGCCACTCTGACATCATGCTGCAATCCTCAATCATAGGTTAACAATTCTACACTTCTCAATACCTGGGTGTCTCGATTGTTCTGTGGCTTCATGGCTGACCCACCTTGATGAGTGGTTGATTCTGCACTTACATCTGCCTTCAAGTGTCAAGGCTGGTCTGCAAAGCATCCTGCCCACAGTGTGCAAACACTGACAATGAATGGGTGTGATGTAGGCCTGGCTGCAATGGCTGGGTATGAGGTATTTCACGTGCTTCCCAAGTGGCGCTTCCTTGTAACAAAGCCAATGCAGACAAGCGGCACCACTACAGGCCAGGCCACTTTCTGGCTGGCTGCCTTTGGGGCTGTTTACAATTGCCACAGGTAGACTGCTGGCGGGTACTGTTCTATATAGGGTTCTGCACTGACAGTGCTACTTTGTCTACGGCTTGTTCGTACTTCTGGCTGTTGCACTGCAATGATGCATTGTCCACTTTCAGTTCCCAGCTGTGATGAAAGGTGCATTGATGCATAATCACTGCCCATGTCATCTCTTTGCAATTCACTTGAAGATCATGATGATGCTAAATTGTAAGTTGTCATGTAGCTGCCCAGGTCAACTAACACTGTGCTCTGCATACTGATGTGCAGCTATGCAGCCGGAATGGTGTTTCGCACGGATGGAGCTCAGGGAGTGGGCATTGTGAATGCAATGAGGGGAGCTACTGTGGCGCTAGTCAGCCATGCATTCTTCTGCTCTCCGGCCAAACCCTTGCAGTGCCTTACAACCTCAAGCGCTGCCAGTGCTGCGACAGTAACAACTGGTGGGATTGTATGGGTCCAAGGCTCCCGCCCTGATCAGGTGCGCAGCGACCGCACTCTACTTTTTGTCAACAATTCAGCTCGAATCACTCTGGGGGTTGCAGTCGTTCATGTTTGTAATGCAGGCCCACATGACATCATCATATGCTGAGACGGGCTGAGTGTTACGTGCAGGCCACACAGAAGAAGGTGCAATGATTGGGATGTACATGTACAATTCGTTGGTTCACATGCATTTGAAGCTCCATCTTGACCGTCCACTATACAGTCTGTCCAGATCATTGTCAAGGGTGGGCAGGCCTAACAATATGCAGCCAACTCCTGCAGATGTAAAGTAGCATGCTCAGAGCATCTAGCGTGACATGTCTTACAAAATGCTCAGTTCTAAAGAAGTATGACTTTCTTCAATGAATCCTTAGCTGTCTGGCTGCTTCTGCATGATCAAGTTTTACACGTTATCTTGCATAGTGAAACGAAAATGAAATGGTTTCATAGCTAAAGAGCAGATGCATTCTAGTCAGTACCTGTACTCTGCACGTGTTAAGTTGAGGACAGCCTCATTCATTCAATACACTGTTTTTAATTGAAGTCATGTCAGCAAGGGGGGCCTCAGAAATAATAACTGGGATGTAATACAAAGCAATCTACAGTGGGAGAAATAATGCAGCATCAAACATTATCTCGCCATTTATGCCCACAGTTTGTGCAACTCAAGTATAGCGTCATGCCCTCTTCTGTGCTTGAGGAGAAGAAGACTGCCTCCTTGTGCTTGCACATGGCACACTCCACGTCATTTGTACGCGGCAGAGTAGGATCTGCCTTGACATCCTTTAGGATGACTGTCTTCTCCTTATTGCTATGATGCACCTCATTTCTGTATACACACCAGCCGCCATACTCTTTGTTCAACGGGTCTGCATCCTCCTGCATAGGTATATGCACATGATGAGGACATAGCAGCAAAATGCTAGTCGCTGTGCTCAGGCACACTGAGTGCGGTCCATATGGAGGCAGGGGTCCGCTTCACCTCATAGGAGCAACTTTTGCAAGCATATATGAGGACACGCCGTTGCTTGTCTTCTCTGGGGTACAGAATGTCATTGCTCTCTGGGCAGAATCTCAGTTTTGGACCCTTGCTTTCTGTGACAACTCCTATTCTATCTCCTGGAGCGATAACGTCGTCCTCATCAGCAAAGGCATCTCCTAGCCCTCCGGCAGATGGCACCACATCCTCCATATTGCACAATGACTGCAGTTGGCCAGAGCCAGGGCCGGCCTAGTTCTGAGTGTGCGCCCCACAAACACGCTGATCTAAGTAAAACAGGTATGTGTGTCCTGCGGCTCGGACTAGTCAGCTGCAAAAACAAGCTGGAGGCCCTTCGCGCAGGAGATTGCAGCGAGGACGGCAGATTGATCAAAAAGAGACACTGAAGTGAGCGCTTTTGCTGAGCACCTGGGAGTCAGAGCTGCTGCTGAAGCTGATTGTTAGGGTTGTTACTCATAACGATTACCCTATCGCCGCATTCGTAAGCTGTGCACGGTTTGACCAACCAGCGGACCGAGCGCGCGACTGTTAAGCTTCAGGACATCCTCGCATATTAGTGATCGAAAGTGGCTTGGCTCCTGTTGACTTTGCAGTCTTAGTTTTGTCTATTTCGTCGGCATACTAGTTGCATTTGCGTTCACACGAATCTTGTTTTCAGTCGAAACACCCTGTCAGTGCAACTGTGACCTACCATCATGCCGAAGGTATCCAAGAAAGACAACAGGACGCCTTTGCAAGAGGTTGCTCCAGTTCCAATGGACACCAACGCCGAAGCAGTAGAGTCTGCGGGGCCTAGTAAACCTCAGTTTGCTCCTCTCAGCGCATATGAGCAGAACGGCAAGAAGGTGGAGTTCAGAAGGGTATGATGCTCGAAACCTCAAAACATACTGCACTGGGCACTAGACAGCAGCTCAGTGACAATGCCTCTGGTGCAGGTGACAGTGCCCCAGCACAGGTTGACTCCACTCAAAACAAGCTGGATGTCCTTGTACACACCAGTCACAGAGAACATGAAGCTTGATATGCGAATGAACTTGAAAGCCAAGAAGGTATGTGCTGCATCAAGTGTGTCATTGTCAAGAGCATTTGCAACATATGATCATCCCCAGGTCTCCTGCCTGTTCGCACATGCTATACAAGCTGTGTGAAGCTGAATTGCAGAGGTTGTGCTGCAGGTTGAGCTAAAAACGAATCCTGATACACCAGACTCAGGCAGCGTGCAAAAGGCTGCCGATTTTGTCCAAGCCTTCATTCTTGGTGCGTGCTTGCGCATTTTACTTCTGCCTTACAGCTTTCTGGCAGCTATGCATATCAAGTATTGCTGAGGCAGGCTCAGGTAGCCTGGCAGGGTCAGCATGACATGCATGCAAGATTTCCTTGCAGTGCAAGCAAGCAGCGCTGCTCCTGATATACTAGTCAGCTTGCTGACGCTACCTGCTGGCTGTGCAGGGTTTGATGTTGCAGATGCGATTGCGCTGCTTCGTCTGGATGACTTGTACGTGGAAGTGTTTGAAGTGAAAGATGTCAAGGTGCGGTCATAGGTCTTCGTGGTTTTGGGTACAGATGCTGTCAAGCTGAATACTGAGTGGTCATTGAGTTACAATGGCAGTGTGGCAGTGGAGCCACAGTATGTTTGGTGTTTTGCAGACTTTGAGAGGTGAACATCTGTCAAGGTGTATAGGCAGGCTTGCAGGCAAGGTAAGCATCAGGGCTGCATTGCATCACAAACAGCTTTGCTGCATTGCCCAATGTTATCTCATTGTGCTGAAACCTGACAAATTTACTGCCTCTTTGCAATGCTGTGGATTCATCTGAGCTCAGATGAATCCACAGCATTGCAGCCTATATCTTGGTCCTATGTCAGTATGCCGTGGCTGTCTGCTGCCTTTCAAGCCAAGACACTGTATTGAGCAGTTGTAGCCATCCAGCATGAAGCAGAGCTGACAATTGATGTCGTGGCTGTGCAGAACGGTAAAACCAAGTTCACGATCGAGAATGCAACAAAGACCAGAATAGTTATAGCAGACACTAGAATACACATTTTGGGCTCATACCAAAACATCAGAGTAGCGAGGTGAGCATTGGTTGCCAAGCCAAGCAGCCTGCACGTTTCTGCAGACATTACATACGTACATGTTCATTGACTTTCCTGTTTCTGCTGCATCACATGTGGTGGCTGTTGCATTGCAGGGACGCCTTGTGTGGGCTCATATTGGGGTCTCCACCAGGAAAGGTTTATAGTAAGCTGAGATCTATGTGTTCAAGATTGACTAGCAGATGATTTTGCTGTGTGCTATAATGACTTGGCTCAACACCTTACAGTGGACACAAAGCGATTGACACACAACAGGGAAGCATCAGGCACGCTGACTGTACTGACGCCGAGCAGAGCCTGCACCATGAGCAGACGTTCAATGCTTACTTTGTTTGTCAAAGGTGGTTGTCACGTGCACGAATGTCTGCACTGCTTATATCATGCATGCCTCTGTGAGCAAAGCTTTCTGCTGTCCCTGCCCTTCCCTTTTAGATGTAGATTCAGACATGACCTGATGAATTGGTAGGTCCATATATAGATACATGAATGTTGCCTTGCTGTTGATACAAACAGGACTTATGGCTTTCATTGTCAATTGTATAACATTGTTCCCAAACCACAAACAGATGTGACAGTCAGCAGATGTCAACTTGTTTTCTGTAGTGACTCTACCAAACGTTTGTAACGGGAATTACATACCACTAAGGAAAACGTTTGTAACGCTCAGCATTACACCGGTGAGCGTTACTTCACAAGTCGGGAAGGTGTTGAGCGCCCTGCCAAGCCTGTGGTGCGCTGGAGGGCATGGATCAGTCTTTTGACGATCACCTCCCGTGAGTACCCACCGCGTCGTTTTGCTTGATGAAAACAGAAGCAAGTCGAGGTCGGCTGATAGTGTTTTGCAACTGCGTGCAGAGGGTATTTAGTGCAGAAGCTCTCAAGCATTCAGCGAGGTGAGACACCCCGAGAGAACAGGTGTGCCTTACAGCCAAGCACTCAGCCTAATTGCCTGTTGCAGGACCAAGGGAGGCAACCCTGCTGCGGGAAGCACACAAGCATCACTGGGCCGAAACTGTTGTGAAACCTCCTCCGTTCGATGAGAGCATGTGGTTGGCAGACACATCGGGTAGCTGTGCCGAGAATACGTCTTACTTCATCGAAGGCAAGCAGAAGATCACTTCAGCCTTCTAAAAGCTGCATGTATCCTTGCTGTGCTTCTTCAGCACTCTTGCCAAGCAGTCAATGATGAATACTTTGATTGCATGCAGCTGCTTATCATCTGCGTGCGCCATGTGTCATCAGCAAGTACATGCCAGAATTCTACAGACACGCTGTAGTCCAAAGAGATGACAGCAATCAGGGAGACAACTCGGACCTGGCCAAAACGCTAGCACTGCAGACGCTGGAGATGCAAGCTGCTTGGCAGCATCAACAGGCAGCATCCCAAATATGTGGGTGAACACAATTACCTCTTGTCTTCAAAAGCTGCCTGCGCCAACATCTCCCCCCCAGCAGGCCGCTGCAATCTGTCAAGCAAAGTGTCTGCACTGCTCATGCTGTACCACATGTGGCCACGCATTAGTCCATCATCATCAAAGTAAGACAAGGCCTGCCTGTAAACCACTTATGCTCACTCAAGTTTGCGTGAAGGTCTAGTCATGACCTTATGCATGTGAGTATATATGCAGATGGTACGTGACCTCGCAACGGTATGTGGTGCTTCATGAAAAGGCATGAATCTCAGCGCTGCCTCAACAGCACATTCCTGTGTTGATAATCTAGGCAAAAGGCAGGTTCAATGCATTTTAAAGTGACCTGTTGCTGTAGATACCAACTGCAAGGTGCAGCCGGGCGTCCCCTTTGCTAGGCCCACCCCTGCACACCCTAAGCTGGTTGGAGCAGCTGGCATGGTGCCTAATAACATGCTCAAGCACAAGCAGAAACCCCCCAGGTAACTTGCGTCAACTCATTAAAAAGCATGGCTGTAGGCACATCGAAAAATGACGCAGGGTCTTGCTTATGAACCGTATGTGTTTCTGCATGAGAAAGCCTGCAAGCAAGCGTACTGTCATTGTGCCTCAGCCTGTGCTGGTGAAAGGAGGCCTCTGACCATAGATGCGCGAGCCATGGGAAGCCATTGGTGCACATCTGACTTGCAATCAAGTTGTCAGTGGAGGTTGAGGCTGTGAATGCATGCTCAGGGAGCCTGACTTGACAAGGGACCCTTCTGAGCCCCATGCAGCTGTGCATGTTCCCTTTCAGAGCGCCAGCTCCTTTGCGGAAAGGGAAGGCGTCAAAAGGCGCCAGCCCATTGCCAGGCTGCACTGCAGGGCCTTTCAGTTCCCAGTGAGGCTACTTCAACATCTCCTTGGCTTCAACAGAGACTCTGCTGACTACCGTCTCAAGCTGTTGCTGTGACAGAGGACATCTTGCATGCGTGCTGTGTGCCAGAGACCTGCTCAAGACCATGCTGTTCCCAATTGATTGAAAGGCCGATTCACGCTTAGCGGCCTTTGGTAGCAGCCAAGTGACAAAGGATGAAACCAGTTGATGTTTACACACCGTTGCTGCCATCTTTGTAGGCAATGTTTTGCATGTGTCAGCATGTGCAGTCTGAGGGAAGTGTGCAATTGTCATGCAGGTTATGCAGGAGTCATGTGATGAGGATGGCAGGGCACATGCTTGTAGAGAAACAGCAGCACAACCTTTGCATCGGCCCAGGGACTGTCAGACACTAGGGTCTGGTTTTAGGATTAAGCGATCTCAAGTGGTAAACTGAGTCTTGCAATGTGAGCAAGCACCCTGACACATTCATTATAGCACAAAGCAGTCATGGTGTATGTTCTGCATACCTGCCTGTGTTGTGACCATGCTTGCTCTGTCCCAGCATCACCTGCCAGCATGTGGATTTGTATAAAATGTACTCTACGTTCATGAACACTGCACAAAGCGAGCTCTTGATTGGTCACTTTTACTTTCAGCTTGTATGTACCTGGCTGCAGTGCCATCCTCTGCCAGTGCATCATGATCAGTGTGTGATGTCTTTTGCTTCAACCCCCTTTTCAAGTGTTAGTTGAAAGCCTTCTGTCTGAACTGACTTAAGTCTGAAAGGGTGTGTAAGGCAACAATGTGATGGAGCAAGCGCATCGTAGGTCTGCATCACTGACAGATCATGGAAGTGTGACATATCCAATCACATATTTTAAATCACACCAGACAGGAGGGTCTGAGATCTAGGGTTTTGGCATACCCATAAGGTCTTGGTTACGCCACCCGGTTCTGGTACTTATAGCAGCACGTGTTTTGATGTTTTGGCGCGCGTCGTAGGAAGCTGAATGTGGTGCAGTACGTTGTGAATTGTTTCAGAAGCCCGCAACTTGACTGCAGACAGCAGACTTGCAAACAGTGCTCCCTTGTAGTTTCCATCCTCCGCTTCCTCTATCTGCTGCAGCTTCAAAAGGCAGAGCTGGGCCTGTAGTAGGCAAAAAAATCCACAGAAGGCCTGCATTGGGCAATGTCAGCTCTGAAGCCAGCAGAGTTGGCCCTGTGAGTCATGTGATAACCGGCAGGGCAGCACGAGGCTCTGCAACTGGCAAGGTTGTCCTTACACATGGCCCACAGGTGGGGATGCAAAGGGACACTGTGTTACCTGGACAGGCAGCAGCAAGGCCCAGAGGGGGCAACATGGGGCCTGCCAGGGGGCATGTGGGGTCTGCCACAGGCAGGGTGATACTCGCCCCCAGGGTACCCCCTGGACATGTGCAAGCTCAGCAGGTATGCGCAATCAACATGGTTTATGCTCATGACTGTCTGGATATCATGATGGGTGATGGGTCATGTGGGCCTGAAAGCCTGCTTTAGGTGATCATGAGAGTCTGGTGATCTGCTTAGCTGACAAGAGATGTCTGCATTAATCATTGTTGCTGTACTGCATGTGCCCACATCTGCTGCATGACCCCATGGTCATGAGCTGAAGGCATGTGCTCTTTCATGTCACATCGTGTTGATGATAGGGTACCAGATATGTATTGAATGCGCCTTGTGATGAGGTATACCAACACATGCCTATCAGGTGATGAGATGTTGCATGCATTGTGGTGCAGGCAAGCCAAGAAACTACCGAGCCTGGAAGGCAGCTCAACAATCACACAGCAGGTGGTCAAGGCAGGGGTCAGAACAGCCAGGCACAGGTCACCAATAGCAACCAGCTTCGCACGCATGCCATGACAGTTCCTCAGCACCCCCGGTCAGCTACTGGTAACATGCGTAATACGCATGTCAGAGGTGCCAATTGCAACCAGATCTTCAACGTGAAACCAAACGCCGGCACATCCAGCGTGATACCAGACTACGGAGCGGGCCATCATAGCAGCATGCCTGATCACATGCACCAAGGACACAGTGGGTACAGTCATGGGTCACATGTTGGACACCATGTGGACAGCCACATGGACAGTCACATGAGCAGCCACATGGGCAGCCACCCAGGAACATTTCATGTCCAGGAAACCAACTTCACCAAAGGGCACAATGGCTATAGAGGCAAGCACCATCCATCACCAGCCAACAACATTACTAATTTTGGTCATGGCATGACTGACGGCACTGGGCACAGCGGAGCAAGCAGCAGTGGGGATAGCAGTGGGGAGGTGGGCAGACGGGCACCTGCTTTTCAAGTCCGTGTGTTTCATGGAGACCAAGAAATGAAGGTATGGGTTTATTAGGGTTTAGGTATGCCATGCTGAGCACATGTTTGCCAAGAGTGATGCATCATTGCACGGCTTTGGCAGACCATCAATGACAGCATTCAGCGCGTTTGAGATCTGCTTTCATTTCAGCAAAACACCGTCATTGAACCTGTTTTGCAACAGCTGCTAAAGTCAAACCCGCTTGGTTGCATTGCTGCACTTGCAAAGGCCAAATCCCATGGTACATTGAATCTTGAAAGATAACGCCACACTCAGTTGCTTCTTCTCTGCGCAGAACGCCATCTGGCATTTCAACAACAAGGCAAAAACTGCAGAGGCTGCCTGCTCTATTGCACGGAGCCTGGAGTTGAGTGTTGCGTGCAGCTCCACTGCAACAAGGGCTCGCGCACTCGACTGGTATCTCAAGGTCTGCTCATACAGGGCTGTTGTCTTGCACCGATGCTTTTCTGGACTGTATGATATCAAGCCTATTCTGAGCTGATGTACTGCACAGCCCTTGTGTAAGCTGTCACATGTTAGTGTAAGGTCTCAATCATCGACCAGCACATGCAGCAAGACAGTACGTAATGCTTCCCTCTGGTCTTTGTACGCACATGATGCAACTCAGCACTGCTGCATTATCTTGCATGCATGCAACTACCTGCTCCAGATGTTTCGGCTGCAAGTGCGCCACGCGGTGCATGCGGTTTAGACAGAGCATCACTCATAAGGAATTACCTGTAGGAGGCCATGCAGGTACATGTGTAGCCAAGCAATTGTGTGGATTGCAGGTCACAAAACTAAGCACAGAGGGGCAAGTCAAGCAGTACGCAGAACAGCGCATAGCAGAGCTGCAGGATCTCATAGCAGCCTCGCTTTGAGTACCAATATGCACTTGTATGCATGACTCAATGAGGTGTATGCATGTATGATAATGTAATGTGTGGCAGGAAGATGACTCTGTACTAGAACACTTCAGGACATGTACAGTCATAGGCAGATAGGCCTGCCTAGCCTGAGGCAGACAGCGTATGAAGGGCGTGCATCACTTTATCTTTGGCAAACAGTCAGACTGAAAGGACACATGTAGAAAGGGAGGTTCATGAAGCTGTATACAGCAAACAATATCATAATGACAAATATCAAAAGCCACAATACCTTTTGACAACATTTTGCTGGAAACAACCTCATGTTGCAAATTTGAAAAGCTGATGACAAGCAGAATACGTTGTAACGTCGATCGACTATAAAAGTTGATCCTGCCTGAAGGAGCACCAGATTTCTGCGCTTCATTGTCAGCAAACTTCAGAAGTCCTCTCAGGTCCATGCACCCTTTCAGAACCAGCAAGTCTAGAGTACCGTACGACGTTCCAGAGGTGCAAAAAACTCTGATGAGTGACGCCGGACTCGCAAGTTGCAACGCACGGCTCAGCATGCTTAGTAGGCGCCTCTTGTGTGCGGTGCACTGAGCGGTAGTCTGGGTTTGGGGGGCCTACGTTGTAATGACGCCAGCTATGGTTTTCAACTAGCTGCATCGATTTTTGCTTGACATGCATGAAGCAGCTTTCAATGCATTGCGCAGCCTGACACAATCTTGCTTGACTGAATGCTGTATCTGATGCAATATCCTATTATGATCCAGGCATTTATCAAGCTCTGCAAATTAGTGTGTCCTTGGGAAAGTGTACCTGAGATCCAATCGATATATCAAGAAAGCAGCTCTCTGATGAGACACCACGATGCAGTGTATTATGCAAGCAACTTCAATACTGTTGAATCAACAACGTGTCAGTCAAGTCTCACATGGTTTGCTAAAAGCACCTGGGTGCAAAGTTTCCACATGCTGTCTGCATACAGCTGCCTGCCCTCATTACACATACATGAAGACAGTTAGATCCAGTACACTAACATATACTTTGCATGTTGGCGACATCGACGTGCTGTTGTTGAAATAAGCAAGTAACTGGATCGACCATATTTACAAGGTACTTGTCACACAACTCGCTTAGATGGAAAAGCAAAGAGTTCAGGCTGGCTTATATATATAGCCTGCAGAGCCTAGCAAGGATTACTAACACTACCAAACTTAGTCAACATAAGTAAAGGGTCCTAATGATAAGCAAGCAACAGGTCCAGATTGACTTGACCGTATAATATGTACTGGTCACTCTTTTACAGCTGTCCGAGAAGACTTTGTTGTAGGAGACGTCAAAAGCTTTGCCTTTAGGACTGCGTTAATCCAGATTCCGGAACGGCAGTCGACTCCACCCTGCTCCTTCCCAACTGCTTCGGTGGGATCCCACCTTTCACCTGTGCCGAAAAGGGATAAGGCTGCTTAGTACAAGTCGAGCTGGACACGCCGATGCTGACAACAACTGAGTGAACTTCAAGCTAGACGCGCCGGTGCATACAGCGGCTCAGTGCAAGTCAAGCTGAAGATCTTCAAGATCGTTTATACCTGTCACCAATTGCCTTCACCATTTCCGCAATTGTCACAAGAGTGGATGCTATCGCAAGGGCTACCGCAAGCGGGACACATAAGATCTCCGTCGTCTTCACTGGGTCCATCAGGGTGGTCGTTGCGAAGCTTGCGGGCATCCTCGACAGTGACGACCATGGTCTCAGCGAAACAGAGAAGGACTAGCTTTCTTTGAGTAAAGTCACAACTCTAAGAACGTTGTTGTACAAAAGCAGATATCGCAGATAGGTGCGTAGCTTAGTCTCAAATTCCGAGCGTGCAATGCTGCGGTTGTTGAGTTGGCTTTGTATCAGACGGTATGGAACTTGTGGGAATCTCAATGCCTTGTCAGAGGACCGCTGAGTCAAGTGTGCTGAGTCAAGTTCCACGCCTGGACACGGGACGCGTACGAGCTTCCTGCAACTGGCTTGCGAGTCATCATCATCGTGCTTGAATCCAGTAGCTGCTAAAGGCAGTTGTCAATGTATGGACCCACAACGTACAGTTTGCTGTGTCAGCAGCAGAATCAAATTGGAGCAACCTGTTCAGTGGGGCAAATTCACACCATCGAGCTCATAAATGGCTGGTTTCTGATTTGTACAGGTCTCACAACATTCTGCTCGTCTTTTGGAACCGATTGCTTGATGGTCGCCTCATGACTTAACAATCAGCTCATCCCTGCGACGGTCAACGAGTCAGTTGAAGGTCTGATCAGGGTGGCAGGTTCAGTCGTCAAGCAAGGTTGTTGAGAAGATGCAATAAATGTACAGGTGCTGTCCGTGAAGCTATAGAAGAGCAGCAGTACAGCAGCCAGGCGAAACACTCGGGTGTGATGCTACACTTCTGCCTGACTAAAAGGCCTTGCCAGGTTCTCTGGGGCCTCAATCACTTGCACATGGTTTGCCTTGATACTAAACACTGCTATATTTTCAGGCTTTGTATAATTACACTGCACTTTGCTATGCTGTCATCAGTGTCAAGATTCAAACAGCAAGAACTTGTACTAGTCGTACACCAGCTGCAGCTTTGTCTGTTGGGCTTGATGAGTAGCCAATTACCAGTGCTTGCTTTGCCACCTGTTTGCATAGTTTTATGCTTGTATGGCAAGATAGGACAAAACAAGGGTCCCGCTATCTACATGCTAGCTGGAAACAATGGCCTGATGCCTACAGCTAGAGTGCTGTGCTCTCACCTGTACCTGTTGCTGTCAAGTGTCATAAGCTCAACAGGCCGAACATCCAAACACCTGCACATCTGTTAGGGCATGCAAATCTTTACAGCCATTTCATTGTTGTATTTCAACAACAAAAATGGATACTGCAAGTTACCAACATTGACCATTATTCTGCAGCAGTTGCTACACCAAAGATGTAAAACTCACTTTGATGATTTGCTGCTGTTGCAGAGACCAAACTCAATCTTATATCAGAGCTTTTGCAACATGACGCCATGCTCAACTGCTTCTTTGTCCAGGCAGAAGGCAATCTGGCATTACAACAAACAGGCAGAAATTGCAGAGGCTGCTTGCTCTATTGCCTGCAGCCTGGAGTAGAATGATGGAAAGAGTACCATTGCAATACTGGTTTGGTATCTCAAAGTCAGGTTGTACAGGGCTGTTGTCTTGCGCTGATGGTTCTCCACACTGTATGACATCAAGCCTGTTCTGAGCTGCTATATAGCGTATATGTTGCAAAACCTTCTCATAACATGTCACATGTTGGTGTAAGGCCTCGATTATCAATCAGCACATGCAGCAAGACAGCAATGCTTTTTTGGTCCTGGTATGCACATGGTGCAAGTTTGCATGCTGCATTAGCTCTCACGCATGCAAGTAGCAGCTGTCTGAGCTATAACTGGTACTTCTGACAGAGCCTGGGCAGCCCGGTATAGTACTTGGCTTCTCACTCAATTGGCGCCGAAAGGTGTAGTAGTTTTGGTTTTTTCTCTCTTCTGCTCCGACAGTCTGTGAGCACTCTGAGAGCATGACTGGCTCATAGGTGGCCAATAGGTGGCCATGCAACTGCATGTGTAGCTAATCAAATGTGTGTATTGCAGGTCATAAGCTCAAACACAGAGGGGCCAGCTAAGAAGTATGCAGAACAATCAGCGCGTAGCAAAGCCGCAGACTCTGATAGTAGGCTCGCTTTGATTGTCAACATGAAATTGAGATGTACATGTGTATGACAGGAAGACCATGTTCAATCAAAACAGTACTGTCTGACTAGTCCAGGACATGTACACTGTAGTACAGTCGTAGGTGGATAGGGTGCACTCATGGTGGATAGGGCCGGCAGACAGCATGTGGAGGCTTTACACCAGTTTTTCTTTGGCAAATAATTAGAGCCATGCATGGACGACGTGCAATAGCTAATGTACCTATAGGTCCATGAAGTTGTATGTATTGAGAATGTTGACAATCTGAAGTTAATTATATCAGAGGCAGCAATACATGATACTAACACCTTTGCTGCAAAGAAACCCTGTTGAAAAGCTGAGGTGTTTCCTTGCTACATCATTGAGTGCTCTGTTGAAAGCATTGCATTTGTTGTGGTGTTTGCATATACTGTGAGATTATGCAAGTAGTGTCGCTGAGCTTGCCAGAGCATGTGCTAAACTTGGCTGCAATGCTCAGTTGCAGGTTGAGTGACTTGAAGCTTCAAGTTTGCGACGTACCATGTAACAGTAATTGTGTTGACTGTACACACACTTTCCTTATTAAATCTGATCTCAGATACGTATTCCCAAGGGTGCACTGATCTGCAGAGCTCGTGAAAAACGCCTGAAACAAAGACACAGTGGTACAACGTGCAGTCATGCCAGTTTGTGTAGGATTATAACGCTGCGCGACGCATCGAAATGCAGCTGCTACCTACTGGTATGTATTGAGATGTACCAGCAGGTCAGATGTTGTGTTTACATGGGCAGTAACCTTACTGACTTAGAAAGCTGCTGATATGCATTTCTACAATATTCATCTGCTGCTGATATGCAGGGTCAATACTAAGCAGGCCTGCTGTGCTATTGTTTGTGCTAAGAGTCAAGGGCACCATGCCTTTGTAAAGAAGTCAGTGTGGATGGTTCTACAGGTCGTCATGATCATGCTATACTGCTCACAATACATGAGACAAGTTGTGGGTTCATCTGCTGTACTTCAGCTAGCTGAGCACTGCTGAGATCAAGGTCTTGAATTGTTGGGTATATCTGGAACAGAGCTTGAATGATGGGAGCAAGTGTGTTGCAAGACGACTGCACAATCATCTGATTTGCAACTGCAGCCAATGCATCGAACCCACCAGGAATGGTCACAGCCTACATAACAGCACACAACCTTGCAGCCTTGTTGGTGTGTCCGCCTGTACATAAATCTGAGGCGCTCATGCAGCTTGTTGCCGTTTCTTGCCTGCGCCTTTATTTTCAGGGCACACATGCAGCTGCATAGCTGAGAGCAGCACAGCACAGCACAGCACAGCACAGCACAGCACAGCGCAGCGCAGCGCAGCACAGCACAGCACAGCACAGCAACCTCAATGCCACCCCCGCGCCAAGCTGCACACCTGTTGTAATATAGCCACAAGTTGCTGACTATAGCCAGCAGAAGCAGCCTCATCAAATGCTGCAGCCACTTCGCCAGTTTGGTTTGCTGCCACCAGGTTGACAATGAGCTGAGCTGGCACTTCAGCTCCCCCTGGCATCAGAATGTACTCTAGGTATCGCACTAGGGCTTGGCCTAAGGGCACTGCTGGGGGCGTCTGGAAGACCCCATCCACCCCATAGATCACCAGCTGCAGCAAACTCACCAAGTCTCAGGCACAGAGAAAGAGGCGCATGACTGTGGGAGGACAAAAAAGGTTGCAGCGGAGGGAAGGGGGGGTGATTGGTAAATTTATGGTGCACTACAAAGAGGACAACAGTGCAGCTTTTCAAGCATGCATGTATCAGAGTACATGCAGGGCCATGCAGCACAAATAATAACAATAATAATAAAAATAGTGGTACCAGAAATAATAACACAATGGCTTTCCAGCTCGTAATGAGCTGGGTATGCACAGGACCAGTCTTGCAAGACAATTGTCTCTGCAGAGCAGCCTGTCTTGTGCACGCATGTGGTATACACAGCAACATTATGGGTACCCCGCCAAACTTGGCTCAACAAGCTGCCATAGCATTTGTGATTTGCAGCTCAGCATACTCACATGCTGCAGTTCTGACAGAAACACATCATCACCCAAAACATGCATGTCATTACTCTCAATGCGTACTTTGACAGTTTGATGTCATGTGATCAAACTGTCAAAGCATGCACAGCTGCTAATGTATAGCGAGGCACGCATGTAGGCCACAGCATTTGGCAACATGCTTCCTTGTAATGCATTGAGGCGTGTACAGACACACAGTGTATAGTTTTAGTGCATTAGTCCACGTAGTGGGGTACCCCACTGCGTGGACTAGGGGGACGACACTCATGAGGCTGCCATGGCAGCAGCTGGGGCTTACGTTACAAGCATACGCTGGAGGAGTGATGACCATAACTTCAGTTCCATAAGTCTCAATGTAAATAGATTCTGTGCCATTGATCTCATCCACATAAATAGTCAAGTTGGCAGCTGGCGTCAGAGTGGACAGCATTTCTCCATCTTGAAAGTCACTGAAGTTCTGCAAAGGACAAAAGCCTGGTCAGTGCATCACATTCCATATGGCACCTGAAGTTTGCTTGCACGATCTGCATGTCAAATGCAAGTGTAAGACTTCAAGTTGGTGAAGGCAGAAGGTGATAGAGCTGCCTTGACAAACAACACAGGCAGTGCAATGAGCCACTTGCCATGATTGCTTGGTCTGGGGCAATGTAGTACCCCAGAGCAGAGTTGAAGTATGGTAGCGTGAGGTCATAGGCAGCGGTGGCATTGTGCGCCGTCATGTCAGCGTCTAAGGCTTCATTTGTTGGCAAGAACAATGTAGCAGGTGTCTTCAAGTTGGACAGCGTGTTATTCAAGCCGTTGTACTGGATTGCTGAGTAGTATGCAGAAAAGTCTGGATTGGTGGCAATTTCAGAGTCGCTGAGGAAGGTGCAACCTGGAAAGCCAATTGTGCCTTGAGCAGAGCCTGCAGCAACAGGTCTGTATGCTAGGGTATGCCTTTGCCAGCCAGTTGGCAATCGATCAAGCTATCATCAGTGCATCATAGTGCTAGCCAGGGCAGGCTAGTCTCTCTACTTCGTTCAATGGATCACCTGTTGCGGCATGCAGTGCAATCAGGGCACATGCGCACAAGGCTGATGACACGTGTGGCCGCTTGACTGTTGCGGACATCGGAAAAAGTTGGCGAACACGCGCACGGGCACGTATCACACAAAACGGACGATGGCGTCCTGCAGAACTGAAAAGAGTGTGCAGAAACCATCTTGAGCCTCACAAGATCCCCATCGAACACGGTCAATGCTAAGATTACGGCAGACATCTTCGCATTGCTTCTGCTTTACTCACATGTTAGTCATCTGTCAGAAACTCTGACAAGCAGTGCTTGATTGTAGACTTCTTATATTCGCTCACAAAAGTGTCTTGACGCTGCAAGCTGCCGCTCAACGTAGCTCCACTACGAGATTGCCAACAACAGAAAGCATTGCATCTGTTGCAGCACTGGCAAGTCACACACAGTGCCACTAATTAGTTTTGTGAACAGGTCGCTGCATATGTAAAACGCACTATGGCTGATCTGCTGCTTGCTCAATTGACATTCAGCAGTACAAGTCATAGCAGCACAGGACTGAGACAGCACCAAGTTCACTGTGCTAAATCGAAGTACAGCTTCACTGAATCAAGAGTGACTGGCTTAAGGCTGCCAGCTGGTTGCGCAATTGTGACACAAGTACATGTACTTCACTGGCTCAGCATGCCCGGCTTGCAGTTGCCCCTGCTTTGCCACTACCCGTCAACAGTCTGAGCAGTCCTCACAGCATGACGACCTGTAATCTCTCAAAATGCAGCTCTTCTCCACCTAGCTTAGTACATTCCATCAAGAGACTGCTCCCAGTACTGCATCGCTGGGATAGGAACGCTGGCAAAACCCTTACTAAACGCAAACATGTAAACCATCATCAGTGACCTGTTTGTGAATGGCTTGACTGAATAATGCCAAGTGTTCACACTTTGCAACATATATCCATGTACATACATATACACATATGGTCAAGCATGTTGTAAACGGAAAATTTACACATCTTAAGATGCTCAAGGCAGTCCTGTATATCAACAGTTGCCGTACTACAGCCAATAACATGTGACGGCTGCGTATAGACTGCATTGCTGAGGGCAAGTAGATGTCATGATGTGACACCCCCCA
>JAABUP010005945.1_pt1 | contig 17981 bp, 18 predicted proteins | sample 5559201 | NCBI WGS metagenome assembly JAABUP01 (sample SAMN10711887, study PRJNA513373) | rock metagenome | isolation source: Antarctica rocks | place: Antarctica
GCCTCATCACTCCTGGCCCCGCATAAGTAATCACGCAGTCCCGGCTGAGCTCTGGAACTGTGAAGTTAGCATCGAAGGTGTCGTGACGGTTGCGGCGGCGGCGACGCGATCGGGGCTTGGGGTCTCCGTGTGGCTTGGTGGGGTTGGAAGGAGGATTCGAGGGGGAAGGGTTGTTTGGGCCGGGTGGGGATGAGGTTGGAAGGGGAGATGTGGTGGTTTGAGGGTTGCCTTGGGCAGGGGTGTGAATGTCTGCAGGCGCTGGGTCGGGCGCTGGTGATATGGAGAACGCACGGGAGCGTTTTAGGGGTGCGGAGCGGGTAGGGAGGATGGATTGGGGTGGTGGGGACGAAGAATAGGGGTAGATTTTGGTGGCAGTGGGGGGAGCAGGAGCGCTGAGCTTGAGCTTGACTTTGTTGGGAGTTTCCAGGTTGGAAGAATTCGAGATCACGGCCGTTAGACTCTCGGGAACCGGGCTCGTAGTAGGCGGACTCGCAGCCGTGCTCGCATATCTCGATCTTGTCGACCTCAATGGTTGGTACGACCCACCTGCAAGAGCCGTCTCAAGCTCTTTCTGCGCTTCCTCCTCAATCGCAGCCATCTCTTCCGCCAGCGTCCTCTTGTCGTCTACCACCGTTGTGTATTGTATACGTGCTCGTTTCGGCGGTGGCTGTTCGGGTGGTGGCGACGGCTCGGGGCCTTTGTAACGCTTTTGTGGCACGTATTTTTGAGGGTTATCTGGGGAGTTACTGTTGTGGGGTCTGGCGAATGCTCCCATTCCGTTTCGAGCACCAATGCGAGCTTTCTGGCTGAGGCGATCTCGACCAGGAAGGCGCGAACCTGGGGACATGGTACGGCGACTGGGTCGAACTGGGAGCTCGATGGAAGCTTGAGGCTTGGGTGTTTCCTTACGTAGACGTGTGGGAAGGGTAGCTTCACCAGCTACAAGAGATGCCGCTTTACCATCCGCGGCCAATGCAGCTAATTCGTGGAGTAAGGTTGACCGTCCGCGAACACGTGATACCGGGTTCGCATCTGCGTTCTGCTGAGCTGGTATTGACCTTGAGTGACCGTCAGCATCCCGGTGTTGGTCCCTTAAAGGCTGCGACTGTCTAATAGGCAGACTAGCCCTTCGATTTATCTGAGTCGCCTTTGCCGATTTGGGCGACGGCCCCTCCATATCATCATAGCTTCCATTTGGAGAGTGTGGGATTAATAAAGCTGGCTTAGCAGGATCACGGTAAGGGGTATCTGACCTGGGACCGACCGCAACATCGCTTCTAGTTGTTGATCGAGAGGTGAGTGTTGGTTTCGTCCCATTTCTTGGCCCAGAAGTACCGATATAGACGGCTTGAGCGGCAATTTCTGCATCCGCGTGACCCCTTCGCTTCTCCTTGGAAAGAGAAGTTGAACTGACTTCTCGTCTAGGCTTGCTGACATCCGATTCATATCTCTTCACTCGAAGAGCGGTAGGCTCCGTCAGTTGAGGAGAATTAACTTCATCTTTCTGGCCTCTTCCAGAAATCACAACGACATCTATTACGCCAAACTTAGGACCACCCTCCTTTTGTATCTCTTCAACATCAGACGGCATTTGAAGCCTAGCAAGACTAGCTAGGTATTCTCCACCAACCGAGAGCTCTCCATTTGTGTCTCGTCCACTCTTTTCTGCCTCCAGCTCAAGTGCCTTAGACAAAGCTGCCCATCTCTCCATTGCGCCTGGGTAAACCCTATTACTTCTGCTTCCCTTCTCTTTACTGAGCGTACCGTCAAGATTCTGACCGGGCCAAGTTATTACCCATGGCTTTTCTATCAACCGACCTATTCTTCGTCCTGAGGATCGTATTATAAGCTCCGTCATGGTCTTTGCTGCGGCGCGGTAGCGTTCTGGACAATATGTTGAGCTACAAAGTTCTCCATTGAAGTACACGTCTACTTTGACATCGTTGACAGTCGTCTTCTCCAATTTCCGATCGTATTTACGAAGGAAAGAAGCATTGGTAAGAAAGACCGTAAGACATAAAGCGTGAGGTTCCAAAGATAGAGAAGCCTTGGTTTGTAACTGACCATAGGGATTTTTGAGGGCTGAAACACCTGCGAATTGGTTAAAAGTGTTCCTATGGCGGAGAAAGCGTAATCTCAGACCTGTTTTCTCAAATTGAGATTCGGAGCTGTTCTCGAGATCGTTCGTTCCTGTGTCGCGTGTGAAGGAAGATAAATCAACTGCTGACTCTTCGCTGTCTTTAACTGAAGGCAACCTTGCTGGTCTCCTGGTGCGTCTTCCATTATCGTCCAAGTTGAAATAGTCTTTTCCTGCGTGAACCATGAAGAACGGCATATCCTGATACTTGCCAAGAAAACGGATATGACTCTGCTCGTCATCGGTGTAGAGCAGATCTTCCGTCAGAGTCGCATCTCTAGAGCCCTTGATCAATGCTTCAGTGGCATCTTGAACATTGTCTGTGGCCTCTTTACTCTGATGTGTCACAGGACGTGCCGTTGTTGCGTCTGCAAGATCTGAAATCGAGAGCTGGACTGTCGTCAACCTGGAGTACAATGTTGGCATGGCTGCAGCGCTGAGCCTTTCCGCAGACCCACCTCGGCCTATGAATGCAGAGGATGTTCTAAGCAGTAGGTTCTTGTACCTTGAAGTCACGTGAAAAGATCGCCATTTAGGGTTCGTGATAGTTTGAAGGTTTTAGGCGAAGGTTCCGGAGTACTATTCTACCATAAAAAACGAGGGGTAACGCGGTGTAGACAGCATGGATAGAGCATACGAATTTATACATCCATAAATTTCGAAATCGGGAGTTTTCAGGATGTTGATCAGACATAAAAGGCTTAGAGAGATCATGTCAAGTAAAGAAAGAACGAATGCTACCAACAGTTTGCTTTGTTGTTCCCTCTAATTCTGTCAGTGAAAACAAATTCCTGATGGAATCAACTTCTAATCATACTGCGTTCAGCTTACTCGTTGCGCTACATGCATTGACGTATCCAGGCAATCAAAAATTCACCCACATATTCAGGACCACGCCCCAGTTCCAGATCCATCCAGAGCTATTCCGAGTTCAATGATCGTCCTCTCATATACCCTGGCGATCTCCATTTCCCATCTTCCGTGGTTTCCATTGACTTCCAGATCATCCATCATATCATCAATATCCGTGGTTAGGTCGTCTTCCGTATCATCATAAGACTGTGCCATACTTTCAGTCTCGGTAACGCTGCTGCCGTTTCCAGCAACCTCCACGACTGCGATTCTTGTTCTTTCTACCAGGCCTTTCATCCTGACCTTCTCGGTGGTGCTTACTTTGCCTCTTCCCCCATGAAATCCAGGCAGCAGCTCTCCTGTTTCAACATTCAAACCTTGTAACAACGAACAAAAAGATAAGTCAAGTTTGTGTAGAAGATGGAAAGTTGGTCGTGGGGCGAATGAGAAAGAAGGCAGGCAATTTACTACTGTGAGCGCAATAGTAAGAAGGTAGGGAATTTGCAATGATGCTAGGAGCTTCAAGGTCAGCAGAAATTCTCCGAGTCACTACGTAGATTCGTACGAGTGCCAGACACCCAAATCACATCCTGCACCGAGTCCAGATCTTTGGCTACCTCCGCAAAGCTTTCATAGCCCCTACCCTCAGGATCCGAAACATCATCACCTTCTAACCCTATGTTGAATCTCTTCTCGTAACGCCGCGATATGGCCAGAAGCCTTTGATCTACGTAGTCGATGAAAGTACTCTCTTTCGCGCTTCCCGGCTTCAGCGGACTGTGACGCGGCTGCGGTAGGGCAGTGGTGGGATTTGATGGCGAGTTAACTGAGAGTGTACGTGAAGATGGGGTGATTGGGTGAAGAAAACCTCCTGGCTCGTTGGTAGAGGTCATTGACATATTTGGACAGTAACGTAAGAAGGCGGATTATCACGCGGTGGTGGTGCTCCAATGACGTATTAGGAAGGTGAGCCGAGCGAAATGTGCGTGCGACGGTGCGAGCTCTGGAAGCAATCATGATGATCTGAAACCACCTTGCGATATCTATAACAACGTAGCAGTGCACAATTGATGGACTAAATGGATACTCTGTCCAAACAATATGCACATAAGCCTCTACAAATCTGCCCAGAGGTCATTTGGCAGCAAATTGCAAGCGCCAAGATTAGTGGCATGTGTTCCTATACTCCAAGAGAAGATTTGAGAAAACAAGAGAGTGGCTAACTATCTGGTGGCTCGGACTGATCGTACATATCATGGCAGCTCTACTGCTCAGTGCTACCAAAAAGCCAGGACAACAAGCATCGGTAGACTCCGTAAGCCGTTTTCGTCATCTAAGCTTGCCCTCGCTTGTTATGCTGGAAAGAGTGCATCTTCTCAGTGAGCTTGACGGGTACCCATGCTATCGTTCGTTGGCCCTTGACGCTCACTCGCCTAGATAGCAACAGTTAGCCCCACCGCGAACACATATTCACGAATGGAATAGTTGTCCTCACCTCAGTCTCCTGCAATGTTCCGTGCTCCAGTATCTTGGTTATACACTCATCCTCGTTCGACGTTCCAAATTCATTCTCTAGAGCCTGCTTGCTCGCCCTATCGAATGCGTTTTGAGCTCCATGCCTAGAAGCGATTGGACAAGCTGTCAGCCAAAGCTCGATCAACTGAATAGCAGAAGCGCAGGTCTGGGGATGAGCTGTAGTCGTACTTGTGCGTAATGAAGATCTTGAAGCCGCTAACAACTTGTGCTAAAGGGATCGATCTGTCGTTTTTCCAGTCTTGTACTGATTTGATGTCATCGACATAAACCACAAAATCCTCCTCCTTGCCATGGTAGTGGACTTTTGATTGATGTCCGTTTCCACGAGGCATGACGAAGTTCCAATATTGTATAGGAAGTTTTTGAGTCTGATTGGATATGATTTGTCGTATCTGTATGCTTGGGATATTAGATTTGAGAAGAAGTTTTTACGTTGGTTGTTGTTTACAACTTTACATGCTCTCGTGACAGCTTCGGTTGGCTGGCGGGCTGTAGGGCTGAGCTTATAATGACGTCATATCTTTCGAGCTGCACCACTATCTTAACTTTTGGGACCGTTCTTACAAGTGACCATAAATATCACATCTTCCGTATTACCTACTTCGAAACTTCGTCTGGATAGCATCTACTTTAGTGCTCTAAGGGCGTAGAACAAATACACCTGACATTACGCTAATACTAGTGTAGACTACATCAATTAATGCATATATGTAACAGAGGAGCTGTGTTGGCAGGCCATAAATGTCGCCAACTCAAGTGAACCAACCCCTAATTCCTTCGGCTGAGAAAGCTTTAAGCAGCATATCAGGCCTGCTGCGTTTGCTCTTTACCGTCTTCGCAGAGTCCGTATGAGCATTGACCTTTTTTTCGACTTTGACTGGCGATAGAGACTCTTGGTGGCTACTTGTCCGACCATTTTCATGGATCAACTTCGTTTCTTTCTCAGGGGTGATCCTCGATGCTTGTTTAAAGTAAGGCGAGGCCACTAAAGCCTCGCCTTCGGGCTTCAAAGATGCTAACGAAGCCATGGATTGATGTGAGCGAAGACCTTTACTGGAATCCCTTACTTCTTTGTTAGCGGCTTGGACCTCTATGTGGCCTAAACTGTTGTCCGCGAGGGTTGCTAAACTAGTTGATCTTTTTGTGAAGTTGCTTGTTAAGCTTGCTATGCTGAGCTTTCGCATTACCGAATTTGCTGAAGTCCGAATCAAGTGTTCACTGCGGTTGGCGCTCATCCCAGGAAACGGCAGGAGATCTCGAGTCCAAACATCTGCCAGCCCACATTCCATGCGTAACCTATCCGCTCGTTTCGGGGCAAGTATGGGGATGCGATTGGTAGATAAGAGGGACTGGGAGCGACCCATCGAGGCTGACGCGGTATTGTTGGAGTCGCTGTGATCCTTGAGAGCAGTGGTGTTCTTGATAATCACCTGGCATACGTTCGTTCTCGGACTGATTGTTGCAGTTCTTTGTATGGAGATGCGCCGAGTTAAAGTTCCAGGAAGACCGAAGACGTTTCCCAGAGATCTGAGGCTCAAACAAAGCACAGTATATAATGGGGAAGACATTAACTGATCCTCGATTTGCTTCTGTGTCTCCTTCGCCGAATAGTCTCTAAGACTGATCTTCCATTGCTCTTCCTCACGCAGTGAACAGGCGCAAAAGATTAGTTCATATAGACGCTGATCGGATTCGAAGATCAGCTTCCACGCATGTAAAGCATTGTGGCACTGTAACCCTATACATTATCAGTTTTAGGGATCCTCTTATTCAGTGGCCATAGCAAGTAACCTCTTCCATTATCCGGCTTATCTACTCGGACGTCCCCCAAGCCAATGATAGCAACAATCTCATATCGTGTGCCGGGCTTAGGCAAGGCAAGTAGCAGATATGACTTGAATAGTATACTCAGCATGTAGTTACCACGTAGGCCATAAACAGTTTGGTAGGCAACGAAAAGCACACCACACAAATTTGCGTGACCCATGAGCCGAAGAGATGGCGGGGCCTCAGGCTTGGAGCGTCTTCTATCAGCTTACTCGTCCAGCTATAGTGCTAGGAAGCTCGAAAAGAGTACTTACCACATCAGGAATGATTAAGAGGTCCTGAAGACGCCACGATCTTTGGATCCTGGCTTGTGTTTCCGGGTCGTTTGTTGCTTTATTGATCTCTTGTGTCGTTTCGCGCATTCGGCACAGCACTTTCTCGACCTCTGCACGCGATTCTGGGCCGTCAATAACAGGAGTGCATTTGTAAAGGTCGTCAAATAGAAGCGGATACTTGCAGATTCGTTGGATAGGCTAGTAATACTACAAGTCAGCTACACTGTAGCGCGCAGACCGGGGCTCATCCAGTACCTTGATGAGCAGGTCTTCGAATGTGAGACCTTTCCTACTAATCTCTCCCGGGGTGTTTGACGTAGCAAGTGAGTTGGCTAAGGCCTCAATGCCACGCTCATAAGCATGCCAATTTGGTATAGTTTTCGAAGTCGAAGTCAAGTCTCGTAACATTAACTCGTATTTGGCGCCGTACTCCTCATATACAAAGAATCGTGCCATCTGCTACCATTAGTAAGGCTACCAACAGTATAACGAGGGACTCTTGTACAAAACGTCCAAAAACTTTGGCGATTTCGGAAACTTCACGGGGCTCTGATATCAATATACCCTTTTTGGGTCGTCCAAACCAAGACAGCTCAACTGAACGCCGAATCACATCCATAGATCCCCTTCCGGACGTAGCTTGTGGATTTTCCATGCTGAGGAAAAGAGGATGCTTCGACTGCCGCTTAGAAAGCAGTCTTGTAGTGTCGGAGCTCAGCTCTGAATTTGGCATCACAAATCTAATGTTTAGAAGCAGTTCTTCGTGAAGACTTAGGATGTCTTCCACGTTGCGAAATATCTGATCTGATGTGCGCATGGAGACGTTTGGAGCCGACGCAAGCAAGGTGAAATATACCTAAATATCTGGTCAGAGTTCGCTTAGCGTCTAGAATTTAAAAGTACATTCACATTTTTCAAAACCTTGAGGTCAGCTATGTAGCTTTCTTCTGAGCTAACGAGCTCTTCAAGTGTCCTTCGACGTTGAACTGCCCTATCCCAAGCCGCTTCATCGACCATCGCAGCAGGTTCTTGATTTCCATTGACGGATTCCCAATTTGTGGCTTGAGAAAGCTTACTGCTTCTCTTGCTGTTCCTTAAGGGGGCAAATCGTCGGGTTCTCTGAGATTGAGACGTACTAAGAGTCCCAAGATTCGTAGTGGCGGACTTTACAGCGTTCACGAAGCCGGATGATGCCCATGAAGTAGTCTTTTTGTGGCCACTAGGCCGGAAGTGTTGCGATCGGAAAACTTCAGCTGGTTGGTCTTCATCAAAATCATCAAGAGACCAACGCTCTTTGCGGACACTAAGAGATCTCTTGCGTTTTGAACGCCTATGGCGAATGGTACTAAGTAATCTCCTTATGGGGTGCGATGTAGTGTCAGTAACAACAATGGATGGCCTACCAGACAATTCTTCTTGGGCAGCAGTGGGAGGAAGTTTTTTCGTGCTTAGCGTCTCATGCTCTTCGATCTCGAAAGAATGACCGTGACCCGCAGTCTGCCAGCAGTCCAACTCGCTGTCTGAGACACTACGTTGGCTGGCTTCGCCGTATCCAACGTTGAGATCGATGTCCTCTAGATGACCAATTACAGATCCCAAAGCCAAGGTGTTTCCTGGCGGATGTGGAACCTGGTTATCCACATCTGTGCTAGACTGACGTGAGATGTGTCTCGAAGCATCCTTGGGTGGTGGTAGGCGGATAGATCCCTCGAGGAAGTGGAGCGTAGACAGTGACGTGGTCCGGCTTGGCAACACATTTTCATTTGCTACCCGCAGAGGTCTGGAGGCGACAGATCCAAACGAACCTTTAGTGCTTGCTGAAGGCTTACGATTGTGGGTATGGTGAATAGTATCAGAAGAACTATTCAAATCGAAAGGATGCTTAGGTTTCCCTTGCCATATCATAGGCTCACAAAGCGGAGACAGCGAGGAGCGACCGAAGGAATCGTAGATTGGATGTCCAGACATAGTGTCGCATTTGATTCAGCGCATGCGTCAGCTGGAACAAGCAGTGCTACGAAATCGCTACAGCTGATCCGTATGTAGTTCAATGTGTATATCACTGAGCAGCTTGACTCTTGCATTTGTGCAATTCCAGTTCGAAGGTAGCCAAGAAAATGGAGCAAGTATACCAAATGCTGAAGTAACAATTTGCAAAACAAGCATAGCGAAGAGGGAGATATAATAGAAGCGGTTGAATCCACATAGCTTCAAAAGCATTTGAGATTGAAGGGAAAGAGCGAAGCATTCTTCTCCCAAAGGAGAAGGAATATACATGAAAATCTTGCCGATGGCACACGTCCATATGTGAGACCCGTATGACATGTACGACCAGTAGATGGCTACCTAAGTAACGTAGGAAGCTTTGTGGTTGTACTAACAACAAGATATTCCAAGGGACAGGTTTAGTATTTAGTCAGGTTGAGATTACCAAGCTACAGACGCGAGTGTATCAGAACGACACCAAAATGAAAAACAGTCTTCTTACGCCGACAGTCTACATTCAGACATTTCGTCATCATCTTAAACTTTCAACTACATTAAATCCAACATATCTCGCGACGAGCGTGATCAGATTAATCAACTAGTGTCAACCTGATCAAATTCGAACCCTTGCCCTCAGACCCGCTGGCGTAGATTGCATGACTAAGCCAGCTGGTCCGTTCAGCCTTATGCCACTAGTTCAACCTGCAGGCCTGTCGTTGCTATCAGTATCTGTAAACCTCGTCATCCCCGAACAGATAGCGATGGGACTACCCATGAATGATTTACATACCCCTTCAGTGGCCTCTGGGCCGACGTCGGGTCAACGCGCGGCTGATGGTTTGAATAACGACAAGCTATCATTAATAGACCTCATCTCAGAGAAGCAGCGAGTCGAGAGCGAGCTAAGTGCGCTCAGCAGTGTCCTTGACAGTGTGTGTATTTGATATTCGTCGACAGTGGCTTGAGTAAGGGCTGAGTACTCTGTGTAGCACGGGGTGAATATGAACACAAGCTTGACAACCTTTGATGGCTATCCAAGGGATGACCTGGACATTGCCCAGGGTGCGTAGTTCCCTTTGCGACCAGCTTGGCATCAGACTTGCCGACAATACCTAATCTAGATAGTACGAACCACAAGATCCAAAATAATATGTCTCCGAAATGATTACAAAGCACTCTTGTCGAAAATCGAAGTCGGTTTACATGCGCACCATGCCTCCGTTCGGAGCGCAAGTACTCTCCCAACACGAAGCTCATCTCAAGGCCAAGACGTTGGTTCTAGCAGCAACATTACATACCCAGGGCTCATTGAAACACCATTCGCAAAGGTCAACAGTGTTGTGGCTGGAAGTCCGGCAGAAGATGCGGGCTTGAGGGTGGGCGACCGAGTTAGGAGATTTGGAGATGTGAACTGGATTAATCACGATAAGCTGAGCAAAGTTGCAGAGACTGTTCAGAGGAACGAGGGGGTAAGTGCCATCTTTGCTACATGAAAATGGATGTTTACTGATGTACTTCGTGTCAATAGCGGAGCTTAACGGTAAAGGTAGTACGGGGTGATCCTGTGGGTCAAAGGCCTGAAGAGCTTCAACTACAGCTCACTCCGCGGCGCAACTGGGGAGGCAGGGGCTTACTGGGATGTCATCTTCTTCCTTTTTGATTTGCAATCGTTGGAGGTGCATGAACGGAGTCAGGCTTCCTCTTGCATATTCCGTACAGGTAAAGTAAGCTATAAAACAACTTTATGTAAACAGCGTGGCGTTCGTAGCGAGAAAGAACCCCAGGCATAGATCTAGGTATCATTAGAAAATGACGAAGGGAATGAATGAATGAGGAGAAGCACACTTCCTTTCAGTACTCTGAGAAATTTGACTGGAAGTTACAGATACCCTAATGACTAATCCATGAAGCGCTCGGCAGCCTGTGTGGTCGCCTAGAAAACGGAAGCTAGCGCTGGGTTTTTGTTGTCACTGCAAACCATCACCTCAGAAGCAATACTCCACCTTTGTCATTTGTTCTCCAGCTACTCCCTTTAGCAAATAGCCGAGTAAGCAGATACCTCTTTGACCTCTTTATACTCGCCATTGAAGATTCTCTTGAGTTTATAACGCCCAAGGCATACAACTAACATCGGCTCATAGTCACCCCAATCGTGCGCCCAAGTCCCATTTCTCAGTAGACGTAATGGCCGAAGCAGCGGCCAACGCTCCCCCAACCTTCAAGCTTGTGCTAGTCGGTGATGGGGGAACTGGAAAGGTCTGTGAAAGCTCATATTGCGCCCCGCTTGTTGGCTACACCATGATTGCAGACCAAGGACTAATGAAGTCTCCGCGCAGACTACTTTTGTGAAGCGTCATTTGACAGGAGAATTTGAGAAGAAATACATAGCAACACTAGGTGTTGAGGTTCATCCTCTCGCCTTTACAACAGTAGGTTACACTAGCCACACACCGTCCCCGCATGCTTTCACTTATGAATGGTAATCCTAGAACTACGGAGGCATCCAGTTCGATGTCTGGGACACAGCAGGCCAAGAAAAATTCGGCGGGCTGAGAGATGGTTATTACATCAATGGCCAGTGCGGAATCATCATGTTCGACGTTACTGCTCGTATCACCTACAAGAACGTACCGAATTGGCATCGTGGGTACAACAGGTTCCTCGGTAGAATGCGCGGTTCTAATACGTGATATATAGGTGACCTAGTCCGTGTTTGCGAACAAGTCCCAATCGTTCTGTGCGGCAACAAGGTCGATGTGAAGGAGCGCAAAGTCAAAGCGAAGAACATCACTTTCCACCGCAAGAAGAACCTCCAATACTACGATATCTCCGCCAAGTCGAACTACAACTTTGAGAAGCCTTTCCTGTGGCTGGCTAGGAAGCTAGTGGGGAACCCAGCTTTGGTATATTATCTCGAAGTTGGCAGAAACAGGATTAGTGCTAATTGAATTTTGCTGCTAGGATTTCGTTGCTGGCGTCGCACTAGCTCCTCCTACGGTACAGGTTGACGAAGCTCTGCTCCAGCAGTACAACAAGGAGATGGAAGACGCTGCAAACCATCCTCTACCCGATGAGGATGATCCAGATCTGTAGAGAAATGCGGATTCTAAGCCAGACTTGGTGCAATATCAAGGGTGTGGCTACATCGAGGAGACTAAGAGGAGTGCATGGTCGAGCTTGGCATATCTTGTTCCTTTTTGGTATTACTCTAGACTGGTTGTCTGCCTCCGTGGTGTGGTACGATACATTTATTTTACGGATCCTATCTGCAAGGCTTAATCAGTGGTGTATTACATCGGAGACTCGACGCCCCTCAAGTGAAGAAAAGATCAAAATGAGGCGATCATATCATTAGGTGTCATATGGTGACTTGGCATTTGAGCTCGTTCCGGCTATGGACATGTAGGTAGATTCACGAAAATTAAGACAGTCACGATTTGGACCTCCTCTTGAGACCACTATAGAATGATCCATTGGCTTTGGCGGCTATCATCGAATACATTCACCGTGTAAAGCTGCTTGTAGCGGCTATCTCGGTGTCTGCGTTTGAATGAAATTTACATATCCAAAGTGTTTTAGGTCAGTCATTCCTGGCTCCCACTACTATTACATTCGCCAGGCTTGTCTCCAACCCTCGTTAGACAACTCAAGCTTATCTGTGAGCGACCTTTCTCTTAGCTACTTTACCTGCAGAATCTCTGGCACCTATCAGAATACTTGGTCATTTTCACATCAAGCGCCGTACAGATTCAGCAAGTGTTGATCTGCTGCAGTGCCTCTGCAATCAACACTTTTCACTACCTCGACATCGGTGTCCTGTCCGCTAAGTCTCCAACAACATTCCACAATGGGTGCTCTAGACCTATCTTGCACTCTAGCCGAGTCTTCTGAAAACACTAAAGCCAAAGACGTCCTTCAGGTTCACCGTGCATGTGGAGATGAGCTCGAAATCTCATTTCGGCGCACCATCAGAGTTCCCGATGGTAAAGACAACTCTGAGCTTCCGCCCGACTTAGGAACATTCCCTTTGTACTCGGCCGCTGATTATCAGCGAACGCTTCCGCAAGTCATTGCTGCCAAGGGTGGGGTTTTTTTCCCAATGTATCGTAAGTTGTATTATCCTGACTAAGGTTTAACAAAATTTGTAATACTAGGCCAGAGAGAGAAGCGATGTGGATTCGTTTCAAGTCTCGAGCTCCCTTTGCCATTCATATCTACCTAGGAGGCGTAAACGCAGTCTCTGGTGAGCCTCTGATGGAAAATGCGGCCACCATGCTTCGTCGTCAGAATCTCAGGTTCAACAACAAATCAGTCCAAGACTATGTGGTGACCCCACAGCAGTTGTGGCTTGATGGTATTGCAAGCAACGAGGGCATTGTTCGCCCATTCGTTGCTATGCCCATGGGATCCGGATACTCGGTAGAAGCCCAAGTGTCAGGCGAGGAACTAGTTGGTGGACTACAGTTCTGCATAACTCCTTCTACGAGGACCACAAAAGGAATAACAATCGAAACACCTACGTTAATTTCTCTCAAAGTCCAACCGCTTGTGGGCAAGATAATCTTAGTCGACGTGTTAGATTGCGGATACGTCAAAGATATCAAGTACAAAATCCTGAAGAAAGAGGGTATTCCGACCGACCAGCAACGCTTGGTCTTTTGTGGCAAAAAGCTGGAGGACGGTGAGTTGTCTGTTATAATGAAACCGACGTGTAGGGAAGCTAATACAATCAGATCTTACTCTGCCAGATTACAACATCCGTGAGGTCCGAATATGTACCCTACACTCCTCACAATTACTAAATAACATTGTCAGGGCAATCTCCTACATCTAGTCTCAGCGCTGCGCGGTGGCGGCGGCGGCGGCGGAAATAAAGCTGTCGCTGAAATGGGTATTGCACCCGGAGGACTTATTAAACAGTGTATAATAGGGGATAAACATCCATCCTCTGCATGGGACTCCGAGCGTACTGTCATGTTCAACGTTCAAATTCTCAACTCTGAGCTCTTCCACGCCGTTACTGGCAAGTCGCCGCCTAAGTCACCAATCTCCGCAAAGACCTATGCACAGCACGGTTTGCCTTTCTACAAGATCTACGAAGAGAAATCTAGCATCATGGGGAACTTCCAAAATCTGAAGTCGATTACGGAACTTGATGACATCAAGGACAAGTCTGGAACTAGAAACGAAGAGCACGAGCAGCACGGCGAGACGACGAGCAATAATCCGATCGTCTTGCTGAATCCAGAAGGGTTCCCAATGAAGTTCCGCCACGTCTCCGAACTGGAGAGGAATCTTTCGCGCATGAAATATGCGAATTTCGAGTGATGCTCTTCATGTTCTCCATGGGTACAAAGGGCATTAGAGCTTACCATCATGTTTGTAGATTTTGCCAGGGACAGCTAGAAGCCCATGGTTCAATAGTAGATTGAATTCTTCCAAGTGAACAAGAAGCAACATGTGCAAACCAGACACCTACAGATCAATACCGCAATGGCCATGCAGCACAGATCGTCGTGCTAAAACTCGTCTGAACTTATTGCCTTCCCAAGAAGCTTCCTAATCAGCCTGAATAATATCTCGACCATCTCAGCACTTATTCTTATAATTTTCTCGTTCTTTCCACTCTGCCTCCTCTCCCACTTTCAGTATATAAGGTCTACATCGGTAGCACCATGCTTCGTTGTTCCCGTTTAAGTAGATCTTGATTGAGAGCAGCTAATGATCGATGTTGCAATGCCTCGGTTATGCTCTCCTTCCCTTCCCCTACCTTTTCCTTCATATCCTTGCTACACAGCAATTTTCTTCAACGTACCTAGATGAGTCCTCTTGCTATTACGACGGGCCATGACGACTTCTTCCATCGACCAATATCAACACCACCGTTTCCATTTTACCCAATCCCTTTCATTAACTCCTTCCTTCCCACCTTGCGACCCTAGTCCCATTCCCAATCTGCGTGACTATCCCTGATTAGATTTCCAAACCACTCAGAGCACGAGAGTTTGCTGCGTCTGCCAGGGGCTCGATTGTTCTTGCAACGCAACACAACTTTCTCCCTAGCGCTCTTGCACTGTCAGAAGTCCCTAGCCACAGCTTGGATAACCCCCTCCTCGGTGCGAAGAAATGTGTAGTGGACCTCGCCGACATGGCAATTCAAGATGGTGAACCAGACCGTTTGACGTTAAGAGGCGGAGCTAAATTTTGAGCGCTTGTCTAGAGGTATTAGAGGGAACACTGCTGCCGTTGGCCGTGGATAGTGCTTGACAAGGCAATGATTGTAGGAAGACACCAAGCAGTGAGATATTGTACAAGGGAAGACTACCTGACTTAGGTAACAATGACAGGGGGTTCAATTATTTGAGTGAAAGATACTGATACTCAGAAAATCATATAGGATTGGCTAGTCTATAGTTTCGGAAAAGCCTTGCAGACGACACAGCATTTAGCTCTTTCCACTCACTTGACTCATGGATTGCACCTTCTCAATGAACGAGTCTCAAAGATTTCCAGCTTTGGTCTAAAAGAGCTTACCACTCTAACATAGTACTAAAGTTCTTAAATTGCTGTAAACTAAATGGTGTTAGAAGCATTCCACAGACTCACACCTAAGGTACTGATTCAAAACAAGTAGGGGAACACGGGAAGTACCTTAGGTACATAAGGTACTTATGTACAAGAAGTGAAGCGTTACGGTAGCCATATAGGGATTACCCGCAGCGCTTACAAGTAGGACATGTCGGCAACCTCAGATCCTAAAGTAGCGTGGCAGCTAAGCACCTAAGGTAATAGAAGTCGCTCCCAAAGTCTAGGTCTTTGTCCGGAAACCCCCTTTTAATTTTTATCGTGGGGTCTCTTTGTCAGAAGCAATCAATCACATCTCCTCCTCACGGTTCCATGGAGCATATTGCCTGTATCTGGGTCATCGGGACATTCTATAACGGCTGCGTGGAGTACGGCACACGCCCTCACTGAGAACTGAGTGCGACCGAGGCCGCCGTTCCCTGTTCCGAGGCTACCTATCAAACACCTTCCCATCCCAAAGCGTAACACCTTGGACGCCCTTCCTTTCGCACAGAGCACTCAGGCTCTGATATTGCAGAGGCTTTCGAGGTACTTACTACCTCGCTCCAAGCTGCTGATCACTGCTCATTAATCTCGGCTTCACAGCAACGACAGCCTTGTTCATGCACAATCCTTTACCCCAAGCTTGAAGTGACCTCATCTGACGCTTCGTCCGATCTGTCGACTTTACAGTTATAATACTTATCAAAACACCCCTCTCTTCGTTTCAGACATCAACAAAATCTAGCGGCTCATATTACCAAAGCAAGCCCCTCCGCCAGCCTTCCAAAATATGGCATAGCAATAACGATATCGGCCCCCAACCTCCACTTAGCCAATGGTACTTTAAAGCAAGTTCATTGCAATTGACATCATGCTCGAAGAAGAAACCGTCTCTGCGACGACCGCGGTCATTCGCAGTCTTGCGCGAGGCTCTGCGCCGTCATACAATCTCCCACAATTCGACCTCTGCTCAACCGATTCCGATACGCTTCATCAACGCTCCAATAAGGTCTCGTTACCAGGGGCAGGTGGTGTGGCCAAAAAATCGCTGGAGAATGAGCTCTCGGCTTTGGCATCTAGGATACGCTATCTCGAAGCTAAAGCTAGCACCGTGAACAACCAGATCCTTCCTGATACCCCGAGCGAATTTGGAGAGCCAACATCACCATTCGGAGTAAATGGCTTGACTCGTGCACCTCGAAGCGGCGCCGCAGCACCTGTCCGCCAAGGGTCGGGCTCAGCACGGCAGGCCCGCGTCTCCAGTCTCCTTACAGGTAACGGCCGCATGTTCAGTGAAGAGGATCTGGGACACCTTCGTGAGCATGTCGAGAGGCAGGCGCAGGAGATCAAGAGTCAGAGGGAGACTCTAGCTAGTGTTGGCGAGCAGCTGCACGAACAGAAGGAGCAGACAGAACGAACCTTTGTCAAGGTCGAAAACGAGGATATCAGTAGGCTTCAGCGTGAGCTTCTCAAGCATCAGCAAGCAAACGAAGCCTTTCAAAAGGCGTTAAAAGAGATTGGGACCATTATTACGAACGTAGCGAATGGTGATCTAAGCCACAAAGTGCAGATCCATGCTGTAGAGATGGACCCGGAAATAACCACCTTCAAGCGGACAATCAACACAATGATGGATCAATTACAGGTTTTTGGGAGCGAAGTCTCGCGAGTTGCCCGTGAAGTCGGAACAGAAGGCAACCTTGGTGGCCAGGCCCAGATAACAGGGGTTAATGGGATTTGGAAAGAGTTGACGGAGAATGGTCAGTCACTTCAAGTGTCGATCTTTGGTGCTGATAGCACTGCTAACTGTCTATAGTCAATGTCATGGCCAATAATCTCACTCTCCAAGTCCGAGAAATCGCGGAGGTCACCACTGCTGTGGCAGAGGGTAATCTTAGCCTGAAGATCCAGCGACCAGCACAAGGAGAGATCTTGCAGCTGCAGCAAACTATTAATACCATGGTCGATCAGCTACGCACATTCGCCACAGAAGTGACCAGAGTTGCTCGTGATGTAGGCACAGAGGGTGTCCTGGGAGGACAAGCGCAGATTGCGGGTGTGAAGGGCATGTGGAGCGAGCTCACTGTTAATGTCAACGCCATGGCCAACAATTTGACCAACCAGGTCCGGGATATTGCTGCTGTGACAACCGCGGTGGCAAGAGGCGATTTGACGCAAAAGGTCCAGGCCAGCTGCAAAGGGGAGATTCTGGACCTCAAGTCAACCATAAATTCCATGGTTGACCAACTAAGGCAGTTCGCCCAGGAAGTCACAAAAATTGCCCGAGCCGTCGGAACCGATGGAGAGCTTGGAGGTCAAGCTACTGTTCACGATGTTGAGGGAACCTGGAGAGATTTGACTGAGAATGTCAATGTTATGGCGATGAACCTAACGACGCAGGTGCGCGAAATCGCTTCAGTGACTACTGCCGTCGCAAAAGGAGATCTTAGCCAAAAGGTCACCGCTGAAGTCAAGGGTGAAATACTCAGCTTGAAGATTACGATAAATACCATGGTAGACAGACTCAACAACTTTGCTTTCGAGGTCAGCAAAGTTGCCAGGGAAGTAGGAACAGATGGCACGCTCGGCGGCCAGGCCAATGTCAAGAATGTTGAAGGAAAATGGGCTGAGCTGACGAGAAACGTCAACATTATGGCCAACAATCTCACACAACAGGTACGAGGCATTTCTGATGTGACGCAAGCCATTGCCAGAGGAGACCTTAGCCAGAAGATTGAGGTGCACGCACAAGGAGAGGTCCTCAAGCTCAAGGTCACAATCAATGACATGGTAGATCAGTT
>JAABUP010005946.1_pt1 | contig 17977 bp, 22 predicted proteins | sample 5559201 | NCBI WGS metagenome assembly JAABUP01 (sample SAMN10711887, study PRJNA513373) | rock metagenome | isolation source: Antarctica rocks | place: Antarctica
ATCGCTCGTACAACATCCCAAGACCGCATCCTTCAGGGTTCCGAATACTTCATGGCCGGCTTCTTTGGCCAAGATTGGACTCAGAACGCCACACTTGAAGTCTTCATTGAAGCTGTTGGCTTCAACACCAGCTTATCCAGCTTTCTCATATGTGATAACTCAAAGCTCCCCGTCAATGGCGGCGGCCGCAACGCTAGTCTTATCTGGCAATCAATCTATTTGGCCAACGCGACAAGCCGATTGAGGAGCCTGATTACGGGCTACGACTGGACTCTTCAAGACACCTACGCTGCACAGACTCTCTGCCCATATGAGACCGTTGCCTTTGGCTACTCCGCCTGGTGTGACCTCTTCACATACTCCGAATGGGAGGGCTTTGAATATACCATCGACCTCTCGTACGCAGGCTCATCAGCATTTAACTCACCGACAGGTCGTGCGCTCGGCATCGCATACCAGCAAGAACTCATGGCTCGGCTGGAACACCACGTCATCACATCGGCTTCTGGAGCGAACAACATCACGGTCGACAACAATACCGCGACCTTCCCACTAAACCAATCTATCTACATCGACTTCTCCCACGACACGACGATGGTACCCATTCTCACGGCCTTTGGTCTCAAGCAATTCGGGCAGTACCTGCCTCCCCAAGGCCCACCCCCATCCAACCGCTCCCTCATCATCTCGCACATGATGCCAACCGGTGCCCGCTTCACCATTGAGATCATCAACGCACCGTCACCTGTGCCTGCCGATCGCTCTTCGGATACGAGCAACGGCCCACCCACCACCTACGTTCATTTCTTGCTTAGCCAGCGTACCATCCCGCTCGGCGTCAGTCTGCCAGCTTGTGGCGAGAGAGCGGATGGCTGGTGCGAGATGAATGCTTTCATGGAGAGTCAGAAGGATGCCGTTGCCCTCGCGAACTTTGAGTTTGCGTGCTTTGGCGATTATCCCGCGGTGCCTTATGGGAATATCACGAATGGTGCACCTTGATGCGATATGGCCATCCGAAAAGTTTGCACTCTTGCTGGATAGCTGGTGCTTTGATTTCAATCAGCTTACTACAGCGGCAAGCTGAACTGCATAGAGCAGCTTGCACTCTTACTGGATAGCTCGATGCTTTGATTTCATCTAGCTTACTATAGTGACGAGCCAAATTATCCATATCCATACCCATATCCATACCCATACCCATGTTCATATCACTGCATCGCCGCAAAGGTCTCAAGTGCAGAACACCACAGAAAGTCTAGTACTTAGGTCCTACAGTCCTCCCCTTCTTCCCACCCCCACCAAAGCTTCATCAAAGGATAGTAGTACCAGAGTATCACCCTCTCTCAGATAGCGAACGAGAAGAATAACACATATCGATTGATTTACGAACAGTATCTGCACTATGCCTTAGGACGTGACGGCTAACGAGAGACAGATAGGAAAAACTCCCGCAAAAGGGGGAGATGTGATGAAAACCAAACCAAACCAAGGCTTAGGAGTGCTGAAGCCAAAAGCTGGACTTCAGCATGTAGGGGCTCTCCCAACACTCGGAATCGTAGGGTTGAGGACTTGGGGGATTTACTTCACGGCGACGTTGACGAGATCGCGTTTGTTGACGTCGACTAGGTCGCGCTCGACATTGACCAGGTCTCGCTCGACGTTTACGAGATCGCGCTTGCTGACGTCGACGAGGTCCCGCTCAACGTTGACTAGATCGCGCTCAACGTTCACGAGATCGCGTTTGTTGACGTCGACGAGGTCGCGCTCGACATTGACCAGGTCGCGCTCGACGTTCACGAGATCGCGTTTGTTGACGTCGACTAGATCGCGCTCGACGTTTACAAGATCGCGCTTGTTGACGTCGACGAGGTCCCGCTCAACGTTGACTAGATCGCGCTTGCTGACGTCGACCAGGTCACGCTCGACATTGACCAAATCGCGCTTGGTATTTGTCAGCTGCCGTGTATTCTCTATGAGACATAAGGTATGCTTCGAGTAAGTACCTTGGCTGGGATGGCGACAGCGGTCGTGGCTGCCACGAGTGCCAAGACTTGGAGGAATCTGGTGAAGTGCATGTTGTTGAAGGTCTCTAAAAGCTAATGAGTGGCCAGACCATCACAGGCAAAGTCTAGGTGCACTCACACGACGGAAGCTAGGCTGTGATGAAGTTGTTATTGGTATGCTGATGGGATGAGGAAGACTGAAAAGCGAATGTGGGCTCCGAGCGTGAAGGGTTCATATAGAAGTGCGATACCTTGATGGAACCTAGCTCTTGAATCTGTTATGTTCGCGTGGGTGGAGGGTACTGGTCATCCATGTCCTGACTTCTCCGCTTTGTGCTGCGAAGGTGGGGTCTCTGCAGCGCTTGATACTTCGACGTGGACTGAACCCTAATCGTGCTGACCAAGATTGTCAGGTGTGCCGTGCCATAATTCCGTCTCTGATATTATCAGGGTGTCAAGTACGAACATGACGGGAGGGTGCTCGCAGCTACTCTACTGACCATCGACCCTTTCAAGGTAGGACCTGTCCAGAGCTCGTCAAAGTTTCCTCGGTAGCGTGTGATGAGCGCCCTCGTCGAAGCAGAGTGCCATCCATACTGTATGCTCCATGCTGCATGTTACCGACCTCTTCGTGATTCTCGTTATGCAGAGTGATGACTGAGCAATATTGCAGCTATAGATCAGGGCCCACATGCAGTTGGACCGTTGTCTCCCGCTTTTGTACCACGAATCATATAGAAATATGACGATAAGGATGGATGACGATTATGCAAAACGATAGAGAAGGAGGTGGATCGATGACTGGTTATCCTGAGGAATATGCCTGATAGGAAAACCTCTAAGGTGCCTTTGACTTCCTCACTCCCGAGAATTCCAAAGACTCACGGAGTCACGGTATAGAAATGAAAAAGCCAACATTGTAGAGGGTTTAGGAGATTGTTCCGTGACGGTTGAAGGTGGCCAGCAGCACTCAATACGGTAAGGTGCCTTAGGATGTGGTGGCTATGAACCAATCAGACGATTGCTTAGTGGCGTCAAGGGCCGGCCCGTCCCTGCCACCATGTGCAGAAGATACAAAATTTGGGGGTTGACGGAGAATTGGAGGTACGAAAACCTCGAGACGGAAGCGCTTTTCGCGGGCGCCAAAAGCTTACAGTACTTGTAGCGTTTATCATGCCTCGATCTAATAACTGCTTCAAATAACTACAGGCAATGCAATCCTTCGAGCTGCCTGCACATTCATCCTGCACAGTCATCCTGCAGTCAAGATGTAAACCACTGCTGGAAGACGGGATGATACAGACATGGATGGCTTAGTATAGCCAATCAAGCTGAGCGTCTGCGTAAAGAACTCCCTTCAACTATGCGTGAAGCTTATTTTCTCCGCAGATTCAAACCTCCTTGAATGCCGCAGACAATCGTATGATGCTGACCCACCTCCAGCAAGCTTCACCTTCAAGGACCGCATTGATCAGTGATCACCACGGACGTATGCAGCTCGAAAGTTCATTCTCTTGGTCAAATGAGAACACCACAATGAGGTCGATCATCTTTGAATATCGACCGAGATATGTCCCTTGTCTTTCATGGCAAGAATGCGTTGGTCATAACCCCACACCAGAGATTCGAAGTATCCTTACGTCGTTGAAGTTTCCCTCTCACGCAGACATCAAGTGCAGTCACCTACTCACACTTTGGAGCTTGCAAGCTGCCGTCTTCCCCCTCTTAAATCAATCCCTATCTCGCCAACCCCAGATTCTTTTACTCCGTCTCCATGATATGACCGTCATCAAACAGAGCACATTGACAGCAACACAGTTGAACAATCGTTATTCATTATCTTCTCTTCCGCATTGAACCTAGACAATGTCTTTGCTCTACAAGATGATGAATCCTATCAAGTATGACCCTGTCGAGGACGATGATTCCGAGACAGCGGGAGAGAAGTCTTCATTCATCCCGCACCATGTCTCTCGCAGAGTCAAGCGCTCCGCGCTCTGGACCGTCCTTCCTTGGACCATCTCGTTCATCTTCGCCGTCCTATATGGCATCACATTCCTAAACGGCAGAACCCGGAGGACGTTCGAGACAGGCTTCACCACCGAATTTGGTATGTTCAAAGTTACCTCTTCACGAGTCACCGGCGACGACTCCAGCACACGCTTGTAGGAGATCTGACGTGCTATCAGAACCGTCATGGCCCATCATCGAACTCGAAGAGGTCCGCTTTACCAGCGGCGTCCTCTTCGACAAAGACGGTGAGCCCTACCGCACGCCATATCCCGACGTGCCTGATTATTTCGGGCCTCCCACGCCCGAGATCGATGCGAACTGGGAAGCTTTGATCGGTGGTGAGTCGTTCCCCCAAGTCTTTCTTATTCATAACAATCATAATCATACTCACATTGCACAGGGCGCTACTTCAGCGTTACGGATGAAGAGGCGGAAGATATCGGCGGAGAGGAGAATCACAAGACATGGGACAAGAGTCCCAAGTGGGGATACCTGACGGGGTGAGTGGCTTGGCTAGCTGAGCTCCCCTCACCTCTCGACAAGATGATACTGATCGGTACACAAGGTTTGACGTGCTACATTCACTACACTGCGTCGTTAGTATTCTTCCATTTCTCACAACGCCGTCGTTCGTGCACAGGGCTTCGCTGACCCGAAGTCACAGAACATGATCCGGAAAGGCCTCGATGGCGATTATTACTACCCAGAATATGCTCTCTCGGCCCATCATTCCCGAAACCATCTCGGTCAGTGCTTTCCTCCCTCCTCCCTCCACACTCCCCTTCTGCAGTAGTGTAGGCTTAGTTAGTAACGCGGATGATCTGTGCAGACCACTGCCTCGACCACCTCCGGCAATCGGTCATGTGCCATGGGGATCTGACGCCCTTGACGACCATCTACTGGCCGCAGGTAGGGGCATCATTCGCCCATTCGGAGCAGACCTATACGTGTAGGAAGTTTGACCAGATACGTAAATTCACGACGGAGAGGTTCAATGGAAGTTCGGCGGTGGTCAAGCTGAATGTGGGTCACCGCGATTCTCAATGAATAGGACGGAGGAAAGGGCTGGGCGATTGCATGAACTAGTCCATTTCAGGTCTTACGCTTCCGGCGCGTCGGCAAGGCATTGTAGATGGATTGGCGTTCAGATGCCGTGTAGAGCATATGCGTAATCAAGCCTACGGTCATCATGTTGACCAAGATCTTCTGTATAATTGTAATGATGCGCTATGACTTGGCTCGGAGCCAGTATCCGGTCAACCGACCAAGCTGGATAGCTCGCACCCATGGAGGGAGGGGCTTACTAGATAGGTGTGAAAACCCCTCACTGAAGGCCATCAGTACCCAGTGGGACGCCCGGGGGACATTTTGGTGGGAGGTGGGGACTGGATATGACTGTGACATTACTTTGATGGACACTGCTCGCCACAGAAAGTCCCTCATCTCACGCTTTCACTACAACTTGCGAGTCTCGCAACCGCTTTCTACCTGGACAACAAGAGATGCAAGACGGCATCGCAAGCATGACCTCGACCAAACACGAAAGTGACCGCATGGTGACATGGCGCTCGCTCCCCCACAAGCGTCAATTATCCCTCCTCTTCCTCTCCCGCCTCGTCGACATCCTACAAACCGCATCTCTGCAGTCCTATCTCATCTACCAGCTGAAGTCATTCGACCCAGATCTCCCAAACTCCACTCTCGCATCGCGGGCAGGCGTCGTGCTGGGGAGCTTCACGGCGGCACAGGCCGTGACGGCTATGATGTGGGCGCGGATAGCGGATGCGGACTGGGGTGGGAGGAAGAGGGTGTTGCTTTTCGGGCTGATTGGGACGGCGATAAGTTGTGTGGGGTTTGGGTTTTCAGAGTCCTTTGGACAGGCGGTTGGGTGGAGGGTTCTTGGAGGGGCGTTGAATGGGGTTCCTGGTGTGGTGTGAGTTGATAGATGCCCTGTAAATGGTGGCATTGAGTGTGCTGATTGTTGAGTGGACAGCGGGACGATGACTGCTGAGACGGTCAGGGAGAAGAGGTATGTTACGGTAGACAATCGTCAGGTTTTATCTTGGATAGCTCATTGTTTGTCAGACTCCAGTCTCAGGCCTTCCTACTTCTGCCGATCAGCTTCAATGTTGCGACGCTTCTTGGTCCAGGTAGAGCTCCGCACGTCCATACATTGAGTGTGATTACCACCCGCGACTGACTGAGAGTTATTTAAACAACAGTCTTAGGCGGACTCTTAGCAGATACCGAACGTAGCTATCCTGGAATCGTCGGGCCTAACTCGATTCTTGGAGGGCATTCCGGTATTCGCTGGATGATGGCTTTTCCCTACGCTCTTCCGAATCTTCTAAACGCAGCTTTTCTGCTCGTTGTTGCAATCTGCGTTTTCCTCGGGCTTGAAGAGGTTCGTAAATTCACTGGAGTGTTGGCTGCGAAATCCATACTTAATGTCATCCAGACTCTCGAAAGCCGAAGTGAAAGCGTCGACATTGGACTGCATATCGGAAGATATCTGGGCCTTGCTATGAGAAAAAGTGTTGAGCCATCAGAGATGAAAGTGCCCATGGGCTTTATCGGCGAATTGTTGCCACCCATCGAGCGAGAGCGAAAGTTGCCCTTCCGTTACATTTGGACTTCTAGTTTCCTTTTCACACTTTATGCGCAGGCCAGCTTCGACTTTCATACATCGTAAGTAGCTGGTGTCCTTGATATGAAATCCTGACCTAACAATGAATCAGGGCATTCAATAATCTCTGGCCATTATTTCTCTCCACACCACGCTACGATGCCATGCGTCCCGCTCCCGTGGACCGACGGCGCCATCTTCCATTCATCTTCACTGGCGGTCTTGGCATGCCATCAAGCAACATCGGCTTTGCCACGGCGATGCTTGGAGCCATCGGTCTTACACTTCAATTAACTCTCTACCCGAAGGTCCACCGCAAACTCGGCACCATCAAGTGCTATCGGCGATTTTGCCTCCTCTTTCCAATAGCATACGCACTTATACCTTATCTTTCGATCGTGCCTTCTTCAACCTTGCCACCTTCGCATGCTGGAGGTCTCCTCGTATGGCTCTCTATCGCCGTGGTCCTTTCATTGCAGGTGACCGCGCGCACTTTCGCTCTTCCAGCGGCCATCGTCCTGCTGAACAGTTGCGCTCCACGTCCCTCGGCGCTAAGTGCTGTGCACGGTATTGGCCACGTAGTATCATCGGCTTTTAGGACCATGGGACCCATTGTGAGCGGCCATTGGTATGGACTCGGATTGACTGGTGGGGTAGTTGGAGGGTCATGGTGGGCAGTGAGTTCAGTGGCACTGATTGGATGGTTTGCATCGAGAAGGATAGTAAGCGAATAGAAGACTCTCAATTGCGGCTTCACAATGATCAGGCTCTCCATTTCCACCCTTTCTTGTCGACAGCGTCAAAGTATCTCACTCCGATGACACACAGAGAAGCGCCAAAGAGGAGTGCTGAATCAAACCAAATAACGTTTCGGTAATTGTTCAGTATGCTATCTCCCAAGATGGCACCCCCGACAGGACTGCCAAACAGAGCGCCCATGCCTCGAACGAAATAGATGAAGCCATTGACACTAGCGTAAGCTTGCATACCGAACACCTCTGCGATAGTAGTCGGGAAGAGAGCATTGTAGCCGCCGGCAAATATACCATAGAATACAACGAAAAGTAGCCACAGAGGTTTGCTTCCGTTCAAGGCACTACCGAGCCAGAAGCCACACACCGTGATGGCACTGCCTACGACAGTCAGAATCAGAGTGTTCTGTCGACCAAACCTGTCACCTGCAACGCCAGTGAGGATTCGGCTCCCGGAGTTGACTCCATTGTTGATGGCCAACAGTATAGCACCAAATCCTGCGGAGTATCCCAACGCAGTGCTAAATTCGGACAAGAATGTCAGAGGGACAAGATTGCCACCCGCTTGCAGAAATGCGGCCACGGTCGATAAAATGAAAGCCGGCTTCTTTGCAAGTGAGATATCAATGTGCGTAACACGTCGGCTTGTGAACCGTGAGGGCGCTGCTGTGAGAGCAATTGGAAGAGAAACCAACAGATTGAAAAAGCACAGAAAGCGTAGGGTCCAGCGGATCGAGATCTTCGCTATGAGGATTCTGATGATTGGAGATAGCACTAGACCACCGATACCGGCACCAGACAGCACGAATCCCATGGCACTGCCTCTGTGCTGGTCGAAATATTCGGGGGCGACACTTAGAATGGGAAAGTACATCATTGACGAGCCAATGCCGTACAGGAAACCTTGTGTCAAAAGCAGATGCCAAATCTGTGCTTCTAATATTACTGACTCTGCATAAGAAAAAACGTAGGTGAGCTCACCTGTGTAGCCAGACTGGCGAGCCCGAAGCCCAAACTCATGAGAAGTACTCCTGATACCGTGATATATCTTTTGTCCTTCGTCCTTGCCATCAATGGATTGATGACAATGCTTCCGCCCCACGTCAGACCAGCCCCCAGCGTGCCGATGAATGCTACCAGAGCACCGCTCTTTGCTTGCGAAGGAGGCAAGATGCTGCTCTCATCGGAGACGTAGTAGCCTTGAAAGACACCATATGATTGGTTGAAGCCGATGGTGATGCAAATTGTCAGAAAGCTTGAAATTAAGACCAGGATCTGCCTTTTTCTGGTGACCGGGAGGAGCTGGTGGGTAAAGTTCTCGGAAAGACCAGTGTCGCTCGAAGCAGTGATTGGAGGTGGAGAATGAGTGGAGACTTGGGTTACTGCTTCGGAATTCTCTATGCTTCGGTGATGTTGCTCAAGCCGATTCAGTTCCATCGCTGTGGTATCAAAGATCACTTAGATAATATGAGCCTTGAACAAGTATTCAAAGTGTGGTGCTCAAGGTGTGTAAAGATCAGCGCAGTCACAGTCCCAGTCGCAGTTGCAGCCGCAGTCGCGCGCATCTGTGCCGCAGGTAGCTTAGTAATACACGTTACATCACTCCAGGGATGATGAAATACTACCACAGCCTCCTCATGACATTGAGTAGTCATAGCTGTAAATGTATATAGATTTTGTTGTCAATAGGATAGCGGAATACGGGAATGTCTACGGGTTGATTGCTTGCTTAATCGATATTATTAGGGTAGCTATATGTAAGGTATATCTCTGTTTGCGCCTCCTTATGCAGCTCAAAGTCACGATACGGAAGAACCGGACAGAGATAATCCGACATAGGGCTGCACATTTCCAACATATTGTCGTGGATGTTGTCATTATATTGATCATTCAGGAAGATCAGCTGAGCAAGCCTGCAGATGTGTATATACAACCGTACTTATAAGCCCAATGGTGGCCGACAGTTATCATGCTGCCACTTACTGCCTGTTCTTCGAGACGAGATAATACCAACTGTATATATGTCGGAAGAAAGAATTTGTATAGTGAAGCGAAGGTATCAATGACAACCTCAAACGACGAAATTCACAGTCCGGCCTCCCTTAACAACAACGAGCCTCTTCCACTTCTCTTTCGTCACCCTCCCTTCTCCCCCTGCCCCATCCTGTCTGTCAACCCTGCCATCTTCGCCATTAACACTCCAGCCATTCCCCTCAAACAACCTCTTCCCCTCCGCCGTCCGTCCAAGTTCTCTTAACATCCAGCTCTCCAAAGCGCGCTTATCTCCACTTTTACCTTCGAGAAGATGGGCAGGTGGTTTTGGAATCTCGACCGCGAACCGAAGTTTGCCATTCTCTTGTACGGCACAGGGTTGTTTCCTCCGCGCAGAGATGGGGTTGGAAGGGGAGGGTGTTGGGAAAGGTTGCATGAATATACTTTCTCCTTCTCCTTGCTCGTTGAATGGTGCGGTCGATGCGGATCTTGCGGAAGAGGAAGAGGGAAGGAAAGAGGAGTGTAAGAACTCCCAGCATTCCTCAGCAAAGGCGGGCGTGAGGGGCGCCATCATGCGGAGTAAAGTGCTTGCGGCGTAGTAGTGGATTGCTGGAGATATGTCCATAGTATTGGAGACCGAGGAGAGGGCATTTGTGAGTTTGATGAGGTCAGAAACGACTGTGTTGAGGGAATATGTTTTGTCGAGAGATTGAGTGACGGATTCGATAGTTCGCTGGACTTCTGCCCAGAGGTCTGCTTCCGCGTCTGAGAAGTCCGACATGGGGGGTAACGACAAGGCTGAGTCGTCAGGCTTGTGGTCAGGAGACCACATAACGCCTGTAAATTTCTCGACAACCCGCCACACTCTACCGAACCATCGCTGGATGCCCACAATCTTCCCTTCATCCCATTCAAGCGCTTCTCCGACAGGAGCTTGGAAGAGGATATGCGCCCTTGTAGCATCGGCGCCATACTTCCGGATACATTCGGTAGGATCGACACCATTGTGTTTGCTCTTGCTCATTTTCTCCCAGCTCACATTTGGGACTTCGCCGGTCTTCCTGATCTTTGGTTTGGTCGGATGACTCAAGTCCACTTCTTCCGGTTTCAGGAAGCGACCTGTGGTGGGATCGGAGTAGGTTTTACCGTGCACCATACCTTGAGTGATGAGCTTGCGGAAGGGTTCGCCTTTGTTGTAGGGAGCACCTCCAGATGGCCAGAGGTTGGTGGTGGCGAGAAACTTGGACATGAAACGGGCGTAGAGGAGGTGAAGTATAGCGTGTTCTACACCGCCGATGTAGATGTCTACAGGAAGGTGTCTTTCCGCAGAGGATGAGGAAAAGGGCCTGTCTCAATTTGAGTCATGTCCAATGCTAGGAATGATAGGTCTTACTCACAGATCCTTATTATGGGGATCCGCGAATCGTGCATAGTACCATGACGAATCAACGAAAGTGTCCATGGTGTCTGTATCACGTTTCGCGTGTTCACCGCAGCTATAAATAGCGTGTCAGCACCTTCAGCATTCACCAAGCGTCATCTTCTTATTGATGGCGAACGTCGTAGAAGCGTACCTCGGACATGTCGTGTTTACCCAATGCTCGGCATCTTCGAGTGGATTGCCCCCCTTCCCTCTCAACCAGCTTCCATCTACCTTCGGTAGTTCTACAGGCAATTGGTTCATCGGAACGGGCACTGTTCCACACGATTTACAGTTGATCATCGGGATGGGAGTACCCCAGTATCGTTGACGACTGATCAGCCAGTCTCGAAGTCTCCAGGACTCCGCGACTTCCGCATGTTGTCCTGCTTCTTTTAAATTGGTGATGATAAGTTTTGAGGCTTCTGCCGACGAAAGGCCTGATAGCGATCCACACATTCGCGTCAGAACACCTCTAGGGATGAAAGGAACGTCGTTGTTATCAGGTTGGAGAGAATTTTGGGAGAAGCGATCTGCTGTGTCCGACGGTTCGACCACCAACGGAATCGATTCTGATCCTAGATTCTGTCTCCAGAAGGCATGATCCCGCGTATCATGGCCGGGCACTCCCATGACGGCACCTTCACCATAGTCGCCAAGCACATATGGCGCAACATAAACTGGTAAAGGTTTCTGCACAATCTCAGGTTGGTCTTTGAGCAATGCTAATGGGTTAGTTCCCTTGACACCTGGTAGAAGATATCCAACCTTCATGTCCGGAGACAGAGAAGACGCAGAGTCGATAAAAGCTAGCAGATCGGGCATATTACTAGCCATTGCCTCAACAATCGGATGCGTTGCCGACAGGGCCAAATATTGAACGCCATAGAGGGTGTCTGGCCTAGTCGTGAAGACCTCTACCGATCTCTGAAGTTGGGAAGGCCCAGTAGACATAGTGATCGGGAATATGAACTTTGCGCCAGTCGATCTGCCAAGCCAATTCTTTTGCATCGATAAGACTCGGTCAGGCCATCGATTGTCATTGGCGAGATTATCAAGATCCGTAAGCAAGGCCTCTCTGAAACCTGTAATGCGCAAGAACCATTGCTTCAAACGAATCTTCCCAACTTTCGCGCCTGATCTCCACGAGACGCCATTTGCATCGACCTGCTACCGTTAATATTGCCCTAGCACGGAAGTCCAACGGGGTGGGTTATACCTGCTCATTGGCTAAGACTGTCCTGTCTATTGGATCATAATTCACTATAGACTCAGCTTGATAGGCAAGTCCTCGCTCGTATAGCATTAGAAAGATACGTTGTGTATGTTTGTAGAAGCTTGGATCACAAGTCATGAACTCCTAGGAAGAATATAATGCCATTAGTTGTATGTACAAAGACCCCTTGGCGGCAATCTATATAAGTCCTCTACAACTGGTGTTCATGAGTATTCTTACATACTCGACTCCAGTCAAAGCTTCCTCCCATAGCTATCAGCTGCTCCTTCATCTTCGCGATGTTGTGCCTTGTCCATTCTGCCGGATCCACACCTCTTTCTATTGCAGCATTCTCCGCCGGCAACCCGAAAGCATCCCAGCCCATCGGATGTAATACATCGAACCCTTGCATATGTTTGAACCGAGCTAGAACGTCCGATATAGTGTAGACTCGCAGGTGGCCGAGGTGTAAGGTCCCAGAGGGGTAGGGGAACATGGGGAGAATGTAGGATTTGCCATGACAGACGCGCTTGGACTTCTTTGCGGTATCTTGAGCATCTTGCCATTTTCGATGCCATTTCGCGTCTATCGATTGAAAATCGAAGCGTGCAGAGGATGTCGTCGACGCATGTCTCTGGAAGCTATCCCAACGGCGCCAAGTCCGCCCGATTGATCCCAATGTCCGGAGTTGCATTACCAGCCTCACACATAATGATTGTAAGGTCAATAATCCCTTCAGTCAGCAGTCAGGAGTGACGGTCTAGAAACTCAAAATACTTTAAAATACCTGTATGTGTAATGGTAGGACGAGTTAAAGGTAAGGTAGGTCGGGATATCGGGCCTAACCCAATACCGCTAGGAGATCTTCACCGCATGGTTTGGAGAGGGTTTTGGTTTCTTTTTCCTGCATTCAGTCCCAGACCTAACGTACAAGGAAATCATAGTGATATCTTCTCATACGCTTTTCTTTGGTAAGCTATGACAAGGAGGACCCCGACCGTTGGTGGGGGCTCATCGTCCCTCCTATCCCTCATTATCTGCCCTACGCCGTGCCTGCAAGCAGATCCGGGCAGAAACGTTGAAATGGCTCTACCAAAACATGATGGGGTTCATATTCATCGACAAGTTTCTGAACTTTGCGGCTATTGCACCTCCACATGGCAGCCTTGTACGCCTTGCTCTCAAGTTGCGCTGTCCGACAAGCTTCCTCAACGTGGACGACGATCTCGCAACATGCCTTAGCTCGATTCCACAGCTGGAAGACCTCCGCCTTCGGAAACGTGTTACTTCTGGTTCAGAGTGCTTGCTTGATGAAAATCGCGCTATGACTCGAGTGATCGAGGGCCTCACGAATCTGCGAGTCCTCGCCATCATCGCCGCAAACGATACGATTCCCATTCGAGTACTCAAGAACAAGGCAAAATTGCGACGTCTCCGACTCACAGGACACCTGTCATATCCCTCAACCTCACCTCGTGATGGTGAATATAAGATCTTCGCAGATCTTTGTAGCCTGACTCACCTTAAGTTAATCCAGGTCGATGCTGCGCTATTTCCACCTCGTGCCATCACTGCTTTCGTACCCCTGGAGCATTTTTCTTGGGCGGACTATGTCCAGCCCGTTCGCGGCGAACCAATAACTCAGCTGCACTTGCAACACCTGGCAGACCGGCACGTGCGCCTCAAGCTGCTATACGGACGACTAAATCTGACTTAATGACAATCAAAAACATTTGAGCGAAACCATGATTTCAACCAATATGTAGGCCTTGACTCCACACCTATAGAAGTCTTCATCTCACATCTATGTAGCACTCACTTCCATACCTGATTCCACACCTATGTAGAACTCAATTCCACATCTACATGTATGTAGCGCTCAATTTCACACCTGATTTCATGTCTAATTTCACACCTGATTTCATGTCTGATCCCACACCCATGTAGTGCTCAGTTTCATACCTATGTAGAATTCAATTTCATGTCTGATTCTGTGTCTATGTAGAACTCAATTTCATGTCTGATTCTGTGTCTATGTAGAACTCAATTTCATGTCTATGTAGTGCTTAATCTCATGTCTGATTTCACATCTATGTAGTGCTCAATTTCATGTCTATATAAAACTTAATCTGATGTTTAATTGAGTTCTTCATAGACATGAAATCTGTTAAAATTGACACTTACATATGTTCTGATATTCATCATGTGATTCACATTAGCATTTAGCATAGATTAATTAAGTAACATACTTAATCTTCTTAGCTAGCTACAACAAGAATGCTCATATGTTTAACTATTTACTCTTTATCTATTTCAACAAAATTAAGCACTATGTAGATGTGAAATCAGACATGAAATCAGGCATGAAATTGAGTGTCACATAGACATGAAATTGAGTTTTATATAGACATAGAATTAGCATGAAATTGAGTGCTACATAGGCATGAAATTAAGCACTACATAGACATGAAATCAGACATGAAATCAAACATGAAATTGAGTGCTACATAGGCATGAAATCAAGCACTACATAGACATGAAATTTGAGTTCTAGTGTTAGAAACTAGGTGTTACAGGTTTGCAATGAGATCAATGCTTGATTAATAATTTCTAAATACAAGAAGAATACTATGAAGAGAAAAGAAGAGCTTCATACAAAAGTGAAAAGATAATGTGCTTTAGTCTTAGAGTCTTAATAAGCAACTAGATCATAAGATCTTAGTATGGGTTCAACTCATGACATCACCTCTTTCTTTTTCTTCAAGGTTGTGCTTTAAGTGTCTGAAAAGGTTGTCATACAGTTGTCATTGTCTGTTAACACATGTTTGTTTACTTCATACAGATAAGGTTTACAGATAAAGTTCTTATCACTTGTCAACATGTGATTTTCTTTCTTGTACAATTCAGATGACAATTCACTTCAGCTTATTTCTCAGTGAAGTGAATTATTAACTTCTCTCATCTTTCTTCTTAAATCTCTTTTTCTTTCTTCTTCAACTTCTTCACTATCACCTCTCATATGTGAAATCTTTCTTAATTGACACATCTCAGCACTGACTTTTGTATGACAAGCTCAGCAGCAACAACAACATCAACAACTATCATCATGTAAATGTCATACAAATATGTGTCTCAGAGCTGACAACTTGTAGAGTTCTTATCTTATACAATGCTTACATTGCTGTTCTCATCTGTGTGAACACTGATGTCAATTCTGTTCTTGAGGTTGATTAACAGCAGCTTGCTTTGTATGCTCACTTCTCTCAGACAATAATCATTCTCACTCTGCTCAGTGACAATGTTCTGTTTGTATGAAACTGTATCACACTGCAGCAAATGAGAACTCATCAGTTATTGTACATCAATGCAATTCTGATTCAGAGTCAAAGTGTGTTGATTTCTGACAGTTATACTGACTGTCAGAAATGCAGTATGACACTCTTTTCAGAATGTCATTGTACATCAAAACATTTTGATAAGTGTTGTGACAACTGCAAGTGACATGATCATGCTGCTCACTGCTCTGTACACAACAACAATGTACTCATTGTCATCTCAGATGATGAGAACAACAACAGCACTGATGAGAGTGAGTGCATTGCTAGACTGAGATGAATTGCATCAATTTCACTATCAGTGAGGGCGATTGTTATTGACCTCAACCTTTAGGTACATATGACTTCTTTTTCTTTTCTTACATTGTCTCTAGTATAGGTTTAGTTATATGAACTGTGTACAACATCTGAGCTGTATGTCTCATCTTTGTGTGATGCTCAGAACAAGTAGCTTCAGCAAAATCAAGAAGGCATCATTAGTAATTAACATAGAAATAAATCAAATAAATTCAACACTAAATTTTGAACTCTGTATGATTCCTCAAACTCATAAAGCATCTCAGTCTTTCATGACATGATTTCACTCTTTGAGCTTTCATCTGATGTTAACAAGATTTTTGAAGATCTTCTTGTATACAGTTAAGATTTAGTCACCTCAGATTGTATTAACTTTCACTGATTTAACATCACTGTGTCTTTCAGAATGAATGCTGATTTTCATGTGAGTTAAGTATAATTGACTCATTTCATTAAGTACTTCTTCTTGAATTCTTCTTTACATTATACAAATTTCTTCTTCAGAATCTTCTTTATCTTAAGCTCTTCTTCATCACTTACAATTTGTGACAAAGATTGTGAGTCTGTTGTACACTGAGAAAAAAGAGTGTTCATGGCTGCTGACTGAAGCATGACTGAGTGAAACACATTATGAATACTCAACAATGTGTTCAGACAGAAGAAATGTGAGCTGATCTTCTTAACAATGATGTACTTAACATTCTTTGTATCAAACTTCTTGCACAGACAGTCTGTACATATGTTCTTAAGATTTAGTCAGATCTTGTCTTCTTTCTTGAAGTCATAAGACTGCTGTGTCTTCTGATTTGCTGTTTTCTTCTGTATCTGCTGAGTGACAGTCATAGTCATCTGTGCTCACTCTGTGACTTCTTTCATCTTTTGTACAATTTGATCAGCTTTCTGTACTGAACTTTTTGCAGATCATATGAGCTTCAACTTCTCAAGTAGTTGTAAAGGCTTCATGTGATACTCATGAGACAAAAAGAAGAAGCTCACCTCTATTAAGACAGAGTCATGATTGTTTATGACTAGCTCAGTCATGAGAAGCAGGCTTACTCAGTTGTTCTGACTATAATTGAAGAACATACAAATGTACAGCTTAACATTCTGATTTATTTGCTCAGTTGTTCTGTCAGTTTTTAGATGATACACTGTGAACATTCTTTGTACAATCTTCAAAAGTTGACAGACTCTCTTTCATAAGTTGCTCACAAACTGAGTGTCTCAATCTGAGACTATTGCAGTAAAAAGCTCATGAGCCTGATAGAAACATCATATGAATGTCTGAGTCACTCATTCTGCAGTCATATTCTTGCACAGTTTCAGTATTACTTTCTTGCTAAAACAATCTGTAATTATCAGAAGATTTGTACAACCCTCACTTGATGGTAGATTTATTACAAAGTCAATGAATATCTCTCATCAAATCTGCTTCAATATAGGTAGAGGCTTCAAGAAGTCTTGTCAGCAGTCTTTTCAGCTGTTGTTTATACAGCATTTGTCACAATTTCAGCAGAATGTACAGACATTCTGTAGCATCTCAGGTTAAAAGAACTGTCATGATAAGAGAATATCAGTTACATTTCTTTCTGAGTGTTCAGTCATTGTTGAGTCATGTGTATACTGAATCAGTTCTGTATAAAGAGATTCTGAGAACAGCACTCAGTGTCTTCTGCAAAAGAGTAGTTTCTCTTCATTGCTTAAGAAGCATTTTATTATGAATACTCTCACTTTTAAAACAGTGAGAAATGACCTTTGTTGTTTCTGAATTGCTTGACACAGCTTCTCATACAACTCATCTCTTGTCTCAGCATTCACTTACATCTGCTTGAGATCTGTGGCTTCACTGAACAGGTTTTGATCTTGTACAAGTACAGGTACTGATATATTTGCTACTGTCATTGAGGCAGCCTGTATAGGCTTGGTCATCATTTTGAAATGTAGTATTTACATCATACAATGCTGTACTTTATCATCTGAGAGACCTGTTAACATATCTTGCTCATATCTTGACAGAGCATCTATTCTCTCATTCTGATTTTCTGACAAGTATAGTATAAAGAAGTTGTATTGTGACAGTATAAGAAACCACCTCATTTATTGTTCTGTAAGCTTTTTAACTGTCATGAAGTATTTCAGATTCTTGTGATCTGTATGAATCTGAAAACTTGACACACTTCTCAATTCTGTGTCTCACTCTTTTAAACATCATATGATGATCAGCATCTTCTTATCATAAATTTCATAGTTGCACTCTGCAGATGCATTCTTCTTTAAATAATAGACACAGAGTCTTCACACATCATTCATCAACTGTAACAGA
>JAABUP010005947.1_pt1 | contig 17976 bp, 3 predicted proteins | sample 5559201 | NCBI WGS metagenome assembly JAABUP01 (sample SAMN10711887, study PRJNA513373) | rock metagenome | isolation source: Antarctica rocks | place: Antarctica
TTTCCGATATCTTTAAATTTCTTATCGGTCGGGGTCTATAGGTTAAATCGGTACTTAGATCTAGGTAAGTCTCTAGGCTATCCGTAGGTACCTCGATAGAGTCGGAGCCCTCGGGGGTAAAATAACCCCCTGCATTTAACACTCCTATAGAATCCTAAACTAATTAATCGTTTAGGTCTATAGCTAAGTTACTAGCTATTTCTTCCTTATATACGACTCCTAATTAGTTAATAACGTGACTTAGTACGTCTCTAATTACTAAGTCGTTAGTTTTATCGAGGTGTGTAGGCCCTAGAAGAGCCTTATTATCTACCCTATCTTCTAGGTCTATAACGACCTTATTATCTAATTATTTACCGTGGTTAGCTACTAGAGACTTCTCTAGGTAAGTCTTATCGAATATAACGTAAGATACTCGCTAGATAGTCCGTATAGTTAGATCCTAAAGACGGAATATATAGTTACTATCGTAATCTACTAGGTAACACTTTTTGCTCCTAGGATTAAGCTTCTTCCTCTTCTCCTTCGGTATATAATACTATATAATATATCTAATAATACGTAGGTGTCCCACCTAGGGTATTTCGTCGGTCTAGGCTTAATAAGGAGTTATCCTCTTAAGGTAGGAGGTAGGTAACCTATTCTTCTAATAGACCTTAGTATATAGGAGTTTACCCTATAAATAACGTGTTAATTTAGAGTTAAATAATATTGCTCTAACACTACTTATAACGGTTCGGTTTTAAACCTCGCTGAGTCCGTTCTACTCGGGGGTATAAGTAATAGTAGGCTTACGAAGAACTCCGAGTTCTTTAAATAGGAAATTAAATCGTTATTTAACGTACTTAGAGCCGTTATTAACTCGAACCGTTTTAACTTTATAACCTAATTAATTTTCAACTATTACCTTCTACGAAGTAAATAAGGGAAAAACGTTATCCTTATACTTAAAGGTGTAATACTACGTGTATCGGGTAAACTAATTAGTTAGGAGTATATAGTAAATAGCTCCTCTAGCTAAGGCGACGTTAATTAGCCCCCCTAGATTAGTATATATCTTAGTAAGTTTCTTATCGATATTCTTCTAAACTAGTCGAGAAACCTTACGTTTAGACTTTGCTTTTAAGTAGGCCTTATATATATAAGATAAACGAGGTTAATTAGTTAATAATATACCCTCGCTTATATGTACCAGCTTCTTAAGGTTAGCCTTATTAAGGTGACCGAGACGCCTATGCTATAAATCGACCGTATCGTCGTTGTAGTTAGGCCTTATCCTTATAGTAGTAGTAGATACTACTATAGCGGAGGAATAGGTAATACCTAGAATATAGACGTTGCTATGCTTCGGAGTATACCTAATTAGCGTGTTATCCTTTATAATATAACAGCTATTATTAAAAAAACCTATCCCGAAGCCTTTACTAGTAGCCTAATAGATAGAGAATAGTCTATAGGTTAAATTAGGTACGTATAACACGTCGTCGATATCGACGAGATTAGTGGATCTATCTAGGAGAAGTAACTCTATACTAATTAATCTACGACCTTTAGTCTAAACTACGTTACCGTTAGCGATAGTAATAGCTATTCGATAAGCGGAGTAACGAGAGAACTCCTCTCTACTATAATATATATAGTTCGTATAGCCGGAGTTAATTAACTAGTTAGGTAATTTAGAAGAAACTCCACGTTTAGCTATATATGCGATTTGTGGAGAACGCACTAATTGGGCTCCTATATTAACCGCCTAGGATATCGTACTTATAACGACATCCTCGGAGGTAGATTTACTACCTAAATTAGGTGTAAGGTCTACGTAGGTTGTTACTATAATAGGTAACTTTAATTACTCGAGGCTATTTATTACTAAGAGTTTCAGTTTCAGGTTTTAACCTATATCCATTAACGAGATATCTAAATCGAAATCCTAGTAATCCTCTAGTTTATCTAGGTTAATAGTCTAATAACTAATCGCTATCCTCGTCTCCTAATTGGCCATTCGGGCTAGTATCGAAAGGTTCTATTAGTTAGGTAAATCGTCTAGTTTCTTCGATCTACCTCTAGCTCTACCTCTAGTTATAGCGACAGTAGCCTTCTTCTACTTCTTAATTAACTCCCTCTTAGCCTTCTAATCCTTCGACTATTAAGGCCGTCTATTAGGGTATAGAGTCTAGCACTATTTAGGCTAGTACTTCCTACTATTATTATAAGTAGGACACTTAGGTTTAGTCCTAACACCTTCGTACTTAGGGTTAGTAGTAGGTGTACTCCCACTCGCTCTAGATAACCTAGAGCTACTGCGGCTATTCTTCTAGTCCTTCTAGAACCTCTTAAACTAAGTAGCTATAGCCTATATAGTATTTTCTCGCTTATTAAGGCGATCTTCCTTATAGAGTATCTTAACTACGTCTTTAAAATTAGGGACTTCTCTTATAGTAGTAACCGTCCGATATATAAAATCCTTAAATCTACTATTAAGGTTATTTAGGAGTATCGAGACGTATACCTAGTTATTAAGTTTAATTCCTATCTTCGATAGGTCTTTAGCCTTAGAGTTAATATTGGTAACGTATATATTAACCGAGTTATTACTTTTATTAAGCGATATACTTATTAATTCTTAAAGGGCTATATAACGAGAGGTAAACCCGGAGTTAATATATAGCTTCTCGAGTTTCTCCTATAGCTTCTAGGATAGAACTTCATCCTTAATACGACCTACTAGTCGTTCTTCATATTTAATAATAATACGTTAGATAAACCTAACGTTATTAAGGTCCTAGAGTTCCTAATTAGCCTCTACGGCTATCTTCTTAGCGGTAGTAGGGGCCTTCCGAGTAACCTTTTATTAACTAGTAGGAGTAAGTTCGGTTAGATAAACCTCCTTAACCTATAGACTTAGTCTTAAGTCTTTCTCGTTAATATACTATAGGCCGTCGAATTTTAAAGCGGCCTTATAGCTACGTGCCTAGGGCTTATAATTATCGCTCCCTTTTAGCTTAGGAAACGCCTAGATTACGTAGGAGTAGTCCGACGATAATATAGTAGCCACTAATAATAATATAGAGCTATATAAGAAGATTTATAGTAGTAGAGTTAATAATCGGTTAGATAGTAGTAGGATAAATTGTTACGGATTCTCCATAATCTGATTAGATAAGGATGCTTAGTATGCTTGGCACGGGCCTACATCTCAAACATTCTAGTCCATAGTAACAATTCATCTGTTTTATTACTACTAAGTCCACCACATAGGTTTAGTCCCTAACAAATGATAGCAATACCTGATTCGATTAGTTCTATATCTTTATACATAGCTGTGACTAATTAAAACGCTCCTCCACTAGTTACCTCACCTCCCATAGGTACCCCATAAAGCCTTAGCACCAGAAATCGCTCCTTAATAGTGCTCCGCACATCCTAATTGCGAAGACTCTACACTACCTCAGCAATAACATCGACCCTTTAGCTAGGCCTGTCGACTAATTAGAATGCCTCCTAAGAAAGCTGATAAAGCACCTATTCGCTAGCCTACCGTGGAGAATAATAGCCCTACTAGCTCCGTAGCGGGACTAAGCGGAGAAGGAGATAAAGAAGGTTAAGAAATCGCTATAAGGGAACCCACTAATAGGCCGTTTACTATATAAGACACCTTATTGGTTCCTAGTTTCTCTAGCCAGTAGGTTAATAGCCTAATAACGTTATTTTCGGGGATATTAGATGTAAAATTAGACCGACGATTTAGTCGATTTAATGAGACTCGTTAATAGTCGAATCCTATACTAAGCATCGAATATCCACTAAAGGATTTAACTAATAATATCGAAGAGGAGGCGTTTAATAGACGAACTCATCGTGGACAAATAGCTCCTACATTTACTCCACCAATTACTCCGCCAATGGTTCAACCAATTAGAGCAATAGCTAAGTTCAAACCTTAAGAAGTTAGATTCTTCCACCTAGGCCTTACTACCTCGAAGAAATACCCTAAGGGTCCCTACGTCAACTCAGGTAAAGACGTTATATTTAGAAACGTTTATATATTCGTTTCTTAAGCACGTCGGGTCGCTACAATAAAGCTAGGCGTATCGACGAACCTATATCTTTACTTTCGAGGCTCCGCAATGACCTAGTTTACCACACTTAATTAGCTATAGCAAATAGAGCTAACTAATAACCTAGATGCGTTTCTAAATCGCCTTATAGCCAAATATAAGCTATCTTAATCCCGTGCGTTTAATAAAATGCACTCCGAACACTACACTATAGATAACGTTAAGAACTAACGCTCAGCGGATGAATACGTTCGAAGCCTTCTATTCTATAGTAAGGATTATAATTAATTAACGATAGCCATCCTTACCCTAGCGTGGAAAAACCTTAATATAGAGCTATAGTATAATGTTCCTAGGCCGATAAATGGTAACTCGGACGAATTCGTAAGACACCTCGATAATACAATTAATTTATGGGCTTCTTAATTATCTAGGAGAAAGCCAACTAATTAAATAAGTCAAATGGGTTAAATAAGCTAAATCGGATACACTAATTATAAGGAGAAGGAGGCTGCATTTCAACGAGGTGTACGTACCACCGAGCGACGACTTCTCGGCCAATCATAGCAAAAGCCTTAATATCCTACGTACTAGTTAAATGGCAATTATCCTCGTAACCCGCAGTAAGCGCGTTTACCACCTCCGCAACAGCGAGTAATTACAGCTAATTACGTCGATGAGGATAATAAGGATAATGACGATAAAGTAGAATATATAAATTTCGGATGGTCAGAAGAGCTGTATAAGTAATACTAATATAAGTTATATTTTAATAACTCAGAATTCGAGCGGCATAGGGTCTCTCCTTATAGCTATACGGTATATAGAGTATCTTTCGATAAAACGGATAATATCGAAGACCACTTATTAGATGACCATAGCGTTAATCTACGGTCGCTAATATCAAAAAATTAGTTAATATATACAAATCGACTAGAATATGCAGCCAATTATATCGTCACGATTCGCCAGCCTCTAGTAGGCCGTAGCTATACGACGATATAAGGAAGACTATATAAAGATACTAAGCCGGAAACTAACCTATGCGTTAATATAGGAAGTGGAATAACATTTATCGACGAATCGCTAGTACCTAGGGGATACGATATACTTCGAAGCATACGACTAATCATAGTACGTAGACTTACTAGGGAACGAATAGTTAACTAATTAATAGACCTCGCTATCCACCTCTATAGTACCGATGGGAAACACCTCCTTATTAAGGCTAAAGCCTATATAATTCTAGGAATTAGAGTAGGTGTCATCCTAGGTATAGACGAGTTAGGAAGACTAGAAGACGATATTGCCTTATAGCTAGGTAGGGGTATAATATAAATCCAGGGCACTAACATCTCTATTAACTTCATAAAACTAGGAAGTAAACTAGTCGCCTTCTAATAGCTTACCTAATCGGGTTTAGCGCCTTTAAAAAGTTCTGCTTCTCGGAGAAACCGTTAATCGACTCCTTTTACTCCGGTCGCAGACCTCTAGAAGGTTTTTCCGAAGGTTTTTCCGGATAGGACATTTTCAACTTTTACTTAGGCTGTTGATGCTCCACTACTATACTATATTTCTGGAATTTAACTACACGCGCTACGAGATCTAACCCGTGGCTACTTCCGAAGCTAATCTACACCTATATCGCTATCGTATCGACGTCGTCGCCGACCCCTAAGCAATCGTCAACCTTGCCTACGGAGTCACGTAATTTATCTTAGCATATCAACTTTTCTTAATAGATTCTTTGGGCTTACGCATATTAGCAACACTACACATTCCTTTACACCTAATATATGAGCATACTCAGGAGCCTATACGACTCCTAATTAGTCAGTTACTCAGTCAATTGCTAACTATATATATGCAACGAGGGCGTTGCTTTTTTCTTTAAAAAGTGGCATTTATTACGGATTCTCTATAATCTGATTAGATAAGGATGCTTGGCATGCTTGGCACGGGCCTATATCTTAAACATTCCAGTCCATAGCAACAATTCATCTGTTTTATTACCACCAAGTCCACCACATAGGTTTAGTCCCTAACATAAATACTAAAAACTAACTTTTTAAACACGTGCCAACTTTCTCCTATATAGCAAAAATCGCAAAAATCGTAAAGTCGATTACGATGACGAGTCTTTAGGGTTAAGACTTCGTTACTTAAACTAAACTAATTAGAGAGCCTCCTCGACGGAATCCCGGGCTTATAACCTATTAGAATACGAGGAGAAGTTAAGGTCTTATAGGTGTGGAATTAATTAATTAAGTTAGTTATATAAGAAGAAAGAGAAGTGTTAGGGGGATGCTAAGACGCTAAACCGCATTAGGCAATCCACCTATAAAACTGGGAATAGTTAGTAGTATAAGGCTGAATTCCAACAGTTATCGTACTAGTGAGCTAATTGTAGAGACTAGACAGTAGTGAGAGTGGGGCTTCTATAATTAAAGATACAGATAAGTACTAGAATATAGTATTTAATAATAGATACGGGCTAGTTATTAAGGGTGGGTCTAAGAGTAAGAAGGTGTTCAAAGGCGAGTAGGATCGAGACTAGCTAGATACACTACGCTTTTTCAGGTAATCCCCTTACAAGTAATATCCCTTTCCTTGTAAGCGGATGGACCGCACTAACGACTAGCTTCCGAGCTTACTAAGTAAGTTTTGATTAGTGGGATCTTAACGTTAGATTACGATTTGGGTTAATAAGAAATAATAGTTTACGACAGCGACCTCATGCGACAGCAATACTATAGATTTAAATATATAAATCGTATACGGTGCGTCGCCTAGGCTATGGCTACGTCCGACTAATAGTAATAGGCTGAATAAGTTATAGTTGTTGCACAGTAGTAGCCAAAATTTCTAATTACTATTGCTTTATCCGCTCCACATATAGGCCACCTCCAGAGGCCGGAGAAACTCCAAATCGTTGATTATAACTATAAAAAAAAAGTATACTCCTTCCTATTCGGGTTTAGCGTTATTGCTGCGGAGTCCCTACGGGGGTTGTAGTATTCTATCTTAACTAATAGTCTCGTTGCTTCGCCCTATAGAGATACACCCTGTAACCGTAGCAGCCACCTGTTGTTCGGTTGCTTCGCATCGGCAAATCTCAAAAGTTTATTTTAGCACGCTTTTTTGGATATTATCGGAAAAATTAGGTTTTAGCACGATTTAGCACGTTTCGCACGTTCCGCCTATATCTAACGCTTTTAGCTATATTAGTAACCCGGGGTTACTAATACCCGAAACACCGGGAATAGTAACCCTAAAATTTAGCCGTATAAACTCCCGAAGGCCCCCGAAGGCCTTACGACCGTAGCCCCGAAGGCCTTACGTCCGTAGCCTCGAAGGCCTTACGACCGTAGTAGGGCACTACTATTATCGCTGTGCGTATAACCCTAAGCATTGCCCCGAGCACTACCCCGAGCACTACCCCCGCGAGAGAATCGGCCGAATCGACCGAATTTAGGGTCTAATTTTAGGTGGTATTAGTGGTTCATCCCCTATAGCCTTCCCGAGTGTTTTAGTCGATTATAAATATCGAAAAAATCGAAAAAATCGAACTTTTAAAAATTACGTGATTTACTAAAAAATCGTGATTTTGCTAAACCTACTAAAATCGTGATATTAGTACGCGCATTTACTAATTGCGATAAAATTACGATTTTACCCGTATTTCCGGAGTTAGCAAATCCGGATTTAATATAAACTTTTGAGATTTGCCGATGCGCTTTATCGTTATATTCGGATTAATCTCGTCGCTAAAGGAGCGTTTCTTAGGGCTGGGGGTTCGCGATCGAGAGGTATCTAGGGCCTTCTAGTAGCTACACTATACGTAAGGATATTCGGTAGTTAATAGCTTTCTATATATATACTATATCTATAGATCTAGTCGCTAATTCCCTTGTATACTCGTTTACCTATCCTCTTCGCCTTTCTCTTAAAATTTAAATATCTCCTAAAATAGACGGGTCCTAAAGTCCCTATACTATCGCTTCGTCTAGTAGTTCCCTAGCGTATATATAGCTACCTTAAAGGCGTTAATATAGGTATAGTTAATTACCTAGTACTAATAAGGTAGCTAGTTCCTTATCGCCTTTCGCTGAGTCTTAAATACAGCTCGGTACTAGTTAGCGATATCCACTCCTCCTATATTAAAGTTATACTTATTAATATAGCGTAGGATTTCGAGCTCTACGCGTGGCCCGATATATTCGAAAGGTTTACGAGTATTTATCGTATTAGTAGAGGTGGCCTACGGTCGCTTTCTCTACCTCGTGACTCGGTTAGCGACCTAATCTACCGTATATACGGTCGATAGAGAAAGCACCGTATTATTATCGATCTAACTAAAGTATAGCACTCCATCGACCGGTATCGCCACGAGCGTACCCTATAGAAGCGAATGGCTATACTTCTCCTTTAGAACCTATAGGACTACTAGGAAATTAGGACTCGAGTTTAGCCTAGTTATTCTATATACTCCGATTCTATAGACCTTTAGTTAACGAAATAGCGGGGTTAAGGTAAATAAGTTATCTAGATAAATAGTGTATATCTAACCGTCTAGGAGAGGTAGAAGCGAAAGCGCTAGCTAATATACGACGCTTTATATATTAGTTAATAAGGTATACTTTTCTAACTCACCTATTTTCTAAAAACGTAAGTAGAATAAGAAGTTAAAGAGGTAGCCACGGTTATATAAAGCCCATATTTTATAGCCTTTTTTAATTAGTTTATTTAATATCTTCGATATATACTTCGATCGCCCGTAAAATCGAATTATTATCTCGTTAATTAAGACGTTTTTACTAGGGATCTAGTAGGAGCGACAATTATCTCGAAATATCGAGATAAGTAGTTCTATTTTTCTCCACCACCTCTAATTAGTTAAACGTCGCTTAGTAGTAGTTATATTATCGAGTTCTTCGCTTATATAGGCCTTAATATCCTCCGTATCCTTAAGACTATAATAGAGGAAGCGTTAGATCTAGGTAAAGCAGTCTTACTTCATCTATAAAGTAGGTGTATAGTTGTTAGGGACTAACCTATGTGGTGGACTTGGTGGTGATAAAACAGATGAATCGTTGCTATGGACTAGAATGTTTGAGATGTAGGCCCGTGCCAAGCATGCCAAGCATCCTTATCTAATCAGATCATAGAGAATCCGTAATAAATGCCACCTTTTGAAGAAAAAAGCAACGCCCTCGTTGCATACATGCAGTCAGCAATTGACTGAGTAACTGAGCAATCAGACTGTAGGGATTATGTGCGCATGCGTTTAGTGTAGAAAGGAATGTGTGGTGTTGCAGAGATGCGTAGGCAAGAAGAATCCATCAGATTTGGCCGCATGCCAAGACTTTTCTTTGACACTTTCTCCACTCCCTTAGGTGGCAACGACGAGGTGGCGACGATAGCTATGAGGCTGCAAATTGGTTACGGTGGGAGCCCTGGCGTAGGTCTCGAAGCCTATGAGGTCAGATTACTAAGAAGTGGTGTGGTTGTGGGGTACTGATAGCCTGAGCAAAAGTTGAATATGTTATAAATTGACCACCGGAAAAACCCTGGATTGCGACCCGACCGGAGTAAAAGGAGTCGGTTGTCGGTTTCTCCGAGAAGCAGAACTTTTGAAGGCGCTAAACCTAATTAGGCAAGGTCGCCTTGGTGTCGCTGTCGCTGTCGCTTTATAAATCGACCAATGAGTGTAGTGTACCACTTTTGTGGTTCGTGGTCTCGCAATATTATTGTTGCGAAGTAGCTGGCCATTGATTGGCTGGTGGTGTAGGTGTAGGCTACATTCTCGAGCATATCGATGAATGAGAAGAAATCCGGATAGCTGAGGTTCTTAAGAGTAATTGCCATAGTGTTATCTTTTGACTTCTCCACGTATGGTTAAAGCTTTTTCACCTCTTGTTTCTTAATTGGTTTCGGAGCTAGTGGAAGTGTTGGATTCGGATGACTTATAGGTGGTTGGGTGGAGCCAAACCGTTGGTTCAACTTCTCCTTAATCATGGTGTCAAATAACGTTATGAGGCCACCAACTTGTTCCTTCGAGAAGCCTGGAATTGATGGTACTGTAGCCATCCTGATTGGTCGACTGGCCTAGTAAAAGGGTCGTGATTTGAGAGGTATGTAGGGTCTTCGCAATTAGGATGTGCGGAGCAACTGTTAAGGAGCGATTTCTGGTGCTGAGGCTTTATGGGGTACCTGTGGGAGGTGAGGCAACTGGTGGAGGAGCGTTTTAATTGGTCACAGCTATGTATGAAGACATAGGACTGATCGAATCAGGTATTGCTACCATTTGTTAGGGACTAACCTATGTGGTGGACTTGGTGGTGATAAAACAGATGAATCGTTGCTATGGACTAGAATGTTTGAGATGTAGGCCCGTGCCAAGCATGCCAAGCATCCTTATCTAATCAGATCATGGAGAATCCGTAACAATAGTTTAGCCCACTAAAGATATCTCGATACTAGTAATTAGCTGTTTCTCCTTCTAGATATAGGCCTATATATATAAGAGCTCCGACGAACACCTTTAGTTTATAAGAGTTTATTAGCTACTAAACCCTCTAGTTTATAGTCTTATTATTATAGTATTACCTTACACCCGTATAGTCTCTTCCTCGCTCCACCGCTCCTTAACGTATAGTATATATATTCGTATTAGTCGAAAGGATTTACTACATCTCCTCGGTCTAGAATAAAGAGAATATCGCGAAAGGGCTATCTAGGTTAAGGGTGTTAGGATAGATTAGTTAAGGATCTCGATTAGGGCCCTTAGTAAATAGTTAAAATTCGACCGTTTTTATATTAATAAGGCTTTCGGAATATTCGACCTCTAAGAGCTTTCATCGGTAAATCTCAAAAGTTTATATTAAATCCGGATTTACTAACTCCGGAAATACGGGTAAAATCGTAATTTTATCGCAATTAGTAAATGCGCGTACTAATATCACGATTTTAGTAGGTTTAGCAAAATCACGATTTTTTAGTAAATCACGTAATTTTTAAAAGTTCGATTTTTTCGATTTTTTCGATATTTATAATCAACTAAAACACTCGGGAAGGCTATAGGGGATGAACCACTAATACCACCTAAAATTAGACCCCAAATTCGGTCGATTCGGCCGATTCTCTCGCGGGGGTGGTGCTCGGAGTAATGTCTAGAGCTATGCGCATAGCGATGATAGTAGTGCGTTAGGCTACGGTCGTAAGGCCTTCGGGGCTACGGGCGTAAGGCCTTCGGGGGCCTTCGGGGGTTTATACGGCTAAATTTTAGGGTTACTATTTCCGGTGTTAGTAACCTAGGTTACTAATATGGCTGAAAGCGTTAGACATAGGCGGAACGTACGAAACGTGCTAAATCGTACTAAAACCTAATTTTTCCGATAATATCTAAAAAAGCGTGCTAAAATAAGCTTTTGAGATTTGCCGATATTCCTAGCCTATTCTTCTCGACCGATTTCTCCTCCTACTATAGTTACTTCTCGGTCTTTAATTTGGCCTTTATCTTAAGAGTTTTAACTAGACTCCTAGTAGGATTAATAGCCTTATAGTCCACTAGTTACGTTAACTTAACAGTATCGATAGCGGTATCTAAAATATCGCGATCCGCCTCCCTAGTCACCATAGCAGCTATCCTAGCCGATGGTACGATAGTAGTAGCCTGCGACTCGGTTTTTATAGCCCGATTTGGCTTACGACGCTTCCTTGAGGTGGTTTAGGAGGTAGGTGGAGGTGTAGGAGGTAATAAGGTAGTTCTATAAGAAATGCTTAGCTCTAATTACTCGCTATCGCCAATATAAGCTAATAGCTCGCCCTAGGAGGCCCCTTCTTAAAATCTAGCCGGGCGGATTATTCTCCGAGATAGTCTAGATAAAGGTATAAGGTTTAGGAGTAATAGGACCTCTTAGTAGTAGTGTAGGTAGTGTAGTTAATAATAGTCGATAGATTTAGGAATGGTCAAATTATGGAGGTTTAATGCCAAGACCCCTCGGGTATACTAGTCGCTAGTGCGGTCCATCCGCTCACAAGGAAAGGGATAGGCTGACCGATGAGTTGGGCAGCCTCAGCCCTGAAAGCTTGGCGCGTGCAAGTATCTTATGCAAGGTACATGTCTTTACTAAATACATACATGCCGACAGACACACTCGAGGCTCTTCTCGCATTTTCGTGACTCATTCCCTTCTCATTAGGGACAGAGAAGCAGACAATTCAGCTTCAGCAGCTGACACGCTCGTATCTGCTGCGTCTTCCACGGGAAGTCCGTGGGGCGCAAGATAGGAGCGCAACGCACAACACGGCTAACTTGCCTGACTACCTAGATTTTGGTGTGTACCACACCTGAATCTAGGTACCTCGCCAACATCAAGTACTACCACCTACATGTCCTATATGCAACTCGCGATATATGACGTAATAAGTAGGAGACCTATTTATACGTATAATAGCTATAATAGAGTAACTATATAAGCACTACACTATCACCACCTATCCCGATTAGGACCTCTCTCCTCCATCCTTCCTATATATTACTAGTAACCTCGCTAGCGACTACTCTATTAAGTACGCTGTCGCTATAAGTCTTCTCTATTACGACTCGGTGTTATCCCTATTATCTAGACCCTATACTAACGTTTACCCGGGCTATAGGTTATATCTCGACTTCTTCTTCACCGGTATATATATCTCCTTAAGAGTCTCCTCTAGGGTAGGCCCTTAGGGTCTTCGTTATTAAGAATAACCTTTTACTTACTCCTATACCTACTTCGGCTTCTAACGTCGCCTACTCTTCGTAGTAGGATAAGCGGGAGCTATAGAAGGAGGTAGTTTAGAGGTCTCTTATTCCTAATAACTCGTTAGTATATACCTACCTACGAGCTACTAGGGGTGGTTTCCTAATTAGATTAGGTAGAGCGGAGGCCTTCGGACGACGGCCACGAGGTTTCTAATTAGTTAAAGTAGGAGTAGTACTAGGAGGTAGTAAATTGTCTATTTCCTAGAAAGGTAACTAGATATCGTCGTTAGCCACCGTATCGGGATATTGCTATCGCTCTTCCTAATTTAGTCGGTTAGCACGTACTATACGCTTATATATCTCTAGTTATTATTATTACTCCGAATCCTTTCTCGCCTTCTTATTAGCCTCCTATATAGTTATAGCGCGGCGATTTACTTAGTTATACTTCTTCTTCTACTTTAGCTTATTCTATATATCCTTCTTTATTCGTAGTAGAGTAGGAAGCTCGGTCGGAATACCCTTATTAGTTTACTATATAGCCTTATAAATTTGCTCCGCACCTACCTAGAACGTAGAGACCTAAGCGGCTAATTAAGTACGTTAGTTAGGTAGAAGGCTTTAATATAATTAGTCGATACGAGAAATCGACTCTAAATAGGTATTAGTAGCTACGTTACGATACCTTATAGGATCGTAATCTACTAGATTATTAGCCTTATTATAATACCTCGGCTACTACTAACGCGGAGCTATATTATTCTCTAATAGATTATAGATTCGCTAGCGAGGGTAGATAAGAGATAGTAGGATAGGGAACCCTTCTCTATATACTCGTAGGAGAAGGTGTCTATAGGGTAAGAACTATCGAACGAGAATAGAGTAATTATATAGGCTATAGACTACCTTATAGCCTAGTTAAGTCTCTTCTTTAATAATTCTTTTTACGATAACCTACTTATAGTTAACCTTCTCGATAGCCTATATAGTAACCTAACTAATTAGAATCTCGAATACTATAAAATCGATACTACGAGGTCTATTAGTAATAGATCGATTTAGTTCCTCCTAGAGTCTTCGATACGTAAGACGTAATTAGCTATATATATTCTTAACTACTTACTCTACGGTAGCCTAGCGGTTTATAACGGCCTTAAGGATCGGATATATCGGCAAATCTCAAAAGTTTATTTTAGTACGCTTTTTTGGATATTATCGGAAAAATTAGGTTTTAGCACGATTTAGCACGTTTCGCACGTTCCGCCTATGTCTAACGCTTTTTTCCATATTAGCAACCTAGGTTACTAACACCCGAAATAGCAACCCTAAAATTTGGCCGCACGAACCCCCGAAGGCCGTACGAACCCCCGAAGGCCTTGCGACCGTGGCCCCGAAGGCCTTACGACCGTGGCCCCGAAGGCCTTACGACCGTGGCCTAGCGTTGGCCCAGCGCACCACCATTATCGCTATGCGCATGACCCTACGCATTTCCCCGAGCACCACCCCGGGCATCACCCCCGCGAGAGAATCGGCCGAATCGACCGAATTTAGGGTCTGATTTTAGGTAGTGTTAGTGGTTCATCCCCTATAGCCTTCCCGAGTGTTTTGGTCGATCATAAACATCGAAAAAATCGAAAAAATCGAACTTTTTAAAATCACGTGATTTGCTAAAAAATCGTGATTTTGCTAAACCTACGAAACCTGCGAAACCTGCTAAAATCGTGATATTAGCTCGCGCATTTGCTAATTGCGATAAAATTACGATTTTACCTATATTTCCGGAGTTAGCAAATCCGGATTTAATATAAACTTTTGAGATTTGCCGATATATATACCCTTATTCCTTTAGGTAGAGTCGCTCCCTAGATTACGATAGCTCTTAGTATAGTAATAAATAACCTATAACTCCTTTAGGAACTAATTATTCTAGAAGTATATTACCTTAACGGGGAATAGTAGGCTAAGGAGGTTATCTCGATTATCCTAGAGAGTATAATAATCGGTTAATTAGACCTACGTCTAGGCCGAGTTCTAAATCGCTTCCCTCGTCTCCTTTAGGTAGCCCTTCCTTAATTAGCTAACCTAACTTATAATATTATCTACCGCGTACTTACTATATAGCTAGATCTAGATACCGGGGATTATATAAGGGAGAGAAGCGAGGAGGCCTTTACCTTAGTCTAAGATATTAACCCGAGATAGTAGTCGGTCGTTAAAGACCTCCTCTATTAGTACACTTAAGAAGAAATTATAGTATATCTCTAACTCTAAGGTAGTAAAGGAGAAGGCCGCTAGGAAGGTATAATTTATATTCGTTATCCTAATCGCTATAAATAAGAGAAGGCTATTCTTATTAGTATTAAACGTAGCGTTATTCTATATTATAAAGTCGCTATAGAAGCGTTTTATAAGGCGTTTTTATTCGTAGTTAATAATAACGATTTAGGCTAGTATCCGCTTTACCGTTACTCCCGTCTTATCTTTAATAAGGTTATAGCGTTTACGGGTAAGGAAGTTCTCGCTATTAAGGGCCGAGAGGAGGCCTAGGATAACGTCTCGAGTTAACCGGGTAGTAGATAGGATAAGATTATAGTATTTCTTTTTACGAAGCGTTAGAAGTTCGTCTACTTCCTAGGGTGTATTCTCTAAAATCGCTATTAACTCCTTATAGGTTAACCTACTTATACGATAAGTACGAGCGATCCTAATAGCCTTAGCGTAGTTAGGATAACGCTATAGATAGACCTATATACTAAGAGGATTCGGAGTTATCTTATAGCTATACTCGAGAGACCCTATTCCTAAGACCTACGTCCTATCTTCTTAACCTCGCTTAAGGCTTCTCTATAAGATATATAGTCGCTATAGACACCCCTTAGCCTTAATCCTAGTCTATTCGTACTAGCGAATAGCCGTATACTCCTTATCTACCTCCCTATTAATATACTCCGTTAGCTTTCTCTAGTTTTTAGTCTCGATACCGTAGTAGATATATCGATAGTTCTTACGATTCGATCTATACTACTTAGTAACTATAGTAAATCCTCGGCTAAAGGCGTAGTTCTATATACGAGTCTAAGTATCGTCCGGTGTCTTAAAGACCTCGTCGGCCTTAGGTAGGAGGAGGTGGGTGGCGGGTATAGTATTAATAGCCTTCTATATAATAGGCCTTATCTCGACTTCTAGGCGGGGATGCGGGGCCTAGGTAGTAGCTATAGCGACGGCGATAGAGAAGGTATAAGGTTATGGTGCTGCGGAGGAGTCGCCAAATGGTGGTATAGAGGAGGGAGAGCTATGGCGTATATAAGGTGGAAGACATATAGGTGGTGGTAGTTGATGTTGGCGAGGTACCTAGATGTAGGTGTGGTACACACCAAAATCTAGGTAGTCAGGCAAGTTAGCCGAGTTGTGCGTTGCGCTCCTATCTTGCGCCCCACGGACTTCCCGCGTCTTCCAGCAGAGATCTTCTCGTACATCATCGCTTTGTGCGAGATAGATGCTCTTCATTCTCTCTATGCAACTTGCCAGGCGCTCCAGCAGAAGGTATCGCTGGCAATACGATATCGTCAAGTCGACTTGAGTGCTCACAACATTGGTCATAAATCCTTTAAGCAACGAAATGATACCCTCATATCATACTGGGGTGATTCTTGGCCACCGAGGTTCAATATCCCAAAGCTGGCAAGAAGGCAACAGAGATTTCTGTCTGATCTTTCCAACAACCCTTACATTGGCACGCTTGTGCATGAAATGACGTGGACAATTCACTCCCGCTATCTTCCAACCAACGAAGACTTCGGGTGGGCGGATACTCAGATCTGGGAGGCGTTTGAGAGATTCAAGTATGTTACTAAATTGGACTTGGCTTGCTATCAAGAGTCATGGGATTGGGATTATCTGCGTAAGCCCCCGAAACAGATATTTTCAAATGCCAAAGATGTTCGACTTTCTGGGATCATATACCGGCAAATCGTGTCTATCATCATAGGATCCATCGATTTGTTAAATCTTTAAAGCCTTTCCTTAGATAACCTTCAGGATCCTGGTCATTTAGGAACTATTTAACCTTACCAAATAAAGGAATTCTCGAGATCAGGCAATGCGATCCATCAAACAACCGACAGCTACGAGAATGACCTCCCAGGCCCAATGCTCGGCATTCTTCCTTTACTTAGCGGCCAGTGTTCCAGTCTTCGATCTTTTCATCATGGAAAGCCGGGCTGGACTAACCATCGAACTGAAATAGGTATGCGTTCTGATGGGCGTTGCTATGCCGAGATTAGCGACTTCATTCTGTCAGTATCAGCCACTCTCGAGAATTTCCATTTTGAGCATGGAATTCCTGAACGTCAGATTTTTCTGTATAAAATCGGGCAGCTTGAGCGGGACATTGGACCACCGTTTCAGAAGGCCATGCCTATGGGACAGCACCTTCAAAATGAGGTGATGGGCGCACTGATGCTGGTGCGGTGGCCACAAATGAAGCATCTGAAAATTACTGGAGCTGGGAGGTGGGATAGGCAAAATGCCATTAGCGAATATCAACTGAATATGCTGGAAAGACACCTCGGGGAAAATGTGGAAGTTACCTTGGAAGACTTTACAGATCACCCATGCGAATTCTTCTTTGGGGCTTGAAATCGAGTACTGATCACCTGAATTCTCTCTATTTCTATGAGCCCAACGATGGTCTTCAATCATCTCCGACGACAGCGAAAAGCCGGATCTTGACAAAGGTATATGTAGAACTACCACAAGCGTTGACTATTTTTGGCTAGCTCGCCATTGCGTAGTATCCTCTAGTACTTTTCCTTTTAAGCTGTAGTATATGGAATTAATTGACCCATTCCTGTGCAGATGCGGGGAGCTCTGCCTCATGCTCTGGCTTCGGCTTCAGTTTGCTATCCTAGAGTCATTGATGGATCTTTACAGATTTCCGAAAAGAAGATTCAAGGCACCAACGGAGGGCACCTTGAGATGGACCAATGGAGCTGAAAAATCTTCTTGGAGAAGGTCCGTGGATCTCCTGCTTCACCTACAGTCCCAGATCTGCTGAGCCTGAAGGACACTCTTTCTCAAAAGAAGTCAAGAATCGGTCGTCTCGAGCGTCCCGGACCAAGATCCAGCGTTAACCCCTTATGCAAGAAGTTTGATATCGTATCCACCCAGACA
>JAABUP010005948.1_pt1 | contig 17976 bp, 26 predicted proteins | sample 5559201 | NCBI WGS metagenome assembly JAABUP01 (sample SAMN10711887, study PRJNA513373) | rock metagenome | isolation source: Antarctica rocks | place: Antarctica
GCTATAAAGCACTGTCCCACCCTCCCTCCCTGGTTTTCTTTTGGTGGCTCTGGGGCGCTTGCTTTTGCTGGCCCTGGGGCAGTGGGGGGTGTTAGGGCCAAATGATGGCATGTTATGTCACATTTGGTCCATACCGCCATTATTCATGGCCAGGTTAGCTTAGCTCATGACACATTGTGAACCATGGCTGTAGCTGATTTAACAAAGTTGCAATACATGCTTCACAGTGGCCTCTGCTCAGATGTAGTGAGTCCCACAGGTGGGCACACAGCTGGGGCTGTGCTTCTTGGCATAGTTGTAACCTTGCAGGGCACTGCTGCAGCATTTCTGCCAAGGTACACAGTGAAAGCACATGTGGGTGTGTGTAACAGAATTGTGTGGTGGTCCAGAGAATCAACAGATCCAGACACTCAGATCTGGACTTTTCCCGCTTAAGAACAAAAGTTAGGATCCTCTCAGGAGAACCATCCTGGATTTGACACCCACACATTACAATGCTTTTGGAGCTAAACGCCGCCTTCAAGGGTTGTGTTGTTGCAATGAAAATAGAGGCTCAACTTGGCAGCTGTATGGCACGCACAAGGTATAGGAAACAGTGGCCTTCTTTGGTCAAACGCTCGTGGCAAAAGAAGACAGCTGGCACCTGTAGTATCCACTTCCTTCAGCAAAGCTACAGCCAAGCAGCAAGAACGGTTCCACAGGAAGAAGCTTGCTGCCTGAACAAGCTTGCCTCTGACAGAGGGAGAGCCTGTTCAATTAGCACTTGTCTGTTTTCTGTGCAACCTGTTGCGTATGCACAATAGTGCAGTGGACTTGCTAGTCCAATTTTTTTGTGGCCAGAACCAGGTGCCTTCTTACTTTTGACTTTGACTCAGATGGCAGCAGCAGCAGCAGCAACAGCTCCAACATTGTGCAAACATCACGACAACAGCCACAAGGTTCTGCTGAGGGCATGCCAAAGCAGCACCTTCTTGCACCGCATGTTACATAGTGGCTGTCACACTCGGTAGTTGATAAGGTCAATCACCAATGGCCGCTAAACAAGTTTATAATGAAATCTCTCAATGTCATCACTCTTCTTCACTTACAACAATTGATAAGATTCCTCCAATGATTGGAGTCCAATCTCAATAAGGTGTGTTCTTCGCGCCACCCATTGGGCAACGGCCTGAAAACTCTTGCATTCATTACATGCAACTGTTGCATTGCAACAGCAGCAGAATGCTGTCTTCTGCAACACACATGACAAAAGTGGAACATTTGGCAACGCTAGCATTCATACGCACGCTGTTACATGTGGGCAACAATGACTAGGGCAGCACATTGACAAGGGAGGGGCTTGAGCAGGGCTATTGCATGGCACCCTCCTCTCAGCGCTTCCTATTGTCGTTCACCTTCTTGTGAAGAGAAAACCTTGCCACCACACCTTGTGTTTGGAAGACAAAGTACAAGCCTGAAGTTAGTCATGCTTCTGCAAATCTGTTGGTTTGTGTGTTGCAGCAGCTTTGGGGCTGGCTACTCACGAACGAGCCTTTGTTGGACTCATAGGTTGAGACTTGATTGCTCTCTGCTGCAGGTCACGACGTCCTGGGCAGCCCGGTATAATACTTGGCTTCTCATTAAATTGACGCCGAAAGGTGTAGTCTTTTCTTTTCTTTTCTTCTCACGACTTCTTTTACTTCCTGCAACAGTGTACTATTATGCAAGGGCAGAGCTCTGCAGCTGCTGCCTTAGGAGCTTGATATTTTCTTTCTATCTGAAGGACCGCGATTTCTGTTGCATGTCTGAAGTGTATGTACCGCTTTTTTCACCTCATTTTTGTGCATTGCATGCTCTGCATTGCATGCTCTGCATTGCATGCTCTGCATTGCATGCTAAAAGCTGCAACGTGCACTAATTAGATTGTTTGGAGCATCCCAAGCTCCTTGGTGAAAGATGCAAATGGCCGGGCGCCCCGGGATGGTCATTGCCACCTGATGTCCTGCCATTTTCTTGCATTAAAGCTATCAAGTTGTTTGCAAGCAGCCAAGGTCCCGCTGCATACAATTGCCCAACCACCGTATGCAGCTACAGCTGGAGAAGCTGTTGGAGAAGAGTTACTATCTGCATCCCAATGCCAAGGATGCATACAAGTCATACTGCTGCCATACAACTCTCATCAGATCAAGGCCATTCTCAATGTTTATGCTTTGTATTGAGTTGCTGTGAGAAGATCCTTTGGCTTTACCAGGCCCTGCAGGATGACTACTACTTCTTGATTGCACCAGCTATGCCCGTTGATGGCTTTTTTACTGAGCTTTGCAGGCAGCTTGCTGATGTGCAGGAGCTCTCGGCAACAGAAGGCATCCAATTGCTTCAAGACTGTATCATGGTGGCAGCCCAGAACACCTACCAAAAGGCCAAGTCAGCAAACTACCAGCCTAAGGACAAGCCTTTCTTTGATGATGAATGCAGAGTTGCTCTTAGGCAATATGAAGAGGCTTTGCAAGATGCCACTAGCCATGTAGCAAAGTACTTTCTGAAGCGTTTCAGGGCTGTTGTACGGCGTAAAAAGCATCATTACACGAAGCACACATCTGCTAAGTTGATGGACTTGGCTCAGCGTAGCCCAGCAAAATTGTGGAAGCGCTTCAGAAAAAAGGGCAGGTCTGTTCCTGTAGCTGATTTGGACAAGTGGATGGCTCACTTTGAAAACCTGTTGAATGTGCCTAGGTCAGATGATTATGTTGACTCCCAATGTTTGTTGTTCACCCCGCAGATCTACCCAGTGCAGCAGCGCTGAACACTGTCATATGACTGCATTCTACTGATGAAGTTGTTGCTGCCATTAGTGCTTTGAAGCGTAACAAGTCCTCTGATTTATATGGTATGCGATCTGAATTCATCATTGATGTTGTTTCTCATTTGGCTAGTCCAATTTCAGTTGTCTTCAATAACGTCTTTGACACAGCTTTTCCTGCCTCACAGTCAGTTGGACGCCTCTGCCCTATTTTTAAGGGCGGAGATGAACATGATTTGGACAATTACTGTGGCATCACTGTCGGCACTGTTTTGTCTAAGCTGTATGCTACAGTGCTGGAGCGGCGCATCAGTGGTTGGGCTGAAGAGCACGGGATTAGGGCAGATGGGCAAGCTGGCTTGACGTGACCATCGCACGTCAGACAACATCTTCATCATGAGGACACTTAATGAGTCATGCAAGGCAATGAGGACCAGTAGTCAGCATGGTAGGTTATATGCGTGCTTCAAATTTGTTGACTTTCGTAAAGCATTTGACACTATCCCGAGGGACAAACTATGGGAGCATCTTTCCAATATTGGGGTTCAAGGCAAAATGCTGGATGCACTGAAGAGCTACTATGCCAATGTTCGTGTATGTGTGGACATCCCATCGGTCGGCAGATCTGCACCCTTTGACAGTACCATGGGAGTAAAGCAAGACTGCCCAATGTCTCCAACCTTATTTGGCCTATATATCGATCAGCTGGAGACTCACTTGCAACATTATACGCAAGATGCTCCAGAGCTTCAAGGGCAAAAGGTGTCTTAATTGCTATATGCTTGTTGTCGAGATCCCGGCTGGTTTGCAACACTTGTTACATGTACTTCAGCTCTTTTGTGGCAAGAAGCTGCTTTCAGTCAACATGTCAAAGACCCAGGTAGTCATTTTCAATGACTTTCGGCATTCTCGTTCAGACTCTTTCCTATATGGTGGTCGAGCTTTGCGCATTGTCGATCACTACACATATTTGGGAATTGTTTTGCACAAATCAGGCTGTTTCAAAGCAGCAATTGAGAAGCTGGCAGCTGCAGGCAAGCGCGCTCTTTTTGCAATGCAATACCGCTGCTCAGAGTTGGGTCTGGATGACACACATCTTTGCTGTTCTTTGTTTTCATCTCTGGTACAGCCAGTCCTTTCATATGGTTGTGATGTATGGTGTCTCGAAAGGTCCTCCCTATTTTCGCAAATGAACACTGTGCATAATCATTTTATGAAGCGCACATTGCATGTGCGCAAGTCTGTTCCGGAGGGCGTTGTTTTATGCGAATTAGGAAGAGTGCCCTTGCAATTCCATAGGCAAAAAATGGTACTCAAGTATGTTACCAGGCTCAGCGAGTTACCCTCTGACAGGCTGGTCAAGAAGGCTTTTATTCATGCCTCATCTGTGAACACTCTTTGGTGGCAAAAACTGTCCCTTTGGCTGAGCCAACATGGATTTGAAGGTGTGCTAGCAGAGGGGACTTTCTCATTAGCCAATGCTGAGCAGCATCTAAGGGACAAATGGTACCATGGCATTTGCCAATCTTCAGCCACAAAGGTCAGGTTTTTCCATGGACAACATGTTTTTTGACTCCAATGTCATGGCCTCTTACCTTCGTGACATAAGACCCAGTGCTTCATTGTTTTCATTCATCAAGTTCAGGTTAGGTGGTCACTCACTGAGGGTCGAGACTGACAGATGGTTGAGACCCAAACAACCTAGAGAACAACGTATTTGTCGTCACTGTTCTATGCAAGCGGTTGAAGATGAGCAACATTTCCTTTTTGACTGCCCCTTTTACAGCATCATTAGAGGTCAGCACTTCTCATTATTTGGCTCAAATTACCAACAACGGGACCTTAGGCTCTTTTTTGAACAGAACTCCCACCAGCTTGGTTTTGTCGCACACCACATACACCTGTGCTTTCAAGCCAGGATGTCTGATGAGTCACAACTGGCTCCACACCCCAGACTGTAAGGTATCAAATGAAAATGACTCTGACTCTGACTCTGACTCTGACGCAAACGCTGACGCTGACGCTAACTTCTGACTGCGCCAGCAGCTTTTTTGCTGAGCAAAGGGTACCCCAATGTTTGAACGTAGTCTAAAGCTGTGGCATTCAAACTTGGTCACGTGAGATGCAAGACCATGCTGAGTCACTGAGTTGCCATGGTCTAGCTGGCTAGCTTGTATGTGGAAAGTACTTACTAGTGATCCTACAAGGTGCATGCTTGACACTGGCAGCTCGCTTTTCAAGGCTGCAGCCTTGAGAACACGGGTATTTGTTAGGCAAGTACCCGTGGTCACGCCCCCTGAGGTTTCAAGTAACATGTTCATCAACAGAGATACATTAAAAACACATTAGTGAAACCCTTTCACCAATTGTCCCTAGGGCAACTCGCCAATTCGCCAGGGGCAATGGGATTCGCCAATCACACAGACAGCACTGCTGTGCACAGATGTCAGCTTAGTGCAATAGTCTGCGGCTAGACAGGCAACATGTCCTGTCAAGCAGGTAAGCAACGAGGTTATGAACTGCTGTGCTCAAGTCGAAGATCAGTTGAGTCATTTGCCCCGAACGATCACTGCAGGACCTTCGTCACCGACACTTTCCTTACCAGCAGCTCTTGTCGACAGTGGTGAATATGGTGCTGCATATGCACAGCAGACGCCCGGCTCTCTGCCTGCGTCCTCCATTCCAGGTAGCACAGCACGTCCCCATATGAGGTACGGGGTTCTGGCGCCCCCGCTCAGTGGCAGCCGGCGAACCTATTGCAGTGACACACGTCAGGGATATACTCCTCAGCGACGCCGACGGCTGAGTTTGCCGGACGCTTCTCGGCTCACGGTAAGCACTGACCAGCTTATGTGGTGCCGACTGATCACTGCGTATTTGTGGTGACTTTGGGTGATGCCAGGGTGCTGACTCTGAGGCAATGTCAGAGGGTGGCGGAACAGAGCACAACAACACGTTTGTGTGGGGCACAAATCTGGTGATTTCGGACGTACAGAACAGAATAAGACGGTTCATGCGCAGCTTCACACAAAAAGGCAGCAGCGAGGCTTTGTACACCACACTGATCAAACAAGTGAGTCATGTGACCAACCCCTTGGGCACCCCAGTGAGCCAAGATGTTCCTAGATTTAGCTGCAACAGCACAGCCAACCGCCATCCTGCCGTGCATGGCTATTATTGGGGTTGTTGATGTGCAGGCAATGGATGATGATGAGGTGTTTCTCAACATCGACCTGCTGCACATGTATGAATATGACAGAGAGCTATATGGTCAGCTGATTCCTTATCCTGGAGAGGTCATTCCGCTTCTTGACAATGAGGCTAGGTCCATTGCCGCAGATCTTATAGGGGGGGAGCTGCCAGAGGACAAGTTGTTCACAGTAAGTGCAAATCTTTCTGCAAGACAAGGCATGCTGTTATTGTTTAGGCAGGCTAATGGTGCGCCATACAGACACATGTTGTGCATGCAATACCACATGATGCATGCAAAGCCTGTGTATACGCAGGTGCGGCCCTTTGCCCTCAAGGAGAACAAGGTCATCAGGGATTTGAACCCAGATGATATGAACAAATTGATATCTGTCAGTGGCATGGTCACAAGGACAAGCAATATCATTCCTGATTTAAGGTATGAAACATGCATGTTGCTCATCCAGCAGGTTTCAGCGTTGCACTGTAATTGTACCTTGACGTACATTACTGTACCAGACTTGACATGGGTGCCTGATGATGGCATTCCACAACCTGCAGCACTGTATCTGATATATGCTGTGCATGCAGGACTGGACTCTTCAGGTGTGCAGCTTGTGGCATGGAAATGCAGAGCCACGTGATGGGTGGGGCCATTGAGGAGCCATGCAAATGTCTAGAGGTCACTTGTGGCAAGACCATGACCATGCAGTTGATGCACAACTTGAGTGAATTCAGCAATAAGCAACTCATCAAGATGCAGGTATGCCTTGATGCTACTCCCAGCCTCAATCCATCACGATAGAGGCTGGTCCTTTCATCGGTGCTTGCACAAAGATGCAATCACAGACACATGTGTTAAGGCAAGCTTCACATGCAACACCAATCAGCTGCCACTAGCACTGAAAATCTGGAGTTGCACATGGACGCTTGCTATTAAGTATAGTCATGCAGGAAAATCCAAATGCCATTCCTGAGGGAGAGACACCCCACTCAGTGACCTTGTTTGCACATGACCACCTTGTGGACATGGCGAAGCCTGGTGACCGTGTCACCATCACTGGCATCTATACAGTGGGAAGCATGCGAGTCAATCCCCGCATATGCCTGTTGAGGAGCACATTCAAGCCCTTCATTGATGCCGTCCACATCAACAAAGATGAGAGGACCAAGAAGTTTGCTTTGAAGCTTGATGACTCCATGGCGAATGATTTCAGCCAGGAAAAGACACAGCAAGAATCTGAAGAGCATGCATTTCAGGTAAACACCTGGTCAACTTTTTATGGCAAAAGATAGACAGACAGCCTCACGTGTAGCCAGCATGACCCTACAACTCTTTTGATGCTTTCCTGGATGTCCCAAAGAGCTTTTATCTGAGCCCACACATGCTTGAGGTCACTAAGACAGTGCGCATGACCATGCTTAGAATGCTAGAGCTACCGTCATGTGTTGTCATGTCATCTGATGACCACTCTAGCACTTTGTGCAATGTCAACCTCTTGTCTGGCACACACACCCAACACGCTTTCTGGCTTGACTTTGCCATGACTTGTCTGCAGTTAGGGGCTCAGTCCAAGGAGCAGCTAGAAACAAAAGAGGCAGAGCTGCAGGTATGACAAAAATGTGCAAAGCATGCTTGCAAGCGGCTGCAAGCTAGCTGAGCGCATATGCAACCTTACAAAAGCAGGGCCTAGCAAGCGCATCAGTCCTCTCTCAGTGATGCCAGATTGTGCATCATGATGATCGTCATGCACTGTACACATGTATTGGTTCACTTGCCAAAGCCTTAGAGTACTCTTCATTTAGCTTGTTTGAGACAGCCATCAACATACAAAGCCAATTTGGTGTGCAGGAATTGGGCGCAGACCCAGACATCTATGAGAAGCTGACAGCCAGCATAGCACCCAGCATTTGGCAGCTGGATGACGTGAAGAAAGGCATCCTATGTCAGCTCTTTGGTGGTTGTACTAAGGTACTCAATTCTGCATATCAGACAGCCCAAACACATGAGCATCGTAGAATGTCTACCCTGTATGCATCTTGCTCAAGCAAGTTATGCACAAAAAAGTACACTGAGTGTGTACAAAGCTGATACCAAGGCCGACTTACCCCACTGCTTGTGCAGGAATGGTCAGGTGGGCGTGTGAGGGGTGACCTGAATGTGCTGCTCGTGGGTGACCCAGGTGTCAGCAAGTCTCAGCTATTGAGCTATGTTCACAAGCTGGCACCTCGCGGCATCTACACCAGCGGCAAAGGCAGCAGTGCTGCAGGACTCACGGCGTCTGTGTCCAAGGTATTCCTGCAGTTTTAAGCAAGTACCAACAGAGTGCCGTTCCTTGCAATGTGGTTGCCTTCAAGCTGCGTCCCGTGCCCAACCAACTAATATCTCATTAGGACTACATGCCTGGGAATGGGCTTGCCAAGCTGAGCGCAATTGTGAAAGTGGACACATTTGTAAGGCCTCCTTGCAACAAATTCCTGTGCTTGATTGCTAAGTGTACATGTTGATTCTGTATTCAGGATCCAGAGACAAGGGAAGTGGTGCTAGAAAGCGGAGCCTTAGTGTTGAGTGATCAAGGGGTGTGCTGCATTGATGAGTTTGACAAGATGTCTGACAGTGCTCGTAGCATGGTGAGCAAGGTTTCCATGATGTTCTTGCTGCATGCACAGTGCGCATCAGTTTGTTGTGCGTTGCCAATGCCATGTTCAACACTGGCTGGTCAGGTCACTAATTGTTGAGTGTACTCATGTATTGTAGTTGGGAATGCGTACCGGCATTAAACTCAATTTTTTGTACCATTTTGTACCAATTTCTACCTCACAAATGCATTTGTGCAGCTGCATGAGGTGATGGAGCAACAGACAGTGTCAGTTGCCAAGGCCGGCATCATTGCTACCTTGAATGCCAGGACTAGTGTCCTAGCATGTGCCAACCCAGTGGGCAGCCGCTACAACCCAAGCATCAGCGTCATTGACAACATCCAATTGCCCCCTAGCCTAATGTCCAGGTTTGACCTCATCTACCTGATGCTGGACAAGATCGATGAGTCCTCAGACAAGAAGCTAGCACGGCATCTGATAGCACTGTTCTATGACAACCCTCCAGAGAATGCTCAGGTAGGCTATTGTACAAGGCAAACATGCTTGTCACCATCTCTGCTATTCACAAGCAACTAGGATGTCTTGCTTGGTTGTGCGTGTGAGTAGCTCACGCATTCTGTCAGAAAGCATTTTGCTTGACTATACATGATAAATCTGGCTGGCTTATAGAACAAAGGCTTAATAGCCATGATGCTCTACAGATGTTCCTGTGGCAATCTGCCTGAGTTCTGCACACCGGACAGATGCCCTTTGAACACTGCGACGGCAGAACAGACCACAAAGGTTGTTGATGAGCAAAGTAGTGGCTGTTGTATGTAGGCTGTCATTCCAATGGAGAAGCTGCGAGACTTCATAGCTTTTTCTCGTGCACGATGCCAGCCAGAATTGACAGAAGAGGCGGGCAAAGACTTGGTGGATGCCTATAAGATCATGCGCAACCAGGGCACTAGCAGGAACTGCATCACAGCTACCCCTCGCCAGCTGGAGTCCATGATCCGTTTGTCTGAGGCCCTGGCTCGCATGAGGCTGTCTCCGTCTGTGGAGCGTCATGATGTGGCTGAGGCTGTCCGTCTGATGAAGGTAGGTTCTGTCTAGTATGCACATTAGCTACCAGGTACATACACAGAGACTTTATGCAATGTCTGAGCCTTCCTGAAGGGTATTTGGTACATGCACACCTTATAGTTCATGCAATTGCAGCTTTAGATTTAGCTTGAGGTCATACCATCAGCAACAAATGTGTAACCCAAGAGGCTGGCAATTCCATGCAAACAGATGCACAAGACATGCCGGACAATGGAGACCTTGTCAGATTCAGCAGTTCCTATGATTGCATGCAGGTTGCAACACAGCAATCAGCCACTGATCCCACTACAGGGACAATAGATATGGACTGCATTAACACTGGTGTCAGCTCTTCTGTCAGGCGAGCAAGAGATCAGCTATCAAATGAAGTGCTAGCGCTCCTCAAAAGTAAGTAACGCTATATCATCGTCGTATTAGTTTTGTGATGCTCTGAACACAGCGTAGCAAGTCAGCCTCAGCAGGATATTTGCAATGCTTGACTTCTATGAACATGTCACAGCTGAGCTCTTAAGCCACAAAACACTGCGTGCCCTTGGAAGACACCATCAACAAAATGTGTTTGTATTTGCAGCTGCAAGGTCGCCTCTAAGTATCATGGAGCTGGTAACACAGTTGAATGCTCATGCTAGTGTACCAGTCAGTCAGTTGGACGTCAACAAAGCTCTACAAGGTATAGCCCATCAGTATGAGCAACTACCAGACGGTAAATTTCAAGCAACCGACGCTTGACGATGGGAGCTTGAAATTTCATACTGTGAAACACCTTGCCTGTTTATGGACTGCTTGGCTGCGCATTTGCCTTACTGCTACATGATTTGCTTGTTAGATGTCTTGCTAAGTCAAACTTGTGCAAACTGTCTTTGACCTCCTGAGTGCTTCTTGCCATACAGATTGCTTCTGCTGAAATCATGATCAGGCTTTTACTGTTTGTAGTCACTCCCAGACTGTCCATCCTGCTTTTGTGTATGTGATGCGTTGCTTCCCAGGTTGAGAGTCAGCAGCACAGTAATCGTAGTGTAAAGTGTTGCAGCAGTGCATAACAGCTGATTCTGAATCATAGCAACATTGCCTGCACACTGCCACATCATGATCATGCATACATCAACATACGGTGCTAAATAGAAATCAATTTTGGAATTGTCATACTTAAGATTAGGAGAGGTCAAAACTGAACCAGATGAAACAGATACAGTAGTTGGCATGTCCAGATTCAGCAAGACAGGGTAATGGTCTGAAGATGCTACAATGCTGAGCACTTTGAGGTGCAAAACCTTGTTGCATATATGAGCCGAGGCAATAAAATAGTCAATGACTACATGGCCAGCATTAGCATGGCTAGTAAACCGAGCCGGAGTGTCCCCTGTTGTGCGAGTCAGAGTCAGAGTCAGAGTCAGAGTCAGAGGGCTAATATAAAAAAAAGGCTGGTAAGTAAACTGCTGTGTTGTGCATATGCAAGTTATTTCACTGAAAACAAAGGCTTGCTGACTGGCCAGGCTCTCCTTCTGTCAAAGGGAAGCTTGTTCACGCAGCAAGCCTCTGGACCTTCTTGAGCAAATGCTCTTGTTCTATGCCTGCTGCTTTACTGAGAAAGTTGGATAGTACAAGTCAAAGCTGGCTACTTTCCACCCAACCCCAGGCGCTACAACCCAGAAATGTCTATCCCATGGCCATGAATCTCTGGATGTCCTCAGTGATTGAGATGTGCTGCATGGATCGTGGGTTTACAGGCCATTAAGCATGGACTAGCAAGCTGGAGTCAAAGGGGCGGTCGTCATGTGACATGACTCATGTCTACAAACAAGAACCGCCTCCCTCTGCCAATCTTGCAATCTCAGTGCCAGGCCAGCTTACCACCGACCCAAGCTATGCTGACTATGGGGCTGATGTTGATGGCTGATGCTGTTGATGGGTGAAGCTGATGAAGACTATGGGGATGCTGTTGATGGCTGAAGCTGATGGCTCAACACCTCATGTGCTGCAGAGCATAAATGCCAACTTGTTGGTTCGGCCATGAGTCAATATTTTGGCTTACCGAGCTCTCCCTGGAGTGCACCTTAACATAGTAGACCAACACATGGACGTCAGGCTGCTGCCGTGCAAACCATGTGCAGAAGGTCAGGTGAGACTGTGCCTGGCAGTGCTACGCTGCAGCCAACTCAGCTGTCAGCTGTCAGCACCTTCACGTGAGTTTGCTTTAATGAAATGCTTGATGCCATTTCTCCTCCTGTTACACCTACCAGTAAGCAAAACAGCTGAGTCATCACCTCATCCCTACACAAGTCTTGAAATACACAAACGCACCCACAGCAGCATTGTGAGCACACACCAATTGGAACCAGGGCTGCCCCTTGATCGTCACAATAGACTATCTGGCTTACAGATATACCAATATGCACTAATTCTTGCACAACATAGCACGCCTCAATATCAACAGGTAAAACAGCCAGCATACGTCATGACAGCCTCTCTCACACTCACCACCATTCCGACATGTCAACTCTGGATCCACATGCATCTTACAGTCCTAGCCTTTGTGATGCCTCGGCTACACCTCATCTCCATAGTAGCGCATCAAATACCACTGCCACTGTGCCAGCTAGCTGGCCAGCATCCTATGCTACTACGTATACAGCAGCCACAGCACCGCCACTACCAGTATCTGCAGCATCAGCAACAGCTACACGAGCGTCAGCAGCAGGCTCACTTTGTCACAGGCTTTCCTGCTCAGTTGGAAGCTTCCCAACCTAGCCAGCTCCATCTACAACCACCACAGCAGCTACCACAGGAGGCCACTGATGCCATGCATTGGTCACAGCAGCGGCAGCAGCAACAGCAGCAGCATAGGCATAGCTGCATTTCACATTTGCAGCAGCAACAGCAACAGCATTGCACAAAGTTATGGTACATGTTGGGCACAGCAGCAGCATCCCACTCACCCTTTGCTTCAGCAACAGCAGCAGTGGCAATGCCCTCCTGCTCTGCACATATCATAGCACCAGTCTTTGCCTTTCTGCAGCAGCAGCAGCAGCAGCAGCAGCAGCAGCAGCAGCAGCAGCAGCAGCAGCAGCAGCAGCAGCAGCAGCAGCAGCAGCAGCAGCAGCAGCAGCAGCTTGCTAGTATTGGGCATTTGCCACACTGTGTACCGCTGGGGGCCAGCATTGCTTGCAGCCTCCAACTGTCCAAAGTTAACAACTTGATCGACCGATATCTGCATCTTGATTTCTTGCTCTGCAATACCTCAGTACTGACTGGTGCATTGGTGCGTGCATCTTTGCAGAATGCTGATCTTGTGTACCCGCAGCATATCTTCCTTGGTGATGGCGAAGCTCGCAAGCCAATATACATCTGCCTAGCCAAGCCTGATCCACCTTAGGTTTAGGATTTTCCCTTTCCCTTTGGGTTATGACCTATGGTCATAGCTCCGGGCTGCCGCCTTACGAGGCTCCCGTTATCATCGCTGAAAAGCGTAAACTTTTCTTTTTCTTTTCTTTCTGCCTAGCCAGTGATGTTTTGGGTATTGGCCTTGTCAAGCACCTTAGGTAACCTGTTTTGGTTTCGAGATTTTCCAAGCGCAGTCTATTGCAAGCAAGAGCATCTACTGCCACAAAGGAGTGACAGCATGCATTTGTTGCCATGTCCATGTTGTTTCATGTTTGAGTCTCACGCCAGCAACAAGTGTACACGCAGCTTACAGTAGTGCTTGGCTAAAACAAGCCAGTTTTTCAGACCTAGAAGTTCGGGACTAACTCAGGTTCTGCCTGCTTGGGAAACCAAGGGGCTGCGCCTTTCAGAGCAGCTCTGTTTCCAACTCGCAGGCAGTGCCATTCCACCCTGCTTCAAAAAGATCTGTCTCTAAGGCAGACTTTTGACCATACCATACCTGTGGTAGGTAGCAGCTTTTAGTATAGTCCTTGAGCTCATGTACCAACTGATGCCACAGATGCCATATGCATGACTTTGACCAGCCATACAGCATCCGTTCTTGTTTTAGTCCTGCAAGCCCTGCAAAATCTGCAAACTGTGGCAAGCCAGGAATTGTTACTCTTATGGTACTACAATGTACAGAATCTTATCTCCTCGATTACTTATGCTTTACACTTCACACTTTCTCGTGACTGCTGTGCGTCAACCATCAGTGTCATCTTGACGCTCCAGCTAGGGAGTTACAACTCCTTACATAGTTATGGGCTTTCAGCTTATTACAGTGCTTTTGGAGCCCAAAACATTTTCACAGCTTTGTCAGGCTTTGTGCCCATGGAAAACCTGCAGAATGTTGACTTAGCCATCGCTGCTGCTGAAGACATGGAGGCTAAGCTCTCTCTTGTTGCCAAGCAGGTGCAACCAAGTGTCAATGCTCCTCAGCATAACACCACTAGCAACAAACCCAAGAAAGGCCGTAGATCCCAGGGATGCGGTCAGGGGCAAGATAGTCCTGTGAGATGGTGTGATAGTGTGAATGCCCTGCAGCCTGCCCTTGGTAGTGGCAGTTAACTGCATGTTGGGGGCCGCCTGGTTTTTAAAATGCCAGGGGTGCTTCTCACTCTCCTGCTGCTGGTAATGCCAGAGGTGCTTCACAAGCTGCTGCTGTTGGCAATACGGCAAGACTCAAAGTTCTGCTGATGCAGGTGGAAGTACATGTGCAGATGCAAATGAGAGTCGCCACTCTAAGTCTGACCCCAGCCAGCACTGTTCACGCTGTGGCATGCCAGGGCGTTCCTTCCTGGTAGGCTGCAAGCTGAAGCAAGCCTGGGATGCTGGCCTTGCTGAAGAAGAGGGACACTAGGTGAGTATCTTCCCCTCTGCATACACAGTATATGCCATCCACCAAACAAAGCTCAAGTCTGGGCCTGCTCACGCATACTCTGTTTTGCGCACTTCTGCCTCTCATAATGCAGACACTGCTGTTCACACGCTGTCAGACTATCAACCTGATATGTCTGCTCTCCCAGCTGACATTGGCTTACCAAAGCCATGCAATGTCATGCCCTGCTCTTGTTAACCCAGACTGGGCCTCAACCATCTAGGCCATGTTTGCGCTCTCAGGCTAAAGGGTCTGACATTGCTGTCGCATGGCTTCATTGCAGTGACTGGCAACCCCAGTGCTGGTGTGCACCTGCGCCAATCGCTGCTACATTGCTCAACAGTATCTTGACAAGTACCCGAGCAGTACTCCTCTTGGGATCCGAGACATATAACTGGTTGTCACTTTGCAAATGGCTCCTTTGCTGTCTGCAAAAGGCAGATATGTGGTGCCACTAGACATTCAGTCGTATCAGATATATCTGATTGTTGCTAAACGCTGTTGCTGAGGTTGCTGCTGAAAAGATGGTGCTGCTACTGCTGCTGCTACTGCACATATACTAAAGCTGCTGCTGCTGGTGCTGCTGCTGCTGCTGGTTGCTGTTGGTGCTGCTGTTGGTGCTGCTGCTGCTGCAGCTTGTCGCTGTATGATGCTGCTGAATGCTGCTGCTGCTTTTTACTGGTGCTAAATGCTGTTGCAGAAAAGCTGCTGCTGTTTTTTACTGGTGCTAAATGCTGTTACAACAAAGATGCTGCTGTTGACTGTTGTTGAAGGATGTTGTTGAACATTGCTGTTGAACGATGCTAGTGTTGATTGTTGCTGCTGCAGCTGCCGCTGCTGATTTTTGCTGAATGCTGTGGCCGAGGTTGCTGCTGAAAGGATGGTGCTGTTGCAGAAAAGCTGCTCCTGTTGACTGTTGCTGAATGCTGAAAATTGTGTTGAATGCAGTTACTGCTGAATGCTGCTGCTGCTGATAGTTGCAGAATGCTGCTACTAACTGTTGCTGCTGTCACTTTTGCTGCTGCTGACTGTTGTTGAAAGGTAATGGTGTTGCTGTTGCTACTGGTTGCTTGTGAATGATGCAGAAAGTTGCTGCTGTTGACCGTTGCTGAAGGCTGTTGTTGAATGTTGCTGTTGAACGATGCTGTTGTTGAACGATGCTGCTGTTGGACGATGCTGCTGTTGGATGTTGCTGCTGCTACTTTGCTATATAGCCACTGCATGTTATACACTCCCTGGGTCAGAACAGTTTGGTTCATTTGTTGGTCAAGTCTGGTGCGAAGAGATTGGCGCTGAGATATCTTTCATAACATGCAGCCTTGACTGTTTTGATTTTGATAGTTGTGCACACAAGTTGTATACACAGCCTGCAGGCCTGCAGACCTAGGTCAGCTGACAATAAAGACGTTCTGTGTCCTATTGTAGGTGCACTCAGTCCTTGAAAAGGAGCTGCAAGATCATAAGCAACTGTATTCAGTTCATGTCACACAAGCTGGTGAATTCAGTAATCATAGCATGAACGCTGTGGGCTCAACCCCCGGTCCAAATGATGCATCCTTACAGTAGATCTATACTTGACACGTGTAAGGACTGCTTTCCTGCTAATCTGCCTGCTGGCTTACTGCCTGAGTGTAGCGTGTACCAGATTTAAAGGACAATGCTGATGCACTTCCTTCACAAAAATTATTCAAGCTCAGTCAAGCTGAGACAGCAGAATTGAACAGGCAGATTCTATCACTGCATACAGCCCTTTTTCCAGCAGCTGGAACAAGACTATACAGTATACAGCCCAGGAACAGTTCAAACGGCTCTCTAGTACTGTTTGTGAGAAGGGCTAGCGGTGGTCTGCGCATGTGCATTGACTACTGGGACAAGCAGGCTGTGAAGTACATATCCTCTTCCCCGCATTGCTGACCTGTTTGACAGGGTGCAGGGTGGCCAGGTCTTCAGCAGCATTGACCTGCAGTCAGCATACTACAGGTCAGCCTGAAGCCTCAAGATGTACCGAAGAACTGCATTCACTACACATATGGATCTGTACGAGTTTGGGGTACTTTGCTTTGGACTCACGAATGCTTCAAGTACCTTTCAGAACATTATGAATGATGTGCTCCAGGATGTCATCGGCAAGTTTTTGCTGATGTACCTTGATGACACAGTCGTATTCATCAAGAGCAAAGCTGAACATTGCAAGCACTTACATATTCAGCTGCAGCTCCTATGGGATCACAAGTTGTATGATCACCTGGCTAAATGCAACTTTGTTCAGCCTGAGCTGCAGTTTCTGGGTCACAATGTCGGATCCCGGGGACTGTGTGTGTATCCTAAGAAGGTGTCCAATGTGCAGGACTGGCCAGTCCTCAGGACCAGAACCGATATGCAGAAGTTCTGGGGCCTTGCAAACTATTCTTGCAAACTCATCATGGGTTGGGCTGCACTGGTGGATGTCTTGCCAACACAGCTCAGACAGTGCAAAGCTCACTTGGGCTGAAAAATGTGAGAAGGCCTTTGCAGGGGTGAAGACGGCTCTGTGCAATGCACCGGTGTTGGCGTTGCCAGGTCTGCACAAGCTCTTACTAAGTTAGAGGTCATGTGTGATGCATGTGGCGTTGGCTTAGGCGCAGTGCTGCTACAAGATGGCAGACCAATTGCGTTTGAAAACAACCAGCTCAGCAGAACTATGTCGTAGGTGAGCAAGAACTGCTTGCTGTGATACATGCTGTAGAGCTGTGGTGGTGTTACCTTAATGGTGTGGAATTCACAGTTGTGACTGACCACAGCCTTGACACCTTTTTTTGCCATCAGCACCCTACTGTCGACAAGACAGGCTAGGTGGGCTGAAAGGCTGTCTCGCTTCTCAATCATATGGGAACACAGACCTGGCAGAGTAAATGTCACTGATCCATTTAGTAGACATCCCACATTCACAGCAATCAGCATGTTCCTTGCTGTCACTGCTGACTTAGACCTTTCAGTGTGGAGGCCTGAGTATAGCCATTACTGCAAAAGCCAACAGTAGAAGGCATGTCAGAGTGTTCCCTGAGCAGCAGAACATGAGCTTCACTTGTGGAGGCTTGAGTACAGGCGTTTACTGCAAAACAAATATGGCATTTCAGGCTGTTCTCTATGCAGCAGAATAAGCATGTCAATAGGGTTGGCCTGAGCATAGGTATTTACTGCAAAAGCTTATGATTGAAGACCCTGCAGACATCTCAAACGTTTGCCAAAGCAGCAGAGTGGGGCGGGAAAGCGCACATGTGAGCATTTACTGCAAAAGGCACCTCAGGCTGTTCTCCATGCATGATCTAAAAGATGCCATGGTCTAAAAGATAATAATAATAATAATAGTAATAATAGTTCAAACGCTTTCCAGCTCATGATGAGCTAGGTACATGCAGGACAAGTCTTGTCTCTCCAGAGCAGCCTGTCTTGTGCATCCCTATAAGGCCTACTAATACGACAGGTTTGACAATCACGTAATGCAACATCATTGAAACTAGACCTAGGGCGGCCAGGTGGG
>JAABUP010005949.1_pt1 | contig 17970 bp, 40 predicted proteins | sample 5559201 | NCBI WGS metagenome assembly JAABUP01 (sample SAMN10711887, study PRJNA513373) | rock metagenome | isolation source: Antarctica rocks | place: Antarctica
CCGAGGAGGCGGTCGCGGGGCTGCAGGCGCGGGCCGGGGCCCCGAATCAACCCCATCAAGACCTAGCGCAGGGTCTAGGGCACTGCAGGTGCGCGAGGGTGGCGGAAAGGGCTGGATTGCCTGCCCAGGTTGTAGCACGTCTGCAGAGGTCGGCGGTGGCAGAGTGATTCTGGTTGGGGCGCGCAGCAAGCTTCAGGTAGGTGGGGCAGGCATATGCTCCGCTGGACGCATGCTTGGCAGCAGCTGTGCTTCCAGTCTGGGTAAGGCCAGCAGACTGGGGCAGGCGCTCGATGTTCATGTTGTGCAGCGTGTGCGGCAGCACGAGGCGCTGCCGCGCGGCTGACACGCCCTTGTTTGCCCTGCCTGCGGCACCGACAGCGATGCTTACGGTGCAATCCTCCCTTCTCAAAAGGCCGTGCCCCCCCTCCCCTTCAAGCCCGAATGCTCCTGGTGCCCGAGCAGCAGAGCCCGTGCCTGCGGCCGCCCACGCCGCGCGCGCGCCGCCCAGGGCGAGATCCACTGCGAGCACCCCGACGCCTCGCTGTACACGTTCATGGGCAACCTGTTGCTGCGCCCGCCGCTGGCGCCGGGCGCGGCGGCGGCGCTGCCGCTGTCGCCCGCCTCGGTGCTGCTGCGCGGCTCCGCGCTGCAGAACACACGCTGGGCGCTGGGCGCGGTCGTCTTTGCCGGCCATGAGACCAAGGCGCGCATGCGCAGGCTGGCGCATGTGCTAGTTCGATGTTCTCTGTCGGTTGCACACTATCTTCTAGTGCTATCTCAGCACTTGATCAGGCTGTTGGTCGCAAATATGGCCGCCTCGCTGACGCCTCGCTGATGCAACGCACAGCAGCGTCTGGGGCCCTGAGGCATGCGTTGCATGCATCGGCCGGCCCTCCGCACTAACCCTAGGCCCCGCGCCGGCAGGTGATGAAGAACGCGACGCTGCCGCCGTCCAAGCGCAGCACGATCGAGCGCCAGATGGACATCATGGTGCTCGTCATGTTCGCGCTGCTGTTCGCCATGTGCCTCGCAGGCTCCGCCTGCTTCTCGGTCTGGACGCGGGCGCGCCCCGCGCGGAACCCTGGGCGGCGGGGGCGGGGCGCGGGCGTGGCAAGCAGGCGACCTTGACCTGGTACAGAGCCAAGATGCAAGATGTTGGGCTTGGGCGCGCGCGGGCCACCTTGTCGGCGTGAAAATGGGCACGGAGGATGAGGCCACTGTTGGCTCTCCGCTGCTCCTGCTGGGGCAGGCGGATGACTTTTGAATGCGCGGACATGCTGGCAAAATTTCCACAAATCATCGGATTGGTGAAAAACAGTAGCAGTGTAGGAAATATTGAAAATGATGCTATGGCTTGGCACAGGACGATGCGGGGTGGCCTGGTTCAGATAAGGCCTCCGTGTCTGTGTGTCGCAGTCCGCTTCTTCTTGAGGAGGCGCGTCGCATGCGGGCGGTGAGATGCGCGGCCTGCGCGCAGGACCTGTCGCCCGCAATGTGGTACCTGGCGGCAGAGAGCGCGCCGCCGTACTACGACCCGGCCAACCCCGCGCTCGCGGGCGTGTACTCGTTCATCGCGTCGTTCGTGCTGTACGGCTACCTCATCCCCATCAGCCTGTACGTGTCGCTGGAGATGGTCAAGGTGGCGCAGGCGCGTCCTCCCTAACCCTGCCCTGACCTACTCTATCCTCCCATAACCCTACCTCATCCCCACCAACCTGTACGTCTCGCTCGAAATGATCAGGGTGGCCCATGCGCGCGCGCCCACCCCCTTGGACTCACGGCCGAGCGCGGCTGGCGGGCGCCCGCCTCGCACAGCCTCAGGGTTCTGCCAGGGTAGCAACACATCGGCGCCGGTGCTCGCGCGTGCCTGTGCCTGTAGGCGGCTCGCTGAGGCACAGGCTCCATCCGCATTGCTATCTGCATGCTGTCTTCTAGGTGCGCGCGCCGGGGTCCATTAGCGGGCGCGGACCCCGCGGCGCACGCAGCGGATGTGGGAGCGCGCCCACACCGCGCTGCGCGCAGGCGTTCCTCTTCATCAACAGCGACCGCGGCATGTACCACGCTGCAAGCGACACGCCCGCGGCCGCGCGCACGTCCAACCTCAACGAGGAGCTGGGCATGGTGCACACCATCCTGTCCGACAAGACGGGCGCGCCCCCGCGCCCCTGACCCCATCCCGAGGCCCGTCTGTCTGGATGCGCCTGACAAACCAACATTGAGTGCTTGACCAAAGCGCTTTGAGATGAGGGCATCCGGCAGCGGCTTGGTTGCAACTTGAGCGTCCGTCTGCATGACCGTGCACCAACCGATGCTCCGAGGCTCCGCTGCGCGCCTACATCGGCCGCAGCGTTCGGGTCCTGACCGCTCCCGGCGCTGCAGGCACGCTCACCTGCAACGAGATGGAGTTCTTCAAGGTGACCGCTGCCGCCGCCCCTCCCCAGCGACCACCTTGGCTACTGCCTGGTACTCACCCGCAGTCACAGCTGTGCCACGCAGATGGTAATGCGCCGCACGGAGCGCCCTCTGTCCAGAGCCCATCGCGCGTGCGGCCAAGCTGAGCCCGCTGCGCGGGCTGCAGTGCAGCGTCGGCGGCGTGTCCTACGGCCAGGGCACGACTGAGACGGAGCGCGCGGCCGCCGGCCGCACGGGCGGCGCGCCCGCGCCGGCGCGCGCCCCAGCCGCCGCCGCCGCGGGCGCGCGCCCGGAGGCCAGCGCCCGCGGGTCGCCCGGCGCCGGCGCGCCAGGCCCCGCCGGGGACGCAGGGGCGCCGGCGGCGGCCGAGCCAGGCCCAAACCCTATCAAGGGCTTCAACTTCCGCGACGCGCGGCTGATGGGCGGCGCCTGGCGGCGCGAGGCGCGGCCGGAGCTGCTGCGCGAGTTCTTCCGCGCGCTCGCGGTCTGCCACACGGTCATTCCGGACGGCGCGCCGCGCCGCAGTGTGGCATGCGCGCGGGGCGCGTCGCAGGCAGCGGGGCGCTCCGTCGCGCCGGAGCGTCATGTGTCTTGCATGTGTGGGCAGCTCCGTGCCGCCCAGCATCAGCGCCTTTTGCCACCGTGTCCTGGCGCATTCCCCCAGACTGTGGGCTCTAAGCCCCGACTTCTCCGGGGCCACCAGCTGCACAGCCGCGTTGAACATATATTTTGACACAGACACATGGACACGCGGAAACATGCACCGCAGAGACGGCATGCGCTGGTCGCACCGCGCGCAGGCCCCGAGGACCCGGAGCGCATGACGTACCAGGCAGAGTCGCCGGACGAGGCCGCGCTGGTCGCGGCCGCGCGCGCGTTTGGTTTCGTCTTCCATGCGCGCACCAGCACGGCGGTGCGCGTGCGCGAGGGCGGCGCCGACGCGGCGTACGAGGTGCTCAACATCCTGGAGTTCGACTCCACGCGCAAGCGCATGAGCGTCATCTGCCGCACGCCCGAGGACCGCATCATGCTGTACTGCAAGGCGCGCCGCTGGCGCCCGCGCGCCTGTCCATATAACTATCCAATGCATGTCTTGTGGACTGCCTGTGCTACTCTCTGCTGCAGATCACAGACGCCATGTAGATGAAGAGGCGTGCATACCGTGCAAGAGCTGCTTGCATGGTATGCTCTGGGCTGGTGTCGCCAGAAGGTCCCCTGGCGTGCATCCGTATGCTGTCTGTGTGAGCCTCTGCGTCACCAGGCCGCTCCGCCTTGCAGGGTGCCGACACCATGATCTACGAGCGGCTGGACCCTAAGAACGCAGTAAATGCGGAACTGCGAGGCATTACCCGCGAGCACATGGAGGGCTTTGGCGCCGCCGGCCTGCGCACGCTGTGCCTGGCCTGCGCCGAGCTCGACCCCGACCAGTACGACGCGTGCGTGCTGCTCGCCTCTGCGTCGCGCTAGGCCTCATGTGAAAAGATGTCAGCCAAGCCTTCAGCATCCGTGTTCTGTGTGTGAAGTCTCCTGCGCCACACTTTATCGTTGGCCTTCAGTGCTCAGACTGAAGTGCCGATATTGCGTGTACGCTACGGACAAAACACATTTGCACACACACCGCGCGCGCCGTGCAGGTGGGCGGACAGCTATGCCGCAGCGCGTACGGCGCTGACCGGGCGCGCGGAGGCCGTGGCGGCCGCCGCAGAGGCGATCGAGACGCGCCTGCAGCTGCTGGGCTGCACGGCGATCGAGGACAAGCTGCAGGCAGGCGTGCCGGCGGCCATCGCCAACCTGGCGGCCGCCGGCATCCGCCTCTGGGTCCTAACCGGCGACAAGCAGGCGGGGCGCCCGCTCCCGCATTCGCAAGCACTCACGCTGCATGCAGGAGTTGGACCGTCAGGGATATCACGGCTTGCACGTGCCGCAGACGTCCCACTGTGCACGGCGAGCTGCGCGAGGCGAGCCATGTGTGCGGCAGGAGACCGCGGTGAACATCGGGTTCGCGTGCAGCCTGCTGCGCACGGACATGGCGCTGTATAGGGTCACCGCGGAGCCGCCGGCGGTGCTGAAGCTAGAGGACGCCGGCCACTTCGCGGAGGTCCGCCGCGCCCCGGGCGTGCGCCGTGCTGCCCCGCAGACATGCTCGCTGCGGGGCTGGCTGCTCTGAGTGCGCCGGCCCATGCGGCCCTGTTGGCACTGCATGAGCCAGGTGAGGCGGGCGCAGCGATGCTGACCCCCCGTGCCGCGCGCTGCGCCCGGCAGGCGGCGGTGCTCGCGGCGGCGGCGGTGCGGGAGCAGCTGGCGGAGGCGCGGCTGGCCATCGAGGCCGCGGCCGAGCTGGCCGGCGGCTGCGGCGGCGACAGCGCGCTCGTCATCGACGGCAAGGCGCTCGCGCACGCGCTGGGCCCGGACATGCGCCAGAGCCTGCTGGCGGTGCGCCGGCATTGCAACGGCCTGTCCCTTTGTATGTCTCGCTCTGCAAGTCGCTCCGCCACTACACAGTGCTGCTAGCCAGGTACATGCGGGCACGCCCAAATGCGTTTCGGGACCGGCCGCGCCCCCTCCTGGAGACCCCTGGCGCCCGCAGGAGCCTGCGGACCCTGGCCTGTGCCCACGCATGCCCGCTCTGTGAGCGCCTCTGCTCGCATGGACGTGTAACTGCTGAGCGCCCTCTTGGGCATGTGCGGTCCTTGCTTCCAGCCAGGGGCTGGTCGCCGGAGGCCGCTCGCGCAGTGCATTTGATAGTCAAAGCTGCTCATGTTTCATGGTCAGGCAGCCAGGGTTGAGGCCGGGGCGCGCAGGTGGGCCGCGCGTGCGCGGCGGTGGTGTGCTGCCGCGTGTCACCCAAGCAGAAGGCGCTGGTGACCGCGCTGGTCAAGAGCACCGGCGTGATCACGCTGGGCATCGGCGACGGCGCCAATGACGTCAGCATGATCCAGGAGGCGCACATTGGTGCGCGCACACGCAGCGGCCGTGCGCTTGCGCCGCCTGACAGGTAGACATGCTGCTGCGCGCCAGTCTGTCAGCTGGAACGAAGCTGCTGGGTGCCACAGTCGCAGAGGATGAAGGCGGCGTGGTGCGTAGGGCGCGATGCAGCTGTATGCAGAAACGCGCTAGCCAGTCAACACAATCACAGCCGCCCTGCAGTGCACTAGCTGGTCGGACTCGTCATGCGCCCCGACCAGCCCTACACAAGCACAACCAACAGGGCGGGGCCGGCGGGCCGCAGGCGTGGGCATCAGCGGGCAGGAGGGCATGCAGGCCGTCATGAGCAGCGACTTCTCCATCGCCCAGGTCCGCGCCGCAGGGCCGCCTCTCCCCCCTGGCGCCTGCGCGGTGTCACAATTTCGTCTCTCCCCATGTCCCCGTCCACCCGCCCGGCCGTCTGCCAGCGCCCCTGCTGTGCGCCGCCCTGGTCCTGTGTCCAAGCTCATGCGGCCGCCGGTTTGCCTGTCACCACCCTGCACGCTCGCAAGCGTTCGTGTTAAAGAGCAGGCTGATCAGCGCACGCGCGGCGGGGCGCGCGCAGTTCCGCTTCCTGGAGCCGCTGCTGCTGGTGCACGGGCGCTGGTCCTACCTGCGCATCGCGCGCATGGTGGCCTTCTTCTTCTACAAGAACCTGCTGTTCGGCCTCACCATCTTCTTCTACAACATCCTGTGCTTCTTCTCGGGGCAGATCCTGTTTGACGGTGCGCGGCCCCTTGCATGCTCAATGCAGCGGAGCTTTCACAGCACCCACATAATTCTGGCAGCGGTGCCTGGTGTAAGGAGGTTCGCTGCCTGGATTGGTGAGTGCATGCGCATGTCTGGGATATCCTGAAGGACCACATGTATTTGGAGGCGCACGTCACGGACATGTTTGCTGTCTACAGCGGCTAGCTGTCTCGAGGGGCAGACTTTGCGGCTGCAATGCTGCCCGGTGTCCATGCGTCGCAGCGCGTGCGCAGACTTTTACATGTCCCTGTACAACGTGGTGTTTACCATGCTGGCGCCGCTGGTCATCGGGACCATAGACCAGGACGTCAACCGCGCCACCAGCCTCAGCCATCCTGGTGCGCGTGCCAGCAATGACTTCATGGCGGTTGACCACGCTTTGCAGAATAGAGTTATTGCATCTAATTACGCTCAACATGAAGTGATGGTAGCTGATTGCGGGCCAGTGTGCTCTGTGAGTCTGCCTTGCACTGCTCCACGCTTGCAGGCAGCCTGGCCGGATGTGTGGCTGTGGAGGCTGTCGCAGTGCGCGCAGCCCTGCCGGCATGCCGGGAGCCCCCGCCTCATGCTGCCGCGTGCGCCGGCGCAGGGCTGTACGCGGCGGGCGCGCGGAATCGGTACTTCCGCCCGGCGGCGCTCGCGCCGTGGCTGCTGGCCGCGGCGGCGCAGGCGGGCGGCATGGTGTCGCTAGTCATGGCGGCCACCGCGCCGACGGCCGCCAGCCGCGCCGACGGGTCCACCTGGTCCCACTGGGAGGTGCGGCCGCCAGCCGTTCGCCAGCGCCTCGGGGCTCAGGCGCGGAGTTTCAGCGCATGTATTGTGCATTAGAGCCTACGATCTGCGCTCTTGTAGCCCATTCGCATAGCCATGAAACCTCATTCAATAAGGGGAGAGCACTAGTGTTAGCAGAATGGCAGGGCACTCCATCAGCATCATTGGTGGTGCTCAACTAGCTCCTTTACAGTGAAAATAATAACATGGCATGCTCGCACAAGAGAACTTTATATGTGCACGCATAGCAACACACCATACATGCGCTGTGCGACGTGTTTCCCTCAGCACCATGCCCGCTGTCAGTCCTGGTCACATTTGCAGCAGCGCGCCCAACGGAGCTTGCTGTACTGGCATGCCGTCGTGTCGTGCAGGTAGGCACGCTGCTGTTCACGGTGGTCGTGATCACGGTGCACCTGGAGCTCGCGGCCGTGCTGGAGCACTGGACATGGCTGCACTGCTTCGCCATCTGGTTCTCCGTGTGTGCGCGCTCCGCCCCGCTGCCACCCCCGCACGGACAAACTACTGCGTGCCTGCTGCGACGGAGCCAAGCAGCTGCGTTGAGCCAAACCGCCGAGGCAGCATAGGGAAGCACCAGCCAGCCAAGCCGAGGGCATGCACCCAGTCGCATACTACCCGTGCTGCCAGCAGGCGCCTGCGCCGCCGCGCGCGCGCCGCGCCCGGCCGCCGGCCGGCCAGCCGCGCGCCGCGCGCGCAGGCATCTGGTTCGTGTACCTGCTCGTGTACGGCGCGCTGCCGCTGTGGATCAGCGGCAACGTCTACGGCCTGCTGGCGCGCGCGCTCGCGCCCATGCCGGCCTTCTGGCTCGTCACCGCGCTCGTGCCCGCCGCCTGCGTCCTGCCCACTTTCCTGCTGCGCTCCGTCGCCAGGCGCGCTGGGCTCAGAAACCGTGCGGCAGCCAGTGTGCGCGCGACTGCATGCATGCAAGGCAGATGCGATGCAGGCTTTCATGCGACCGTGTGACAACGCCAGGAGCCAACAGCACATGAGAGGCTCCTCGTATGCCAAAGCCCTGTGAGAGGCTTGGTTCAGGTCCTGGTTGCCACAGGCGGAACGCTGTGCAGGTGTTTGCGCTCTGCCAAAAGGCATCGGGCAGGGTCTGACATGCAGGCATGCCGTGCAGGCAGCTGTGGCCGGGCGACCGGCGGCTGGCCATAGAGGCGCAGGTGTGCGGCGCGCGGGGCTTTGATGCCCCCGGCCCTGGCAAGGCTGAGGCCACGCCGCTGGTCGCCCGCGCAACAGGATCTCAGGCGCTGCAGCGCAGGCTGAGCGTCAACACTGGTGTGCTCGCGCGCTTGCACCCCTGTTTGCACCCTCGCGCGCTCCGATTTGGTATCTGAGACGGCGCGCCAAAGCCCTGCCATCTTCAGTCAGGTCCCATGTCTGTAGGCGCCTGTCCTCGCCTAGCTGTGCGATGTTCGGAATTGCAAGCGTGTTCTGCTGCTTCAGACGAAAGCCATGTCAGAAGCCACGGAGAGAAAACACAGCCGGCAGAGGGGTCTCTTAACCACAGCAGTGCCCAACGGTCCCTGACTCGCTCCCTTGCGACTCTTGCGCGCACAGGCTATGTGCCCTCTGAGGCGCCAGGCACAATGGGCTACTACACGCCGCGGGACAGTATTGTGCAGAGCACCGAGGCGCTCGGCCAGAGCAGTCTTCGCAACCCCGTGCGAGCTTACCCTTGCACATCCCATCAACACATGTCTGCACATTCTTGAACTGACTGCAGGGCCCAGAGCCGGCCATACTGCGCTGAGCTTTGCCCGCCTCGTCAGCAAACATGGTCGTGTATGCAGACAGCATGTACGGACCCCATGGCTATATGCCAATACACACAAATGGCACATGCAGATACAAAGCTGCAGGAGTGCGCCTTGCTCAAGTGCCATGCTGCTCCGCCGAAACCCAGCACGCAACCGGTAGTAGTCAGGAGGCGAAGAGTGCCGCTAACCATCAGGTCATCAAGCGCCTGGGTTGCGGCAGGTCATCGCAGCGCTGCATGAGGCCGAGCAAGCCGACCCCGGCCGCACGCGGCGCGCGTCATCCTTCTCGCGGTCGCACAGCGGGGGCGCCATTGCGGACTTTATACGACCTCCCGCCGGCTCGCCTCCGCACAGTGGCAGCTCCTTCGACCTTGCTCGGCCCTCTGGCGCCAGCATGCGCTCGCAGAGCGGCGGCAGCACCGGCGATGCTGCATGGACCATTGCCAGCATACCTCAGGCAAAGTCACAGGTGCGGGCCATGCTGCATTCCTGCTCTCCGAGTCATGCAGTGAAGGTGAGCAGGCTTCGAAGAGGGCGCCTCCTTGCTGCAGACTGTAATGTAGTGGCAATGAGGGTTCCAGTGTGCTAGGTGTGCAGCATGCTTGGAGCTGAAGCAAATATTTGCATGTCTGCATCTGTAGCATGATGCAAATGAACTTGGTGGGGAAGGTTTGCTGCCACGTGACGAGCCCGCTGTGTCTGCTGAGCTCCATATCTGCCATGCAGGACAGGGCGTCGGGAGGAAGGAGGACGCGGCTGAGCATCAGCAATTCGGCGGAGCCGGGCCTGGCTGCAGCAGCTGCTAGCGCTCCTGGCACTCCTTCGCCTGGCGAAGCGGACGCTGGGCAACCAAAGAATGCGGCCAGGGGCGGCAATGGCGGCTGCTCAGCGCCTGACGCTGGCATGGGCGCAGAGGGCCGCGTGGGGGTGGACAGCCGCGCGCCGCACCTGCCGGGGCAGCTGCAGCCATCTGTAGCGGACTTAACACCTCATGGCCGGTGAAGTGCAGCTAAAGCAGCAAAGTACTTGAACACCCCGTGGCCTCTGCCGTATTTGTGCGCAGCATGCCATGCCTGGGTTTCCAGGAAAGCCGTAATGGACACGGCACTCTGTTGCAAAGTGGAAGCTGAGATGTTTGAAGTACAGCGGGGCACCAAGGTTGTGCATGCACTCTGCCAACTTGTGCATGTACGTGCTTGACGAGGAGTCGCGCAAGTTGGGTGGCTGTGTGTTGTGAGGGTGTGGAGAACAATCAATGAACCTGAGATGCTCTGATGGGCAAATGACAAGTGCTTCTCTGTCACGTCGCTGGATCTGGACTGCAGGTCATCCTTGATACAGAGCGGTGGTCTCTGGCTTACGCACGGTGGGCCAACAAGCACAGAGATAACGCGACCCGCAGCTATGCTGCACTCCCGGGCATGTCTACAATCTGTTGTCTTTGTACAATACTGTCAGAAACAGGGGTCAATTTGAGACAGCTTCGGGATGACGGGGCAGCAACACAGCCCATGCGCCAGGTCCCGCAAGTGCAAAACTCCTGCGTGTGAAGTCTGCGCTAGCGCACATGGGAATGCATAGTACTATGCAATAACGGCCTGCAACAGTCTGCATGTGACATGCCTTAGCTGCCTGTACATCTACAACCTCAACCGGAGGGCCTGGGCGGGCCGCCGCTGGACATAGCACGGATGGTGGCAGCAACCAGCCGCTCCAGCGCGTCCACCTGGCCCCGTAGCCGCGGCGCCTGTACCTACACGCACATCAAGAGCCTATAGCATAGATTGAGGCCACTGCCTCCAGCATGTGCTTCGTCAGCACCCACTCCCTCAGGAGTGGGTGCTGTGAGCGTCTGTAGAGTGTTGCCATTCATGAAAGGCAAGAGATGCAGCTTGCATCAGCCAGAAAAGGCTGCATGCTTCTCGCAGTGCCTTCCCATGTGTTTGAGCAGGACGCAGAGCAAAGGGTTGTCGAAACTCATACGCCTGCATACGCCTGCATACGCCTGCACGTCTCAACTCATACTGAACAGAAGGCAAATTCTCCGACAGGCCTCCTCCTGGCTCTCGCAAGCCAGCAAACAGGTCCACTGTGCATTCATGCAGGCGCTGCGCAGATGGCATGGCACGAGCGACGCTCACCTCCTCCGGCAGCTCGCGCAGGCCGGCCGAGATGTCCGCCACAAGCGCGGCCACCTTTGCATCCAGGATGGTGTGCAGCGCCGCGCGCTCCTGCGCGGCAACCGCGCACTGCCGCCGCAGGTCGTCGACCGCTGCCGCAGCCGCGCCGCCGGCCGCGGCCGGCGCCGCCGTGCCCGCCGACTCTGCGCTGCCGCCGCTTGCAGAGCGCTCCTGGCGCCAGATTGCCATGTCATCAGCACGTCTGCATGCAATTGCGCTGAACACTGTGGCTATCTCTTAGTCTGAGGAACACTGTGGCTACATCATAGCAATGGATGCTGCTGAGTGAGCAATGCGCGATAGTCCTGAATGTTCTGAGGTGCAAGTGTTCAGCTGCAGTGCGAGCTGCAGCCATGACTCAAGTTTCCTCGCTACTCCTATGCTGCAGGTGTCGACGCCCTTGGCAAATGAGCGCACCGCAAGCGCGTCCACTGGGGCGAGGTTGGGCTGTGGAGCGTCGACGCCGCTGGGCCCGGCAATGGCTGCGCCAGGCCTGAAACCCATGGCACAGCGGTTTTGTCAGCAAACTCACCTGCCGCCCTAGGACTGATGAAACAGTGGGAGGAGCAATGCTGCCGTGTCGGAGCTGCTACCCATCTTACGAGTGGATGGCGGTGGATCGCCATGCGCTGTGAACTTGCCCACATGACACGGTATCCAAACGCCCTCTGGTGCGACAGCCTGGCAAAGCTGAATTGTGCCTGAAGGATGCAGAGATGCGGGGTGGCAGGCGGGACAGGGGCCGGCACCCCGGCGCGGAGCCCGTGGCCCATGCGCCGAGCGCAAGCGCGAGCTGCGCCGACTTGACCGGCGAGGCCGCGCTGTGCTCCACGGCCGCCTTGCGCAGCGCGATCAGCTCCGACGTGCGCATGTCCAGCGTGTCCTCCAGGCGCCTGCGACGGCGCGCGCGCCAGCGACTGGAGCCTGCATGTTCACTGCACAATGGCACTAAACACGCGTCTCGCCACGGCATGCGCATAGGAGGCCAGCATGTCATCGTGTTTCAGCACAGCTGGCGCCTAGGTGGCCTGTATGGCTATAACACAGCTGCATTGTGACGTGCGATCATGGCAATGGGCCTCTGTCTTGGCACAGGAGCTGTGCACAGTCTGCTTCAGTCACCAAATCACATCTAGCTGGGGCCTTTGCCGTCCACATCAGGCTGTGCGGGCCAGCAAAGAGAACCGCATGCAACACTGGCACCCAGCGCAGGCCCTAGAGCGAGAAGTGCGTGAAAGATTACAGAGCGCGCACTTCTGGTGCGCGTCATACGCCTCCAACTCCTCCTGCAGGCCCAGGATGGAGTCGTCGCGCTCGTTCAGGCGCGCGGTCAGCGCGATCATGATGTCGCGCTGCTTCACCAGCAGCGCCTTGTACCGATCCACCTGCAGGTGCATACGCTCATGTTGAGCGGCAGACAGGCTCGCGATTGGTCACCATGGCTGGTGACAGTGACCCGCAGTGTCCAGCATGTGATGGTGGCTGGCGCGCCTGTGCCTTGTCGTGCTCAGCAGTGAGGCGCTCGCTCTCCAGGTCGCGCAAGCGCTGCTCGTATTCGCTGCGCATGCGCTGCTGCTCCCGCGCCAGCAGCGTCCTGCCAATGCACACAGCTGCATGACACTCGCTTTGACATTGGACTTACTATGCAGCGGCAAACGAGATGCACACATTCACACATGTAATGTTTGCGACACAGCTTGATAAAGTCAGCCGCCAATGCTCATGTGCACAGAAGCGAGAGTGCTGCTGCTGTTGACGCTCCTGATGCACAATGCAGTACAAGGAGCAGACCCAACAGGTGCACTGATCAGGCGGTACCCACCTGAAGACGGGCGTGTCCTCCACCTTGGCGCCGCCGATCAGCAGCTGGCTCTGCATGCTGCTGATGCGCTGCTCCAGGCGGCGCTTGGCCTCCTTCTCCACCATGAACTCGCGGCTGCGCTGCTCCAGCGCCGTGATCGCGGCCAGCTTGTCCGCCTCTGCCCGCCGCTTCTGCTCCTCCACCTGCACATGCGCGGGGGCCGCTCATCGTCCAGGCGCTCGTCCCGGGCTGTGAATATGAACTTACTAATGCGCTACCGCTAAGCCCCTCGCAGCCAGATTAATATAAGTTGCGGCCGCTACTGCTCTCCAACTTGATTCTGAGCTTGGCAATCTACGGAGGTGTGTTTCGTGCACGTCACCATAAGGCTGCTAAGTTAACAGCAGAGAGTGCAGACTGTACAGAGGCACGCCTGCAGCAGCTGGCGCTTGTCCACGACATCGCGCTGGCGCTGCTGCAGCTCCGCGCGCAGGCGGCGCAGCTCGCCCTCGTAGCGCCGCAGCAGCGTGCGCTGGTCCAGGTCCTCGTTCACGCGCGCCACGTTGCGCACGGCCTTGGCGCGCTGCGCAAACTTCAGCGTGCTCAGCGACTCTGCGCGCACGGCACCGGCAGCGCGCGTCAGCCCAAGCAAGCCCTCAGGCCCTCCCTGGCCCCTGGCATGAAATGTTGTTACGGTGCTTAATGGGCACCTAATTGGTTGTGAGCTGGCTTGGACACCCGTCACCTTGACACTCACACTTTTTGAGGTGTCTCAAGGGAACAAAGAGAGACACAATGTGTTCGGCAGGCCGGGGAAGCGCAGTGCCCCCGCATGCACAGCAGCGCATGCCACAGCGGCGCGCCGGGGAAGGCGTCGAGCGCGGGCGAGATCATGGCCAGGATGGTGGTCTTGCAGTTGCCGCCCAGGCTGTCCTCGAGCAAACGCGTGAGCTTGGAGTCGCGGTAGGGCACGTGCGGCCGCGCGCCGCGCGCGTCCGTCAGCGCCGAGATCACGTTGCCCAGCGCGCTCAGCGAGGAGTTGATGCGCTTGCTCTCCTCCAGCCGCCGCCCTGGCCAGCGCGCGGCCTCAGCGGGGTGGACATATGGGCTCAGCGGGGGTGGACATTTGGGTAGCGAGGAGTTGATGCGCTTGCTCTCCTCCAGCCGCCGCCCTGGCCAGCGCGCGGCCTCAGCGAGGGTAGACATTTCCGTACCTGAACCACTGCCTAGTCCTCTATATTGAGCACAGACTACCTTGCACATGCAGCACACGCAGTTGTGCAGGGCCGTCTGGCAAACGCTGGGACGAAAGGGCTGCCCCTGTGCTACAGGGGATACAGGACATGCGGCCCAGCCACGCGCTGCTTGCGGCCGGCCGCAAGTGCCTGCCGGGCAGGCGCGGACATGCCCGCCCGCATCGACCGCAGGGCGTGCCGGTGGCGCCGGTGATGTGCACGCGCTCCGAGCCGGCCAGGTCCACCAGGTTGAGCTTGCCCACGCTCACCGACTGCCGCGCGTGCGCGCCGGGCGCGCCGCCGCCCGCCTGGCGGCCCATGCCTGCGCACGGCCTAGCACAAATATTAGGCGCGCCTGCCGGCCGGCAGCGCATGCCGCTGGGCGCGGGGATGCCTCGCCCTGCGTGACGACGCCACATGGGGCACGGCTGACCTGTGGGCCATAGCGCGTCTACCCTGGACTGTGGGACGCTTGCGGCAACAGTGGCTGGGGCCTGCCGCATGGTGCCAGGCAGACCTTACTGCTGCTGCACCACACACGGCTCTGCTTGCATTTGCGCAGGCCCCGGGCTTACGTGCGCAAGTCAGTAAGAGTCAGAAGCCATATACATACACTGGGCGTTGAGCTTCACAGGTCATGGTCCTGAAATGCATTGCACCGCACCGGACAGTGATGGGCACAGCATGGGGCGTTTGCTAAGTGCAGGCTAGCAAGCAGTTGTGTCTGGGCAGCTGTGAGGGCCGCGGGAGATTTGCTAAGTGCAGGCTAGCAAGCAGTTGTGTCTGGGCAGCTGTGAGGGCCGCGGGAGTCTGCCCGCACAGCCATGGGCCAACCAGGCGCGGGGAGGGCACAGGGGCTGCGGGCACGCGCCAGGCGTGACGCCGCGGAACTGGTCCATCTCGTCGCCGGCGGCGCCGCCGCCGGGCCCGCGCGCCTGCTCCACGATCAGGATGAACACCGCGTGGCTGCGGCTGCTGCGCTCGTTGAGCTTGGTCGCGCCGGTCATGCGCGCCGCCGCGCCCACCTCCATCAGCTGGTACACCTGCGCGCGGCGCCCCATGCGGCTGCATGGGACCAGACGCAACCGACCCCGGTGTCCCCTGCGACAAGCAAGTGAGATTTCCTGGAGCTGCATTTTGTGGGTTTGTGTGTGGCTGATGCGGCAGGAGCTGCATTGTGAGACATTATCTGTAAACGAGGCGGCAGAGATAGTATGTGTATGATGGGTCGAGCGCAGTGCATGCTTCAAGGCATGGAAAAGGTTCGGGACGCACCTCGCCAGGCGAGCGGACCACCCACTCGCTCAAGCCGTGCACGTACTTGCCCCTGCGCGGGTCCTCCCGGATGACCAGCTCGCGCTGCGTGGGCTTCAGCAGGTCCGAGATCACCTGCGCGCGCTCTGATGACCCTGGACCCTGATGCGCCTCAGCATCTGTTTATATTGGCAGGGCTGGCCTGGGCAAGTGCTAACGACTTAAGATGACTCATACTGGCGGTGACAATTGACAGCTGGTGTCAAGCACTTCATTTGGGCTTGTGCGGCAGATGCAGGTGATTGCACCATACGGCAGGCGCATGCGCATGGACGGTCACGCACCTCGTTGTATATCTGCAGGAATGCGGCGCGGACGAGGTACTTGCTGCGCGGCGCCGCGTCGTTCTCGATGAAGGCAAAGACCTCGTCAATCGCGCGCGGGATGATGCCGCGCCCCGCCCCAGCCCGGTCGCCCTCCATAGTGAAGGTCTTGCCCGTGCCTGCTCGCAAGGGAGGCTGCTCAGACGCACAGCCAAGGGCGAGCAGGACGGAGGCAGGTCGTCCAATCAGCAGCGAAGGCTGCTGTCACTGACACGGCAGCAGGTGCACCCTTGTTCGGCTGGCACCTGTCTGCCCGTACGCTATGACGGTTGCGTTGAAGCCCTGCCGGCGCGCACGGCGTCAGTGTGCGTGTTGCGTGCCAAGCGCGGGTCTCAGCGAGCAGGGCACATGGTTAAGGCGCAGACCTCGAGGGTTGACAGCACCGCGCCGCGCGCCGCATGGTCATACACCTCTGCCTGCGGGCTGTCCGGTCCAAACACGCGGTCGTACGTGAACAGGTGCGTTGGATATACCTGCGCCGGGTCTGTGACTGTCAGCGCTGCCTGACCGCGCGACCAGGCGCGCCTTACCTGCAAGATAGGAAGACGCTGACGGGTGGTTTTTTCAGCCTGCGCTTTCAGCGCGTCTGCTCGCAACGTTGCAACAGAGTGCGTGGGGGGCTTGCCAGGCCGTCCTCCACCGCGGCCGCGCCGCTCAGCGCGGCAGCCGCGCCGTTCTCTGAAAGCGCGATGGTGCGGCCGCAGGGGTGGACGGCAACCGCGTCCGCGTACGGCAGGTAGCTGCGCCGCTCGCGCTCCAGCGGCGGCCGCACCCGTGTGAACACCTTCGCGGTGCGCACCCAAGAGTCGGGTCCGCGCAAGCAGGCCCAGAGCGTGTGTTGCTCGCTCGCCTCATGCGTACAGGCTCGAGCGGCATGGGGTGCCTTTCCTCCTATACAAGCAGCACAGCAGGAGCTCTGTTTGCCTGGGCAGCGCAGTCAGTGCACTGCAGGGCGCCCGCCTTGATGTTGTCCGTGCATGACGCGTCGCTGCCGTCGTACACTGACTCCTCTGGGATGGCCGGCTCACGCCACTGGTTGACAGGCACCTCCTCCAGGGGCGCACGCGCGCGCTCCGGCCAGGCGCCCGCCATCCTCCTCAGGCAGTGACTGCCTGCCTTGACTGCGGGATGCTGGAACAATAATAGAGACACTGCTGAGGTGTGGATCGTGCAGCAGCAGGCGCACGACAGCGCATCTGTCTTGGCGCAGTTTTGCAGCGCGTGGGTTTACTGGGGCTAGGGTGGTGCAAAGCAGCTTCTGCTCGACCGAGTTTCCTCCCGAGGCCCTGCTTGGACCACTCCTGTGCCTCCCATACAAGCATGGGCGACGCTCAGGCATACCACGAGCTGCGCGCCCAGGTGGGCGCAGCCATAGACGATGTTGGTAGGTTTCTTGGCAGCCTGGTGGAGGGCCCAGGCGCAGGGCACAGCGCGCCGGCGCACCAGCTGTGCATCGACAAGGACATCCAGAAGTTTTTCACCTCGTATTACAACCTGCGCACCAAGCATGCCGACGAGCACCTCAACGTGGCCGTGCTCGCGCTGACCAAGTCTGGCGCGCGCCTTGCCAATGCCTGTTGCACCATGCTGTCTGGCATCCGCTGGGCAAGCATGACAACTTCCCATGCCAAAGTAGCCAGCGAGGCGGGAGGCGAGGGGCCCAGCGGAGGTTGCTGGCCGGCATGATAAATGCTGTGTGACTAGCAGATTGACCAGCACGCAGGAATGCTTCTTGCCTGTCCCTGTGAAGAGCGCTTTGCAAGGCGCTCAACTGAGTCTGTACCTACGGCAACAGTAGCAGCGAGCCAACTTGTCTTTTGTTTGGGCGGCAGGCAAGTCCACGCTGCTGAACGCGCTGCTGGGGAGCATGCTCCTGCCGAGCAGCAACGTGCCGGAGACAGCGCGCATCACGCGCATCACGCACACGCCGCTGGCGGAGGGCCAGCCGCCGCGGCTCATCTACACAACCGCCACCGGCGAGTCGCGCGAGATCCTGGGGGAGTACGCCATCCGTGCGCCCCTCCCTGGAGGCCGCGGCCGGTCGGTCCATGCCGCTGGGACTATGGTGGACCTGAAGCACCAAACACACGCGAGCATGCTGCCGCCTAGCACAGGACAGGCCGGCGTCGCAGCACGACGGGCCTCCTCAGAGATTTTGAGCGCAAGGCGCTCAATGCTCCAGCCCACTGTACCTGCCTGCCACCTTTCTTTCCCTTCGCCAGGACAAGCTGGCTGCCTTAGCATTCCAAGCACAGCGGGCAGGCTGCGATTGCCTGTCCCTGCGCCGCCGCCCGACCACGCGCGGCGCGGGCGCAGGCGAGCACCTGCGCTTCCTCAACCGCGAGGTGCGCGCGCGGTCGGCGCTGCAGTCGGACGAGGCGTTCCTGGACGTGCAGGCGCCGCTGGCCGCGCTGGCGGCGGCGCCGGCGGCCGCGG
>JAABUP010005950.1_pt1 | contig 17969 bp, 21 predicted proteins | sample 5559201 | NCBI WGS metagenome assembly JAABUP01 (sample SAMN10711887, study PRJNA513373) | rock metagenome | isolation source: Antarctica rocks | place: Antarctica
CTGTTTCTTATTTTGCACTTTTAGGAGATTCGCCACTAAATTTGGTGAAACTCTCGGCAAATTCTAAAAAACGGCACAGGTTTCGCAATCAACGATACCTAATTAAAAAGACGTAGTGCAAAGCAGTTTCCATCGGAAATGGCGACCCCCTCGTACATACTGTACTCCGCAAGTACCAAACCATGTACCAAGTGATGTTCTATTCCCCAAAGTAACTTACTCGTACCATACAGAGTACAAGAACGAAGAATATGAGATGTGAAGGAGAGTAGTAAGTAGCTCTTGGACAACGGTAGAGTAGCAATGCTTCTACATATTATTGATGCGCTTCATTGAGTGTTCTTCTCCTCTCGGGAGTCCTCAAGTGCTCTTGACGCGCTTGCGCGGCCGCACCTCGTCTGCTACCTCGTACTGCCCAAACGCATCAGTGCTTCGTTCGCTGTTGTATGTAGGGCACAAGCTACTACTTACAAGATGGCTCAGTAATGTTGTTGGGTTCGCGTAGTCTCGATCCCTTTTCTGAGCCTGTTCTGTCGAGTCCACCCGATGGAATTGTGAACCTTTGCCCCTAACCAGGTATCCTTCATCTTTCATTCGCCGTATGACTTCTGTTTCGCTCGCTCTATCATAGTCTATTGAAAATCAGCGGTAGCGTCATACGTTGGGATGTCGAGTGCACTGACGCAACAGCTTGGCAAACCTTCGTAGATTGCCTGGATATTCCTCCCGATACGCAAGCCAAATCGCTCGTCTAGACTGCGCAAGACGCTCCAAATCCTGTAAGCGACGTACATCGGAATTCGCGAAAAGGCATCGATAGCAAAAATGTTCATCGTTCGGCATTCTCAACATAAACCCATAGCAGTGACTATGCTGCCACGTGTCGCAGCACTCGCATTGTATCTATTACTCTGAATCAACAGCGGCGGATTTCGAAATATCATGACTATAGATCTTACCATGCCGGCTTCTTCCCTACCGAACCCGCACTCGCAACGTACTGTAGGGTGATCCCGCACGGCGGAGTCCTCTTGGCGAACGGTCTTTGATGCTTCTCTCTTAGCTATCATTTCCAACCACTTCCAACGCACTAGCCTCATTCCTTGCACAGCTTCGGATCGTTGAGAACATGGACGGATCTTTTGGGTTAAGATAAGGTCGCCCTGCGAATCGTCCAGCCATTGACTTGGCTTTTGCTGTCAGCTTTGGCTCAGACACACAAAGATTGGCTTACTGATTTTGTCAAAGGATCATCCTCCGGAACCCCTGAGCGAGTTGTTTCTTGTGCTTTCGTTGGTTCAGCGACATTCTTGTCAAGGTCGACTGTACCCTCTGAAAGTATTGTACTATGGGATAGGGGGCTCTCATAAGAGAGCTCTACACAAGTCTCTATATTAGCTTTTTCTGGAGTGGCTGCCGTAGCCGCTTCTGTTGCCTCAACCCCCGGGTTCCTTGTGACATTAGAAAATCGTGGAACTGCTCTGGTATGTTCAAGTCTTTGTGGAATCTCTAGCAGTCCGTCCGAATCTACTTCCACACCTTCTTTGACCACCAAATAACCTACGTCCAAGCTCACACTGGGAGCGTTAGCCGAGCACATCTTATTGGGTCCATGGAGCTAATTCAATTGATGAAGTTGCAACTACCTGTGGAAGCCTGAGCCCATCTCTCCCATGTTTCTCTCTTTGATATGCCATAGATCGCGGTCAGGAACGAACATTGTGGTGTCACTGCATTGTTGAAACCCGATTGGCCGAAAGTCTGAAGGGCAAGTCGGTGTGTGAAGCAGGTGACACATCAAGAACCGAACATCTTGGAGATCATTAGTTCACCGATTGCCGAATATCTACCTTATCGATTGCTCACCAGGAAGATCGGGTGCGAAGTTGCTCCAGTTATACAGACAATCGTGGATTCTCTCCAGACGAGACATAGCGCTTATAACAGTGACTGACATGCCATTAGACCCAGAAAGCGCCATCCCAACAACTTGATGATTCGCGCCTCCAGGGATTTGGGCATACTGGAAACTGAATCGGTAAGACTCGATGACGTTTAGAGGGTTGGCCTGATCAGAATAGATGCTGAATTGAACAGTTGCTACCGTCTGCCTTTGTATCCCGTCCAAAATTACATCCTATCAAGGACCAGTCTATCAGCCTGAAGTTTTTAGCAATTCAAAACCCGGGGCACTCACTAGCCAGTCTAGTAGTTGATCACCGCTTGTTGCTCGCCCACGAGTGATTGCTCTGAATCCTGCTCTCCGACTGGCCCGACTGTGCCGCCCTGGTGACTGAGAATCGGTACTTTCACCTTCTACACTACTCCTGTGTGCTGGGCGTGCCTTTCCACATATTGGTTTGTAGTCGAGCCAGTCGTAGCAATGCTCGGGCAGGAGGTTTCTACGCCTTCTCAGTACGTTGGGTTTGGATGAGTAAAAACAATAGCTCCGCATTACCTCAAGAAGGCCAGTATTGCCACCTGGACATGGACTCTATTAGTCTGGAAGTAGACCTCGCCCATCGAACTCTTAAGCACTCACAGATGTTTGAAGAGTTGTCTGCACCATGGCAAAGCTCTGCTGCTCGCTGACGATTTGGTCCTGGTCCACAGACGTACTTTGTACGGCAGCTGGCTGCTGTATGGTTTTCTCCACAAGCTTATGACGGAATTGTTGCTGCGCCATGCCCGTTTCCGGTTATGGACAGAAGCAATATGAGGCAATAAAGAACGAGTGGTGAAGTCCAACGAACGTTGAGTGGAGGTAACTCGAGGCCGAGGTTACCAAATAGGTAACCATCGTTGCCAAGCATTTGGTAGAGTACTACGTAGAAGACTATCAAATTGTATTCTTAGGTAGTCCCTTTCGTTTTGTCTATTCAAATAATCCTCGACTTCTCTATCTTGTACTACTTCAATTGGGCAGTTTCCAAAGCGTATTCAGATCCTGGCAGCACCTACTCTACGCAATGCAGTGCACTTTGGTACCCTCGGAAGTAAAAACATAGGTATTATGGGACGAATACAGTAGCCTCAGCATACGGTAAGGTAAGGTATGAAGGAAAACAAAACCCTTAGTGCAACGTCACATGCTCGCTTCGAGCGGGAATTCTCGTGACGGCAAAGCCCTGAAAGATAGTGAAGCGAAGAAAGTATCAACTTAAGGTAACCTCACCAGATAGTGCAGAAAGTCGGTGAACAGCGGAACAACCGATAGCCAAACACACCAGGTCAACTACTGGACTAAGTGACAGTTGAAGCGTAGAAATTTGAGATTGATCAAGTTCTATATGTCCTATATGTCCCTATCTAATTCTTCTTATCGTACAAGCTTTGCAACGAATCCCGAGCTAATGGCTTTGTTGTTAAGGGGATGATGAATTCTATATGTTAATGTGGACATCTCTTCGGAGGCCGGTTACTGTTCACTGACTTCCTGCACCCCTTAGTTCCTCTTCCCTTTAGCTCTTGTCACGAACCTAACAATGATGAAGCCATCAATATAGCAGTCCCAACAGTACTTCCGGCGGCGAAGCAGTTACAAAATGCCAATTCGACGACCATGATTCTCTAGATCCTTCTAAATCCACCATTTGCAGTAGGTTGTTCCTCGATAACCCTTGCCTGGATTCAGCCAGTTAGTCTGTATCCTAGTTGGCTTTGATTTTAGTGAGAATATACAAGATACAAGATCCGACTAAGTCTACAGGAAATGAACTAGGTTGCAGTATTTCGAAACTTGCAGAGCAAATGTTGCAGTATGTTTGGGATCATCAGGAAGAATGCGTGATGGTTCTTGTCTTGTTCACACTCGATAGCAGGTAACATTACTCAATGACATGCGATTTGCTCTCTGCCATTTTATTCTAGCCGTGAGTAGTGGGGACCAGCTGAGATGGAAGGAGGGTGTGATCTCTCATGGTGTTCTCATAAAACCAGGAAGAAGTCCTTTGGTCCCTTGAATTTTATCGTGCTTTCTTTCCTCATGTTTCGATACAACCCCAACTAAAACTACTGAATATTGGGGGTTTTGGTTCGAGAGACGATATTCAGCTTTGAGGACTCTAGAAATAGGATCCTTAATGAGGTGCTGTTGGATAGGAAGTAGTGGTTTATGTACATTGGAGCACCCCCCTTTTCGAGCAGTCGCATTTCCGTCAGACAGCTTATGTTAGCAACAACAGTCCATCTATCATAGTTGTTCTTTCTGGATGTACTCACAAGGACGACAGTACTTTGAATGTTTGAAGTAAAGGCTGAACTACTTGAGACACGCACTAATCAAGGGGCAATTATTCGTGTTGACCAGCCTCTTCTCTAGTAGATACTTTGCTTTCTGCGACAGCGAGCTCAACTTAATCGAGCACATTTGAAGATCATGATACTGGATAAGGATTGACTGAAGATAGATAGTGTACCTACTTTACTCCTGCATGGTGTCCGCTGAGGAAATAATATGTTGGCCTGAGGTGCTTGCATATAAAGTACGGAGGCGTGGGAGGTAAAATGATCTGCCGGGATCACGTAATTTGCACGTAGAGTAGGGCGAGGCGGAATCTCAAGATCGAATAGAGCCACCTCATACCTGCCTCCGGCTCTCGTCAGCACTCGGCACATAGGTACTGTTCACCATTTCTTACCTCTGCAAAACTTTCATCTATCAGTCTGGATTTGACGGTGGCCTGCATCATTTCCCCCAACACTTAGAAAACGCCAGAACTGAAGTGGCTGCTGGATGACCAACCTCCAACTACTTTTAGGACGTTCGGCCTTTGGCTACAGGGTAGAGGCAGCTTTCAAAATGAGCCCGGCGCCTTCTGCAAATATATATTATGAGTAGGAGGAGGTGCAACAACATCTCTGCGAACACATCGCTGTTGGGAACGCGCCTCAGCCCGTGTCAGCTTCGTGTTCGAGCTTGGTTCTCTTCACCTAAATTTCCGACATGATGGACCCTCCTCAGAGGTCGTCTGCGAATCTTTCACTACCCGTGTCACGCGTGGAGAAAGCTATGCAAGCACCCTTTACCACTATTTCGACTCCGAGATCTACTGGAATCTCACCGAACCTGACGCCCGGGGGAAAATCCCAAGGGGACTCCAGTATGCAATCCGACGTAACGCTGGGAAGCAGTCACTCGGTGCAAGTATCAAGTTCGGCCAACATGCTAGGACAATTCTCTTTTGCTCCAGCTACACAAACTACCGTCGTAACGACTACTACAACCACTACTACGAGTTTTCCCCCTCTCGTAATGAAAGCGCCTCATCACTTGCATGAACTCGACTCCAAGCTCTATCCCTTAGCTGCTTCCCCAACGCCGCGGTCTATCAAGCGATTATGCTTCGATGTCGGAGGCAGGCCAACATACTTTCGCGAAGCAGATGATGCATCGGAGACTCTGCACGAGGTACGTTCATATAATGCCACTTGTGTTCTTTGCCACTCCTTTAGCTGACCTGAAATTCCGGGAAATAGCTCCAACAACAGCAAAAAGCACTTCAAGAATCGGGTGGCGTCCTACAGTCCGTTGCCGAAATCGACACTAAAGTCGAGATCCCAAGACCTGAGGTTTTAAAGTCGCACAATCCGAGCCACCCTGCGCTAAACCGGACACCGAGCACGTCTACATATTCGAAGAAGCGGCCCGTATCGCCAGTGTCAATCTCAAAAGCTGCGAGGCTAGCCAGTCAGCAAGGAGCCCGGAAGAAGCGTCATGTAACCCGTGAAGCAACAGTGGCAAGCTTTGCAGAAGCGGCACAGCCTGTACAGAATCCGCCCCATACAAGGTTACAAATCTGCCAGACATCAACGCCTGTCACTCCAGGTCTTGACAGTAGCGGTGGGCTCAAGAATCATAGAACGCGTGTACGGCGTTCAAAAGGAGCACAAGAACTTGAGTTCCAACCGGTGGATTCGAGCAATTTAGCAGGCCTAGAGGACAACAGTGGAGCATCTCAGATACTGAGCCCCAAGTCCGAAGTTCCCAGAAGCCAGCCTTCTCACAAAGGGGACCTTACCTACGGCGATAGTGGGGTGACTGCAAACCTGGGAATACGTATACCTTGGCAAGGTAATGAAGTCACTGATGAGGCGAGTTCTTCTCGTACAGAGGAGAATCTTGATATCAGTTTCCCACCACTCGAACAAGCGCAGCACAGACCCAGGCCTCGCCCGAGTGTTTTGGACACGACGGCTGCGCAGGATCTTAGTCTGCCAAGCCCAAGCCTTTCCCCAGTAACAGCGGCAGCAAACCTGCAGAACAGACGAGGGGGGTATTTTGAAGGGTCCAGCTTGGGAGAAACCAGCACTACCTCGAGTTTCGACTATCTCCACAGCCAAAGTGATGAGAGTGCTGGTACACAATGGCCTGGCCAAGACCTCGCAAATGCAGGGGCATTACCATCAACCACAGCTACGCAAGAATTCGGCGATTTGAACCTAAGCCATGAACAGCCCGAGAGCCTATCCATGATGAACATACCCACCATGATAGAAGCTTTTGAAGCAATACCTGCGGAGATGAAGGGTTATGTCATGTATCAGCTCCTGCGTCGTTGCCCTAAGCCAGTCCTGCACTTGATCGCCGATGTTGTCAACCCATCATTGAAATGCGACTTTCTATCTCTACTTCCTATGGAACTTGGTCTTAATATCGTCAGCCATCTAGATCTTAAGTCACTCTGCAGTGCAGCCCAAGTATCCAAGAAATGGAGGCAAATCATAGACTCAGATGAGAAAGCGTGGAAACGTCTATTTGACGCCGATGGATACGTGTTGCAAGAGGGCGAGCTTCCCAAAGCCATCCGAGAGGGATGGGGTTGGCAACATGCGTCTCATCTAGACGACTGGGAGAAAGACCTCAGTACATCCGGAATAAGTACATCAGACACCGAATGGTCAGTTTCATCAGCGCACGCCGGGTTCTCCAATGTCAGTGGGGTGGCCACCCCAGGCAGCGAGGCGGTAACCATCCAGAGTAAACGGTCAAAGAGGAAAGCACCCAAAACCAAGAGCAAAAGTCGTAAACAACAGAAAAGAGTGGAATCCAACTCTCTCTCTACAAACAGTAGCTCTTTCATGGGAAACATGTCTCAGGCCGAAGGACCTTATGCTGCCGCCAACGCCGCAGCAGTTGCTGTCCCTTGCCCCAATATCGGTTTACCAAGCCTCAAGAATCTCCATCTATTCAAGTCACTCTACCAGAGACACCACAGCATACGCAAGAGCTGGATGCAGGATGAGACCAAACCCCGGCACATAGCTTTCCGAGCGCACCAGCGCCACGTGGTGACTTGCCTGCAGTTTGATACCGACAGGATACTGACTGGCAGCGATGACACGAACATCAACGTGTATGATACCCAAACCGGAGCGCTTCGGGCTAGACTAGAAGGTCATGAAGGAGGTGTATGGGCTCTTCAATACGAAGGCAATGTCCTAGTCTCTGGCTCTACGGATAGGTCGGTAAGAGTATGGGACATCGAGAAGGGGCAATGCACCCAAGTTTTTCAGGGGCACACATCTACTGTAAGGTGCTTGCAGATACTCATGCCCACGCAAGTGGGCAAAACAGCCGATGGAAGGGCCATAATGATGCCCAAACAACCACTTATAATTACCGGCTCTCGCGATTCCAATCTCCGGGTTTGGAAATTACCCAAATCCGGTGATCCAAAGTTCTTCCAGGCAGGACCACCCCTGGATGACACCGATTGTCCTTATTTTGTTAGGGTACTTACTGGCCATCATCACTCCGTACGAGCCATCGCTGCACACGCCGATACACTGGTGAGCGGCAGCTACGACTGCAATGTTCGCGTGTGGAAGATCTCGACAGGAGAGACCGTACACCGGCTGCAGGGGCACACGCAGAAGGTCTACAGCGTTGTGTTAGATCATAAGCGTAACCGATGCATCAGCGGCTCGATGGATAATGTGGTCAAGGTGTGGTCTCTTGACACTGGCTCGGTCTTGTATAATCTGGAAGGCCATCACTCTCTAGTAGGACTTCTGGATCTACAAGACGATCGTCTGGTCTCTGCCGCGGCTGATTCAACCCTGCGTATCTGGGATCCGGAAACGGGACATTGCAAGAGCATTTTGACAGCTCATACCGGCGCAATTACTTGCTTCCAGCACGACGGACAGAAAGTCATATCCGGATCCGATCGGACACTCAAGATGTGGAACGTGGCGAACGGGGAGTTTGTCAAGGACCTCTTGACGGATCTCAGTGGGGTGTGGCAAGTGAAATTCAACCAGCGGAGATGCGTTGCGGCCGTTCAACGGAACAACTTCACCTATATTGAGGTAGGCTTATGCTTTATAGAAACAAAGCTATATCTTGCTAATATCCACTTCTAGGTGCTTGATTTCGGTGCCGCCAGAGACGGCGTCCCAGAATATAAACGCGGCAGACGAACTGTTGTTAACGCCGATGGGCAAGAGGTCGCCGACCCTCACGACAACACTGTAGATATGGACGTCATTGATGATTAGCCTGATATTCTTTTTCCTTTACATCTTCTAGCTCGACTGTTTCCCCATTTTCGCTATCAGGAATAGAGTTAAGTACCGCCATGTTTATCTGCCACGAATCTTTTACTTCCTCCATCATGAGTGGCGTCCAATGCTTTAGCAGATACCCTGTGGGCCCGCGAATGCAGCGATTCCATTGAAGTGCATTTGGTTCTTTGATGTGGGAGGCATAGCGGTGGGGGGAGGGTTTGGTTCTAGCTTAGTTCGCTGCGAAACATACACTTCTTTTTGCTGAAAGTCTTCTTGCTGCTTGCTACGAAAGTAATTCCAGAAGTGTGCTGGCATCGAACCTGATCGCAACTGCATCTACCTGGGTTTGAATATCTCTCTCTGTCCACAACCCTCCTTCCCCTTTCTAACCCACCGATATTCAGGAACCCCCCTCCCCCCACAAACACTACCTCCCCCCATCGCAAGACTGCCTCCCCAAACCCCAGTCCTGGCAATTTCCCACCCGCCAAACGAACTAAACCCGATCTGTCCACTTGTCATCAACGTTTTCACGAGCTTGTACCATAAAATTGGGTCTGGTTTTCTGGGTTGCGCATGAGCGGCAGGGTTGAGCTTTTCCTACCTGGTGATTTTCTAAAAAAAAAGAAAAATGGGTCTTTGGGGTTTTGTGGGGGGTATGTGCAGTATCAAGATGTCCACGGCTGATTTTGGTTATCGCCAGAATTCTCCCTTGAGCATCAAAGACAGGTTGAATTACTTGGGAATTCTTCCACAGCTCCAACTCTCTATATCCTTGTGTCTCCCCGCATCCACATACCTCAGCTTGGGAATAGGTTCCAACCAACGATATGGAAACCACACCCATCTACCACGAAACCGCCTTCTACCCCCTGAGGCTTCTTCGACGTAGGTCTCATCCGTCTACTGTACCTCCACCTGGCTATATCACTGATTTCGGTTCTGCAAAATAGAGCCCGCGAATCCGATAGCGAACCCTGATGCTGCATTGACGACTGAGGAATTTTCTTCAGTCAATGTTGCTGTTGAAGGGACGCCTCGGAACTTTTCCGGGATCGCTGTTCATATGGAATCTACTCTCAATATCTTCACAGCTAGGGAGGGGAAAGAGACTGAGGAAGATAAATAGAAGGCGAAAGGCAAGGACACAGAGGAAGAAGGAGAGCAAGAGCCACCGTACAAGGAGCTTGATACGGCGACGATCAAGCGGATTGAGGGTATGGAGATGGGGTTCATAAATGAGGGCAAACATCATTCTGTCTCGTTCTCGTGTGACTGGGAATTGGTGATGAGAGCGATTGCGCCGCATGTGCAATACCTGCCGTATGTGCTGCAGGAGGCGATCTATCCAACAGTCGGGATTCCATTTGCTAGGAAGGCGGTTGGAGGTCTCTCGTGAGGAAGGTAGGGTGGAGTATTTAAAGAAATTATGGGTTTCGTGTTCCTTCTGTGTGAGACTCGATATATTCAGTTGGCTATACAGGAATGCTTCACACGTAATTTGTATGTCGATACTGGTATCTGGAAAACTTCTGGTCTAGATAAGAATAAAAGGTAATGGGAATTAAGGAATGTGTGTTCTCGGTAGCGAGGGTTAGATAGTTGGAGGCTTCCAAATGGAGAAACTGAAATCTCACTACAACCATCCGAATACTCATCGATCCGAATAGAGACGAACGGAAAAGACCGTTTTGTGGAAGATAATCCGCAAATCATCAAGAGGATTGATTTTGCGCATGTCAGATATAAGTGCTTATGTGAGCCGTATAAGTGTGATTAGTCAGCCAAGATTGCCTACCTTGCCTTACCACCGGTTCTTCCGTATGGAACACAAGGCTATTGCTCGTGAATGACTAAGTTTAGGGGTTGGAGCGGTGAGAAACGATAATTGTTTGGTCGGACCGCTGAGCTGGCTGTGCATCAGTGCAACGGGTTATAGTGCATGAGGCCATGTTTGGGCAGAGCTGCTTGCAGAGACCTCGAGTATATATACTTGGACTGTGTGCTCCTTCCGCGTTGCCAGAATATTTGTACTCTTTCGCATCGTACCATAATGAAACGGCCAATACGCAGGAATCGCAATGTCTTCCGCTTCAAGGATCTGCCGAAGGAGCTCCGCAATCGTATATATGCGAATGCGATTGATCGGACGAACCCCTGCGAATTCCCGGTATCCCATAGATTCAGCTCAAGACTACCCCTCGTAGACCGGCAAGTCAATCGCGAGGCCTCCACTATATTGTACGCCATTCCAAATTTAGCTTTCCGGATTGACAGCTTCGAAGCCCTGACGAATCTTCCTCTGAAGCTGAAGAAAGCGGAGGCAACGCCCCTTTATAAAATATGCAGGCTTGACTTTTTTCTCATGAGGTGGAATTCGCTTGAAGGAAAGGAAGGCTACAATCCTACGGATCTTAAATACGCGAGATTCAAGAAAGCTCTTTCTTTGGTAGCTGAACAGCTGAATACTATGCCCAAGCTCGAGGAGCTTCAGATTGGGTGTTTTGGCACTTTGCCCATCACTGGGACGGAACATAAGTTGGGGACGGATGATCTCATGGATTGCTTCAAGATGCTTGGAGGTAGCGAGCATTTGACCATAAAGATGACCTGGACAAGAGCTATGCATGACAGCTCGCGGATTTGATCAGACAGGCTAGAGAAGCAGAGAAACGGCAATATGTGAAGGGCACACAGACCGAGGAGGCCAAGACCGGATGGAGAGTAACCCTATGTGGTTCGAAACGGTGTGCTGGGACACAGTGAACGATCTTATCACACGTTGAAGTTACAGCTCAATCCAGAGAGGGATGTTCCAGACGCCTATCGTCACTCATAGTAGAATAATGAATCTCTTGCTCAGTGGCTGGAGTCAAAAATTTCGAAGGCGAGACTCTTCGCACCTTGTCACCGAGTCCAGTTGCTGCAAGTACTGCCCATCTGACATTGTTGATGCCGAGTTTCTGTCCGTGCGGTTTAAAGGACCTCTCGCCACTGCATGCAATGATTTCGCCCAGAGCCTCAGGTCTATCATTATTCCCGGGCTGTATTTTGGCACGCATATCCTCAAATAGTTCACGAAGTTGATCTGAGGATCTTTGTCTGTTGTTCTCTGTTGGGATTCTTTTCCGTGGTCCGGGAAGTAGTATGCGATCGACTTTTGATAGAATGATCTGGTGTGAGATTGCATTCTCTCGAAGAAGACCGATCAGGTCCTCGTCCGACCGTTTAAGGCCATGGACAGCATCGATGAGTAAAAACGCCCGCTTCAACCTGTGCCTTATCAGTATTGAAAGAACTTAGTAGCCTATTACACACGCCTACTGTTTTCTTCCGACAAGGTACTTCATGATTTCCGGTCCCCATTCTTCTCGACTACCCTTGCCGTAGCCAGGCATATCTAAGACTGTCAGTTTCCCCGGTTTCCCAGGCCCATCTTCTCCACCCACGGCAAAGAAGTTCATGGTCCTGGTCCTCCCGGGCTTGCTGCTTGTATGACAGATGTTACGCCCCAACAGAGCGTTGAGCAGACTCGATTTGCCAACATTAGATCGGCCGAGAAAGGCTACCTCTGGCATCTCACTAACGTTCACTGTGCGAAACTTCCCTGTAGAGTAGAGAAGCATTGGAGAGAAGCGCAGGAAGAATTTCTGAGCAAGGCTCAGCTGGCTTTTTGTCGGGGCAGCAGTATCCCAGTGGTATGAAATGACAGCAGTTGAAAGTCCATTTGCCTTCGGGTGGTTTGTGGGGTGTCTGGGTTCCTTGGATGTCTCCGCGCCGCCATTTGAAGTGGTTTCAGGTTCGAGTATGGTTGGTGCATATCGCACTGAAGCTTTCCTAATGAGAGACGGTTTCAGGGCGAGACAGTTGGTGGGTGTTTTATAGACTGCAGACATAGAATTCAATTAGGGTCCGAAGGCCAGTTTGTCTGCATATTTTCTCCTATGTAAGTTGTAGGGCTAGCGGAAGTCTAGGGCAGATATCCGCGCCCGCACCTCAACATCCACACCTTCCAACATAAACAGCATCAAAAATATATATACGCCTTTTCTCTAACCACTGTTGCCGCAACTGACTAAAATGACAAGCATCTCCAGGGACGATACAAAACCCTTTATGTCACGTTTGAGGCTAAACAATTGCCGGAGAACGAAGATGATTAGAAAAGGGTTAGAGGCAACAACAAATTGATTACCCAGGAATGAGTTTGAAAGGTCGATGAGAATCTGCTCAATCGGGTTTAAGATGGCTACAAAGGCACTACTTCCGTGGGCCCAGTGGATAGGAAAATGTGACCCATTCTGCTTGCTGGAACTGGGAAGACTTGGGGCAGAACAAGGTTATTACAGCTTTCATGAGGAGTAGTATCAAGTTCTCCGAGTGAGATTTGTCAACTTGCCAGGCCCTTCTGCTTGACCCTGCTTCGGTCACACTGGACAGCTATTATGTAAAGATAGCTTATTCTTGGACATTGCAAGAATATCGCTGGAAACTTTGGTGATAATCCAACTGCTAGTCTTCTAGACTTGATTCTCTTTTAGCGCATGGACCGCCTCCTTTTCCCGGTTCCCTTACTCCCCTCCGATCGTGCATCCGCCGACCGTTTGCGTTTGTAGAAGGAGTATTCCCCTTTATCTTCCACTGAGGAACTATCCGAGGCACCAGCACGGAAACTCTCTGACTCCGCGGTCTTACCTTCCGTTGATCCTTCTGGAAGTGGGTAATCTAAGTTCAGCTCTTTCCGCCCACCTATTGGCTTCCTTCTGGCTGCGAGCATGTGAAGACACCATAGTGTAAGGTTGATCGTTAAACCGTCATCGGAGTCCTTCGCCCAAGGTATCGACTTGTATTCAACATACATACGACTTTTCGTCCCTTCTGTCAGACTATTCGGATGATCTTTGTCTCCATAAAAGAGACGAAGAATTACCAATTCTTCTTGTGTTATGATATAACCATATGGGACGCTTGCACGACGACAGTAGGTGAAGACCTGGATGATTGGATCTCTGAACCTCTGATCATCCCAGCCCCACTTACTCTTGAACTTGGTACTTAACTTCGTATCTCCCGGAAGGACATTCAGATAGTGTCGTGCGTTATTGCATATGTTGGGTTGGTTGTTCTCACGGCAAGACAGAAGGATACCCGCCCAATCAGGCGTTAGTCTCTTCTCTTCAGGAATCCATGCTTGGCCGCCTGTGGCCATTGAGATCTGACATGGATAGTCGTTGACGTCGATCGTATCTTTGAAGTCGGGATGGCCTTGGGCTACTGCTAGAGCCGTGGACACGACCGGGTAATTCCACCGGCCCAAGAGCTGAGCGAGAGAATTTTCGTCGGAGACTTCTTTCAGATGGCGCGGGTACTCTAGGAAGTCTTCGAAACTCGGCATATTGCTTACTGGAAGGTCTAGAATGTCGTCGAACATAGGCTTTAGAACTTTCCACCCCATGCCTTCCCATTCCAAAGCATCGGCAAGCAAGTGACTATCGTGAGGACCACGTGTTGCTTTAGACTTCGACCCTGACCTCCCATCTTTTATGGACCACGTGCTGTCAACTTCTGGGTTTGGCCTTTGAAGATAACGAAGCAGTGGTGACGTTTCTTCTGCCATGGTTATGGGGTCTCAGAGTGAAAGAGGTCTGATAACTCAACTGGGATAATGAAGTTGACCGCATTATGGTCATATTTGAGCCAGGCTGTCTCCAGTAGTACAGTAATCGGTCATTAAGGGAAATGCAGGCTATCGTTTGTGGCAAGATAGGTAACGGAAAAGGTTGATCCGCGCCTTCTGTTAATGTGAATGGATGATTATTTAAAAAGGGTTGTGGTGATTGGGATAGGTAACAGAGAAACTCATAAACACTGCATGAACATCGCATTAACCCCCACCAAAGGAGGTCTGAAGCGCAGTTTGATTGGAGGTAAAGCTGCGGGGATTATTGCAGAAAGCCGCCAAGCGCATTCCAAGAAAATGCGAACGAGCTGGAGTGCTAAGGCATCACAATAAGTGCCCAAGGCATTCTTTTGCCTTCCTACGGTATGGCCCCAAGGCGAGCGAAACGACCGAAGCGACCGTTACAGAAAAAGCCGCCAGCAGCGGTTGAATCTAACGATCCTCTGCCTGATTGCGAGGGGCCGAAACTCGGTAAATTTCAACATTGCACTGCAGCCATCCAATTTGTTGGTCTCTTGAGTGCCGAGACGCCTGGGGTTGATGGGCATGTGTTTGAAGTGATTATCGAATCTAAGCATTATGCGCTCAAGATGGTAAGAGACACACCTATTGAAGCTTCTTTTGAAACACATAAGCTGATTTATAAATCTTCATCCGGTAGTTTACTTTCTTCGATCATCCAACTGAAGCCGATGGTTTAGCAGGAATTGAGGTAACGGACGAAACATACATTGCTCATAAGGATCCTTTTTATGCTGAATGCCGCGCATATGGTCGCATTGAGACAAAGAACCAGAACGGAAAAATCGCCGTATGCTGTCATGGCTTTCTGGCTGTCCCAGCAGAACAGGAAGAAGAGCTCGCTGCTGCACCTTTTGACATCGACAGTGATGATTGGAACCGACCAGAGGAGGAATACGAATGGCCGATTACAGCAAGGCAACCATTTCGCGCTATTGTTAAGGAGCTGGCTAGGAGTAAAAAACGACTCACCAGGGTCGCACAGATGAGAGAAGATCTTCTTGCGCTGCACGACATGGGAATATACGTTCAAGACATTAGGGAAGACAATTATATCAACGGAAAGCTGGTTGATTTCAGCCACTCCTGGACAGATCCGCATATGATGTTAGACCCAAGGATCCGCTCGCAAAGACTTATCGACAGTGACATTGAGGGGGACTTGCTCACGTTCGACCGGATGCTAGAAGAAGCTGGTATTCGTACCCGCCTGAAAGCCTTGCCCGGATCAAACGAAACCGGCAGGCTGCGCTCAAAGATCATGAAGCCGGACCGCTTTGGCTTCTGACACTGACATTTCCTAGACTTCATGAGACCCAGGACAGTATTGATCCGCCTCACGAAGACGAAGATGTATACATAAATCAGCTCAAGTATTCTCTTATGCCAAATACGAGATACGAAAGCCTTACCCTAATGTCTCCAACTAATCCAACTACTGTAGAGAAGCCTGCACATACCGATCATCCAGATGATCTTTGATCTGAAGCTGTTCTGCAGTTGACTTGTGATTATCAAAATATGTGTATATACATACTCGGCATTATCCTCACAGGTTGGGGCTTTGAATTTGATCTAGGCGTAGCTTCAGCCACTGTTGTGCGTACTCGTAGCATATTCGCAGCGACATCTGCCTGTGGCGGAGGTCGCTGCGTAGGACCTAATCAGCGAAAGCTAAGGTTTCTTCTTGTTGCAGGTAGGCACGCATGGCACGAAGGCACGCTATAGTCATCAAACAGAGGCAATCTTTTTGCGGTGGTTATTGTGAGAAATCCGATCCTGGCCAAGGTGACAAAAATCTGCCCCGGCCTCACCCCCCTTCCGGCGTAGGGTGAGCGCCGCTCTACGCTCGCGCGAGCTTGGGTGATCCTGGGTGATGCCTGGGTGGTGGCGCCCCTCAAGCGTGGGGGAGCTGCTGCCTAATGGCTATGCTTATCGGTTCGTGGACCCGTCGACACTGCCTACGCAGTAGGTTGGTGGGAGATGCACGCGCAGGCAAAAAGTCCGCAGCTAGCTTGCAAGGCGAGGCCATGTGAAAAAGCGGCGCTGAGGTCGACAAACAATTTATCAACGACGTCGCTCCGTTAACCTCCTCTCTTCTTGCACCCTTCAATATTCTTCCACTCCTGCTCTTCTGTCACCCTCCGTCTTGGACTTGCAACTCGACTGTCTCCTCTCCTCAACAACGTTCCTTTGATCCTGATCGGGCCCGCTAGACTTCTCACCTCTTGGCTCAAACTTGCCGTCCCCGGTCACCCTCCCTCGCATCTCGATTGATGTTAAGAGCACGCCAGAGGCTGCGACGATCGTTCCTTCGGCGCCGACCCTATATTCTCCCTGCTCGGCTACTTAGCTCGTGCCCTTGTGCAGGCCCTACTCCCTTCGATCCTCGAACCACGCCACCTTCCGCGGGTTTCCCCTTTCCTTAGCGCTCCTCGGATTTTCTCAGTCGGCCCACCCCACAAACCTGGAAACAGCCGTGCGACAACCCTGCCAGCTTGTATAGACTTCTCACCTGTCGGCCTATACTCGCTTTTCCGTTCACCCTTTCCCGTATCTCGATTGGTACCGAAAGACGCCAGAGGGTGCGAGACCGAGCCTTCGGTGCCAACCTACGCTCGTTCCCTGCTCGGTCACGTAGCCCCACGCTATGGCAGAGCGACCGTTTGCTGCGCCCTCCATAGAAGGCTGACGCTCCCGCGATATTTCGAGGGTGGGGATAGCAACCGGATGATTTCATCAGATTTAATTTGGTGCGGATCCAGGTATCAGCCTTTGCCAGTGAAGTAGGCGCCCTGGTCGCGGGGAGAATAGGGGACGATTGGATGATAAGCGAGCGGTTTCATAATTGAGCCACCGAGAGCTGCGCCGGTAAGCCTTTCAGACGCGAAGCTCGCTCTCCGCTATATATCGTGGAGAATACGATATAGCACATATATTATGGCAGTCTCGGCCTACAGGATCCGGCCGCTGCAGCTGACGTCTTGTACGCGATATGGAGGTCTTTATGGGGTGCGTTAGGAGGATATCTGCAGGTTTACTGCAGAGCGTTTGTTAGCTTTCACAGGGACATTCCCCGGGGTAAGAAATACTTTAGGATTTGACCCTTTCTTTCCAAAATCTTTTGCGGTTCCTGCCTTTCGAGATCATATTCCAAAAGGGCTCTTGCCAATCAATTCAATTAAGGTCCAGAATTTGTTCCCGTGTTGCCAATTCGTTTTACCAGAGTTTCCCCCTGCCTTTCGACTGGTTTTGCGGTTTCCATTTTTGATTGTACCAGATGTAGGAGGAGCGTCCCACTTTCCTTTGTTTACATACACTTTTTCCTCTCCAGGTCTTCTTCTTCTCTTTTGGTTTTTTTACCCAGCTATGGCATTCACAGAATGGGCTACGGCCCTCTCAAGCATTGTCATGGCGGCCTCATCTATAGGTGCAATATCAGTGAGTTATCTTTTTCTTCGCCCTGCTTCCCCTCACCCTCCCCCTCCCCCTCCCCCCTGCCCCGCCGTGGCCGACGTGGACGCTATCCGACTTGAGTTGGAGGAGCTGAAGCAGAGGTTGACCGATCTGGAGGAGCTGAGGGAGCGGCTCGTAGGGGCCCTCCATTAGCCCCAGTCTGGGGTCACGACGTCGCGAGTTTCCTTTTTTTGTATATCGACAGCTGATGTGGTCATAATAGTCGCCTTCCTGGTATGGCGTAAAATGACCAGGGGCCCCCGAGGACGCTATCTAGCTGAGGGGGTCCCCTAGCATTGCT